>ENA-ORCS01000118-ORCS01000118.1-marine-metagenome-genome-assembly--contig:-NODE-118-length-87386-cov-7.570628_pt1 | contig 87386 bp, 94 predicted proteins | sample MGYA00237781_ERZ508513 | MGnify/ENA primary metagenome ERZ508513 (study PRJEB26184, sample SAMN06268793) | marine metagenome | isolation source: Eden Landing Ponds, San Francisco, CA, USA | place...
TCTGTCGTCTCAACGCGAGCAGGCATAGCCGCCGGTCCGCGCTCGCGACTCGAATCCGTTTCGGTTCTGGCAAGCCGACTGGGTTTTTCTTTCCCCCGCGCAAACAGTCGGATATGCGCGCGAAGGACATCCGGGAACGGAAGGGTGACGACGAACCGCTGACGATGTTGACCGCCTACGACGCGCCAACGGCCGAGATCCTTGAGGACGCCGGGGTCGAGATGTTGTTGGTCGGGGACTCAGTCGGGAACCTCCGACTCGGTTACGACTCGACGCTGCCCGTCACTGTCGAGCAAATAGAGAGTCACACCGCCGCAGTCGCACGGGCGAGCGACGAGGCGATGGTCATCGCCGATATGCCGTTTCTCTCGTTTGGGGCCGACCCGGACGAAGCGATCGAACACGCCGGACGGATGCTCAAAGAAGCCGGCGCCGACGCAGTCAAAATCGAGTCCGGCCCACACACGATCGATCTCACCAGGCGACTCACGCAAGTTGGGATTCCCGTACAGGCGCATCTCGGGTTGACACCGCAACGCGAAAACGAGACTGGGTTGTTCCGACAGGGGACCGAAGAGTCCGCCGCCAAGGAGATGCTGGATCTCGCCCACAAACACGAGCGTGCGGGGGCGTTCTCGGTGGTGCTCGAACACGTCCCAGCGAACGTCGCCCGGCAGGTGACCGAAGCGGTCTCGGTCCCCACCATCGGTATCGGGGCCGGCCCGGACTGTGACGGCCAAGTGCTGACTGTCGACGAGGTGATCGGCCTCTCCGAGTCTGTCGCGCCTTTCTCGAAGGCCTTCGGCGACGTTCGTGAGGAGATGCGCTCGGCGGTCAACGCGTACGTCGACGCCGTTGGGTCCGAGGAGTTCCCGGCCGACGATCACAGCTACTACGAGGACGATATCGACGACCTCCACTGATCCGTTCGTCGCTACCGGGGTGTGAACCGCAATTCAGTCAGTCTTTTCCTGACCCCCACCCCGTCCCCACCAAACTTGGGAAAGAGTTATATAGAAGTAATGCTAACTTGGGGTTAGTATGACCGCAACCCAACGGTTAGACGAGGACGTGCCGGTGAGCCGCTACGAATACGAGGACAGCGTGGTGTTAGCGGCCGATTTGGGACCGAGCGAGGCTACTGCTGAAATCGTTGGCGACACCGTCATTGTCGTCTCCGAGCCTAACCAATACGATCTGGCCGTACCCGAGGGTGAGGATGCACGAGCGTTTATCAAAAACGGCGTTCTCACTGTCGAGGTGGAGCAATGAAACTCACTGTCAAACCACTCAAACAGAAGGACGCGGGTCGTGGGCTCGCCGCGATTGACCGAGTCGCGATGGACGAGCTCGACCTGGAGAACGGCGATTACATCGTCCTTGAGGGGCACCAAGGTGGCCGCGCCGTCGCGCGCGTCTGGCCGGGGTACCCTGAAGACAGCGGCGAGGGCGTCATCCGGGTCGATGGACGGCTCCGCCAGGAAGCCAACGTCGGGATCGACGACGCAGTCGAGGTAGAGAAAGCCGAAGTCAATCCCGCCCGATCGATCACAGTCGCGCTCCCGCAGAACCTCCGCGTACGCGGGAATATCGGCCCACACGTCCGCAACAAGCTCAGCGGACAGGCCATCACGCAGGGCCAGACTGTGCCGTTCTCGCTGGGACTGGGACCGATCTCGAACGTCGGCGGGCAGAAGATCCCGCTCAAGATCGCCGAGACCGACCCCGAAGGAACGGTCGTCGTGACCGACCAGACCGAGATAGAGATCAGCGAACAGCCCGCCGAGCAGATCACCGACGGGGCTGCCCAGGACGAACGCGAGACGCCAAACGTCACCTACGAGGACATCGGCGGTCTGGACAACGAGCTCGAACAGGTCCGGGAGATGATCGAACTCCCGATGCGTCACCCCGAGCTGTTCCAGCAGCTGGGGATCGAGCCGCCGAAAGGGGTCCTGTTGCACGGCCCGCCAGGGACCGGCAAGACGCTGATGGCCAAGGCCGTCGCCAACGAGATCGACGCCTACTTCACGACAATCTCCGGGCCGGAGATTATGTCGAAGTTCTACGGTGAGAGCGAAGAGCAGCTCCGTGATATCTTCGACGAAGCCGAGGAAAACGCGCCAGCGATCGTGTTCATCGACGAACTCGATTCGATCGCGCCCAAGCGCGGCGAGACGTCAGGCGACGTCGAGCGTCGTGTCGTCGCCCAGCTGTTGAGTCTGATGGACGGGCTCGAAGCGCGCGGTGACGTGATCGTTATCGGCGCGACCAACCGTGTCGATGCAATCGATCCCGCGTTGCGCCGTGGTGGACGGTTCGACCGCGAGATCGAGATCGGCGTCCCCGACCGGGACGGCCGCAAGGAAATCCTGCAGGTACACACCCGCGGGATGCCCCTCGTCGAGGACATTGACCTCGAACACTACGCCGAGAACACCCACGGGTTCGTCGGTGCAGACCTCGAACAGCTAGGCAAGGAAGCCGCGATGAACGCACTCCGGCGGATCCGTCCGGAGATCGACCTGGAAGCCGACGAGATCGATGCCGAGATCCTCGAATCGATGGAGGTCACCGAAACTGACTTCAAGGAAGCCCTGAAGGGGATCGAACCGTCGGCACTCCGTGAGGTCTTCGTTGAGGTGCCCGACACCACCTGGGAAGACGTCGGCGGCCTCGAAGAGACGAAAGAGCGCTTGCGTGAGACGATCCAGTGGCCGCTGGAGTACCCGCAGGTGTTCGAGCAGATGGACATGCAAGCTGCGAAAGGGGTCCTGTTGTTCGGCCCGCCAGGGACCGGCAAGACGCTGCTGGCCAAAGCCGTCGCCAACGAGGCCCAGAGTAATTTCATCTCGGTGAAGGGGCCGGAGCTGCTCAACAAGTACGTCGGCGAAAGCGAGAAAGGGGTTCGAGAGGTCTTCGAGAAGGCCCGGTCGAACGCCCCGACAGTCGTCTTCTTCGACGAGATTGACTCGATCGCCGGCGAACGCGGTCAGGGAATGAGCGACTCCGGCGTCGGCGAGCGGGTCGTCTCCCAGCTGTTGACCGAGCTTGACGGGATCGAAAACCTCGAAGACGTCGTCGTCATCGCGACGACGAACCGGCCGGACCTGATCGACTCGGCGCTGTTGCGTCCGGGCCGACTGGACCGCCACGTCCACGTGCCCGTCCCCGACGAAGAGGCACGTCGGAAGATCTTCGAAGTCCACACGGGAGACAAGCCACTGGCCGACGACGTCGATCTGGACGCACTCGCCGCCGAGACCGAGGGCTACGTCGGTGCAGACATCGAAGCGCTGTGCCGTGAGGCCTCGATGGCGGCAAGTCGGGAGTTCATCAACAGCGTCTCACCGGAAGATGTCGACGAGAGTGTCGGCAACGTCCGTATCAGTCGCGAACACTTCGAGGCCGCGATGGACGAGGTCGGCCCCAGCGTCGACGAGGAGACGCGTGAACGCTACGACGAGATCGAAGAACGCTTCGATACCGCCGATAGCGAACTCGACAGCGGCGAAAGCGTCGGCCGGACGTTCCAGTAGCGAGGCGATCTGATTTCGGCGACGACAGACACCGACCGATACGCTCTTTTCGACGCCCGCGCGAACTCGACGTATGAGTCATCAGATCGCGGTAATACCTGGCGACGGGATCGGCCAAGAAGTAACGCCCGCGGCCGTCGACGTACTGGAGACGTTCGACATAGATTTCGAGTTCGTCGAAGGCGAGGCCGGCGATTACGTCGCTGAAGAGACCGGCGAGCCACTCCCTGAGGAGACTGCCGAACTCGCTCGCGAGGCGGATGCGACACTGTTCGGTGCGGCGGGCGAGTATGCCGCGGATATCATTCTCCCGCTGCGTGATATCGTCGGCTCCTACGCCAACGTCCGGCCGGCAAAGGCGTACCCCGGACTCAACGCCGTCAAACCGGAGACCGATATTGTGTTCATCCGCGAGAACACGCAAGGCGTCTACTCGAAGATCGAAAGCGAAATCGCCGACGGCGTCTCGACGCTGACCCGGGTAGTCACTCGCGATGCCTCCCGGAAGATTGCAGAATACGGCTTCGAGTACGCCGAAGAACACGGCTACGAGAACGTCACGATCGCGCACAAGGCAAACGTGATGCGCGAGACCGATGGGCTATTTTTGGAGGCCGCCGAGAACGTGGCGGCTGAACGGGGAGCCGACTACGACACCGCATTGATGGACGCGCTAGCGATGAAACTCGTGATGAACCCCGAAGACTACGGCGTGATCATCACGCCGAATCTCGCCGGGGACGTACTTTCGGATCTGGCAGCCGGACTCGTCGGCGGACTTGGCCTGTTGCCAAGCGCCAACGTCGGCGACGATAACGCGCTGTTCGAACCAGTCCACGGCTCTGCCCCCGATATCGCCGGTCAGGGTATCGCAAACCCCTCGGCGATGATCCTCTCGGCCGCAATGTTGCTCGATTATCTCGGATACGACGAACAGTCGACCCGAGTCACAGAGGCCGTCGAAGGCGTGCTGGCCGAGGGGCCACATACGCCGGACCTCGGCGGCGACGCCTCGACCGAGGCGTTTACGACGGCCGTGATCGACCGGCTGTAGACACCGCAAGCGGTATCGACCGACTGGAAATGGATCGACCCGTTTATCACTCCCCGACGAGTCAACACCGGCTAGTAGACCGCGCCGCGTGACGGCGTGTCGATAGCTATGATACTGACAGTAACACCGAATCCGGCAGTCGACCAGACGATCGAGATGGAGGAACCGCTCGAAGCCGATGCTGTCCAGCGCTCGAGTGGCGCACACTTCGACTCAGGTGGCAACGGAATCAACGTCTCGCAGTTCGTCACAGCGCTGGGCCACGACACGCGAGCGACCGGCATCGTCGGCGGTTTTACCGGCTATTTCATCAAGCAGGATCTCAAGCGATTCGACGTGCCGATAGACTTCTGTGAAGTCGACTCGGGGCCGACCCGGATGAACACGGCTATCCTCGCGCCGAACCACCAGTACCGGCTCAACCAGTCCGGTCCCGAAGTCGACAGCGGGGTCGTCGACGAACTCGAAGCCGTCCTCAAGAACTACGACCCGTCGATCGTCAACATCGGCGGCAGTCTGCCGCCGGGAATGGAGCCCGAAGATATCGACCGGCTCGCGGGAGCCGGCGACTGGGACACCGCTCTGGACATTCACGGCGACGATATGATGGCCCTGGACGGAACCTACGAGTACATCAAGCCCAACGAGGTCGAACTCGCGGAAGCGACCGGCATCGAGGTCACGGATATCGACGACTGTGCGGAGGCCGCCCGACAACTCCAAGACGAAGGGTTCGAACGGGTCATCGCATCGCTGGGCTCGGAAGGGGCGATGATGGTTACGCCCGATGAGACACTGTATGCACCCGCGCTCGACGTCGAGGTCGTCGACACCGTCGGAGCCGGTGATTCGATGTTTTCGGCCATTATGTGGGCCTACGAGCAGGGCTGGGACGACGAGCGGGCACTCCGTGCTGGCGTAGCCACCTCGGCCAAGGTCGTCGGCCACTCGGGAACCGGCGTCCGGAGTCTCGACCCGACAGATCTGATGGACGAGGTTCGAGTCTGGACACTCAAGGGCTGAACCGCTCGCTAGTTGTACCCGTCGCAGTTCTGTCTCGTCGAAAAAGGTAACGAGTAGCCCGTACAATAGATTGTATGGAACGAACAGTCACCATTGTCCCGGAAGCAGGGCTACACGCCAGACCTGCCTCGAAGCTCGTCGAGACGGCAAACGAGTTCGAGTCCGAACTGCAGATCAGTACCGATGGCGAGGAGCCAGTCGACGCACGTAGTATGCTCGCAGTATCGAGTATGGCTGCCGAGCAAGGGGAGGATGTCCGTCTGATCGCCGACGGACCGGACGCCGAGGCCGCACTCGACGCGCTGGAGAAAGTCCTCACGACGCCGGAGGACGAGTACGATGAGTGAACGCCGTCTCGATGGGATCGGTGTCACACCCCTTTCCGGTGTCGGAACTGTCGTGTGGTACGATCAGGAGGTCGAACTCCCAGAGCCACCTGCGCCCGAAGACGTCGACGCTGACGTCGAACACGATCGCTTCTCGGACGCGCTCGAGACGGCGCGCGAGGAGCTACAGGCCGAGCGCGACCGGACCGCCGAGGAAGTCGGCGAGGACGAAGCCGAGATCTTCGACGCACACCTGCAGTTCCTGAACGACCCGCAGATCACCGGTGCCGTCGAGGACGCCATCGACGAGGGACTGCCCGCCGAACACGCCGTTCAAGAGGGTTTTGAGGGCGCAATCGAACAGATGGAAGCGGCGGGCGGCCGGATGGCCGAGCGCGCTGACGACCTGCGTGACATCCGCGATCGACTGCTCCGGATCGCTACCGATGCCGAGCGCCTCGATCTGTCGGCACTTCCTGAAGGGACAGTCCTGCTCGCGGAGATGCTCACGCCGAGCGACACCGCGCAGCTCGATCCCGAACGCGTCGCTGGCTTCGCGACCGCAAAGGGCGGACGCACCTCTCACGCTGCGATCTTCGCTCGCTCGATCGGGATCCCTGCCGTCGTCGGCGTCGGCGAGCAACTGCTGGACATCGAGGCCGACGCCGACGTCGCTGTCGACGGCGAAGCCGGCGCGGTCGTCGTCGATCCCAGCGAGGAGACCCGTGAGCGTGCGGCAGAAGGTCGCGATATCGAGATCCGGACCGGACGGGTCGAGACTGTCGACGGCGAGCCCGTCGAGGTCGCAGCTAACATCGGAACCGCCGCGGAACTTGAGGGCGCGGTCGCTCAGGGCGCCGACGCAGTCGGGCTGTTCCGAACCGAGTTTCTGTTCCTCGACCGGGAGACGCCGCCAGACGAGGACGAACAGCTAGATACCTACGTCGAGGCGCTAGACGCGTTCCCCGAGGGGCGCGTCGTCGTGCGGACGCTCGACGTCGGCGGCGACAAGCCGATCCCGTACATCGAGGCTGAAGAGGAGGACAATCCCTTCCTCGGGACGCGCGGGATCCGCCGGTCGCTCGGACCCGACGCGGAACTGTTCCGAACACAGCTTCGGGCGCTGTTGCGGGCAGGTGCCGAGGGAGACGGAAAGCTATCCGTGATGTTTCCAATGGTTGCGACAGTCGAGGAAGTCGATCAGAGCCTCGACGTCATCGAAGACGTCCGGACGGAACTCGAAGCGGACGGGCTGGACTATGCGATGCCCGAACTTGGAGTAATGATCGAGACGCCGGCTGCCGTGTTTATGGGCGAGCAACTCGCCGAACGACTCGACTTCTTCTCGATTGGGACCAACGACCTCACCCAGTACGTGATGGCCGCTTCACGGCAGAACGAAGCGGTCGCACACCTCCACAATCCACGCGATCCGGCCGTGCTGCGTGCGATCGACCGGGCTGTCGACGCGGCTCACGCGGGCGACGCCTGGATCGGGATGTGCGGCGAGATGGCGGGCGATCCAGAGTTGACCGAGTTGTTGCTCGGACTCGGGTTAGACGAGTTGAGTATGAGCGCGGTCACGATTCCAGACGTGAAAGCCAACGTTATCGAGACTGACACAGAGGACGCGCGGGCATTCGCGGAGCGGGCGCTGGCAGCGAGTACCAAAGAACAGGTGACCCAGCTACTAACAGAACGGGTCTCGTGAGCGGTTTCTGGACTGGAGACGATAGCCATCGATTGAATGGGGATGGCGAATCGACCGTCGCTAGGAACTGTCCTGCGCCACGACCAGGTCGAACGGTACGTCGGCCGGTTCGTCACCAGGCGTCAGATAGCCCGCAGCAAAGGCCGTGTAGACTGTCCCGCCATTGAGGCTGACGTCGAAATCGGCGACGACGTCGCCATCGTTCGTGTCGGTATCACCGCGGATCTCGACCGTGTAGTCGTCGGATGCGACCTCAACGTATCCCGATCCACTGTACGGAACGCCGTCGAAGAGCACGGCGTCACCGCCGGCAGCCGTCACGTCGACCGCCGGCGCGTCCGGGGACGCGTGGACGACCCGAAGCCGTGACTGGTCGTCGCCGACTCCACTATTGTCGTCTTCGAGGACGAGCGGTTCGAACGGCTGATCCGCGTCGTCACCGAGTTCGCCGATCGCCGCGACCGTGTAGTCGGTGTCCGCGGCGACCGTCACAGGACCGGAAAACACGGACGTGTCCGGGTCACCCGCAGCGGTAATCTCCACCTCGTGCTCGGCGGCCGGCACGGTCAGGTAATCGCTGACCGCTCCGAAGGGGATGTTCTCCAGCACGGCGTCGCCGTTCAGATAGACGTCGACGTTCGGGGCGTTCGGAGACATATGCGCGACGCGGAGACATCCCTCGGGATCCGGTGCAGGACCACGGCCGTCGGCGGTCGACACGAGCAGGTCGAACGGGGTGTTCGCAGGCTCGTCCTCAGGCGTCAGATACCCCGCGGCGAAGGCCGTGTAGACGGTCCCGCTCTCCAGGGTGAGTTCGTAGCTCGCGACGACGTCGCCGTCGTTGCCCTCGGTGTCACCGCGAATTTCGACTGTGTACGTTCCCGCATCGACTTCGACAGTCCCGGACTGACCGTACGCGACGCCGTCGAAGAGCGTAACTGCGCCGCCATTAGCGGTGATGTCCACTGTCGGTGCGTCAGGCGAGGTGTGGACGGCCTGCAGGCGAGCCGTCTCGTCGTCGAGTTCGCTGTTGTCGTCTGCCAGCACGAGCGGCTCGAACGCCCTGTCGCCGTCCCCGACTTCGCCGGTTGCTGCGACCGTGTAGTCAGTGTCGGGATCGAGCGTGACTGTGCCCGAAAAGACTGCCGTATCGGGCGCTCCCGCGGGCGTGATCTCGACGTCGTGGTCGCCGGCCGACACCGAGAGGTAGCCGCTCACAGCGCCGAACGCGACGTCTTCCAGAACTGCGTTGCCGTCGACATAGACGTCGACGTTCGGTGCGTTGGGTGACATATGCGCGACTCTGAGCCGAGCCTGTGCCGGTTCCGGTGTCGGCGTGGGCTCGGTCGTCGTCATCTCCATCCCAGTCGTCTCCGTGTCGGTCTCTGACTCAGTTGTCCCGTTCCCGTCCCCATCGGTACAACCGGCCAGCGCGATGGTTGAGGTCGCTCCAATCCCGACTAGTAGCCTGCGCCGTGTGGTCAGTTTGTCTGTCATAGACGTGTGAAAATGGCGAATGAAAGCTAATTAACAATTTTCGTGATTTAGACTCAAATTCGTCGCAAATGTGGCGAAATTCGGTCGTAAGTGGGCTCACAGTTCGGTCGAGTTTTGCGAGAGAATTGAGTCTAATCTACCAAAACCACTATCCCGTTGGTTCGGATAGGACGAATGGATGGAGTCGTTCGAGCGGCCACGTCTGCCTCTGGAAGACGGTCCCGAGAGACATTGCGTTAGAGGGCCCACGGTGAGCGGCCAGTGGTCGGCCCGGCTCGGCTCGAAAGGTGTTCGACCGATGGTTTATTTTACGCCGGGGCAGAATCGAAGGGCGTATGGAGGCGGTGCTCTGGCAGACGCTAGCAGGGACGCGCGGCGGTCCCAACAGGGCACGTATTTTGAACGCCCTCGACGATCGGCCACGCAACGCAAACCGCCTCGCAGAGGACCTCGATCTCGCGTACAACACCGTCCGGCATCATCTCGACGTACTGCAAGACAACGACATTGTCACGAGTGCCGACGAGAGTTACGGTGCGGTGTACCTGCCAAGCGAACGGGCCCGACGACACTGGGACACCATCGAGAAGATCATCTCACAGGTAGAATAATGAACCGGGAACAAACCACTACTGGCGTCGCATCGCATTCAACCGGAGGGGACAGATGACGCTGCTGGAAGTCCTCCCGGACGCGCTCACAATCGCACGTCTGGCAGCAGTGATCAACGTGGTCCTCCTAGCGACGCTGATCGTCGTCTGGGGCCGCCTGTATCGCGAGATACGGTCGACGTTCACTCTTGGATCAATCGTCTTCGCGGTGTTTCTACTCGCGGAGAACCTGACCGCACTGTGGTACTACTTCAATCCGACGCAGGGCCTGCCACCGTTCGCCGTCGAGATTATGATGGTCCTGCAAGTGCTCGAGGCACTGGCAATCGCGACACTACTGTACATCACCTGGCAGTAAGAGCAGTCGTCTCGTTCTCGGACGTTCGGAAACACCTTTTACCCGTCCCCAAGTAGGACCGATATATGATATCCCTTGACGAAGCAGTCACGGCTCGCCTAGAGAGTCACGGCGAGCGCTTCGAAGTGTTAGTCGACCCGGACGCTGCTCTGGCGATCAAACGCGGGGAGTTCGACGGTGAACTCGAAGACGTCATCGCCGCTGAGGACGTCTTCGAGAACGCCTCCCGTGGGGACCGACCGCCCGAGAACGCCCTAAAGGAGGTGTTTGAGACGACTGATCCGCTAGAAATCATCCCAAAAGTGATCGAACGCGGGGAGATCCAGATCACGGCCGAACAGCGCAAGGAGATGCAGGAACAGAAACACAAGCAGTTGGTCCAGCGGATCACACGCAACGCGGTCAACCCCCAGATGGACGACGCGCCACATCCACCGGAGCGGATCGAGTCCGCACTGGAGGAAGCCGGATTTCGGGTCGATCCGATGGAACCCGTCGAAAACCAAGTGGACGAGGCGCTCGACGCGCTCCGCCCAGTGATACCAATCCGTTTCGACGAGGTAACGATTGCCGTCCAATTGCCACCGGATTACGCGGGTAGTGGGCAGGCCAAGATCCGAGAATTCGGAGATCTCAAGCGCGAGGAGTGGCAAAATGATGGCTCCTGGGTCGGTGTCGTGCAGTTCCCAGCGGGTCTGCAAAACGATTTCTATGACCTCGCTAACGAGGTCTCAAGCGGGAACGCCGAAACGCGGATGATCCAGGACGAAGACGACATCAATCGGCGATAGCGGCTCTCAGTGGCATTTACAGCGGCGGGTCGAGAGTGAGTTCTCCGTTGTGAACCGCATCGACGAACTCCCACGGGAAGTAATGTGACCAGCCATCGATATACGAGAGGTCCTTGTCGTCGACGACGATATACCTGTCCGCGTCCGGGAACAACTCAGCGAGCATCTCCACGCGACGGGCACGGCGCGGCCAGCCGTCGACGCTATCATCGTCGTCAGTTTCAGTAAACTCCCGATACCACTCGTTTTCGAGTGTCAGGACGGCCTCACGAACGCCCGGGATCTCGGCCTCGGATTTTAATTTCTGATTTCCGATTGCCCAGACCTCGTGGTCGGTCTCGGTGTCCCAGTGTTTGATCCAGGAAAGCGGGACTGCCCTTTTGTCTGCGGGCGGGTTCACGTCGACGGTCTCGTCACGATCAAACGCCAGTATGAGTCGTTCGTCTGTTGAGGACATATTACTTACAAGTATATTACGCCTTTCGGAAGCCAAGAGCAAATCCACCGACAAAGCCGGCACCGACACCGGCGGTAGAGATGAACGTCTCAATCCAGCTTTGAGCCTGCTTCGTGCCAGTTTCGCTAGCTTTCGTCAGCCCAGCAGTGAGTCGGTTCCAGTCGACCGAGAGGATTCCTCGTGATTCGAGATATTTGAACAACACGAGCTCGGCACCGATGATGACCGCGATCACCTTCGCGATCTTCTTTGCAGCGAACCCGATCAACAGTCCGAGTGCGCCGCTGCCGCCGACTTCCAACCCGAGTTGGGTCACATCGAGTTCTACCATACTGTTGTTGTCAATGTCGGGCGTAATGATTCTTGTGTCCGGCACACCGACTACATCGGCAGCGAAAACTCCCGTACTGACACGTTCCGATGACTATCCCAGACCGACAGCCGATCGGCAGTCCACTGGATCGGGTCGAGATCCCGGTCGGCGAGCCGACGCGCTGTGTCCAACTCGCCGCCGCGGGCAATCGTCACGTGCGGCGTGTAGGCGTCACCTTCGAGTCCCGGAACCGGATCGAACATCGTACACAGCCGCTCGTGTAACGCCCGGAGTGTGGGGCTTTCTACTGTGAGATACACGACCGGAGCGGAGCCGGTCGGTGCCGTCTCGAACAGATCGATACCAGTAACTTGGAGCTCGAACGGCTCGACACCGGTCAGCTTCGTGTGTACCTCCGTGGCGAGCCGAGCGCCGTCACCATCGCCAAGTCGCTTGCCGACGAGCGTATGCTGGCCACGCTGGCGAGTGCGGGCGCGGGGGAGTTCCCGCGCGAGTTCGCCGGCCAGTCGTGTCACCGCGGACGGCGGCGGGACGTTCAGGCTATACACAGTTGCTGGTAGACGACTGCCGACAATAAGCGTCGCGATCTGACAGCCGCCACTAGTGATAATCTACGGGGAGACCGGCTCTTGTCGGTATTTTATAATCGGTCGAACAGCCACAATACGATCAACACGACGATCACGATCCCCAGCAGCGGTTGGAACGGACCAAGCAACCAGCCGAGGATGCCCAGAAGTTCGCCGATGATCTCTAAGAGGACCCATACGACGGCTAACACGAGGACGATTTTCAGGAGGTCTTCTGCGTCCATACCTCGATGTGCGTCGGATACTCCTAAAGATGTTGTGGCCCTGCTCGCACGGACGAGATACCACGAGACGGATGTCAAACGGGGGCTGAGCAGTTCCGTATCGTGGTGTGTGATAACACCCATATAAGAATTAACTCAACTCTGAATAAAGGCTTATTACCGTCTAGCACGTACGGTGAGGTACGATTATGGCTGCAACACTCCAATCCCAACACGCGGCACCGTTTACGGTCAGTGAGGCCGACAGCGACGCGTTCCCCGAGACGGCGGTGGTTGCACAGACCAAACGCTACGCCTTCTACTGGCTGGCCGGCGAGGAACCCATCCTGCTAACAGTCAAAGACTACGACGGAACGAACGTCACCGGCGAAGTGGACCCACCCGACCGGATGATCAAGCGGGTCGCACAGACCGGCTAGGCCCAAGACGCCGCGATCAGTCTGCAGGCCGTTCGACGTCCGCTTGTTCACACAGTGCATCGGCCTGTTCGTTCGGGAGTCGCTTCCGGAGTCGCCGCAGGAGTTGACCCCCGTCACCGTGCTCAGATTCGATCGCACGGACGAGCGCGAGTGCACGCTGGACTCTGGTCTTGCGCCAGGATTGTGCTCTGGATTCGTACGTTCGGATCGCACGCAACAGGTCTATTTTTCGGAACTCAGGCCAGTACGGCGCACAGAAGTAGACAGCCGCTTCGTTACCGTTTGCGTGCCACGGCAGGAAGTTCGAAGTTCGTTCGTCGCCGCCCGTGCGGATGATGAGATCGACATCACGCGTCGGTCCGTCGTAGAGTCGACGTTCGATCGTCTCGACATCGACAGCCGACGGATCGATCTCGCCGGACTGAACGTCTCTGGCAATATCACGGGCCGCACCCAACAGTTCTGCCCGCCCACCGTACGCCAGCGCTATGTTGAGGTGAAACTGGTCGTACGAACGCGTGCGTCTGTCGGCATACGCAACGGCATCCTGGAGGCGCTCAGGCAGGCGGTCGATTTCGCCGATCGCTCGGATTCGGACCCCTGACTCGTGGACCCGATCGGCGTCGGCAAACTCCCGAAGTTTCTCTTCGAGCAAATCAAAGAGCGCCTCACGTTCCTCCGGCGGCCGGTTGAAATTCTCCGTCGAAAAGGCATACAGCGTCAGTTCTTCGATGTCCAGCTGTGCACACCAGTCCAGGACTGCCTCCGTCGTCTCGGCGCCCTGGCGATGTCCGTCGGTCGCATCGGCACCTCGCTCGCGGGCGTAGCGTCGGTTCCCGTCCTGTATGACAGCAATGTGATCGGGAGTGCCTGACAGCTCCCACTCCAGCAGCGTCTCGTAGAGGCGTGTTGCAGATCCTCGAAGCAACGATCGCACGTTTCAATCGTGACGAGCAGTCGATATGAGTGTTGTGTTCTAAGCCGGACACCGTGAGGCGTATTAGGCCGGATGACCCAAATCCACTAATGCCCGGAGAGATCATCGACGAGGGACTGTACCGACAGGCCGAAGAGTTGCTCGAACCCGGCGAGATCGAGCTCAACGGCTTGATCGTACACACAGATCTCGGCCGTGACAGAGAGGCCGAGCTGAACCAGACGACGATCGAGATCGGCGACATCATCGCCGAGCACGCTGCCCCTGACGAGGAGACGTTCGTCTATTCGGGCACGGACGACCCCGAGTTCGGACTCAACCAGCATCAGGGACTGACGCTCGACGACGAGGAGTTCGTCTGGGAGTGTCAGCAACTCCTCCGGGACGGAACGTTCCGCATCGTCTTTTACTATGAGGCCGACGCCGACCAAACGGCAATTCTCGAGTCGGTCTCCGATGCTGGATACACGGTAGTCGGTGTCGAAGGAGAACACTCCGAGTGACCCGACGTGTGTCACACAGGCACATTGGCGTTGAACAGATTTAGATACCGGCGGACACAATATAACCCAGAGACTGACACTGTGATCGCATCGACACCAGGTGAGAGAGCGTGACAGCGTCGACAGGCGTCGTGACCGGTGTAAGCGTATCCCACCGGCAGGCAGATGTCAGCGAGATTGAGTCAGCAGCGGCACCCAGTCAGCGCGTCACTGTCAAGCGTCTCCTCGAGCATTCGGCCGTCACAGAGGCGTTTTCGATCCAGACGTGCAACCGGGTCGAGGCGTACGTAGTCACCGACGACGCCGGCGCCGGGCGGGCAGTCCTCGAATCGTATGCGGGTGATATCCCGGACTCCGTCCTCGAATGGCTGGACCACGAAGCGAGCCTTCGGCATATGATGCGCGTGGCAAGCGGACTGGAGTCGCTGGTTATTGGGGAAGACCAGATCATCGGCCAAGTCAGAGACGCCTACGAAGACGCCCGAAGTGAGGGAGCGATCGGTCCGGTACTGGAAAGTGCGATCACGAAAGCAATCCACGTCGGTGAGCGTGCCCGCTCGGAGACGGCAATCAACGAGGGCGTCGTCTCGGTCGGGAGTGCCGCCGTCGAGTTGGCCGCCACTGAACACGACCTGGCCGACGCGACGGCGACCGTGGTTGGGGCCGGCGAGATGGCGACGCTCGCGGCGAAAGCCCTGGACGCTCGGACGGATGCCGACCAGTTGCTCGTAGTGAATCGGACACTCGAACGCGCCGAACGCGTCCTTGAGACGGTCGAAATGGACGGCCATCCACTGGGTACAGACGCGCTGGAGCGTGCGGTATCGGCCGCGGACGTCGTCGTCTCGGCGACCGGCAAGTCCGACCCTGTCATCGACACCCCAGTGGCAGACGGGGCTGGCGAGACCGTGATCTTCGATCTCGCACAGCCACAGGACGTGCCGGAGCCGGTCGGCGAGTTGTCGAACGTGACGCGATACGACCTGGATGCGCTCGAGTCAGTGACTGAACACACGCGCGAGAAGCGGCGGGAAGCCGCACTGGAAGTCGAAGGGCTGATCGACGAAGCCTTCGAGGAGTTGCTCACACAGTACAAACGCAAGCGGGCCGACGAGGTTATCTCCGCGATGTATGAGGGTGCGGAACGTCGGAAAACAGCCGAGGTAGAGAAGGCGCTTGCAAAACTCGATCTCGACGAACAAGAGCGTGAGGTCGTCGAATCGATGGCCGACGCGATCGTCAATCAACTGCTCGCACCGCCGACGAACGGGCTCCGGGACGCGGCTGAGGCCGACGACTGGTCGACGATCAACACGGCCCTGCGGTTGTTCGACCCGTCGTTTAGCGACGAGAGGCCGAGCGGACTCAGAGCGATGACCGAACACGCATCCGACAGCGAGGAGATGCCGCCGGCAATCCGGGACCGGCTTGACGACCGGGCGTGACCGACACGCCGGGAGTCAACTTTTTTGTGTTGCCATCGGAGGTACATACGTGAACTGGAAGGGCCGGCTCCGGAACAGCTTCGTCACCGGGTTGATCCTCGTTGCGCCGCTCGTCGTCACGCTCGTCGCATTGCGATTCGCGCTCGGCTGGCTGACCGGTTTCGTCGAACCGGTCGTCTCCGCGACGAATCTCGCGCAGTTCACCGGTGACATCGAGTTTCTCGCACGGTTGCTGGCAGTCGTGGTCACGATCGTATTCGTAGGATTGGTCGGATTCTTCGCGCAGTGGAGTGTGACCAGCCGCTTTTTCGGGACATTTAGTCGACTCGTCGGGTTCATTCCGATGGTCCGCGTGATCTATACGGGCGTACAGGGGGTCGCGAACTCGCTCGTCGAGTCGACCGACCGCTACAAGAGCGTCGTACTCGTCGAATACCCACGAGACGATGTCTATTCGATTGGGTTTATCACCGCCGGAAGCCCCGAAAGCGTCACGACGGAGATTGGTGAGGCGTACAACGTCTACATCCCGAACAGCCCGAATCCAACGAACGGCCATCTCGCGCTGGTTCCGGAATCTGCAGTCCACGAAATCGATATGTCGGTCCGGCGTGGCGTCCGATTGATGGTCACGACCGGCATCGCGGAGACGAAAGACGAACTCGAGCAGTTCGACGCCGACATCAGCGAAGCCGTCGAGACGGCGACCGAGTCCGACGACTGAGAATTACAGATATGCCGCGTCCCAGCGAGTCGGTTTGCGGCTGTTGCCGCAGTTGTCACATTCGATTCGACCCATCGCGTCCATCGCGTTAGCGAGTTGCTCGCAACTGCCACAGTAGTAGCCGTACCGCTCACCCCGATCTTGATCGGCGTAGACTGGATAGAACGGCCCCAGCGAACCCCGTTCGGCGTCGTCCCGGTCTGCGTACACCTGTTCACCGTCCGGCGTCTCACAGGCAGTGAGTCCGGACGGCTCTTCGATGTAGATGTTTTCGACGTGGGTGCGACTCGCAATTTCGACATCCCGGCGGCCGATGCGCTGGAAGCCCTGGCGCTCGAAGAAGCCATTGCCCTCACTGTTTTCGGCGAGCACCCGACCCTGAATCGTACTTGCCCCGCGTTCGTGGAGGCGATCCCGCGTGGCCTCGAACAGTTCGGTACCGATACGCTCGCCACGGTACGATGGGTCGACGTGTAACCACAGCAGCAATGCCTTTTGTTGGGTGTCGGGCTGCTCGAAAACGGCGGCGTCTTCGAGAGTGCTCTCGGAGAAGCCGACGACCTGGTCGTCGCGCTCGGCGACCAACAAGAGGGTGTTCTCGTCGTTGAGCCGTTCACACAGGTTGTCTTCGGTGTACCACTCTTCGATCGCCCCGGTGATGGCTTGGGGGCTCAGCGAGTAGGACGTCTGCAGCGACCGTCGAGCGATGTCCCGGATCGACGGCCGGTCTGCAGGGGTGGCTGGACGAACATTCATATTGACACTATTTGCCCCCAGTCGTTAAAAAGACAGTCGCTCCCGCGAATTCTGCACTCGGTCGAAGAGCCATCATACGAGTGTCGTAACGCTAAAGAGTCAAACACGCCTTCTAGTAAATAATATGAATAACGAGTGCGCAGTCGGGAGGTGGTTCTGTGGGTGTCGAGATTAAGGAGTCGCCGGTAACGGACGCCGAATTTGAGGCGATGGCGGAGTTCGTGCGCGACTACCTTACTGCGAGTGTCGAGACCGAAGAAGAGGGGGGGCGTATGCGATGGTACCCCTGGCACTCGGCGGAGTATCGGTTCAATCACGTGCTGAACGTCGTCGACCTCGCCGAGGAGATTGCCCGAGCGGAAGGCGCAAACGTCGACGTGACTCGGGTGGCAGCGCTGTTTCACGACATTGCCAAACTCGAAGCCGAGCAGGATCGCCACGCCGAAATCGGTGCGAAAATCGCACGGGAGTACCTGACCACGCACGGAGACTACCCGCCGTCGTTCGTCGAGCAGGTCGTCGAGGCAGTGCGAGACCACTCTTACCAGGGTGAACTGACGGATCTCCCGCTTGAGACTCGGTGTCTCATCGAGGCGGACATCCTCGATAAAGTCGGTGCGAACGGCGCGACGCTCCTGTTGTTGCGGATGGGATATGAGTCTCGGACGCATATGGACGCCGCCGAGATGGTCGGGCGCGTCCTCGAACGCGGACAAGACGCCAGAGAGCGCATCCGCAGCGACGCCGCCGAAAGCATCGCCCACCGTCGCATCAAACGGGTGAAATGGCTCAAAGAGTGGCTCGAAGCCGAAGTCGCGGATATGGACGCAGGCGACCCGTTCGGCCCCGGCACTGACGACCAGGCAGAACAGTAGGCTCAGTGGAACCATCGTCTCCGGATGGGGGACATCGGTCGAGTGGCACGACGGTCAGATGAGAGTGCGTGCCGCGTCGACAATAAACAGCGTACCGAAGCCAGCAAACGCGACGGCACTCAACGTCGCGACCGCTGGAGCGAAGCGATCGACACGCTCACGGCCGGCGACTAGCGCCGCCGGGAACACGACGATCCAGAAGACGATACCGGCGAACAGTCCGGCCATTAAAAGCGGCGTCCCAGTCCGAACGATCAACACGCCGGCAAGTGGTGATTCCGATGACAGTGCCGTTGCCAGCACGTCGATTCGTCCTGGATCGAGCAACCCGACACCGGCGGTGAGCCAGAAGACGATCTGATAAGGGTTGGTGATCGCCAGGATAAACGCCTTCAAGAACCCGTGACCGTCCGTTGTCGAAGCATCGTCTTGAAACGTAACCGAGAGGTCCTGAACGGCGTCGTAGGCGAAATACCAGAGCAGAAGTCCGCCGATACCGATCATAAGCCCCTGGATCAGAGGGGATCGCTGGACGACCGTGACAGCACCGAGCAGCGACAGCCCAAGGAAACACGCGTCGGCGATCATCGCCCCGAGCCCCGCAGTGAAGCCCGATTGCCAGCCTCGGACGACACTCTCCTCGGCGATGACGGCGTTCATCGGTCCCGGCGGTGCAGCCAGTGCGAGTCCGAAGACGGCACCTGCACCCGCCGTCGCGAGCACCTCGAAGAAGCTCATCGCTGTCGTTTCGGGGCTGTCGCTGAAAAGTCCGACGAGTTCAGTTACTGGGCGCCGACAGATCCGCCTACTGATACATACCGACGGGCTGGGCTTGGGAACTCTCATCGCCGGCCTGTTGCATCCGCTGGGCGAGACGCTCTTTGGCCTCGCTGATCTCCTGGGCCTGTTCGACCAGCGTCTCCGTCTCGACTTCGATGCCGGCGATCGGCTCGATAACCTGATCGAGTACCGCTTTCGCCGCTGCCGGGTCCGGGAACTGTGGGGACGACTCTACGACGAACCCGAGCGCGTCTAGCCCCATCTGCTCGGCGTGGTAGATGAGCGCACCGGTTGGTCCGCTGACGACACCACGTTCGTCGGGCGTCGAAACACCGACGTCGTCCAACTGCGGACCGGCTTCGGCGACCGAAAGGCCGACGATATCAGTCGTCTGGTCGTCGGAACGCTGGGTGCCCGAGATGTACAGCGGAAGCGCTTCCTGTTCGTCGAGCCAACCCGTAACACAGGCGGCAAACTCCTCTGCGGCGGACGGAGAGATCGGTACGTCACTTTGTAGGACCAGTAGGTCGCGGGTCGCGTCCGCATGAATCCTGACTGGCGGGGTGACACCGTGTCGGTCCTCGTCGTAGATTGCGACCTCCGGGAGTCCCTCGCAGTGGATCGACGCGTAGTGGTCCATCCCGTAGGCGTCAACAAGGTGGTCAGCGGCGATCTTGCCGACGAGACCGAGACCAGGGAGCCCCTCGATCAACACCGGCTCCACCAGCTCGACATCGTCGCGATGCACATCGATGCGTGCCATATGTAACCATACAACTCGACGTGGCTTACCGTTTGGCCTTCGAAACCCACAAGCCCCGAGTTCGCCAAGGGACGAGCGATGGACGCGCTGTCGCGATACGAACCGATCGTCGAAGACTACGAGGCCTTTCTTTCGGCCTGTGAGCGGCCGCTTCCCTCGGTCGTTCGAGTCAACACGATCAAGGCAACCGTCGAGCGTGCCGAGCGTGGGTTGATAGAGGCCGGCATCGAACTCGATCCGGTTGAGTGGCATCCACATCTGTTTCGGTTGCCGACCGATCAACCCGGTGCCAACTGGCCGTACTCCCACGGCTGGATCCACGGCCAAGAAGAGGTCTCGGCGATCCCGGCGACCGTGCTCGATCCAGAGCCCGGCGAGCGAGTCTGGGACGCGACTGCCGCCCCGGGCAGCAAGACCACACAGCTGGCCGCGCGTATGGACGACCGCGGACTGCTCGTCGCGACCGACAGCAATCTCGGCCGCCTGTCTGCGCTGCGCTCGAACACCGAGCGACTGGGCGTGACGAACGTCGCCGTCACCAACGAAGACGCTCGCAATCACTCGCTGAAGCCGTTCGGAGGCGAGCCTTACGATAAGGTCCTGGTCGACGTCCCCTGCTCGTGTGAGGGGACGATCCGCAAGAACCCCGACACCCTCGAGGAGTGGTCGCTGGGCCACGTCACGGGCATCGCCGACGTACAAAAGGCGATCCTCGAACGGGCGATCCAGACGACCCGCGAGGGCGGGACAGTCGTTTACTCGACGTGTACGTTTGCGCCCGAGGAAAACGAGGCTGTACTAGATTACGCACTCCAGGCTGAGGACTGCCGGCTCGTCGAGTTCGAGTTGCCACTGATGTATCGGGACGGCGTAACCGAATGGCAGGGTGAGCGGTTCGACCCACAGGTCGAACGTGCAAAGCGGATCTACCCACACCACAATGACACGGGCGGCTTTTTCGTCGCGAAACTGGAGGTCCTAGGATGAGCGAGAACGTCAGCCATCAGTTCGACCGACTACCGGCCACGGAGGGCGAGCGAGACGTCGAAAGTCGGCCGACCCGCGAGGCAATCGTGTCGTTCTGGGTGGACCGGTTCGGGGTCGACCCCGAAACGTTTGAGTCCGACACCTTCTGGGAGCGAGGCAACGGTAAAATCTGGGTATTCGCGGAGGACGTAGAGACGCCCGTCGACATCGAGGCGCTGGGAATGTCGTTTATGCGGACGCGTCAGGAGCACTGGAAACCGACGACAGAGGCCGTCCAGCGATTCGGGGACCGGGCGACCCGAAATATCATCCATCTCGACCGCGAGGCGGCCGAGCGCTTCCTGGCCGGTGAGGATCAGCAACTGGAGTGGGACGGTGACTGGGGATATCTCATCGTTACACACGACATCGCGGGTGACACCGAGCCGATCGGCGTCGGCCTGTACGTCCACGGGGAATTGCGCTCGCAGATCCCGAAGGGTCGTCGACGGGAATTCGGCGGCGAATAACGCCGGTTTCGACCGTTCGAGACGGCAGCGATAAGTGCGCTGGGACGGACCCACGGGTATGCACGCGACTGCGAAGGCCCACCCGATCCAGGGGTTGGTCAAGTACCACGGGATGCGCGACGGTGAGCTGCGATACCCGTATCACGACAGCATCAGCGTCTGTACGGCACCGAGCCACACGAAGACGACTGTCTCTTTCAACGCTGACGAGGAAACCTACGTCGTCGACGGCGAGACCGTGACCGGTCGCGGCGCCGAGCGGATCCAGTCCGTCCTCGACCGCGTTCGCGAGTTGGCCGACATCGACCGGCCAGCCCGGGTCGAGAGCGAGAACTCTTTCCCGACGAACGTCGGGTTCGGGTCCTCGTCGTCAGGCTTTGCCGCGCTCGCGATGGCCGGTGTCGAAGCCGCCGGGCTCGATCTGACACGCCCCGAGATATCGACGGTTGCGCGTCGCGGATCGGCCTCGGCAGCCCGGGCGGTCACTGGCGGCTTTTCAGTGCTCTACTCGGGCAAAAACGACGAGGACTGCTACGCCGAGCGGATCGAAACGGATCTCGACGACGAACTGCACGTCATCGCCGCGCTCGTCCCGACCTACAAGGAGACCGAGGCCGCCCACGCCGAGGCGACCGAGAGTCATATGTTCGACGCCCGGATGGCGCATATCCACGAACAGATGGACGAGATGCGCGACGCGCTCCGGGCGGCCGATTTCGGACGAGCCTTCGAGTTGGCCGAGCGTGACACCCTCTCGCTGGCGGCGACGACGATAACTGGCCCGTCCGCGTGGGTCTACTGGCAACCACAGACAGTCGAAATCTTCAACGCCGTCCGACAACTCCGATCGGACGGTGTTGAGGTGTATTTCTCCGGCGATACGGGCGCAAGCATCTACGTCAACACGACCGAACAACACGTCGAGCGGGTTCAGGAAACGATATCGGATCTCGGCATCGAAACACGCCACTGGACGGTCGGCGGCCCCGCCGAAGTGCTCGCCGACGAGCAAGCGCTGTTCTGACACCTGTTTGCGAACGGACACCACGATATGAACCCACGTACGCTAACGTCGTGATCGGACGAGCGGTATGCAGCGTCAATAGACTGCAGTCAGGCGGTCTACCCGTATGATAGTGGGAAACAATGACCCCTTCGACCGGAATACTTTAATAGCAGAAAACTGTAGAAGGTAATACCAGAACGCTCCTGGCGTTCGGCAGCATCGTGCGACGCCCAACATGACAGGGAATCTCGTTATCAGGCGCCAGCCAACTATTAGCGGTGTCTCTGTCACAAACGGGAGCTGTATGGCATCGGAGGGTTTCAAACTATGGCAGACTCGATAGACGAATCCAAGAACGTATCGGTAACAGACGAAGAACTCGAAACGAAGTCCAAAGGCGAGCTCATCAAGCTCGCTGGCAAACTTCGGGATCGACGCAACGACCTCAACCAACTCGCTTCTGAACGAGCCTCGGACCGCGACGAGCTAAACGCGAAGACTCGCGAGAAGGTCGACGAAGCACAGGAACATCGCGAGAAGCGCGACGAGCTCAACGAGCAGGTCCAAGAACACAAAGAGAGCCGAAACGAGCTCAACGCGGAAGCCAACGAGCTGTTCGAGGAAGTCGAGCAGAAGAAAAACGAACTTGAACTTAACGAAGGCAAAAGCATCGAACAGCTCGAAGACGAGATCGAGGATCTGGAGTTTAAACAGCAAACGGAAGTCCTGGGTGCCGAAGCCGAGCGCGAACTCATCGAGAAAATCGAGGAGAAACGCGAGAAGCTCCAGGAACGCAAAGAAAAGCTCGAGCAGACCGACGACATCGACGAGCTCAAAGAGGAGGCCGAGGAGATCCGCTCGGAGGCGTCCCGACACCACCAGAAGGTCACGGAGCTGGCTGACGAGGCCCAGAAGCATCACAACCAGATGATCGAGGCCTATCGTGAGGCCGACGAGATCCGTGACGAAGCCGACGAGATGCACGAGAAGTTCGTCGAGGCCCAGGAAGCGGCCGACCAGCACCACGAGGACTTCGTGCGCGTCCAGAAGCGTCTGCGCGAGCTGGACAAGAAAGAGGAAGAGGAAGAGCGCCAGGAGCGCGAGCAGAAACAGGAAGCCGCCCGCGAGGAAGCCGAGGAGATCTACCAGAAGTTCAAAGACGGCGAGACCCTCGAGACCGAGGATCTGATGAAGCTCCAGAAGACGGGACTGCTGTAATCGAGCGCTATTCTATCGTCGCTGTGCACGCGGAGTGTCGAAGGTTTTTATAGATTCGCCGTCTGCTCTGTGCTGTGACAACGCTGGTCGTCAGTATCGATCGGGGTGGGGCAGTCACGGGCGAGATGGACGCCCCCGTAGTCGGGTGGGACGACGTCGAGTCGCTAGTATCGGCGTTCGGCGTCACGGACCCAGAAGACAGTCAGGTGAACTGCCTGTTAGAGTCGCTCCGGGTCGCCCGTGATCTCGAAGCAAGCGGAGACGACGCAGTCGTCGCAGTCCTGTCGGGTGTCGGTGATCCGGTCAGCATTGACCGGGCTGTCGCCCGTCAGACCGACCAGCTCATCGCCGAGTACGACCCCGAATCGGCCGTTGTCGTCGTCGACAGTGCCGAAGACGAGCGGCTGGTCCCGATCATCGAGAGTCGGATTACCGTCGACGCTGTCGACCGAGTTGTCGTTCGGCAGGCCCGAGACATCGAGTCGACGTACTACCTGCTCAAGCAACTGCTCGGCGACGAGGAACTGCGGGAAACGGTATTCGTCCCAGTCGGTGCGGCACTGATCGTCTTCCCCGTCTTGCTACTGGTCGGCAGCGTCGCCGTCGCGTTCGGGGCGATCGCGGCCGTATTCGGTGGATTTCTCCTCTACAAGGGGCTCGGTATCGACGAGTTGCTGGAAACCGGCACGGCCCAGATCCGGCAGGCACTGTACTCCGGGCAAGTCGCGCTGGTCACCTACGTCGTCGCAGCCGGGCTAGCCCTGATCGGCGTCTTCGCCGGTGTGCTCGGCGTCTCGAATATCTCGACGGGCGCCGAACTCCTGATCGGAATGCGGTTCATCTACGACGCCATCCCGTGGGTGACGGGGGCGGCGCTGGCGGCCAGTACCGGTCGACTCGTCGATGAGTTCATTCGCGACGAAAGCGTCCACAGCGCGTATCTGAACCTCCCGTTTGGGGCAGTTGCTGTCGGATTAGTCGTCCGTGGGATCGCCGCGTACTTCCTGACGCGCAGCGAGACGGTGGACCCGGCCACGGTGCCCGCAATCGAATTCGGGCCGCTGAGAATCGCCGAGACGGCCTTAGAACCCGGCATCGGACTCGGAATCTACTTGACAGCCGGTGTCCTCGTGAGTCTGCTCGGCGTCCGATTCGCGGCATATCTAAACGCGACGACGGCCGACGAGCCAGGCACAGCAAGTGAGTGACTGATCGTCGCAGACGGCAACGCCTAAAAACGCCAGAGGTCCGACTGCGAGTATGAACGAGACGATTCACGCGACCGGCCACGAGAACGTCACTGCGGCCCACGAGAGTACCTTCGAGTTGACCAGCGACGACTATCTCACACCGGCTGGCGACTGTATCCTCGGGGTCGAGGCCGACCGTGTGCCCGCGGATTTCGACAATGCGTTCGTCACCGCGTGCCAGTCTGCGGACGCAACGATCACTGCCACGCTCGAGGCTGACGGCCATACGGTGACCGTCACTGGTCGCGGTCATCCTGACCTCTCATTCGAGAACGACCGATCGATGGTTGCACGCACGAGTGAGTACGTCGACGACCGAACGATTATGATCGAAGCCGAGGCCGCCGCGTCAGATCTGGATCGCAGCCTGATCGACGTGCTGTCCGACGGTGCCGAGCTGACGCTGACACTCACGGTCGAGTGACCGCGGCGTTTTTTCGATTCCGACCCGGAGTAGGTCGTATGTCCGACGACGAGCCAGCCGAAAACATCAGTGGCGGTGAGGCGGGCGGCGGGCAGGCCACAGTCTTCGAGACCGGACAACCGGCGACCCGGGCCGAAGCCGTCGTTGATCGCCTCGGGGAACTGTACTGGCAGTAGTCATCAGGAAACTACAGAAACTTTCTATATACTTGCGTCTCACCAACGAGTATGGGCGAACGGACGCAAATCAACCTCGTCGTCGATCAAAGCCAGAAGGACGAGTGGGAGGCCTACGCCGAGGAAAGCGAGGAGTGCAATAGTCTCTCGCACCTGATCCGCCTCGCAGTTTCCCGAGAGATTTACCGCGACGACGAGCGCGCCGGCGATTCGAGTGCTGCGAACGTGCAACTCGATGGCATCAGTGAACGGTTCGACTACTTGGAGGAGCAGATCGGCGACGTTCGATCGACGGTACAGATGCTGGTCGAAGATCGTGAGGGCAGATCCATCGAGGACTTGGCTGGGGAAGTCTACGACATCCTGCCGAGGATTGAAGACGAGGACGAGTGGTGGGACAGACTCCTAGAAGGCAAGATAGACGTGGTGGAGACCAACGAGGCGGCGACCGACGAGGACATTGCGCGGTGGCACGAAGGCACCGAAGAGGGGGAGGTCGATTACGTCGCCGAGCGGTACCTGACGGTTGTAGGCATAGCCGAGCAACTCGATGTTTCGGAGTACCGTGCAAAGAAGGCTGTCGCCCGGGTCGAGGACAGTTTCCCTCGCGTTGAGACGCAGACGCATGAGGGGGACACGTACGTCTACGAGGTGGTCTGAGGTGGGAGTGGAAGAGATCGCCGACAAGTTTACCAACGAGTACCAACAGCGCAAGGAGCCGGGGACAATACAGGGTTACTACAACGCTACGACCGGGTTTCTGGGTTGGCTGACTGGTGAGTGGGACGGCGAACTGAGCAAGGATGACCTCGCAGTAATCACCGCGGAGGACGTAGACGGATACCTTGACGCGATGAACCGACAGGGATACTCTGACGCTTCTCGATTGACGAGATACAACTACCTCCGGTCGCTGTTCGGATGGTTGGTGGACGAAGGAGTGCTCGGTGAGAACCCTGCCGAGGCCATCGACCTGAAGGACGACCACGGCATCTCGCGAAAATACACGCGCCGAGCGGTTGAAGCGCGGTCGCGCGGGAGCATCGTTTACATCGAGATGGACGAGTACGAACAGTTGCTTGCCAATCTTCGGGAACCGCGGCTCCGAAACGAGTTGCTGCTAAAGCTGATGATGAACACGGGCATCAGACCTTCGGAGGCGGTGAAGATTCGTCTGAGAGACGTAGACAGGGATGAAAGGAGGATCACGATCGACACCAGCAAGCGGAAGGGGCACACACGACCGGTCTGGTACTCGGAACAGGTCGCACTCCTGATGAACCGATGGCTCGACACCGACCGCGCGTCGATGCCGACCGCTTCAGATTCGCCGTATCTGTTCCTCACACGCTACTCGGAGCAGATGGCAAAGCCGCGCCCGAACCGAATCGTGGGGGCGGCCGCGGAAGACGCTGGCATACAGGAAGTCTTATTCAAGGACGCTGATGGTAAGAAGCGAAACCGCATCACGGCGGCGACCTTGCGTCACTCGTACGCAGTTCATAGCGTCAGATCAGGAATGGACGTGCGAACCCTACAGATGTTAATGGGGCACGAGAGCATCTCTACCACCGAGAAATACCTTGAATTTCGTGACGACACACTACGCAAGGAGACGCTCCAGCACGCACCCGTGTGACCTCGAAAAGCCCAACATTTAAGTTAGTCAACACTTACGTACCTCCAATCATATTCTCTGCGTGTGGGATACTTCGCAAACGGAGCGGACAGATTTGTCGACCGATCTCCAAGACGAGTCTACGACCGCAAGTCAGAACGCTGGCGAACTAACGTCATGTACGAGTGGGAGGCAAACGGCAGGACGTGCATCGGGCCGAGCGTTTCCGCGGTACTGTACCGGTGTCCATCTGTCCACCAATACGAAGCCCCCGACCGAGACTGGGTCGATATGCCGAAACGTGAGATGGCAATTTACCGCCGCCATCGAGGGACACTCGCCCACTACTTCGCGTTGGATTGGCTCGCCGGACTAGTTGAGGACGAACGTCTCGAACTCGACGAATCTGAATTGGAGGCACACGAGGAACTCCAATACTCGGATGATCTGGTTGATGCGGCAGAGCGATTGTGGGTGGCCCGCCGACAACGGATGCTCGGCGATCAAGGCTGGCACGAGTCTGATGTCCCCGGCTGGTTGCAGGGCCAACTTGAGCCCGATGACGTTCTCGACATCGGCATCGAGACGGAGGGGTGGACAGGAACGTGTTATCAAGATCAATGGTTGCTGATGGACTGCGTCGAAGAAATTCGTCTCAATGCGCTCCCCAACTTCCGAGCGGCGGTCGCCGAAGAGCTTGGAGGGATTCTAACTATTGACGGCATTGAGGCATTCGTGTTCACAACCGGACACAAATATGGCGGCCAGTACGATCTGATGTTCTCTCGGGTCGTCGATGGTGGCGAGACCGAGTACGAGCCCCGGGACAGAGACTACTTTTCACCACCGGAGCGTGAGTTCGACCTGCAGAGCGAGCGTATCCTCGTGGAACTAACATTTTCCCCTATTTCGTTCGCGGAAAATGATGGGCGTCCAGTTCGTCGGAAAATGCTCCAGCTGGTAGCACTCGCCCGTGCTTGCAATCGAGATGTCCATAGGCTGTGCGTCGTGAGATGCTCACCGCTCGATTATCCCGACTACGAGATTGGCTGGCTGGAGGATACGATCTGGACTAGGGAGGAGTTGTTCGACGAGTTTCGGAGAGCTGCGGACTATCTACGCAACGATCTCGTATTTTAGGATGTCCATAGGCTCATTCCGTCGACCAGTACCGCCGAAGGAGCGAACTCGCCGTCGCCGAGGACGATCTCGACGGTCGCGCCGTCTTCGGCGTCGATTGTGACACGCCGCTTCTCTTGAGTACTCACGATGATTGTGGTCTTACCAACGTCGACAGTCAGAGACGATCCTTCCGCCGTGCGGGTCAGGTCAGTCATTCTGATGGACACGGATCTCGAGGCTGTAGCACAAGAATATGAATGCCGGCCCGACCCTCCGAATCGTGGTGTGAGTGACCCTCCGGGAGAACGCCCGCTAACCCGACCGAGATGAATGCCGAAGACTGCGTCCCGAGGGGCGCGGGACGCACTCTCTGTTGAGGGGAGGGTCGTTCATAAACGCCGGCGTACTGGGGCTGCGGATCATTACTAACCCCACTTGTGAGTACCAGAAGCAGCTGTTACGCCGGCATTCTTATGATACCGACGACATCGGGAGACCGATGTCGGACGAAGATTACTATGACTGCTCCCCCGCGGAAGGGACGGAACGGTTTGATCCCGAATCGACGGAACTGGTCTACGTCTCGCTGGAGGAGTGGATCGAGGAAATGGAGGGACGATACTGATGGCAGTCGTCAAGGACTCCTGCGAGGGACGGGAGCTCACATATACTGGAGTCGATCCCTCGGGCGAGATCAGGGAGTGTGCGAAGTGTATGGATGAAGTGCATATCGATCCGCAAACGGAGACGGTGGAACATTTGGAGTGATTACGACAAGTGGCCGCGCAGAATCTCACGGTGCTGGTGGACGAGCGACAACACCCGTGAATGGAGGGAGCCGCCATCGATGATCATCGACGACCTCCAAATCCGACCGTTCAACGACCGCCGTCGGATCGTCGTACAGTCTACAGCCGACCCGTTGATACTCGTCCTCCGCATTCCGTTCTTGCAGCGTACCGAGGGGGAACACCTGCCACTTGTGATGCTCCAGCAGTCGAATTTGTCCGGACGCCTTGCAGACTCGACCCATCTCGTTCAGGGCCTCAATTGGCTCTGGGAAGGTACAGGTCGAGAGCGATGAGATGACGTGGTCGAACGAATCGGCCTCGAACGAGAGACGCTGGGCATTCATCTGCTGCAGTTCCACATCTTGATCGAGTTCGGTCGCTTCGTCGCGAGCGAATTCGAGCATCTCTCCGCTGATGTCGACACCGATGATCTCGTCGGCCTCGGGGAGATATTGAAAATTCATTCCGGTTCCACAGGCCACGTCAAGGACACGCCCGCCAACGTCGCCGAATTGGTGCCGGCGGGTGCGGTCAGCGATACGGCGTTTGATCCAATGGATGTCCTCGAATTCCTCGGCTTCATCGTCGTCATAGGCGTCTTTGATTTCCGTCGCTGATTTTCCCGGCCGGCGTTTGAGTCCCTCCGGTATCTTCGACATTTCAATTGGTCAGTAATACACTCGTACCACAAAATAGTTAGAGGACTGATTCATAATCAAACTAGTAATAGCGACCCATTAAATCGCTACAAATAGCGTGACAGTCTACTCCTGAAATGCCGTCTGGAACAGGGAAACAGTACGATCGAGATACTCCGCCGTGTTCTCCGTCTTCACTACGCCGTGGCCCTCATCCTCGAAGAGAAGATACTCGTGGGGGATATCGCGCTCGTCAAGTGAAGACACGAGTTGTTGGGCCTCACTCTGGGGGACACGCGGATCGTTGGCACCTTGGACGATCAACAGCGGCACATCGATGTCGTCGACGTAGGTGATCGGCGACCGCTCTTCGTACAGTTCCGGTACTTCCTCTGGCGTTCCTCCGGCTAGTCTCACCATCACATCTCCCAAATAGCCCCGGGCGTTCTCAACCGTGGTTTCCAGATTGACGAGCCCACAGATACTGGCACCCGCATCGAACGCGTCGGTGGTCGAAATCCCCATGAGCGTCAAATAGCCCCCCCATGAGGCCCCAATCACGCCGACCTGCGAACGGCCACGCTCGCGCAGGTGTTCTGCCCCTGCGACGACATCATCCACATCGACAGCCCCTATATTTCCGATATTCGATGTCCGGAATTCCCGACCGTACCCAACGCTCCCGCGATAGTCGGGAGCGAGTACCTCGAATCCGCTCTGGACGAGCGTCTGGGTAGTGGGATCGAGGCGGTTGTAGTGTTGAGCGGGCGGCCCGCCGTGAATGTTGACGATCCCACCGACGGGTTCTTTATTAGGCGTGTAGAGACGGGCAGAAATCTCCTGCCCGTCGCCAGATTGGTAGCTCACCTCCTCGGGGGCAGTCGTCGGGAAGTCGATATCCGACTCGACAACGACTGTTTCGCCGTTTTTCTTGAGGTCGCCTGCCTCAGTTGGACTGTAGTTCGCGTAGTAGACCCCGTTTTCAGTCGGCTCGCGGTACATATGTGCGCCGACTGACTCGATGGTTTCCACCTCACCGTCGACAAGGCGCCGGATTTCCCGATTTCCATTATGCGGTTCGACGAAGATGATGTGGCCGTCGGGCGTCCACCGAGGATCGTACTTGTCCCATTCGGTCACGTAGTGGAGATCGTATTCACCCGATTGGTCGGCGATGGCAAGTTCTCGGTAGCCGGTCACGTGGTTCGTCGTGAAGACGATGCCCTCGTCCGACCATGCACCACGTCCTTGGTGCCGGCTAGTCATCGAGAGCGACTGTTCCGAGTCCGGTTCGTCGATCAAGACTTCGTCAGTCCCGGCATCGAGATCGATGAGTCGAAGTGTGTCCCCGTCACCAGCACCAGACTGGTAGACCAACGCACCACCGTCGGGCGACCACGCGTATCCCCAGACCGGGTCATCGTTCTCGGAGCGTTTTGTCACCTCATCCGTATCGAGATTGAGGGTATATAGGTCGAATGAGCGGTCTCGAGTGGAGATAAACGCTATCTGATTAGGATCAGTCGGGTTCTGTTGGGGATTCTGATTCTGGAACTGGTCGTCAAGAATCGATGTCACAGTACCGGTCTCTGGATCCGCTTCGACGAGGTCATAGGCCTCGTTGCCGTCCACGTCCCGGTGAGCGATGATCGACTCGTGACCCTCAAGCCATTGCGGGTACGTAACGTCGCCATCAGTCTCAGTGAGTCGTTCATCTGAAGTACACAACTCGTATTCTCCGTCTCGGTATGCGGCGAAGACGACAGTATCATCGGGCAATAAAGTGGAACCTGCGATACCGTGCGTCTCAGCGATCTGTTCTACGTATTCCTCGGCCTGTATCGTCATTCTTAGACTCAAAATGACACTCTTCTAACTTTTATTTTTCTTTTTCAGTAATTGCTGTGAGGACATAGAGAGAAGCAGACGTACTCGTGTAGATTTCGAAACCCGGACTTGTCTTGTCTTCCCACGCGGGATTGGGGGTTAGCACGTCTGCGTTCTCGTTGACTTTGAATCAATATCAGGTTGACATTGAGACCAACTCCGCTCTTGTGAACTTCTCAACCGAGTCGGAGAGTCTGTTAACAGATTCTCAGACTCAAGCCACTCCTGCCGGCTGCCACTTATCAGCGAAGAAGGGGTAGCTATGCCCGTCTGATGGATACCAAGACTGAATCGGAGCTTCCCGAAGGCGTCCACCCCTCCGAACTGGTCACAGGCGACGACCTCCGCGGCGAACAGATCTGGGTCAAGCCCGAACAGGTCGAAGAACTTCGTACGACTATCTACGAAGTCCGACCGGACTACCTCCAGCAGCGCGACGACGCTATCGTGGTCGTCCTCTACGACGGCGGGCTCCGAGTTTGCGAGCTGTCCTCTCTCAACGTCGGCGATCTCTCGCTCGGTGAACGCACGATCACCCTCTCCCCCGGGCAGCAGAAGTCCTACCCGACCGGCGGCGAACCCAGCCGGGCCTCCATTACTCTCTCCGCGGACAGCACCCGAACACTCCGCTCGTACCTTAACAATCGCTGGAAGGACACCAAGGCGCTCTTTCCTTCCCGCGAGTCGTCGCGGATCGGCGAACAGGGAATCCGCGACCTCGTCGCCTGCCTCGCTGAGGAGGCCGGCATCTATCCCTACGTCGGTGGCGGCGGCCGGCGAACCATCCCTGACGAACTCCACCCTCACGCCTTCCGACACTCCGTCGCATACAGGATGATTCGTCGCGAGGGCAAACAGTTGGACGACGTGAAGCGGAGGCTCCGTCACCAGTCAATCCTCACAACGGAGAGAGCCTACTCGCACTTCGACGCGGTGTAACTCTTTCTCGTGATATTGTGGACTTTCTATTGGGGCAACACTTTAGTAGAACTCATGTGACTTCCAGACCAGACGTGTACTGGTCGGGAGGTGACGGCCATCTCCAAAGCTGACAGCGCGCCGTCGCCGTGGACAGAAGTACAAGGGATCGATGCACTCCGAGTTCCGGGGCACACGCAGCCGGATCGGGAGCCGGAGTGCCTACTCTACTCCATGTGGATGACCCTTCAATACGTGAACTCGGTTTATCCCTCGGAACCGGTTCGAGAAGCAACACCCGTCCTCCGACCGGAGAAACTCAAGCAAATTATCACCATCCGCGAGATGGGATGGTCGCCAGATCAAGACGATCTTGATGCACTCTCGGAAGAGACTGACCCCGTAGGCTGGGAGATGAAGACGTGGGCGGGCGCACCACCGATGAACACGTTCTACGAGGTAGTGAAGGATGGATTCGATGAGGAACTCCCGACCATAGCCGTCGTCGACGCGATGCGTCTTCAAGGCCGAGACCAGCGGGGGCCGCTTCACGCTGTGGTAGTAACTGGCTTGGGAGACCGAAAGATAGTCGTCAACGACCCGTGGGGGTCGATGTACGATGTCTACCCCCGCGACCGGGTGGCTGACGCATGGGACACCACACTTAACCGTTTAATCACCGTCGACCTACACGAGCAATCGACACTACAGCACACACTCACGGAGGACGAGCCAGAATGAACTCTGACAGCGGCCGACTGATCACCGAAAAAGAAGCCCGAGAGAAGGCTCAAGAGACGTTGGCCTTCGAAATCGGCAACCTTCCGCGTCTCGGCGAAGTCGAAGTCACTGAGTCAGAGTATGTCTTCCCGCTCGAAATACGACTCCCGCGCGTGATCTTCGACAAGGCTAGGGAGGAACCCGTTGAGGTCAAGTTCATGAGTTCCGAGTCGCTCGGCGAGATCCACATCGACGCGGCGACTGGCGAAGTCGAACGTCCACACATCCACGAGATCGAATCCCAGATCAGACGCCAGAAGAAGCAAGTAGAGAATACCGTACAGAAGGCACTCGTCCGTTCGTCGGCGAAGAAGTTCTCTCGCCTCCCCTTCCCCGAACATCGGTACACTCCGATACTGGACGTCCTCTCACACCTGATCATCGAAGGGCCGATTACAGTGCAAGAACTCGAAGACATGAGTTCCGTGGACGCAGAGAAGTACCGGGACTACATCGATATGCTCGCGGAAGTCGATCTCGTCCGATGGGCGGATGACCGGGTCGAGGCGGATAACATCCTAATCGAGTTGAAGGCCGAGGAGAGGGAGCCACCGAAGCTCCTGAATGCGGCGATGGCCCACTTCTTCGAGCGGGGTGCCGATCACATCGATACTATCCAAGAAATTCTCGGCCCCCACCTCATCCTCTCGGGCCACTACTACCGGCGCGCGCTTGAGCTGGACAATATGCCCCGGATGAAGGAACGCGAGTTCGATGAGGTGATGCGGTGGAACTATTCGGGGAACAACCGCGTTCAGAAGCGGTTCAAGCTGTCGCGCTACTTGATCCAGTTGGAAGATGTCGGGCTCTTGTCGAGCGAGAACGGGACTGGCCCGCGGAAATGGTACGGGACTGACGAGGTCAAGCACGATGTCCTCCGGCAAGACGAACTACTCGCTCCCATCTCAGAGGTCATAGCCTGACGCATCTATCCCTCGTCATCCATCTCCCACCCTTCCGTGCGATAGCCTCTACTTTCTTCGTCGACCCACCGCTCACTTTCCCACACCCCGGGCAGCTTGTATCTCGCCAACGCATCGGCAACCGCCGCGGCGTCCACCCCTCTTCGCTCGGCCGCCTCGGGGAGCGATTCCTCGCCGAGTGCGACCACGCCGACCGCAGACGCGAACGACCCCCCCTCACCGCCATCACCCGTGATCGCCTCCAGCACGTCCTCCACGTCCAACTCTTTGTCTCGGAGCGCACCCAGCGCGGCTCGTATCTCCCATTCCTCGCCTTCGATGTCGACGACGTCCCGTCGGGCAAGACTTGTAGGCCATCGCATCCCCCGCTCGGCAGCGGAGAGTACCCTGTCGAGCGATGCCTCGCGTAACTCGTCGCTTGCCGCAGCACGTAGGTCTGCCAGCGCGTCCTCGGTGCCCCGTTCTGACTCGCAGTCTCCCTTCGCGGACTCGCCGGCCATCGAAATAATTGCCTCGCGCGTTTCCTCGCCCAACACTTCTTCTGCTGTCCACCCTCCGCGTTCGAACTGCTCAATTGCCTCTTCGGCCCGGTCGAGGCCCTCCAACGCACGAGCGACATCGATCTTGATGCCGACGTGCGACTCAGGCATACCCACGACTGCAATCTCCCGCAGCAACGCACGCAAGTGCTCCAGCCCACGCTTCCCGCGCTCCGTCTTGGTCAGGTCATCGTCGTCCATGTCCCCGCAGACGTCCCCCATCCCCGTCCCCACCGCGGTACCGGCATTTGATGAGATTGGGGGTAGACGCCTCTTTTCTTCCGGCAAACACGATAACGTATCCACTCCGCGTCGAGCCATACCCCCCGACTTCCGACGAAACGAAGTGTCGGACGCCACCAGCATACCGATAATGTCAGACGAGACCCTCGAAGCCCTTGTCGCAGAGAGTGACTACGACATTGAACTCGACGGGTACGGAAAGATGCTCGAGATCCGAGTGCCCAGCGGGCTGTGTCACTGACTGCGGAGCGGGCGGTCGAAGACTTTCGAGGGCTGCAAGACCTCGAACATGTGGACGACGACACCGTGGAAGACATTGACGGGACAATCCTGATCACAAAAAAGGCCATCGAGGCTGCCGAGGAGGGCTGAACTACTCCTTCCCCTCGGGCCACACCCCCTCGGTTTCCGATGTAAAACACGAACACGAGAGTGGCCTCACTATTGACATCCACCCACCCCTCGGTTCCGATGTAAACTCCCGCGAGAGGGGGAGACCCCTATCTCTCGCAGAAACAGGGACACCCCCTCATCGAAGTGTAGTTCCCCCCCTCTCTGAAGCCGGGGATCATCCGGCACATGACTCGTGGCTCTCGATGCGGTAATACCCTCCAGCCCCCCCTGTTACAGACCACCTGTAAAGTAGTGTTTGTGACGAGTGCGTACCTGTCACGGCTCCCCTGTCGCGGACATCACTTATCAACTAACGTATATTAAAAACACACGCACGGAATGCACGTCACGACGGAAGTAGAGCATCCACAACACGTCTGCGAAGTGGGCGGTGTTGGACTGACGGAAACCGTCCACGATGTCGTCGAAGCACTTTGCCGGATCAATCTGCAGGGAAGCACGAAGGACATTGCAGACGAGGCCCACGCCCGCGACCGACAAGAGGCTCGCCGCGAACTGCAACGACTCGAGGAGGCGGGAGTTGTCGTCAGCCGAGAGATGAACGTCAACCTCGCCGGCACTGCGCGCAAGCCAATTGAATGGCGGGTCACTCAGGACGCACTCGACGCCGGCATCATCGAACGACTCCGCGCCGGTAGCGAGGTGCCCCTCGACCCCGTAAGGGAGCGCGAACAACGGATCGCTGACCTTGAGGATGCGGTTGAACAGCTCCGAAGAGAGGTCGACCATCTGCAGACGGAGTACGAGATACTGCTGACAGATTCCGAATCACAACCGACAGAGGGATGGGGCAACATCGACCCCGCCGACACGAGTACCAGCTCGGGTGGTGGCTCGTGACCTGTGGCGACGGCGACCAGGTCGTACCTGACTGGCGTGGGCAGGCCTATGAGATTGAGCGGGACATGTGGCTGTACCTCTGCCCCTCCTGTGCAGAGTCGCGCGACGATGTCGGCGAGGGAGAGGGACGAGACCTCCGCGAGTACGAATGCCCAAGATGCGAGGAACACACAGACCCAGAGATAGTCGGTAAACATGAGTGGGGCGACTCTCTTAGGAGAGTGGTCGCCTGCAACAACTGCGGACTCGTCTACACACGACCCAGCCGTAACACGGCGTGGGTCGGCGAGGTGTACCGACTCTGCACCCGCGACGCTGGCGCACCCGACAATCAGGTGTACGTCGAACGCCACCACAACCTCGTCGAGGGCGAGTCCGACTACTGCGATGTCATCACCAGCCGGGCCGCCGCGGGCAACATCACCGACCAACTGCGCGCGGACGGTTACGAGTACGAGGAGGAACGGGGAACGAGTGGGAGTGCGGTGCGAGTGCGGATCCGCGTCTACCGCAGTGATGACGGTCAGCCTGACAACCTCCTTGACCACGACGACGAGGGACGCTCCGGCGAAGAGTAGCCACCCCGGTCTTCACGAGAGTCTTACCAATGGTTTACATCGGAACCGAGGGGTGGGTGTGCTCACGCGGATAGATCAGTTCGACACCCCCCTCTCTAAAGCAGTACTTTTAAGTCAACAAGGTCAGAGAGTAGGAACTCTCAAAACACAATTCTCTACTTTCAGCCCCTAATACAGCTACAATCGACAGAATTAGGAAGTATCAGATAAAAAAGCAAAACCATTAAGTTTAAATCAGCCCTCGAAATCTCTTGCGGGGCGGAAATGACAGCGCCCCAGAAGTAGGACAAACGCACCACGACGGCGCATTCCCGGACGAACAGATCGCGAAGCAATCGGGTTGACATACCCCCAACAGTTACAACTATGTCCAGCATCACGCAGTCCACGATCGAATCGAACATCAACGAAGGCGACCGCGTCCGCGTCCACATCCCCTACCCCGACGACGGTTCCGAGGATGGGCCCTACAAGCGGGATATTCGTGGGCGCCTCCTCCCCCTCGAAGACCACCTGCGATACAACCGTCGGCGAGGCACCGTCCTCCACCGGCGCGACGACATTACCTACATGGTCGAGTTCGACGACCCGGAGCAGACGCTCACCCAGAATCCGCCGAATATCGGGTTCCTCCCCGACGATCTTCGCGTCCTCGACGAGAGTGACACGGCGCGGATGAGCGTCATTCTCGACCCCGCGCGTACTGCCGGCGGGAATGGTGAGGAAATCATCTACCGGGTGCAAGAAGCGCTGGTCATCCACTCGGAGAAGGCAGAGGGTAGTGCCACGCGGACGAAGGCTATCGCGGACGAGTTGGCCACTCGTCTCGTGGGGAAGCCCTACGCGGAAGTCAGAGGCAATCCGAGAGAGCAGCACCCGACCGACGAGATCGTCCGAGCTGCCAACGATATTCTGGCTGACAAGGCCGCAAAGCTCGTTCACAACCACGACGAGTTGCCCATCTCGGAGGAACTTGCGGAACTGACCGCCCGCGAACTCCGCAGTCGCTTCAAGGAGGATGAGAACTGATGGGTCACAGGGTCACGCTCGCTGATGAGAACGGAGAGACCGAGACGCTCGGCCGCTACCCCGACCACGGCGCGGCCAAGGCCCACGTCGCCGACTACTGCCGGTGGGACGACGCCGAGTGGGACATCGCCGACAGTTACCAACGCGCCAAGGCCGAGGACGGCCGCCAGCTGACCATCACGCCCACGGCGGTCGACACACGCTTCGACCCCGGGCACGTGGACACCGACCCCCGTCACGGCGTGCTGGAGTGGGCCGACGAAACTACGACTCTCGCTGACCTTGACACTATCCCCTGCGATGGCTCTTCCCCCGACGTTCTCGACCGCGGTGTCCACAAGGGGACGCTTGCCATCGTCCTGCCGCACTCCGACCTCGACGCCTACTTCGGCGAGCACAAGCGGGGAGAGGAGACTGTGCCGAGCTACTACTCGCGATTCCCGGACGACCGCAAGGAACCGCTCGTCACCGGCCCGCCGGATGACGACGATGACGACGGCGCCACCGGCATTTCCGCCGGAATGGTCGAGGCGGCCATCCGCGTGCTCAACGGCAGCGGGCGCTACTCTGCTGACGAGTACACTATCCACAACTGCCTGCCGATGCCGTCCGTCGTCGAACGCGCAGGTCACGGAGCCGTGGTCATCGCTCCGCTCGTCAACGTCAGCGACAAGTAGTAGGCCCCGCACGGCGTGCCAGCGCCGCCCGGGCAGAAGGTATTCGAAGCATTTCTTCTTTTTCTGCGGTTTCTGATAAAAGCTGCGGCAGTTGATTGTCAGTCGATGCGCTCGACAGCCTCAACGACCCCCAGCGTCTCCGAGGACAACGTGTCTAATGTGTCGGCGTCAACCTCGTCAGGGTAGTTGATGGTCAGGTCGTTCCATCCATCCTCGCCTCGGCGAGCGGAGAGGGTGACGTGACACCACACGGCGCCCAACTCGTCTGCGGTCTCCACGTCGATGTTGACCTGCGCAAAGACCTCTAGATCTCTCGGCCCGTTTGGGTCGAGGAGGATGTCGAGGCGCTCGATCGAACCCTCGACAACGTAGTCATCTTCCGTGACTACTCGGATGGAGTCGCTGGTTTCGAGACGGTCGAACTTGCTAATGAGATGTGGAACTCCCACTGCATAGGGTATAGGAGCGTCCCGCGGATAACATTGTTGGAGTTTGACATCACCATCAACCGTCGAAACTGGTGATAAGCCACACACCACCTGCGTCCAGTGCATTCGATTCTGGAGACACGTACAACGCAAGCCCCAACATTCTCGGCGTCGCTCGGCGCGCTCTTGGAGCGGTAGAGTGAGTCTCGAACTCCCGCCGGGGAAAGGGCGTCAGCTGGACGTCGAGCGGCGCCAGTCGTTTCTCTCGACCTCGGGGGTCGAGACTCACCAACGCCAGCTATCTCGCTCGAATCTCACGACTCTCGTCTCGGTCAAGTCTCTCGAGCCCCCTCTGGACAAGGTGACAGGAAAATGCTGGTGACAAGGTAACAAGGGTGTGACAGTGAGAGTCGAGAGACATCGACGACTCAACGCGCCGATTTTTGGGCTCCTGAGCGAGCGAGACCCTCGACCCACCCGTGGAAAAGTCATTTTAGGGACTGGTGACAAGGTGACAATCACAAGGTGGTGACAATTCACCAACATTAAGAAATGAACGAGAGAAAGGATTTACGATCACGCATCGACGCGGAAGATAAGCGAATCGGGAAGCGAATCCTCGACCGACTCGGACGCGGCATCAACGAGACGATCAATGGCTGGTGGTACCGTCTCATTGCCGGCAACGGCGACACGGAGGCGGCGGCCGCGGATTATTACCGCTCCAAGGCCGACGTGGCAGCGCTGGAACGCCGCGAGGAGCGGCTGGAGGAGCGCGTCGATCAGCTCGAAGCGGAACTCAATGAAGTGCGAGAGGAGCGCGAGGAGGCCGAAGAGAGACTGAAGGCGGCGGCAGACACGGTCGCGCAGGAGGCAGCCGCGGCGCATTCTTGCGAGGTCGATGATGACCACGAACCCGAACTAGAGGTGGCGGCCTACGACCTCCTCGTGGATGTGGCCCATAACGATCTCGGCGAGCGGGGCGTGACGGCTGGTTACGAGCCAGTCCAGCGGGCCGCTGTGCGTGCCGGCGTCGACCCTGACGAGGTAGTCGAAGAGATGCGGCGGCTGGCCGAGCCGATTATGGACTGCGAGCGACTGTCGTATGTGGACGACCCGCTGGAGCGCGGCTTCCTCCTGTCTGACCAAGGCCGGCAGAGTCGCGTCGAGAGCGGCGAGTTCGACCGCATTCGCCGAGCAATCGCCGACGAGGTGCTGGCCGACGAGGACATCGACCGTGAGAAGGTGCCGGAGAGGGACATCGACGTGGATTTCTGAGCCCTCGGTTGCGTGTGGTTTTTGACTAGAGAACAATAATAAAATGGTGGGGGCAGAAGCCTCCTGAGTTGCTCATCCCTTCGACATCAACTCTTTAGCGCCGCCTGAAAGTCGCGGTAGATGTCGAGGATTCGCCGTCCTCGTTTCGTGATCTCGTGGAGGGAGACGGCGTCACGTCCAACGGTGCGGACGAGACCGCGGTCGCGGAGCGTTCCGAGGCGGTCGCTGACGTGTTTGGGGTGGCGCTCGATTTCGTCGGCGATGTTCGAGGGGGCGTTGCGGCCGTCGGCGAGACAGTCAAGGATTAGGGCGTCGGTCTTGGTTATGTCGTTGACGGTGGCGGCGGCCTCCTCGTCGATCTGTGTCATCTTCTTGTTATAAAGTCGAAGCCTCAGCCATTTACAAATTACTCTCTAACGGCTCCTTCCCTCCATTGGGTAAGCCATTTAAGCCCAAATAATAAAATTTCTGATGTAATTAGATGAGCCACTCAGAACCCGGTCTGGTGACAGCAGTACTGGACTGGATCGAAGAGTCTGTCCCAGAGCAGCTCGACGAGATGGCCAAGGCCTACGACAGCGAAGCAAACATTCCTCTCCGCGGGCAGTCCATTCGACTGTCCCTTTCCGACCTCAAAACGGAGTGTGAAGTGGGAGAAATCATCGTCGATGGATTGATCTCCGCCGAGTCGAGCACCTCTCGCGGTTCTGCCGTACTCGCGATTCGAGAGGCTATCGAAGAGCGTGCCGACGTCGAGGTCGGCGAGCCGATGGATGACGGCTGGAGTGTCGAGTGGGTCGACCCTACTGAGGAGATGGAGATCGATATCGGCGATCCCCTCTCGCGGCATACGGGACAGTTGGTCTCTGTCGACGGACGAGTCCGCCAGCTGACTGACCCGCTCCCGTGGTTCCGTATCCGGACACACCGGTGCCAGCGGTGCCTTGAGTCGCAGGGCAAGATCATTCACCGACCAGAAGACGTCGTCCGCGGTATCGTCCGTACCCCGTATAGTTGCAGGGACGAGACGTGCCCCGCCGGACAAGACGACTTCCTCCTTACTCCGTCAGACTCCGACAAGCGGGACTACCAATACCTTGAGATCGAGCAGGCCCCAGACACGGACGGGTCGCAGCCGTCTAAAATTCCCTGCTGGGTGTTCGGCGAGGGTAGGTTGACGAACGCTGCCAGCGGCGAAGGGGTCACAATCACCGGCCGCCTACGCCTCAACCCCGACGCCGAGCCGGTCAAGCACTACCTCGAGGTCTCCACGGTGGAGTGCGACCGCGAAGATGACACAGTAGAAGTGACAGAGGACGACCGTGGGCGCGTCAACGAGATGGTCGGCAAGATGGACGACCCGCTAGCCGAGGCGGCTGACTCGATCTGTCCTGAGATTCACGGGCAGATGCTGGCCAAGATGGGGCTGGTGCTTGCGACGGTCGGGTCAGGGATCGACGACACGGACGAAAACACGCACACGATGCTGATCGGCGACCCGGGAACTGGCAAGACGCGCCTCGCCCGGGCCGTCCGAGAAATCTATCCATCTGCCCGGCAGGTTTCGGCGACCAGTTCGAGCGACGTGGGGCTGACTGCCTCTGCGGTCAAGGAGTCCGTTGCGGGCAACGAGGAGTGGGTTATCCGAGCGGGAGCACTCTCCCTTGCATCGGGTGGCGTACTCACGATCGACGAGCTAGACAAGTCAGATTTCAGCGTTTCGACGCTCAACGAGCCGCTCTCCGAAGGGGAGCTGAGTGTAGCGAAGGCAGGCGAGAAGGTCACAGTCAAGACGGACACGCGGGTTGTGGCGACGGCCAACCCGGACGGCAGCACCTTCGACCCCGACGAGGAACTGGACGACCAGATCGGGTTCGATGCCTCCGTCGTCAACCGATTCGATCTCGTCTTCCCCTTCTGCGACGACGGAAGCGACGAGGCGCGGAACCGTGGCATTGCCCGCGCCAGCGCCTCCCGCTACCTCGACGACGAGGAAATCGCCGAGGAGTACGAAGCCTACACCCGAGACATCGACCTCGAGACGTTACGGAAGTGGGTCAAGATCGCCCAACAGCAGGACGTGAGGATGACCGTGGAGGCGATGAAGGAGATCGAGGAGGGGTGGATGCTGCTCCGGCAGCCCGACGGCGGCGTCATCAGTATCAACGCCCGGCGTCTGGACGCGGTGGCCCGTCTTGCCCGGGCCCATGCCCGACTCCGCCTCGGCGAAGAGGTTACAGAGGGAGACGCAAAGGAGGCCTTTAGACTCGTCTCCGCGATGCTCGGCGAGTGGGGTTACGACATCACGGGTGGTTCTGACGGCGACGCCGAGGAGGTAGACGGTGATGTGTCAATCTCCGACCGGGAGCGCGAGAATGTCGCGGAGATGGCGAGGAACACCGACAAGAGCGCCGAGGAGATTCGGGAGGAGGTCATGATCCCGGAATCGGCCGGCGACGAGGTGGAGCGTATCGTCGAAGATGAGCGCGACGAGAGCATCGCCGAGACGCTCTCTCGACCCCAGACGGAACTCTCCCACACGAGAGGTGAGAGCCGTGACTAGCGACTTTGCTTCTCGTATCCGGGGAAGTCTTGAGGCGGGCGACGTGGCAGTCTACGAGTCCAGCAGAGGCCGCAAGACCGTCCTGTACCAGCCTGATGGGGGATGGTACAGGCTCCGCGTCGGGAACTCCCCCTACCTCTCCACGGAGACGAGGATCGGCGTGCGCGCCCTGCGCGCTGCCGTCGAGGAGCACTACCCAGTCCGGACGATGAATCGGAGGGAGCTGCACCCGGCAGTCCGTGCCCGAATCGAGTCGGGAACCGACGAGGCCGTCGTCGCGACTTGGCTGATGGACGCGCGACTCCTCGCCGACCGGCTTCGGGCAGGTGGGGGTGATCGCGACGAAGCGCGGAAGATGATCTCCGCGGGGCATCGGCTGGAGGAACGTGTCGCCGAGGAACCAGCCGAACGGATTCGAGAGCGGGTCGAGGAGATCGCCGAGGCGCTACCTTACGAGGGATAACGCAGTCCGGGTGCGCATTAACGCACCCGTGACTGGATGGGATTGGGAGGGGTGACACGAGAAGTGCGATGACACGGCCACCCTCTATCAGGAGTGTTGAATTCTAAGTCCTTTAGAGTGGTGGTTATGCTTCTGCTTCGGCGACTGCGGTCTCGTCTTCGGCTCCTTCGTCGTCTTCGTCGGGGAAGAGTTCGCGGACGACCTGTAGCCGCTGGAGTTCGTCCAGCTCCGACCAGATTCGGGAGCGATTCTCGGGTTCGATCCCGTACAGTTCGATGGCCAATCGTTCGATCTCCCAGTCGAGGTCGTTGTCGATCTTCCCGTCGTCGTCGAGCGCCTCCCGCACTTTCTCGACGAACGTGTTGTACCTCTCGACCTCCTCGTCATCCTCCCAGTCGATCTCGGGATAGGGGAGGTCGTCCATGATGAGCCCCTGCGTTTTGTAGGGGTACGACTCCCACTCGATCTCCGAGACGCGTTTCGTGTGATAGTACAGCATCACGCGGCTGTTGATAAGTCCGAGGAAGTACTCGAGGTCGTAGTTGCTGTACGGTTCGTCGAGATCGTCCTGCTTGCGGAAGATGTAAACTACTTGGAGGCAACGTGCGTCGGTGTAGTCGACCCGGGCGTTGAATCCGAACCCGGTCTTGCGGAGGAGGATTTTCGGCGGGTCAAACCACTCGTCGTCTTCGAGGTCGATTCCGCTCACCGAGTCGTCGATGTAGGCGTGGCCGGTTTCGCGGTAGCGGGTGACGTGTTCGCCGAAGTAGAGCTTCTTCCAGCTGTCGTCGGGCTGGGCCTCCCGGATGATCTTCCGGGTCTCGGCGGCGTCCTCAAACTCGTACTCGTGATCGCAGTGCGAGCAGGTCTTGGGATAGTAGCCGCCTCCTTTGGAGGCCGCTCGGGGACGGGGATAGGTGTCCCACTCCATGCAGGACGGACACCGCATGACCTCACCCGACTTGCCAATCTCGTCTCCACGGCCGTCTTGGAGGGCGTCCCGGGCGTCGACCGTGTCCTCCTCCATCGTCTCCATGATGTCGTAGTCCTCCTCGCCGGCGAAAACGGTGAAGGCGTAGCCGCGCTCCTTGAACCGCTTCTGCTTGGTGATGTTCTTCCGGTCGTCGATGAGTGTGGCGAGGGCCTCGCCCTTCGATCCGCGCATCGCCTCGCGGTCTTCCTTCCGGAGGACGGAGCAGATCAGTTCGTGGTCGTCGGTTGGCTCTCGAACGGTGTACTGGAGGATGGCGGCTGGTGAGTAGACGTCAGGGAAGACTCCCTCGCCGAGCTTGTGGACTTGGTTCAGCTCGTAGTTGTCGACGAGCCACTCGCGGACGTTGGAGTGGTCTTCCTCGAACAGGGTATCGGGAACGATGAAGCCGAGCGAGCCGTCTTCGCCGAGGAGCTTGCTTGTTAGTTCAATGAAGAGGTCGTGGCTGTCGTACTGGCCGGTGGCGAGTTGGTAGTTGTCGTCGTGGTCGATCCAGTCGCGGTAGGAATCGATGTCCGCACCCCACGGCGGGTTCCCGCAGATCACGTCGAAGCCGCCGTCCTCGAACACGTCATCGAACTCGGACTCCCAGTCGAAGGCCCCCATCGCCTCGGCCTCGTCCTCATCGACACCGAGGACGTCGGCGACCTCTGACGCCGAACCGTCGAGCAGGCTGTTTCCCACCTTCAGGTTCTCACCGATCAGCTCGGGGACGGACATGTTCTTCGTCAGTGCCTTGAGGAACAGGTTGACGGAGGCGATCTCGGTTGCCTGTGGGTCGAGGTCGACGGCGAAGATGTTGTTCTCGAGGATGTCGCTCTTGTACGTCTGCTCGGGCACCGTGCTCATGTCCTCCCACTCGCCGAGTCCGGGGTTATCCGGACGGTATTCATCCAACAGGGAATTGTACTCCTTGTAGGCACGGACGAATTCGTCGTAGGCGTTGATGAGGAACGTTCCGCTACCGCAGGAGACATCGAGGAACCTGATGGACTCGATGCGTTGGAATGTTTCCTTTGCGGCCGCGAAGTCCGGGTCGTCCTTCTCGAGTTCCTCGCGCACGTCGTCGATGAGGTTGTCAAGTTTGTCGCCGAGAACGGAGTTGACCGTGTACCGAACGACTGGGACGGGAGTGTAGTATATTCCCTCCTCTTCCCTATCACCTTGCTGTTCGACTAATTTCACTTCTCCGCTGGCTGTCTCTTCGACTTCGTGGGCGAGGTACCCCTCGTAGATCGTGCCGAGTATGTCGGCGTTGAGGTACTCGAACTTGTACTCGTCCAGCTCTTCGATTACCTCCTTGATGGTGTCATCGGGAATGTCCCAGTCCTCCGCATCGTGGGACGCGAACAGTCCGCTATTGTAGACATCGTGGAACTCTCTGAAGATGAGTTTCAGGTCGCCGAACAGGGGGCGGCTTCCCATCTTTGTTGAGTCCCACCGGTCGACGGTCTGTTTGAGCGTCCCCGGGGAGATCACACCTCGATCTTCGGCGACTCGGATAATCACGAGTCGGTCAAGAATCCGCTGCACCCCCTCGCGGAGTTCGTCCAGTTCTAAGTCTTCCGACTCGTGAACGTCCTTTGTTAGAGAGAGCCGGGCGTCCGAGAGCGTGTCCAGCACGGCCTCCGTGACGGGCTTGCGGTCTCGGCGGTGGTTGCGCTCCAGTCTTTCCAGCGAGCCACCCTCAATGGCCCCCTTCGAGAGCGTGGCGAGCTTCTCCAGTCCATCGTCGGTGAGGAACTCGTCCGCGGTGAGTTTGAAGGCGAGACCGTCGTCGATGCTGTCCTTGTTAACGTGCGTCCAGTACAGTCTGAGCTCGCCGAAGTTGGTGAGGACTGCCCAGTCGCATCCTTGGTGCCAAGCGTAGTCGATGGCCTGCTCCTTGTAGGACTGCTTCTCGTCGCTACGGATCGTCCGCTCGCCATCGAGGTCGGCGGAGAATCGCTTGGCCTCCATGAAGAACCTCTCCCGGCCGTTGAGGGAAAGTGCGTAGTCCGCGTGGCCGGTGAGCGTCCGCTGTTCGGGCATCACCTGATCGGTGGTTGTGTCCCAGCCGAGGGCCCGGAGGAGCGGGTTGAGGAACTGCTGACGAACCTCCGCCTCGTCTTTCTGGCGCCGCTCGTACTCGTCCAGCGACTGGTATCGGTCGACCAACTCTTCGATGGCGTCCGCGTCGACGTCAGAGGGTAAATCCGGCATAGTCAGGTTGATTAGATTGATGTAGTTTGGGTTTATCAATGCTGGCGTTCCGAGGTGGAGGTAGTGAGCAGGAGATTCTCCCTTGGTGACCGCGTCCGGATCGACATCCCTGACGAATCCGATCCCGACCACGAACGCTTGCACGGCGAGCACGGCGAGATTGCTGAGATCATCAGAGACGATGCGGGAGAAGAGACCGGCGACCCGCGGGACTCGACAATCTATCGGGTGCGACTTCCCAACGACGGGATGGTTGACCTCCGGTGGCACGACCTCCGACCACCGCTCGGAGAGTAGCTCTGCCCAAGGAGTCCTTCGTTATCGGAGTCTCTCAGTAGTATCCGTACTCGCGTCCGCCGCCCGTCTGGCTCTTAACACCGTCTCTTTCCGCCCGTTGTCGCCACTCGTCGATGATGTCGTCGCCCGGGTCTGCGACCGTCAGTTCGTACTGGGGCTGTCCAGATGGACTGGAGGAGAGCTTTTCAAAGTGGAGGACGCTGTGAGTGTAGTCGTTACCTGTGGGAAGGTACAACGGTGTGATCTCCTGCCCGAACGGCGGGTCGGTGGTTCTGGGACTCACCGAGCAGTCCGTATGGGTGGCGCCGTTGAGGATGATCGTGATCTGGCCGTACCGCGTGTCTATGAACGGGCTCAGTTCGGTGTTGAATTCGATCTGGTTGCCCGATCCACCGGTCATCGCCCACGTTTCGATGTAAAGATGGTCGGCCTCGCTCGCGTGGTTAACCGTGACCGAGGACTCGTACTCAGGAACGTCCGGGTTCCTGTCGAAGTAGTCACCGCGGATGCGTTCGTACTCAGTTAAGAACCCTTCCGTTACCTCTTGACTCCTCTCCCACGCCGAGTCCCACCAGTCGTCGAAGGCTTCTACGTCCTCGTCCGTGAGACCGCTGTTCGTCGACTGCACGAGCCCGACCTCGTAGTTCGTTGGACGGTCTTCTAGCGCCGAGGCTGTCATATTGGCCGACGTCGTCACGAGATGGGCGTCGCCAGCAGCCAACGACTCGATCATGGCGACCTTAGCGTGGAAGCGCGGCCGCCGATATAAGGCATCTCGGTTGAGGTCTCCACCGGGAACTAAGACCCGAACCTCGCTGTCCGGGTGATCGGAAATTTCACGGAGGGCATCCGGCTCGGTGATGCCCTGATCGACCCCGATGATCCACTGCGTCGAGGCTCTGTCTCGCCAGTCGTCACCTGCCTCGTTTTCACAGAGAGCGGAAATGCCCCCTTTGGTTACGTACGCGAATCCGGTGCGGACGTGGCGCGGAGTGGGAAGGTCGTCCACTGCCTCGTGAATGCTGTCTCCGAGTTCGATAGGTTTCCCGGGGCCACCTGTGAGGAACATAGTGCCAACTGTTCTGCCATCGGTAAAATCAGTAACGTTGTCCGGTTTGAGGTGAGAAGATACGAGTCTGGCGCGCGCTCTCGAAGTACTGGATACTGATGGTTAGATGTGACCGGGTGCAGCCGGAGAACCCCCGCTCACGCGGGGATTAGCAACATTTTGTGGATAGTCTCGGGCGGATTAGCACATAGGGTTTGGATGATTCTCCCGAAAGTCACGCAAAGGCTTTGCTCGTACTCGCGGAGTACTGTGTGTTTTCACGCTGGAGTACCCAGCGGTGAGTATGTCCGAGGTCGAACCGGAGACGCGAGCGGAGGCGGTCGTGGACACGTTGGGGGTGCTGTACCACGACAACCTCAACGAAGACGACTTCATACTCTACCCGGAGGACGGGTTTTCTATAAGAGTTATAGATGAATCAGTTAATTTCTGGCAGAAAACCTACGGCGGCCAGAACGCGTTCGAGTCGCTGGTCCGGACAATCCTCAGTCAGAATACGACCGACACAGCGAGCCAGCCCGCTCACGACAGTCTGATGGAGCGCTACGGATCGGGAGATCTCGTAGCGAACCTGGCCGAAGCCGATCAGCAACGGCTTGCCGAGACGATCTCCTCGGCCGGACTGTACAACCAGAAATCCGAACGGATCGTCACGATCGCCGAACGGGTCCGTGAACAGTACGGGAGCCAGACGGCATTCGACGAGTTCGTCCGCGAGGGGGACGCCGACGAGGTCCGCGAGTCGTTGCTAGAATACAACGGCGTTGGCCCAAAGACGGCGGATTGTGTCTTGCTGTTCGCAGGCGGACGGGACGGTGTCTTTCCGGTCGATACCCACGTCCATCGAATCGCTCGCCGGATCGGACTGGCATCGCCTGATGCCAATCACGAGGCAGTCCGAACGCAATTAGAACGAGGCGTGCCCGAAGAGAAGTGTGGGTTCGGGCATACGGCGATGATCCAGTTCGGTCGGGAATACTGCAGTGCCCGCAAGCCGGCGTGTCTTGACGATCCCGAGGCGTGTCCGATGGTTGATCTCTGTGAGCAGGTTGGCGTCGACACGGTCGCGGGCGAGGTCGTCGATCCGAGCGAAGCGATGGACTGAGCGGGACGTAAACAGCGACGGAGTCAATCGCCAGTGACGCGGCGCCCGGACCCGTAGATGCATCCGCTCGAACTGGGTGGGGCAGTTCCAGGTTACAGTGAAGCCGCCTGACGCCAGCGTGTGACCTCGCTTGCCAGCGCGTGCCGCTTCAGGAGGGCGAATCCGGCAAAGATCAACAGGAAGCCGACGCCAGTCGCGACACCGATGACTTCCCCGAGGAACGCGAACCCGACAATGGCCGCCACGACGGGAGCCAGGTAGGAAACGAGATTGATCTCGACGGGGCCGAGTTTCTCAAGGAGATCGAAATAGATGAGAAAGCCGATTGCACTGGCGACGACCGAGAGATATCCCAATGCGACGAGCGCCCGGGGTGTCCAGTCGATGGCGGCGAGTGACTCGCCGGGCAACGCGAGCGCGAGTAGATGCATCAAGACGGCACCGCCCACCATCGACCACGCTTCGAGCGTCTCGATCGGGAGCCCGGCATCGAGCCACTGGGTGAGAACGCTGCCGAACGCGAACGACAGTGCAGCACCGAAAATGAGTCCCACGGAGACGGTGTCGCGGGTGAACAGGTTCGCCGGGTCTGGGCGGACGAGCACGATCACCCCGGCCAGGCCGAGAAGCAGTCCCGCGGTACCGACCGTCGTGAGTCGCTGTTCGGGGAGCAACAGGCGTGCAAAGCCAGTCGTCAGAACGGGCGAGAGACTCACCACGACGGCAGCCGCCCCACTGGTCGTGCCCTGCTCGCCGATGAACAGCAGGGCGTGATAGCCCGCGATCAAAAACGCCGATCCGATCGTGACGGCCGCCAGTTCACGGCGAGTCGTCGGATACCACCGGTCGACGGCGACGGCCGCATAGCCGAGGACGAGTACACCCGCGATATCGTATCGAATCGCGGCGAACAACACGGGCGGGATGTCGGCCAGCCCGGCCTTGATCGCGACGAAGGAGCTACCCCAGGTAGCGGCCAGCGCGAGGAACAACAGGGGGTTTCGGTAGCGCACGTTTAGACTGAGACACCCCGTTCGCTGAGCGTCCGGAGCACGTCCTCCCGGGAGATGATCCCGACGAGCTGGTCGTCCTCGACGACCGGCAATCGGTTGATGTCCCGGTCGGGATCGGCCAGATGGGAGATGACTGTCTCGACGCTGTCTTCGGGCGTGACGGTCACGACGTCAGTAATCATCACGTCACGGATCGGCTTGCCGGCGTTTTTCACGAGGTCGACCCCGACATCCAGGTCACTCCAGGAGAGATCCACACTGTAAGTCAGCGTCTCGACGAACGGCGGGAAACCGACCGGGATCCACAGCCGCCGATTCGATGGCTGGAAGAGATCGACCAGATCTGTTTCCGTGACGATGCCGACGACGGCCCCGTTTTCGACGACGGGAAAACCACTGAAGTCGGCTTTCGCGAGTCGCGTCAGCACGTCGCTGACGTCGTCGTCGGGCGCGACCGTTTCGACCGGACTCGTCATAATCTCACGGGCGGTGGCCATACGGGGGGCAACGACCGGCCGGGCCGTATGCGTTCCGGTAGTCCGGCAGCAATAGTCAGGACAGCACCGCCACATCGGAGCCACAGCTTTAGGTGATTGGACAACAAACCGCTGATATGGCCGCATATGGCCGGCCGTCACTTCGAGACCTGTTCGACGAGTCGCCGACGCCGCATATCGCGCATCCGCCACAGACCCACCACCGTGACTTCTATGTCGCCAGCGACGGGTCCCTCCGGGACGATGGGGGCGGACTCGGCGTCGTCATCGAGACGCGCGACGGCGAGCGCGTCGATCGACTCGCGGTTGACCACACTGTCTCTGACAACAACGTCGCAGAATATCGGGCGTTGCATCTCGGGTTGGACGTGCTCGCCAATCGCACACCATCGGACGTCCGGGTAGGGGTGCTCGTCGATCACGACCAACTTGCAAGCAACGTCAACGCCGCCGTGCTAGACGCTTGTCGATCGACAGCTCCGTCCCCCCACCGGCTCGTGCGTCCACCAGAGACGGCCTACCACTGGCGCGGCATCCGTGCCCGGATCAACGGCTTCGACGAGATCCGCGCGGCACGGATCGCAAGCGCCGACAACCCTGCTCACCCGCTCGCGAACGCTCCCGAGGAGTACGGACACGTCAACGACGGCCCTGACAGGTGTGTCCGACCCGACCCGGTCTCTGGGTCCGATCGCCCAATCCCGCCGCCCTCACGTTCGGATCGAGGTGCCAGCGACTGATCAGACAAGATGCTGACCCAACCGGTGAACCATTGCGGGCGAGATCGGACATCAAATAGACCAGACGCTGGTCGGTGCAAGCAAGGCAAAACCGTGAGACGTGGCCGACCGATCAGCTCTCGGTGGATGAGTTCTCGTCGCCCGTCTCGTTGAAGTCCTCCGAGCCAGGCATCTCGGCGTCCATCTCGTCGATGACTTCGTCGGGATCTTTGATTTCGGTGTCGTCAGCGCCCTGTTTGACCGCCTGGGCCTGTTCTTCCATCTGCTCGACGTCGACTTCAGCTTCCTGGTCGATCTGCCCGAGAATCTCTTCGATGTCGTCCAGTCCAAGCATCTCGCGGGTCGCCTCGTCGAACTCCATTCCTTCGAGTTCGTGACCGTCTGTTTTGGTGTCGCTACCCGAGAGGTGTTTGCCGTAGCGGCCCACCAGCGAGGTGAGCTCCTGCGGGAGGACGAACTTCGTCGACTCGCCTTTGCCGATCTCCTCCAGAGTCTCCATTCCACGCTCGATGACAGCGCGTTCGCCCATCGACTCGGCGGATTTGGCCCGGAGCACTGTCGAAATAGCGTCACCCTGTGCCTCGAGGATCTGACTCTGCTTTTCACCCTGTGCACGGATGATATTGGACTGCTTTTCACCCTGGGCCTGCTCGACGGCCGAGCGCCGTTCACCCTGGGCTTCCAGAATCATCGCACGGCGACGGCGTTCCGCGGAGGTCTGTTGCTCCATCGCCTGCTGGACGTCTTTGCTCGGGTTGACCTCCCGGACCTCGACGCTTTCGACTCGAATACCCCACTCGTCGGTGGGTTCGTCCAGTTCTCGACGGATTTTCGCGTTGATCTCCTGTCGCTTGTTGAGCGTGTCGTCCAGTTCCATATCGCCCAGCACCGCACGCAGGGTCGTCTGAGCGAGATTCGAGACTGCACGCTTGTAGTCGTCGACCTGCAGGAACGCCTTCTTGGCGTCCATCACTTTGATGTAGACGACTGCGTCGGCGGTCACCGGCGAATTGTCACGGGTGATCGCCTCCTGACGCGGTACGTCCAGCGTCTGGGTTCGCATATCGAACGTGTGTGTATTCGAGACGAACGGTGGCACGAACGCGATGCCCGGCTCCAGGAGCTTCCGGTACTCCCCCAGAACGGTCAGCGCCTTCTTTTCGGTTGCGTCCGTGATAACGACCATCTGCCAGACGACGGCGACAGCGACGGCCAAGATGATGAGGCCGACCAGTGCCAGACCGCCCCCCAACAACTGTAGCGGGACCAGTTCCAACATACGTCCAGACCTTCGGCTGACCGGGTAAAAAGTGTTCGGTGACTATCACACTCGGCGCAGCGACGGTCTACGCCACTTCAGGATCGGGTTCACGGTCACTGTCGTCCTGTTCTCGGGCGAGTTCGCGATCGATCTCGTCCTCCTCAAGATCCTCGAAATTTTCGACTGTCAGGACGTTGCCGCCACCGGGATCGACGACGATGACTTCGGTTCCTTCTTCGATCACACCACTGAGCGCGCGAGCCTGATAGTTCGGGGCGAACCCGCCCTCGTCGAGTTTGACCTCACCGCTGGTCTCGGTGACGCGTGTGGTGACCCGACCGGTCTTCCCCTGCAGCGAGTCCGAGTCGCTGGTCCGTGCCGTCCCTTTTCCCCCATAGACGTCGAATTCCCGGTATGCATACAGGGCAGTCCCACCGATGATCATAACTGTCACGGCCAGCGCGAACATCGTCGCGATCGGACCGAGTGTGCCAGGTAACGCTAACCCGACCAGCCCGGCACCGAGCAGTGCGATCCCGAGGACGATGAAATGAGCCCCGGGAACGAACGCCTCGGCGATGACGAGTCCGGCACCAGCCAATAACAGGAGCGTCGACAGGCCGAAACCGAGCCACTCAACCATATCAATCTGTTCGGCTTCCGACTGGATAATCCTTCGGTCCTATGGGCCAGCACCGGCGAGGTAAAATTGTAAGAAAAACGCGAGTGCAAGGATAACGCCGACGATCAAAAACAAGACGTTCTCGAACTCCGGTGACCCGGCTTCGATCACCTCGCTGTCGCTCGTTGGTGACCCGAAGACGTTACCCTCGACCGCGCTCTGGTCGCCTTCGAGATCGGAGAGGGAAAACCGCCAGTCACCGTCGCCAGCGTCACTTTCGTCGATATGGCCATCGTCGTCCTCGTTGCCTACAGTCTCAGTCCCGAACTCCCAATCGGACTCATCATCAGCCATACACGGATCAAGGAGTTCAGTAACAAAAGGACTGACGCTGCCGGGTGGAGCGCTACTGGATACGCATCCCAACCGGCGCGTCGTCGTGGGTCGTCAGGAGGTCGGCCTCCTCGCCGGCGGCCAAAATCATCCCGTTCGATTCGAACCCGAACAGTTCGGCTTTCTCCATGTTCGCCAGCAGGATTATTTTCGTGTCGGGCAATTCCTCAACGTCGTGCAGTTGCTTGATCCCGGCAACGACCTGTCGCGTCTCGACGCCAATATCGACTTCCAGGCGGACGAGCTTGTCCGAATCTTCGATCGGCTCGGCCGTCTCGATGCGGCCGACGCGCATATCGATCTCTTCGAAGTCATCGAAACCGATTCGGTCTTCGACAAGTGGCTCGATATCCATATCGTCGGGTTGGTCGTCGTCAGTGTCGTCACTTTCGGTTTCCGCGTCGTCTTTCGCCGTCGCCTCGTCGACCCGCGCATCGAGTTTCGCATTGAGCTCGTCGACTCGCTCCTCGTCAATCTTCTCGAACAACTCCGTGGGTTCTCCGAAGGTTTCGGCAGGAGCCGTATGCACGTCATCGACCGTCGCCTCGGAGACACTGCCGTCCTCGCCGAGTTGGCCCCATAGCTGCTTGGCCTTGCCGGGGGTGAGCGGCTCCAACAAAATCGCGAGGGCCTTCGCGATCTGAACGCAGTCACGGATGACCTGCGCGGCCCGTTCGGGGTCCTCGTCGGTTAACTTCCAGGGCTCGTTGCGCTGGATGTACTCGTTGCCGAACGCCGACAGGTCCACCGCGGCCTGGCCTGCCTTGCGGATCGAATAGTCGTTGATCGCCCCGCGGTAGGCGTCCACGGCCTCGTCGATCCGATCGCTGACGTCCTCGGAAACGTCGGTATCGGGCGTCCCGTCGAAGTTCCGATGGGCAAACAGCAATGACCGATAGAGGAAGTTCCCGACCGTGCCGACGAGTTCGCCGTTGACGCGCTCGCGGAACTTCGACCACGAGAAATCCACGTCCTGCTGGAATCCGCCGTTCGTGGCGAGGTAATACCGTAGAAGGTCTTCGTGGAACCCTTCCTCCAAGTACTCACGGGCCCAGACCGCTCTGTTTCGCGACGTCGAGAACCCTTTGCCATTGAGCGTCATAAACCCGCTCGCCATCACGGATCGTGGCGTGTTGTAGCCCGCGACGTGCAACATCGCCGGCCAGAAGATTGTGTGATGCTGGATGATGTCCCGGCCGATGATGTGAACGATCTCGCCGTCGGACTTCCAGGCGTCTTCCCAGTCGTAGACGTCCGGGCCGACCTGCTCGGTGTACTGTTTGGTCGAGGCGATGTACTCAATGGGCGCGTCGACCCAGACGTACAAGACGAGATCCTCAGCGCTCGATTCGTCGTCACCGTCGATGTCGGGATAGTCGAATCCCCAGTCGAGATCGCGCGTGATACACCAGTCCTGCAAGCCGTCTTCGATCCACTGGCGAGGCTGGTTGCGAGCGTTAGACGTCCCCTCTAGACCATCGAGAAACTCGGTAAGATAATCGGACAGTTCCGAGACCTCGAAGAACTTGTGCGTTCGGTCGCGATACTCGGCGGGATTGCCCGAGATCGTCGAGACAGGATCCTCGATCTCGCCGGGTTCGAGATGGCGCCCACATCCCTCATCACACTCGTCGCCACGGGCCGTCGCCCCACAGTACGGACAGGTCCCTTCGACGTAGCGGTCAGGGAGGGGCTGGTCGTCTTCGGGATCCCAGGCGACCTTGATCTCCTTCTCGTAGACGTATCCTTCCGCTTCGAGTTCGCGAACGATCTCGTGGGTCAACTCGCGGTTGGTCTCTTGGTGTGTGTGGCCGTAGTGGTCGAACTCGACCGAGAACTTCGGGAAGGTCTCTTGGTACTGTTCGTGATACTCCAGAGCGAACGCCTCGGGGTCGACGCCCTCCTGAATAGACTGGACGGCGATCGGCGTGCCGTGCATATCTGACCCGCAGACGAAGGCCGTCTGTTGACCCAGTGTTTCCAGGGCGCGACTGAACACGTCACCGCCGACGTAGGTCCGAAGGTGGCCGATGTGCAGGTCGCCGTTGGCGTAGGGCAGCCCGCAGGTCACCACCGCGGGATCGTCGGTCGGAAACTCCTCGTGGCTCATACGTTCCCTTACCGCTATACGAGTCAAAAACCCGCTGGTTTGCCACGACGGAACTGTATCCGACCGATACCACTATCAAGTCCTCAGCAGACTTCGAAACGCGACAGCGGCAACGACCATCCGGCACAGACCGACAGTAGTCACTATCAGTTGTTGGCGTCTCGGAACCGATACCGGTAGGGCTGGTCTCGGATGACCTCGACGTCACCGTGCTGGGCGCGACGCCCGAGGACGGTGGCAATGCGGTGGGCGCTGTCGAAGTCCTCGCCGTGCTCCTCGAGCAGATCGAGGATCTCGTGCGCCGTCAACGGCTCGTCAGCGTCGGTCTGTTCCAACACCGACCGGATCCGCTCGAACTCGCCGCGACGTATGCGCATACGCTTACGTACGGGCTACTCATCCATTAAACGGCGTCAGACAACCGTCAGACGGCTTCTCGGTAGAAATGCCCCGACTGCAACCGGACCGTCACCAGCGGTGGTTGTCAGACGATCACAAGGCGGTGTCACACTGCCGTGTCGTATTCGTCCTCGAAATCGCGCTGTTCGCGGTATGTCGTAACGAACTGCTCGACGTCGAACTCGGACATCTGTGACTCGAACTCCGCTTCGAGGTCCGCATCATCGACGTGGCTGATCGCGTGATCCATCAACTCGACGAGCAACTCGACGACGACGTGATGGAGTCGCCGCGCATCGAAGTCACTCACCCAGATCAGGGCAGCCCCGACCTGCCCATCGTCTGAGACGTCCGTGACAGTGACCGCGTCGGGGAACTCTTCCATAACCGATCCCAGTAGATGGACTGTCGAGAACTCGTCGTACTCGTCGTCGGTATCAATCACCGCCCGTAGCTGAGCGGCGATATCCTCGGGGACGAACCGCGACAGCGGGTGGGCGTCTGTGACGATGGCGTGTGTCCCACCGCAGTCACAGTCGAACTCGCGCTGGCCGAGATCGAACTCCTGGGGCGAGACTGACTCCCCACAGGGTAGCTCCATCCGTTCGCCGCCGCCGGGGACGCGTGGCTCTGACATAGACACTGATTGGGGGCTCGCGCGTTTAAGAGCGACGCCTGCACTCTCCGGGCAATTGTGGAGGAGTAGCTGTTCGACGGCTTGCGGGACCGCTTCGTCACCAGGCAGTGAGGGTCTCGCCTGATAGATCGACTGGCGGGTGCCGGAACGTAGCCACGGAACTGACTATCACGACAAACGGTTCGCCCCGTTGGAATCGCCGTATCCGGAAACAGCGCTAGTTCTCGACAGCCGGGAGTTGCAACGATGTCCGAGACGTCTGCCCAAAGTATGCGCTGATCGAAATCGCCGAAGCTATCGAGCATAGATTACTTCTGCCTGAAAACATATCGTACGGACAAGCCCGTGGCTCGGTCCATATTCCTCCACGAGCGATTGTCGTCTGACGACCGTGGCATTTCGCCCGTCGTCGGGACAGTCCTGTTGATCGCCATTGTAGTCCTGTTGATCGGCGTCTCGGCAGTCGTTTTCTTCGGCGTGACAGAGGAACGACAGCCGGCACCGGAAGCGAAACTCACGCTTGAGCCCGTCGAAGGTAACGACTCGTACGTCTTGGTGATGCAGGCCGGCGAAACCATCGACGGCGACCAAGTCAGACTGCGTGGCGTCGCGGACAGCGATGCGTTGGCCAGTCGGGACCTGACAGCCGGTGACACGGTCTACCTGACGCCGACAGCCGAAACCATCAGGGTCGTCTGGGAGACCGACCAGGGCAAGCGGTCGACGTACACTCTCCAGACGTTCGACATCGATCCGAGCAGTGCCGGCGGCAGTCTGACCGGCTTCCCCAGCGGAACAGTGTTCACTGGAACTGGGGGCGACATCGTGCAGATCGCGGGAGATGGCGGGGCAGTCACGACGATACACTCGGCTGACTCCGTCGAAATACTCGGTTCGCCGGGTGGCGACGTGGGTGGTGACGGCGACGTGGACCTGCCGTTTCTGACCAGTAGTGACGAAATCAAGACCGTCGACGCCAGCGGGGACGTAACGACAGTGGCGAGAAGCAGCGACATTAGCGGCGACGATATCGACGTATCGAAGACCCGGGTGACCGTCGCTGCCTGGAACGGTGCCCCGACGTCTGTATACTTCGTCGGGCAGAACAACGACCGCATCTACCGCGCTACCCCCAGCGGCGGTGTCTCAGAGGTGAGCGTCACTGGTGCGAACGCTGTCTCAGGAGACGGCGATATAGATGGCGACGGCGCTGACGAACTCGTCTTCGCGGGGTCCAGTGACACGGTCAAGGCACTCCAGCCTGACGGCTCCGTCAGCGACCTCAATCTCACGCTGGGGTCGAGCACCGGTGTCGGCGCCGGGTCGGTCGGAACACTGCCCGGATACAGCGACGAAGTCGTTGCCGCAGTCGACGGCGGAAACGACATCTACGTCGTCAACGCCAGTGGGTACGACGAGATAACAAGTGGCGACATTGCCGGCAGCGGGTCGTCGCCACCGGACGCCAAGCAGTCCCCACCGACCATCGCCGATGTTGACGGCGACGACGACGCCGAACTCGTCTATATCGGAAACGCCGACGGCAAGATCAAGTACCTCGACGGGTTCGAGAGCGACGCACTGGAGGCGAAGTTCTTACGAGACGAAAACGGCGACAAAATCGACGGCGACACTGGATCCGGAACCGCCTAGAAAACAACGCGATCTATCGAAGACCCCCGGCAAGACCCGACCAACCAGTCAGCACTGGGCACGCGCACACGACGCGACAGGGTCACACCCAGCACGACGCCGAAGATTGTTGCGGCCACCTAAGACGTCAACTGACCGTGGTGGCGCCGACGGTTTAGATCGACGGCTGCTCTTCCGGCCCAGTGTCCGCTCGCAGTTGGACGTACGCTTCAGTCACAAGAGCCGCGCCGAAGATTGCTTCCGTACTACCCAGGAGGGCGCTGAGAACGAGTCCGACGATGCCAGCCACCTGCGTAGTGAGAAGTTGTATCACGATCGCGACGACAAACAGGACGACCACTAACAACAGGAGGTCCCAGCGGTTGCCCTTCGTGAGTTGCCAGGAGTTGCTAATCGCTTCGATGAGCCCTGCATCAGCGATCGCAATTTCCTGGCGAACGAACAACAGCCCCAGGTAGACAAACAGTACGGGGACGAACAACAGAAAGAACGTCAGCGCCGATAGAACGACGATCGCGATCCACGTCACGATCACGGCGATGAACCCGTATACCGTCGCAATCGGGAGCCTCCGCGTGGCCGACTCCGTAGAGACGCCATCGAGTTCGCCGCTCGCGAACGCTCGTACCGCAACGATCCGGACCGCTTCGACGACAACGGCCAACCCGATCAGGCCGATCAAAAGCACCGGTACAGACACGTCGACGGTCAGACCGACTGACTCGATGGTCTGCTCTAATGCGTCGATGTTCGCCTGGACCCCAGGGTCGCTCGTATCAAGCGTCTCACGGGCGGAGACGATCGCGTCTTCGAGGATTTCGACGAGCAGCGACTGACTGAGGATACCGTTCGCGATCCCGATAACAGTGAGTGCGGCGACGAGTTGCCCACCAGTCACTGACAGGAAGTTATCAACAGCATTCGCCAGTACCTGTGTGAGATCCAGCGATTCCCGCTGCATCGGGTCATCAAATGGTTCAGACGACATCTGTACCCTCCGTTCGCCGTGTCGAGGCGACTGGAGTTCGCTTCCACCTGCGCGGGAAATACAGCAGGGACATCAAACAGAGGTTGCACTAGCAGTGAAATAAACCCGCTGTTCGTAGCGAGTCAGGGCCAGTCGTCGCGCCCGTCTTCGCTGTCCTGTCCTGGCGTCTCCGGTTCACCTAGCTCCCAGTCGGCGGCATCAGCTGCCTCGACGATATCCAGATACTCCCAGCCGACCGAGGTCGCCAGTTCCTCGTCTTCCTCGCTCGTCCCGACGTAGACGTATCGCGGCGTCTCGAACTGGTCTTGGACGTTCTTGAGACTCTCCTCGCGACCCCGGGGGCCGGAGAAAAAGTCCTGTCGGATACGGTGTTTCCGCGTGAAATTGGTCACGACGTAGGTCGGCTTCTCCGAGACCACGCCGACGTACTCGCTCCACTGGCGTGCGCTGGAGAACACTGCATCCGGTTGTGCCAGTCGCTTCAGTGCTTCCAAATCGAAAGCGAGGGTCATCTCGCCGCTTCCGCCGTCCATATCGAGATATCGCGGTGGCGCGCGCAAAACGGTGTCGGTCGCGCATTCGGCGGGCGGTGAGCGTTTCATACTGCCGACTGTAACGAACGGAAGCAAGTCGCCACCCAGGTGAGGAATATCTCGACGAACGTACAGCCGACAGTATCAGGAGTTACACGCAGTGCTCACAACGACAAAGTGGCAGTGATTCGTATATCCCATAGTACTTTATCAGATAGAGAGCAGCGAAGGGGCCAACAGCGTAACGGCGCTGGACGAAACAATAGGTTCGTATGAATGGTCGGTTAGCGATCGTCGGGTTGGTCGTCCTTGCGGTCCTCAGCGGCTGTTCGTTCGGGGGAAACGATTCAGCCACGAGTGAGATCGATACGGACCCCCCGACCGCCGAGCAACCCTGGAGCAGGGCTGGAGCACAGGTGATCAACGCCACCGTAGTCGAAGTCATCGATGGAGACACGGTCGATGTCCGACTGGCGAACGGTACAGTCGATCGGGTACGGCTGCTCGGGATCGACACCCCCGAGACACACATTGAGGTCCAGCCGAACGAGTACGAGGGCGTGCCAGATACCGAGGGCGGACGAGCGTGTCTGCGCGACGCCGGTGTAACCGCGAGCGAGATACTCAAGGATCGCCTCACCGGCGAGACGGTAACTCTGTTTTTCGATCCCGAGGCCGACACCCGCGGTGGCTATGGGCGGTTACTGGCGGTCGTCATCCACGACAACCAGTCAGTGAACTACCAGCTCGTTCGTGGTTGGGCCGCACGACTGTACGACACCGAGTTCACTATGCGCGAGGAGTACGCGGCCGCTGAAAGAGAAGCAAGGCAAAACTACCGGGGACTCTGGGCCTGTCAGAGTGACTAGTCAGCGTGTAATAAATCGCTTTTTGCTATAGCAAATGACGGGGCCTCAAGCACACTGTACGACCGTACGTCAACCAAGCCCCCGGTGTTCCGAGCGATGGGCTTTGTAGAGACGACTGGAGGCCTCAGGGGCCGAGACGGCGCTGAGAGTTCCGCCACGGTCATTAGGATTCAATGCCTGACCAACGGAAGTGACGGCTCCGATCGACGCGTATCTGAACACCGGTGGCTCCTTGTGGCTAACCTTCATATCGGAGGGACAATAATACCAAGATATGAACTGTCGAGTTGTCGTCGAGGCCGCAGTTCCCGTCTACGACGTGGAGACACCCGATGAAGCAGTTCGGATTGCTATCTCGAAGACCGGCGAGATGCTCAATCCAGATCTCAACTACGTCGAGATTGATATGGGCAGCCGAGCCTGTCCACACTGTGGAGAACAACTCGAGCCAGCGTTCATCGCCGCCGACGAGAGTCTCGTCGCGCTCGAATTAGAAATGACGGTGTTTAATGTCGAACGCGACGAACACGCGGCCCGGATTGCACGCAAGGAGATCGGGCAGCGTCTGGAGAATATTCCGCTGGAAGTCCTCGAAATCGAGGAAATCGAAGACGGGTCAGACGATGAGAGTACTGATACATCGACAGACGAGGAGACAGCTTCTGACACTGATGAAGATATCCTCCCCGAGTTCGAAGAACTGATCGACGAGTGACCACGACGGATTGATCGCTGTACGGTCTGTGACGTGTGTCTGACGAAGTTATTTGGTTCTAAACACCCTAGTCGTCGGTAATGGACGAGACGTTTCTCGATATGGACAGTGTCACTATCGAGTTCGACGAGGAGACGCTCAAAGCCTTGGACGACGTGGCGTTCACCGAGCACCGTGGTAACCGCGACGCCGCGATCCGGGAGTGTCTGGACCGATGGCTCAAATCACGGAACAGAGAATAGCCCCGCGATGATGTGACTGGTGAGACGGGCGATCTGGAGCACAGCTCATCGATGTCTCAGCCGTCGAGTCAGACACAGAACGTATCGAGTGAATCGAAATAACTGGAACAGTCGTTCGCTTTGTTTGGCTGTCGCGTCCGTGAACCGCCTCGGGATCAAGTGATTCGAGAAGCCGAGACTCTCGGACACGGCGCTATTCGATTTTCGTCCGATCCCGAGCACTCTACTCGGCCTGTAAAACACGCTGTCGTTTGAGTTGTCCATCGCGCTAGTGACGAAAGATCGGAAAGTGGACTCACACGCCGATGGCCAGAAGGGTATCTGCTATCCGAACATCTGGCGCATTTTCTGACTGGCGTGTTTATTTTGTGTTGATGGGGTCGGATTGCTCTCAACTGCTGGCCGTCTCACCAGAAAGCGTTAGTCGCCATGCGAGGATGGGTTCACATGAGCATTATCTATCGATTTCGCTCAATGGACAATTTGATCCACGAATACAGCGAGCTTGAGAAACAGGAACTGGTTCTTTCTTCACCGCGATACTTTAACGACCCGCTTGAGGGGTATCAAGACGTGTTTTGGGAAGGGGATGAAGTCTTGTGGGAAAATTTACTCCGTCATTATATATTAAATCTACAACAGGCCGCCATCTCCTGCGCGTTGTTTGACGACGAAACTTTCGATGAATATGCCGTAGACCCTAAGCTCACCCGTGGTGATCTCCCCACTGATGAATATCGCCAACACTATGATTCCGTCTGTCAGTCATTTTTCGAGGAAAGAGGATTCGAAAGCATTCCTTCAAGTCTAGCTTCCCTGCCAAAGCCGCTGAAGAGGAAAAGTCTGCGACTGATCTTGTCGGTTATCCACCGCCCGGCACTCGGGTCTGTATTGGAGACATTGCGGACTTCAGGGATGATTCCAGAAGGGTGGCCCAAGGTCACGAATTCAACAGACTCTGAAACCGTTGTGGAGATACTAGATAATCTTTCTGTCGCAATGGCTGATGAGGCTGAAGAACAATGGCTGGAGTCAGTAGCATCACAAGTTGCCCCCATCAAATCGCACGCGTTCCTACAGCGGGCGTTGCAGAGAGGGGCGGAGCGGCTTGAACTGCACAAAAAGAAATCACACCTCCTGTTTAACTCATTTCCTGACCGGTATATTAGGGAAATATGTAACTCACTAATCCACACGAATTGGCACACATTGTGTTTCGCTAAGGAATGCACAAGTCCTCCGATGTGGGCTGCGTATGCAGACGAACATAGAGGCGCTGCCCTGATGTTCCGAGCGGACCGCCAAACTGACGAGTCCTGGGGTGAGCTAAATGTTACAGGAAGGACCGGTTGGCAAGGTTCGGAACCTAAATATGGAGATATTACAGCATCATTGTACGCTGTTGACTATGAATCTCCACCGCCCGAAGTGGACTTCTTTCGATCTTTAGGGACGCTCCCACTCCCGAAGTTAGAGTCAGCATGGCATTCTACACCGGATGGAGAGACCAGTCAAATTGTGGACGAAATCTTGGAGGACCAGGATGCCTGGCGAGAAAACCATTGGGCCCAATTCCGCAGTATGACAACGAGGAAACTGGGCCAGTGGGAGCATGAAAAAGAGGTTCGGATGGTGCTACCTGATATGTTGGGTTCAGAAGGCTCTCATCGGAAGGTCACATATGACATGTCCCAGCTTGAAGGAGTTGTATTTGGCCTACGTACCAAGCTCGAGGACCGTTTTGAGGTAATGCGAATCCTCTCCGAAAACAACCAAGATGACGATTCCTCGCCTGTCGAGTTTTACCAGATGGTTTTCGATGGTACCGAATTCAAAAAGGTAAAACTAAACATATTGTAGTTTTATCACAATGCTCGGCCGGCTAGGTTATTTTGGAAAATCAATTATGTCGGGTATAGATGACTGATGTGGTGCCTGGTTCACCCAAACCTTCCTGGTGATCACTGTCAGGCCACGAACTGTTCTGGCCTTATTTGAATTGAGTTATTCATGACTTCACGGTTGACAGAACACTAGTTTTGGTGTGGAGGTACCAACTCAGTCTGAAGAATTCACCCGTCTTGCTCTGTCTCGCTCGCCGGTATTGCTTCTCTTAAGGCCTCGATTTCCTTGTCTGCCTGCTTCTCAATATTACTTCGATGGGGCGTATTCTCTGAGCCCCTCGCTTCATCACTGTCCGATAGCTGACCAGCAATTCGAAGCGCAGTCTCGTTGACCCACTCCGCTTCTCTTGCTCGCTTACCACTGACTTTGAGGAAGCCCTCATCACACCAGAACCCATTGTCGGAAGTTTCGTTGGCTATCTCACGGAACAGTGACCGAACTGTGCTAGCCTTGGGGCGGCCCTCGAGAATAGAGCATCCCTCGGACGGAGACAACTTGAGCTTTCGTTGCGGTTTCTGGTCCAATTTCCGAAGGGCTTCAACTTTGATCGCCGTGCGCTTCTCTTCTCTGGACATCGCGTGATAGGGAAGTCGAGCTGGGTCGATAGGTCCAGAGTCGGACGCGCTCCCCCTTGGAACGAACGTCTCTGGGGCTCCCGGAGCAGGGATAACATCCTTCGCATCAAGAACGCCTGGGAGATACTCCTCTAACGCGTATTTCTTCGTCCCGATCCCCTCTTTCTCTGCGCCATCCAGAAATTCTTGTTTGGTGAACGTATCATCAAGCCTCGAAGCGATCCGGTCGGTGGTGGTCATCTCGTCGGCATCTTGTTGAGCGAGTTCCTCGGCAAGGTCGTTCACAGTCTCAGCAATTCTCACGAGTTCCCCGTCCGTTTCGGCGTACCTCGTCATGACGGCCTCGACAAATTCACCGGCCGAACGAAACGCATCGGACTGACGTTCCTTGATCGCAGCACGGATCTCTTCGTTGACTCGATAGCGGACGACCGTCGTGTCTCCGTTCCGAGACGAGAAGTATTCGGGCGTACTGTGATCCTCATCTTTTTCGCGGGAGGTGTCGTCGATTGACTCTGCTAAGTCCTCAACGGCCTCTCGGACGGTTGCGACGTGACCTTGACCGAGTTCGGCACGCAATTCGCGCTCCAGCACGAATCCAGCGTATGAGTCACTCGTCCCGTATTCATCGGCCACTGCGGCGTCGAACGCCTTCTTCGTGGCTCGGCTGACGCGGAAGTTGAGGGCGACGCGGTCAGCCACGGAACTCACCCCCAGTCAGAATTTGTCGGGAGTCCTCGTCACCAGACTGTAACAGAGTGGTCGTACTACTAACCACTACGTAACGAGAACGTAACGAAGAGAGAGAAGGCGAAGATGGCAAACTGGTCCGATCGAGGTCGCGGGAGATCCGGTGTCCTCGCTTGCTAGTGGTTTCTCTTCTCGACTGAATACCGGTCGCGCACTTTCTCAATATTCGCCGCGAAAAAGAAGCGACAGACTCCCTCATCGAGAAACACCCCCGTCAAGCCACCGTCCGCAACCCGCTGAAATCCGTTTCCGCTCACCTGTCCGCAGGACGCCTACCACGAAGTATCGTCGATTTTCTTCGTCGTCGATCGCTAGAACTTCGGCCACTAACCCGGACGGAAGTCTCAGTAGACGGCCACGCGGGTGCTCGTGTTCTGACGAGCAGTCGGCTCTGTGGCCATCCGACCGAGACATACGATTGAGCTATCTCCAAATAACGCCGTTACAAATAAAAGTATGGCGTAACATATGTCGTAACATGACCGATCAAAATGAGGACGAACAGACCGGTGGCCTCCTCACACCGCCCCAGCGAGCCTACCTCCGTGGCGAGGCAGAGATCGATCCGGATTCGACGCATGAACGAGTGACACGATCGCGGATACGCGACAGGATCCACGCCGGACTATCTACCGACTTCGCGTTACTCAGTGAATCGCTACGCGAGGACGACAGAGAACAGGTGCTAGAGGAGTTCAGTATCGATGTGACCCATTCTCTTATCGAGATGGTCGCCTGGATACACCAAGCGGCAGAAAAAACGGGGCTAGACTCAGAGCAAATCCTTGAGGAAGGTATTGAACGCGGGGAGACTCGGATGGGGAACGAGGACATCACAGTTGAGGTGGATATAGAACTACAGTCTGGGGTGGAATGGCTACAGGAACGTTTCGAAGCGGGCGATCCTACGTTGTCCGGGGCTGAACTTGCTCGTCTTCAACGAGAGACATCTATCGACAGCGACGCAATTGGCGCATATTACGGGAAAGCTCTCGAAGAAGAATCCGATTCTGCGATGGTGGCTACTAATACATTCGACAAAATGAACCAGCACAACGACCCAGAGGAAGACGGATCCCAGTGACATGATTTCAGGGGCGAAGATCACCTTCTGAGCAGTGTATCAACGTCATAGTTGAGCCAGCGAGCGATCAGGTGGGGAACCCCAAGGAAGACGAAGAAGACATCGGCACTGACAATGCTGATGACGGCGAACAGACTGTTTAATTCAACCCAGGCGATGAGCCCGTACGTGATTGCGACAGAGACGACCGAAGCGGTGACTAACCCCAGATCAAGCACTTCTTCGGCAGCTCGGGTCGGTGGGATATTCGAGGAGGGTTCTGAGGGATCTTCAGATGGCGATCTCGACGTCATTGATCGAGTTGCTGTTCAATGTCTCTTGCTTTGATCCTGTCACCGTTGCGTCCGTATGCTGCGTGGCGTGCAGCTTGATTGACGAGTGACTCGATATCAGCGGCGACGGCGTTGGGTATCTTCCCCGCTAGATATTCGATATCTCGTTGGTTCAGGTCGTGCGGTCGCTCGTTTAGCTGGGCTTTAATTATCTCCACTCGTTCTTCGTGGTCCGGTTCGCCGACGAAAATCTCCTTGTCGATACGACCGTTCCTCGTTGCTGCCGGGTCCAGATCATCGCGTCTATTAGTTGCGCCGACGAACAGGACTCGCTCCCGTGCAGATTCTTGGAGATGACTCAGGAACTCGTTGACGACTTTGCGGTCCTCCCCGTGACTGTCCATCTGGCGCTCCGGGAGAACCGCGTCGAGCTCGTCCAAGAAGATAACCGCACCACCCGCTACCTCTGCCAGCGCCTCGGCTTCGTCAAACAACTGTCCGATCTGCTCTGTGCTCTCGTTGACCCACTTGCTCGTTACGTCGCTCCCGCTCAGGTTGACAAAGGGGTATCTGATTTCCGTAGCGAGCGCTTTTGCCAGATGGGTTTTCCCGGTTCCCGGCGGACCGTGCAGGAGCACGTTCGGTAACGGGATGGCAAACTTCTCGGCCTTCTTCGGTTCCTCTCGCATCGGCGTGATGATGTCCTGCCGGAGTTCTTTCTTTATGTCGCCGAGTCCCCCGACATCAGTCATATCCACGTCAGTCTCTGTGACCCAATCATATTGGTAGTCCTCAGTATCGATGTGCTCCTTGACCGGGTCAGAAGTTGAATCACCGGTCTTCTTCTGATCACCCCCCTCTTGCGTAGTCACCTCGTCGAGTTGTTCTTTCTTCTCCGAATCGACGGACATCGGATTCACGATGTCGGGACCGGACTCCGTTTCGGAGGTCGCGTCACCACCAGTGCTGTTATCTCCACTTACAGTGTCCCCCAGTTCGTCGTTTGGTCCTGATAGCCCCTGAGCTGCCGGACTCGCTGATCCGATCGGCTCGACAGACGTCGTCCGAGGAACAGAGACACTCAACTCGCGGTCCGCGGATGATCGCGGCAGAGAGGGTGAACCGTCTCGGTCTGTTGGCTTCCGGCTTTGAGTCTTTCGTCTGGCGAGGTAGAGGCTGAGCGCTCCGATTGTAGCCCCAGTAATCGTCTTTGAACTCGTCGTAGTGTCGTCTAAGAGAGACCCGACGACGTTTCGGAACGACTGGACGGAGGGCGACACAAAGATCCCGACTACGAGGACGCAACTGAGCGCCGCGGAAAGGATAACTAATCCAACGATGAATTTCTCGCGCAGCATGATGACCCATCGAAATTGGGGAATTGTCACGGATATACGCCGGGACTTCGGCCCGGTCCGTTACGAGACTCGAATACTATGTCAACCGGGTCGTGGTCAGTACCCGCCCCACTGTTTCCTGAGAGTGCAGGGGGGTCTCTTCACCCCCCATCGTTTCCTGAGAGTGCAGAGTAAATCCGGTCTCTGCGCAGAATCGAAGTCAGCCGAACCAACTACTATTTCCTAAGAACCGGAGGCAGCCACCCCGCCGTTTCCTGAGAGTTGCCCCCGCAACCCTTTCCCGCTCACTCGGGATCTCAGATTTCGCGGTCGAAGTTTATCAGCATTCGCTCATACCATTGGTGGATTTTAGCAGGTGATCGAATGGAGTGTCAGTACTGTCTATCGGCTCCAAGGATCGGTTTGGTGTAGAAGTTTATCGGATTATGGGGCGTCATTTTGAGTGGCTTTTCCCGTGATATGACAAAGATACGGAAGATCAAGACTCGTAAATGGCTTCTGGCAAGTGACCTTTAATACTCTTCTCAAGGCTCATTCTCAAACTCAACGTACTCGTTCTCCGAATTCTCCAAACGATCACGAGCAGAAAGATCGTTCCCCGATCGAACTTGTCGAGCTTCCCAGATATGGTTCAACTTTTGGGGTTTTCCGAAGTGGCGGCGGTAATAGAACGACGTCCCATATTTCGACTGCAATTCATTATCAGGTTCGTAATCGGCTGGCGGGCTTGGAGGTGTGTCGGGAAGTTCATCTAAGCCTGAAAGACCTCCCTTCGCTATGTGATCTTCAATATCCGTCCCGCTGTTTGACCGAAGTTTCAGGGAACGGGATTCAGTGGGGACCATCGTGTACCCGTATCGGTCAACATCATCAACGCCTCCACCAGAACGATACACCCAATTCCCGTTATAGAGCGAGCTGAACCCGTCTATCTCGAAATCAGTTGCCCAGAAGCCAAGCCACTCCGAACGCGGACAGAGCACGGGGAGTTTCTGTTCCTCCGCAAATGAACTAAGATTACGGAAAAACGTTCCAACCCGAGGTGAGGTACTGCTTTCAAAGACTTCTTCTCCTTTGTAAATTGTAACCGCAATCCCTGCATATTCCCCGCTCTCAACCTCGCTCCGTAGAATTTTCAAGGCTCTCGATGCTGTATCTGCTTCATCCCCATTTCCGTCAGAAAAGGCGGTGTAATGTAGGTACAAATGATAGAATGACCGGGGTTCGCCATCGGATCGTGCCAGTTCTGCCATTCTGGAGTTTGCCTCACAAGCCGCCGTAATCAAATCGCTGTCGTACTGTCGAATGAGTGGGACAGGAGGGATGACAACAGCACTCGGTGAGTTCATTGCCTCGTCCGCTATTTGGCCAAAGAAGCTGTCATAACGTGAATCAGGAATGTTCTTCCAGATCTCAGCAGGGTCTTCTCCACTATCTTCGACGGTACCTTTCTGGAGTCCAAAATCGCTTAGTATTGGATTGAAATTCGACCGAACGAAGGGGCGAGTAAATTCGGGAATTTGCTCGAGGGCCGTTTCGACGTTTCCATCTCGGAGGGCAGTTTTAAATTCGGATTTTGCCTCGGTATCTCGCTTCAACAAGTACGTCCGCAGTATATTGGTCTTACCTCGGAAGGCGAAAAGCTCCGGTGGGAAAAAATGAACCAAGGGATGGTTCTCTTCCAGTTCTCGGACTTCTTTTCCTCCTATCACAGTTTCGCCGTCCTCACCGTTCCTTTGGAGAATTGCGTTCTTTTCACGAAGTCGTGGCCAGTCCCAGGCTGGTACAAGAACCGGATTGTTGTCGTCCATCACCTCACGATAGTCGAGAGTCACATGGAGGTCGTAATGCCAGTTCTTGATTTCAGGGGCAAAGAACGGCGTTTGGATCCCCTCGTGATTACCAATTTGGACGGTGGTTTCGCCGTTGCTCGTCGCCTTGAAGGAATGGCTATCCCCCATAATGACCTCCTGCTGTTTTTTGAGAGGCAGTTGTTGGTATAGGACGTACACAAAAGTCCTTCTGATTACATGACGGTTCTTGACAACTACGGATACAAGTAGCATTCATGGGTTCCACGCATCGACCTCTTTGTGTAGCCCTACGTAGAGTAGGCCGAGGACACCAATGATACCAACCAATGGGTTAGTGACGAGGAATCCGTAGAGCGCTGGGCCGGCAAAGAATCCGGCTACGGTAGTGAAGGCGATAGACATCGCCTTTCCAAACATCGCATCCGACTTTGTTCTGAATTGCCCACTCGGACCGTGGTAGCCCGCCCTCGATGTCTGCCCGAATAGTCGGGCGTTAAACAGAACACCGACGACGAATCCAACAATCGCACCGAGATAGGCGACCTGAATCGACATTCGATATTACCCCCCGCCACCTCCGAAGGCCATCGCACCGATACCGACTGCCACCAGTGTATAGGGGAGAGCGTCAGTCATCGCATGCTTGACGGCGTTACCATCATCCGGGTTATGTCTATCCATCTGCACCGTATAGTAGTCGTCATATTCCCGAATTTGGAAGCTATCCGTAGCCTGCTGGTCACGGTACACTTTGTTCGCACCCATATGGAGTGACATGGGTGACTTCGTGAACTGTGAAGGGAGGCCGCCAGCGGCCGCCTTCGAGATCTTGACCTTCTTACCGTACTCCTGTCGAGCCATGTGGAAAGCGGCATTCCACGAATGCGCTCCTTCCATCACCTCGGTATATGAGAGTATTTAACTTAGTAGTTTTCCTGATATCCCAAATAAAGAAGTTGCTATCAACTACTCCTGAGTAGTAGTATACTCCACCACAGAATTGATGTAGTTTGGCTTTGTGAGATTAGTAGTAGAATGGAACAACTGGGCGATGAGTTGAGCCGCCTCGGCTGGGGAAAGTATGAATCAGCTTGTTACCATGCGCTCGTGAAGTTTGGGGAAATGAAGGCGAGTCAGGTAGCGGCTCGAATCGACGCTCAACCCGCAAAGGTGTATCAACCGCTAAACAGTCTTCACGAGCGGGGATACGTCAAGGTTCGAGGCGAAAACCCGAAGAAGTATGTCGCTCAGAATCCGCGTCACGTAATCGAAAAGGAGCGAGAGCGGTTCGAAGCAGAGTCGGACGAGATTCTCGAAAGCCTCGAAGAGGCCTGGGAAGTGCAGATCGAACGTGGCCCTGACGCGGATGATTCAGCGTGGATATTGTCCGGACAGGATGGTATGAATACCGAGCTGAGAAACCTGATCGAAGACGCGGAGGATTCTATCGTCGGATTCGATACTCGATTAGCGTGGGCTACCCGTGACGTGATCGAAGCACTCGAAGAGGCTTTGGAGGACGATATCGAAGTCAGCATCGTCGGAACTCCGCACTCCTCGGATACATTAGGACGATTGGAGGAATCTGGGGCTACGACGAGTGTGGCCGACGACCACAACCGTTCTTCGTACTACATCGTAGATGAAAGGCGCGTTCTCCTGAATATCGGGACACAGGACGCAACAGTCTCGTTTGAGGATTCGGACGTTGCAAGAATTATGGTGGATGACTTTCAAACATACGCGCACGAAGAAGTAGAGGCTCAAACATGAACACCAGAAAGATGCTCCCGCTCGCGCTGTTGTACGCTGATGAGGAGCATCAGATTGATGGGCGTACCCGATTCCAGAAGCTCATCTTCCTGATGCAGATGGAAGGAAACCTGAACGATCTCGCTCCAACCGACACGTATCGGTTCGAACCATACGACTACGGGCCATTCTCCAGTACGCTATATGACGATCTGGATACCCACATCGAGCGAGGGTTAATCGAGGACTCAAAAGAGAAACTGGACGAAGAAGACGATATTGTCAAATACAAATATCAGCTCAAATCGGAGGGAGAAGAGTTCATCGAAGATAACGTCTCTGAGGATGGATTTGAACGTATTGTCCAGGAGGCCAAGAGAATCGTACAGGAATACGGCGATATTCCGCTTCCCGAACTGATTGATATCGTCTATTCCAAGTATCCAGATTACGCGGAAAACAGCGTACTTAGGTAATTAGAACACTTCAAGATAGTTCTCATTGACCTCCCGTTCGTCCTCGGTGGTTTCGCGGAGGCGTTCAACGATGAATTGCGCGATACAGGTCTTCCCAGCACCGCTTGGCCTATACAGAAGCACCAGGTCGGGTGACTGTCCGTTAGTGACCGGATCGAGCGCGCTAGAGAGATGATTGACTTCAGCATCACGGTGTTGGACCTCGCTTGGGATGAATTCTGGTTGCAGGACGCGTGCGTCCGTGAGCATATGGCGTCGACGCAAGCCTGTGGTTGTAAATGGAAGGGTGTAGTTTCCGAAACTTCCGAATATACCTGTCCTCACAGTGCTGCGACAGTTGGCTGTCAGATTAGTGCAGGCTGCGACTGATTATCTTCCAGATTTTTAAGTCTGGTATCTCTAATCTGGAGTAATATGACTGCGACGCCGGGCCTTGATGACGTTCTCCACGACATCGCAGATCGGGTCACCGCTGACATGAGCGAACGAGACGTGGAAAACGTCTTTCTCGAATCCGGGTTCTACGATGCACTCGGATACGACGGCACTGGGACAGATATTCGAAGTGAATTCACACTGCCCGATAACCGCCGCCCGGATTACATCACGCTCGATACGAATGAGTCTGTCACCGGTGTCTACGAATTCAAGAAGCCTGACAGGGAGCTTAGCGGGCACGAAGACCAACTCTTCCATTATATGGAAGAACTCTGTGCGAACTACGGTGTCCTGACGAACGGCGTCGAAATCCGCGTCTACGATGCCGACCTTGACCGCGTCATCCCTGCGAAATTCCTCGGCGACATCACAGACAGCGAAGCCAGAAATCTCTACAATACGATTCGGAAACGCGAATTCGATCTTACGAACCCAGACCACGTCAACCAGTTCCTCTCCGAACTGGAGCCGATCCCACTTGACGAGCAAGCTGAACTCGGTCAAGAACACTTCTTTGACACGTTCCGACTGGAGGAGGACAGCCCGTTCGCTGACCTCGTGACGGCCATGATGGATCTCCTCCAGGAACTCCGAGACGACCGCGAAGCCAAATTCGTCAAAGGCGCATACGACTTCTGGGAAGCCACCTACGCGAGCGAACCCGAAGAAATCCCCACATCCTGGGAACCATTCATCAATGGAGACGAGTCACTCCGCGACTTCATGTTCTGCCTCGAAAGCGGACACGCTCTCCTCGCGCGCCTTCTCCTCGCTAAGGCCACCGAAGACCACGACTTCTTCGCCGGCACCGGATACAACGGGATGGACGATTACTTCCGCGGGCTCCAGGGCTTCGGGCGCAGCATTAACCTGGACGCCTTCCCGGTTGCCGCCGACAATCTCATCGACGACATGCAGGACCAACTCGTCGAGGGACTATTCCAAGACGATATCTTCGTCTGGTGGACGGACGGCTACACCGAACAGCTGTCGCGTGGCCACCAATCCGGCGCAAACCAGTTCGAAGCCGTCGCACGCGGCACCGGCGACGTCGAACGCATCAGTGACGCCACACGGGACCGGTTTAGTCGCGCTGTCGCAGAAGTCTTCTTCAACGTACTCCGGTTCGACTTCAGCGATGTAGAGGGCGACCTACTTGGCGATCTCTACCAGCGGTACTTCGACCCGGAAACGCGGAAAGCACTCGGTGAATTCTACACGCCGCAACCGGTCATCGATTACATTATGGACGGGGTTGGGTACGACCGAGGCGTGTCGAATGAACGTCTCATCGACCCATCCTGTGGGTCTGGCACGTTCCTCGTCGAAGCCATTGAGCGATACCTCAACGATGTCAAACGGTACAACGACGACCCTGACTGGGAAGAACATCTACGTGACCTGTGTACGCGGCCGCGCATCGTCGGGCTCGACATTCATCCGTTCGCAGTGCTTATGGCGCAAATCCGATTCGTCGTTGCCATTCTCCCTGCATATCAGAAGGCGAAACAGTCGAATCCAGATTTCACGATTCGTCGCCTCCCGATTTACCGAACAGACACGCTCCGGAACGAGCGCGAGCTCACTGGTGCCGATCTTGGTGATGACGGCAGTCGCCAGCTGACGTTCGACGCGATGACCGAAGACGAACAAGACGTTCGCATCCCTGTGCCGCTCCCTGTCGAAGTGGACGAAGACCAGGCACCAGAGACAGAGGATGGGTTCCTCGTGCGCCGTGTTCGGATGCCGTTGTTCGACACGATTCAGCTTGAGACGGAGGTGTCGAACTTTGGGGAGTACTTCGCCGCGTTGCAGGGCGTGCTGGACACTGTGAAAGACCACATGGCGCTCGCTGAGAAATTCGGGCAGGACTTCGACTGGACGTACCAGAGCGGCGTTGAGGACCGCATCAACCACTATACGGAGCAAGATTACTCGGGTGTCGAGGAGTTCTTCGCGCCGTACGTGGACGACATGCTGGAGAACGTCCGGTACCTCAAAGAAGAACACAACGACGGGCGGCTGTTCAAGATATTCGAGGACACCGTGCTCGCGCTCGTCGTCAAGAACTACATGGAGTACGACTACGTCGTCGGGAATCCGCCGTATGTCCGCACGCAGAACCTCCCGGACCGGCAGAAAGATATGATGGACCAGCTGTACGATTCGACGACCGGGAACTACGATATTTATTGCCCGTTCTACGAGCGCGGGCTTGAGTGGCTGAGCGAGGACACCGGGAAACTCGGATACATCACCCCGAACCAGTTCATGGTGACAGACTACGGGGAAGGCCTCCGGCGTGTCTTGCTGGACGAGGCTAATATCGAGGAGGTGTACGATTTCCGTGACTCTGGCGTGTTCGAAGACGCGAAGAACTACCCGGCCATTGTGATCCTCGAAGATGAGTCGAACCAGGAGGACCGCAAAGCGAATGAAATCCGGTGTGTCCGCGTGAAAGGCGATACGCAAGCACCAACAAACCGTGATCTCGACACGGCAATTCTGGACTCTGTCCGCGACCACCGCGACGAGCCCGGGTACGAGGATGACTTCATCAACGTGTTCGACTACCCGCAGGGAGACTTAGACGACGGATATTGGTCGTTGATGCCGCCGGAAGAGTTGGAGATCATCCACAAGATGGACACAGCGAGTGACGCGACCGTCGGCGACGTAACGGATTCGGTGTTCGCTGGCACGCAAACCAGTGCGAACAAGGTGTTCATCGTCACGCCGGTTGACGCCGACCGAATCGGCGCCGACGACACAGGTGACACGGTGACAGTCGTGCCGAAAGGCGAGGACCGCGAATACGAAATCGAGACTGACACGTTACGGCCATGGCTGCAAGGCCGTGACATCAATCGGTGGCGTGGTGACTGGTCTGGCGAACACGCGATCGTCCCCTACACGCTCGAGGAAGACGAGGACGGCAACACCGAGTCGAACCTCATCGACCAAGACTGGTTGGAGAGTGAGTTACCGTTGACGTGGGCGTACTTGGAGGAACACCGGGACACGCTGGAGCGGCGTGAGGGCGGACGGTTCGAAGGCCGGGATGACTGGTACGGGTTCGGGTATCCGAAGAGTATGACGCGGTTCGAGGAACCGAAACTTGCGTGCCCAGAGATCGCAGCCGAAGCCACGTTCATGCTGGACGATGTCGGAACGTGGTATTTCAAAGCCGCGTACGGTGTTCAGCTGGAAGATGAATTCAAGGAGTGGACAGACACGTTTGCAGCGCTGTTGAATTCGAATGCGCTCGATTTCTACCTCAAGCACTACACGACGCTGAAAGTTGATGGGTACTACAAGTACACCACGAACTACCTGACGCCGCTTCCCGTCATGTGGGGTGAGGAAGACGACCGCGCCGAGTTGCGGGATATCATCGAGTCAATCACGACTGCGTTGGATACGGAGAGTAAGACCGAGCGGTTCCCCGAGGCGTATATTGGGGAGTACGATGGTGAGTTGGAGTATGTGACGTACGAGTGGCAGACACGGCGGTATCCAGTGGATGCCGAGATACAGGAGAACGTGGATGGCGAATTTGCGGTGCAGGCTGGGCGGTCAGACGAGATACTCGATGCAGCAATGCACGCACCGGAGCGTGAGGCGAGAAAGCGCCGAGCAGAGTACGTGCGTGAAGCTGTGAATGGCCGGAACGTGAAGAGTGGGGAGACGACGACAATTCCGATTCCACGAAGTGACACCGGTGTTGAAGAATTACTCGATACGTTGCGGTCCGACGAGACGGTCGTGACTGAAACCGAGATTGATGAGCTGGAAGACCGAGTGAATGACACAGTGTACGGGATGTTTGGGATTACGCCAGAAGAGCAAGACGTGATTGAGGAGTATCTGGAAACATTCCGCGTATACTGAAGACAAAATTGTATGAGGAAGTCACAGAATTCTCTGCATAGGTGTAGTCATCCGTCTGAGGCAGGTCGGAGATCTCTCCATCGAAGGTGTTCAATTGTACCCTCATCAATCTCAACACTAAATAGATGCGAGTCACGAGGATCTCCTGTTTCTTGTCCGGCGTCATCCTCGTATATTTCGACGATCGTGCCGTATCTTCGGTGAAGTCGCTTATGGTCAGGATCGTCTTTATTCGGGATATCGATCCGAACCCGATCACCGACCTCAAATCCTCTCATTGGTCGATTTTATTATTGCCCCACCCTATCAGTTACGCTGGTATTTAGGCAAAGAGCCCGTGACTTACTTTGTCACTTGCAGAACATTCACTCCTGAATCACGTGATTTCTACCCCATCCTGCAACCCTTTTGCGGGATATTGTTGCACTGTCGGGTCAGCGGTATCGTGTCGAATATAATCGTCGGGGATCGGAGTCCGGAGCGGACCGTAGGTTACGGAGGGCGCTCGTATATCTGGAAGTCTGCCACTCGCCCTTCTTCGCGTGCAGCGGCGAGCAAATCGTGGCAGTCGTCACAGAGTGCGAGCTCTGCGCGGAGCGCATCCTCGTCGACGGAAAGTGCGTGTTCTGTATCGTCGTCCAAGTGGGCCCCGCACAACTGGCAGCCTCGCTGGTGGATTCGCTCTCCGTCTCTCGATTCGGTAACCAATCTCCCCATCACTAAAGAGTTGAAGTAGCGTGGCGGGTAGAGTTCGTCCCAGCCGACGACATAATTCGAATTCGTTCCAGGCCATCGACGAGCCTCACGATTGACGACAATTGCACGATCTGCGAATCCGATGACGCGTGCCATTTTGTCGTCCATGATATGCACGAGAACGAAGTAATCCGCAGGCGGCGTATTCTTTGCTGAGACGATGAGGCGAGGTTTCGAGCAGTCTGTCCTTGTCGTTTTCGTGTCGATCGTCGTACCCTGAATGTGATGGTCGTGACCCGGGTCCCCCTCGGGATAGATATTCGTGTCGAGGGGGAGGTCGAGGACGTCCGAGACCACAACTTCGCCGACTTTCCCGATGACGTGGGCTTCAGCGGATTCGAGTTCGGAGTATAGTACTCCGTCACCGTTCTTTCTGTCGTCCTGTCTTCGTGCCAGGTTGCTGGCTGTAATCTCTACTGATTTGAGAGCATCACAAGTCGGTCCTTTGAGCGAACGTTTCGGGAGTTCATCTAGCGGGACGTCCTCAGCCGCGATCGCTGGACTCGGTAGTTGTGTCTTCTCTTGCGTGAGGGTCTTCATAGAATCACCATCCGGTGGTCCCGCGGCCGCCCGGGCTTCAGGGCGCCAGCGCGGTCACACCACTCCGGCCGCCGTGACCGCGCCAACAGGTCCGGTGTGTTCGAATACTGAATGGATCTACCCGTCCCCGATTGCTAATATTGAACTTCTCAGATGAGTCACTCAGCGCAAAAAAGTCGCCCCCATGACAATATTTTGATTAGTCTAAAATAGGTATTAAATATGGGGTAAATGTCGAATATACATCGCGGATTTAGCAGAGCACAGTCATCCCATCTCAAAAACCATAAAATAGGAGTGGTTCTTGCGAGCATGGACCTGCTTGTTCATTCCAACTACTGTCGGTTTTTCTTTCCTGACTTGGATGAAGAGGTCTTTCGAGTAGAAGTCGAGTTCTCGCTCGTAGAAATTTGTCACTTGAACGTGGGTGAGTTCTTGGGTATTGGAGCTGACCTCGTCCATGACCTTGATTATTAAGACACCCTTTTCTTTCAGTACTCGCTTCGCTTCTCTACCTCCATCGAAGTAGCTGTCTAGAACAGCTCGATGGTACTTTCCAGCCCCGTCATACTCTCGATGCCCGGCGTAGGTCTCTCTGAATGATTCGTGCGATCCGTTCCCCGCAAGTTGCTCCTTATTCCGTCTATAGTATCCTTCAGCATAAGGTGGGTCGAGGACCATACAATCGAGACTATTGCTGTCAAACGGAAGAGAACGGCAGTCGCCAAGAACAGTGAGATCGTCCGTCTTCCTCTCAATATCGGAGGTTATCAATTCAAGATTTCGCTCATCAGTATCAACGTTCTGCCAAAATACACCAGTGCCGTGAGTAACGTCAGCGATCCGCGCTCCCTCGTCAACATGCAGATCGAGAATTCTCGGGAAGAGTTCGCTACTGTCGGCTTGATAGGCAGATAGGATCAAATCTTTATCCGTCATCTGTTTCCAAATTTGCCACCGTGTATATATTTAAGCTTGCATCAATCGAACGGTCGGGCACTTCTCCAATCATCTCACTCACAGTGCCTGACCACGGCGACTTCTCCGCTTCCTCTGTTATGATGTCATACATCCGCTTCCATTTTCTCGCCTGATCATACTGTTCTTTGTCAGATGGAATAACGTCAATCAAACTTCGAGGGACAACCAACACAAGCTTTTTCTTCATCCTGCTCATCGCCACGTTCAGCCGTTCAGGGCTCAGAATGAACTCAGCCTCCCGGCGGATGTAGTCAGGGTCAGAGACTGTCGCTGAAACGATTATCATGTCACGCTGTCCGCCTTGGAAGCGTTCTACGGTATCTACCGAGTCGTCATCTACCCGTCCCCGAAGCTTGGTGCGAAGTCTTCCTCGTTGCGCATTGTGCGGTGTCACCACTCCCTTCGATTCCTTGTCTTCTACCGCATCAATGAGCTTGCTTATGATTCCCGCCTCAAAGGGGTTCGATTGTTGGCTCTCCTGCTCGTCATGTACAATCAAAACTAGTGGATACTCGGGGTTCATCGCGCGTCGAATCCCTGCATGAGGAGATCTCTCGACACTGAGCTGGTGGGTGAGAGTAGAACGATACTCGATATTGTCGTCACTGTATATTAACCGGCGGAGAAATTCGGCAACAACTGTATGACACCGATACGTTATCGCAAGTCGATCAATAGGGACCGGCTGATCTTCCGGGACATCCACCAATTCCAGATTTTCTCCACCGCTGAAGTCGTCGTCTTCGCTAAACAGCCGGAAAAAGTCCATGACTGATAGGAACGGAGCAACCTCCTCCACAATGCGACGGTCTTCACGCTCCCAATCATGTTGTTGGACAGGTGGCATTTGGCGGTGATCACCCGAAACCAAGATCTGTGCACCTTCGGTTGTTGATGCACCGGGGACGAGTAGATCAGGTACGGGCATCATCGATGCCTCATCAGCAGCAAGAAGTTCGAAGTGCGGTTCAGTACCGTCGTCGTAGATTTCTTCCACGAGCTTGTACGCGCCGCTCGGTGTCGAGCACACCAGTATCCCAGAGTTTGTACTCCCGGTCCCGTGAAAAGCATCAAGCCTACTCTGCCCACTCGTCAGATCTCGCTCTATTTCTTGCAGCTTGCCTTTATCAGTGTGATAATTGACAAAATGAGATTCGTCGTATTTGTCCTCTCGAACATCGACATCACGGCTTACAGCCCGAACTAATTGGAGAGAATCAAGGGGATCGTCGCTTCTATTGAATTCACTAGTCCGCCAGTGGTGAAGGAGAGTATCTGTCTTTTCTAAGACTGCATTTGTCGCTCTGTTCGAGGGTGCAACTACTAATCCTCGGAAATCATTGCCATCTTTGAGTCGGCTGAAAGCTCGAGCCAACAGCCCATAAGATAGAGTGATAGTTTTACCGGTCCCTGGTGGGCCCTGTAAGACGGCGAATCGGTCGTTATATCGCCGAATAAAGCGCCGTTGTTCCCTATTTGGGGAGTCCAGTTCTCCATCTCCCTCAATCCAGTCGAGAAAGGCGTCTGCTGTCGGTTGGTGGAACAACTCAATTTGAGCAGGGCTACTCATATTCTCCCTCCATAATTCGCGTCATTGAATCATATATCGGGAGTTTGTCTTCCTCAATACTGTTGTAGACGGTCTGTCCACTCTCAGACGTCCAATCATCGGTCGCGGGGTCAAGGATGATCTTATCGCCGGGAGAGAAGTGGTCGCGGTACGGTCTGTCCGCTTCATGTTCATCTTCGTGCCAAGCGCGGTGTTCCCGAACGTAGTCGTAATCTGTGTGCTCGTTTCGTCCGGGGTGAAAACCGTGCGCGAACTCACTGAGGTGGATTTTAATTTCTCTATCAGGAATGTCTATTTCGACCACCTCGACGGGCACGCCCTTCTCGATGTATCTCGGGCTCTTGTTATCTTCGTGCATTTGTTTATCATCTGCCCAATCTACAAAATTAGCTACCCGACGGCTCCCGGATGTCGTACCTTCAGACCCTTTGAGACGGCACGAGTTTGCAATCTCGTCTGGGTTAGCGAACTCACTATCGTCATAGACCAATTCTCCCCACATCATCTGCTCCTCCTCTCCGACCCACTCTAACCTCTCAATCTGAACAATTGCTGATCGACCAGTACGAACTCGTTCTCGAGGAGATTTTGCGTAGTGGCGAAGCTCTTCTTGTCTGCCTGAGAAGTGTTCCAAATCAATGTAGTCCTGCGATGCTTGTCGGAGGTCACTTTCACCCAGAGTGAATGACGGTAGTTCCGGAATTTGGATGGGTTTCTTACCGAGATAGGGGTTGTGGTATTGTTCGTTCCGGAATCCAAGTGCGCGCTCAACGTGCTCTATTGCCCGACACAGTTCTTCACCTAACAGTTCGATGTCGTCAGGCGTGATCCTGCGTTCTCGCTTCTCAGCGTCGTGCCATTTGTATTGACGGATCTCGTTGATTTGCTTTCCTCCTCCTGCCCAGTCCAAATCCAGCTTTCCAAGTGCTGCCCAGATGTATTCTAATGGGAACTGACTATCGAACCTGGCGCGAACAGGATACCAACCATCTTCATTGTGTACCGATTGGAATGTAAAGCCGTCCTCAGTCTCTTTGTAGGGTAGTCGGAAATTGAAGAAGTTCGGTTTGAATGTATCGTACAGGTCGATGTCTGATTCGTGCTCTCGTTCGATTTGCCACTCCCACCGGTTGAAGGCTCCGTCACAGCCGCACGAACACTGATGGAAGTACGCGCCCTCCAATACCGGCAATAGTCCAGTTGAAGTAAATTTCAACTCATACCGTTCTCGGAGCTCATCCTGAAGTATGCCGACCATAGGCTGGTCAATAGCTTGTCTCAATCCTAGCAAATCGCGCACCGCGGAGAGGCTTTCAGTGTCCCATCGTTGCATATGCCGTTTTATTGCATCAATCAGCCAGTCTCGCTCACTCCGGGTATAGAAATACAAGTGAATAGGGACCTCATCTTGATTGTCAGCTACGGTCCGGATCGCTTCGAAGAGTTTTCGGAAACCGTTCTTCAGCAGTTCGTGTTCCACTCGCAGTTTTTCCTCGTCGTCATCCGGAAGTGAATCGGTAAGTTCGGAGAAGGTTTCGGATTCCCCTCCGTAGTTGGTTCTTGTAACACGACCAGCCATCAATCCGATCGCGTCGCGCATGTAATCCTGTCGAATATAGAGATAAACACGGACCATCTCCCCTGAAGCGTACTCAATTTGCCCTCGCTCGTACTCGTTTTCGGTAGGCTGGTCTTTCGGAAGCGTACCGTTCCCTGCACCCTGTAAGGGCCGGATATATGATTTCGAAACAGTTAGAGGATGATTCTCATGGAGTTCACCGAGGATTCCTTGAGCGTTTTGAACCATATCATCTAATCCGTCCCCGATAATTGGCTCATTCATGAGTTCCTGAACTTTATTCTCTCGAAGGGAGTCCAACTCGCGGTATTCCCATGGCTTGGGGTTTTGAGGTGCTTGCTTCAGTGATGCCAGTTCATCAACGGTCTCAATCCCGTGTTCTTCTAATACACGCTGTTCTCCTTCAGTCAGACCAAGTAGTGCGAGGTCAAGATCACTCGTTGCCTGCTTGAAACAGTCTTCGTTATACAAACAGTAATTGCATTTGCCTGATAGCCGGTATCGAACGTCCTCTGCGTCCGCCAACTTATCCATCCGACCTCCTTCTTCCAGAAGACGAGTAACGTCGGCCTCAACCACATTTAGATCGTTAATTCGGGGAAACGTCATCGTATCGTCAGCACTTAACGCATCTGAATTGCGATGAACAATTCCAGCTTCAACGGTCGCATCAAATCCGCTAACGGAGAGATAATCGCGTAGCATGAGCGAGTAGACAGCCGCCTGCACCTCGTGGTGGGGTTGAGTATCCTTTGAACTCTTAATTTCGACAACATGCGCGTGTACTCCTCCATTCTCGGACCAGAAAGCAATGAGGTCGGAATTCCCCGTAACAGGCCAAGCCCCAATACGTCTGCGAAGCGCTGCCTGATACACCAAGACTACGCCATCTGTATAGAGAGCCGTCTCGGCAGCCGCCTCCACGTTCTCTCTGATCGAATATAGTGAATCGGAGAAGTCATCAGGATGTTCCCATTCACCCTCTTTTTCGGCGTTGATGAACTTATCTGCGTTTGACTTGAGCTGCGAAAGGATTTCCTGTTCGAATCGTTCCCCGTGCTCAGACAGAAGAACACTGAGTTCCTCTTCCTTGCCCTCAATTGGCCCCAGACTCTTTTTAAGATAATTGGCGCATTCCTCGAACCCAATATAGAGACTTATACTGGAGGCAGTAATCGGCTCGCGGAAATTATCAGCCATACTGAGGGTGTTTGACAGGAGTCCTGATAAATTCTGGTGGCTGTCTGAACAGGATTAGATTTTCTCCCAAGAAGGAACGTGAGTACCTCAATAATGGTTTCCGAGGCACTAGTCAGGAAACTCACGCCAGTTCGAAAGTAATTCATTTCGGGCGTCCTCGTAGGTAAAATCCTAACCAAGTCAGTCCTTACGCTGGCCGGGTTCGTTTAAACGGTCGAAATTTGGTTCACCGTGTTCAGTGATGATGCGAGCGACTTCGGTGTGACTCGCGCAGGAGTCGTCGGGTTGGAACTGGATTCTGATCCCGCACTGCTCGGCATCTCCTGATGGGTCAAATGAGTCGAAGCTCCCTGGATCGGGTTCTAGGAAGACAGTAGTGAAGAAGTCTGGCTGCGATGAGGTGTGCTGACGATGACGTCGGACCGAGTAGCTGTCACAGTATAGCAGGTGTACCATGCATACATCAAGGCGAAGTCCGACATCGCCTGGAGAAAGTCGCCGCTGCGTCCGGCGTGTACTGTCCGTCAGCGACCGCCTCGACAACGTCTGCGTTCGAGTTGCTGTCGCAGAAACTCGAAATCAGCCGCCAGACACCGTGTCTACCGCTGCCGTTCCTTCGCCGAACGTATGACCCGCGACGGAGAATCGATCAAATTCCAGAGCAATTGAAGTCACTGATGACGGGTGTGCGTCGAAGCTGTGCTTAGTTTCAACGTCACTGTTAGTGTGCCGTATTCACTGTGAGTGCAGGGTACAGTGTCTTACACCCCGAAACTATTTTGTGCTAAATCCGCTCGGGTCAAATGTGTCGCTCCGCGAATTAGACCCCACGGCCCTCTCCGAACCCCAATGCACCGTCCTCCGAGCGATTGGGTGGTTCTATAACGGTGTCGGCATCACCTGGAATGATACCACCTATCGACTCGGTAAAACGATTCCACCAAATATCGACGAACTCGTCAAGACCAGGCTGATCTCTGTCAAAGGTCTAGACCCCGAAGCCTGGAAAGACACGCATCGGTCGGCCTACAAAACTCTCGCCCAAGACGGCTGGCTCCGGCCTGCGATGCTCTTCCGCAAGCGAATCAAGTGGGCACCTAGCCGCGCCGCGCGGCAGTTTCTCGACGAAGACCTCGGCGTCGATGACCCTTGGGCGAAGTACGTTCCCGACGCGTACGACTACACTGACGGACTCGTCGGCGATTTAAACGAGGGATTGAAGCACCGATGCGGCGTTGAACTGATCCGGCAAGCGTTACCGGAACGGCGGTTCAGCGGTTTCAAGTTGTATCCGGGCGACGGCTCCGAACCCCAACTCGATGTCTACGCAGTTCGACACGGTACTGCCTGGGGAATCGAAGTTCTGGGCGACCACAATAACCGAGATGCTTATCGCCGAAAGTACCAACAGGCGGCCGAGACGAACCGCTGCATCTATTATCTCTTCCAAAATCGAAAGTTGGCCAACGAGTGTCTAAACCTATGGACCAAAGCCGACGATGTCCAGTGCGACATTGTCAACTATCCACTCAACCCTGAGCAGCGTTCAATGCAGGACGCCCACGAGTACGTCCGGCGTAGCGTTGAGAGTGCTGATCGTCCCACCCCAGGAATCAACCAAATCAACACCATTCTCCGACTGTACGATCAGCTTCTCGACAACGGCGAGTGACAACAACGTGTACCCGTGTATGTCCCCCTATAATATTGGGAGTTACACCGAGACGCACGGAATCTTACCTCGGAATAGGAGTCCGGACAGTGCAGAACTCAACGGTGTAACTCTGAGAGGGTCGGTGTAAGAAATCATCGGTGTAAATCAGCCCGGTTACACCGAGACACACGGGTTACACTGCCTGATTTTACACCGGTTCGCCAAATGAACGTCAACAGCACTGTGAGGGCTACAATCAGCGTGACGCTGAGAGGAAGCGTTACACTGCTGCGAAAGTTCGACTCACCGTTCCTCGTGGAACGCTCTCCGAACCGTCTCCCAGTCAGTCGTAACGTAGTCCATTGTGGTGTCGAGTTTCGCGTGCCCGGCGACTTTTCGGATTAGGTGGAGATCAAGGTCGGTCTCGTTCGCCCAGTAACTGATCGCACTATGACGAATTCGATGTCCCGTGATGAGCCAGCGGGTGTTTCCGTTCCCATCGGTTCCCATCGGCTCCTGTTCCCCCGCTTCGAAGGCCGCTTCTTTCACGATGCGAGAGATATGACTAGGCCGCATCTGGGGGTTCTGGTCAGTGAGAAAAAGATATTCGCTCTCGTTGTGGTACGGACCAAGTTCCTTCCGTTCCCCCTCAACCCACTCCTTCATAAGGAGGTCAAGATTCGGTTTCCAGTAGACGTAACGGTGATACAGGTCAGGATGGTCTTCAGGGTTCAGCTTGGCGCTACGGATCCGTATTTCCCGGTCGTCCCAGTTGATGTTATCTAGTTTGATCCGCGCGACTTCGTCGGATCGAAGGGCAGTCTGCCACATCAGGCGGATCAGTAACTCGTTTCGAGTTGAGGGAGTTCCGGCGTGTGGGAACAGGTTCTCAATTCTCTCTTTCGGGAGAGCTTTGACGTTTTTCTGTCCTTTCCGACGCAAGACTTTGATGTACTCCGGTGTCTGCTGATCTATACTGAACCGCTCTTTGAGATTGAGGTCACTCGTAGGATTCTCCTCTATTTCGGTGGTGATTTCTGGATCGGAGATTCCCCACTCGTAAAAAACGGTGACACTAGAAACGCGAGCCGCGATGGTTGTATCGGCATATTCCGTGTTGAGGTCCTTTACGTACGAGTAAACATCTCCTTCATCAACCTGCAACGGATCGATACCGTTCTCCTCGCACCAGTACAACCAAGCCCGGACGCCACGTTCCCGGGTTTCGTAGGAGCTGTCACTCTCGTATTTACCGATCGAAAACTCGAGAAAACTGTTGAAGAGGTCGCTATACTCGTTCAGTTCATACTCTTTCTCGAACTTCGTCATGGTCCCTCCACGTACCACTGACGCGTGTCGCCTTTCTGTCTGGTCTTGATGTTGCTGAGCCCCTTCTGCAACTCCAACAAGGCCTTCCGAACGTGGAACTCCGGAACGTCCAGTTCGTCAGCAAGTTCGCTAGGGAGGCCTGCGCGTTTGTACTCGCTAACTTCTTCAGGATCCATCGGTGGCGGTTCCTCGTCCCGCGACACGTACGGGAGCATGTCGTGAATTTGGGAACCGAGGTCAAGTGCTTGATCGCGGTCAAACTCCTCCCCAGCACCTCCAGAGGACCTTTCGAGCTGATCGAGAGTTTCCTTGATGTACTCAAGGTTCTCTTTCAGATCAGTGAGGTCGTCCTCTACGGGTTCAAAATCGACTTCGGATTGTTCCTCAGTTTCCAGAACCCAAGTGTCGGAGATCTCGTGGTTGACGGCTCGCTTGATGAGGGTCGTGAGACTCCCGTTGTAGATGTCGTCGTTGTTGGCGGCGTACTCTTCCCAGCGTTGTTTGTCCTCCTCGTTGATGCGGATGTGGATTTGTTTCTTCTCGCCCATCGCTCCGGCCTCGGTATAGCCGTCGCTAACGAGTTTGAGACTTAAAAATATGTGTAGATATTGTGTTTATCCCTAGCCAAACATCTGGCGCATCATCGGGTGCATTTCCATAAGCTGCTCTTCGGCGATCTCTTCGTAGATCTTGTAAGTGATCGAGACGGTCAGCAGCAGTCCCGTTCCGGAGACGCCACCGATCGTACCGAGCATATTCGCCGCGACAGCGAGCAGCCCAACGAGGGCACCGCCGATGACAGTTACTTGTGGAATATAACGTTCGAGCACTTTCTCTAGGACACCGGGGTTCTGACGGAACCCGGGAATCTGCATCCCGGAGTCCTGAATCTGCTGGGCCGTCGCCTCCGGTCCCATATCAGTCGTCTCGACCCAGAAGATGGCAAAGACCGCGCCGCCGAGGACCATAAACGTCAGGTCTACGGCCACGCGCAACAGGATCTGCCAGACTTCGGGGTTACCAGTCGGAGTCGCGACGAACCACATCCAGTCAGCACGGCTCTGAATCGGCGCCAGATAGTAGAACAGCCCGCTTATCGGCTGTCCGTTGGCGAACTGTCCAGCCCAGGCGGGTAGTGATGTCTGGGAGTTGAGCAGCTGCCCGATGAACTGGATGTTCTGCTGGAGCGCGCGCACGAGGATCATCGGCAGGACACTCGCATAGATGAGCTTCACCGGGAAGCGTCCGCGTGCTCCCTTGACTCGAGCATGGCTCAATGGAATCTCGACCCGGACGGACTCGGCGTAGACGACGATGACGAAGATCAGAACCGTCGTGACGATCGCAAGGATCCCCGAGATCTGTCCGCCGCCACTACTCTGGAACCCGAAAAAGAGGTTCTCTGCAGTGACAGGCAGACCACCGAGTGCCATCCGGATATACGCCGGGATGATACCGAGTGTTGCACCGGGGAGGGCTTCGATGGCGATGAGGCCGCCAATCAGGCGCTGGCTGACGCCGGCGATGATGAACAGCCCGACACCACTACCGACGCCCCACTTGCTGATCACCTCGTCCATAAACAGGATGAGGACACCGCCGACGAATATCTGGCCGAACATAAGCCATTTGACTCCCATAGTGCCAATCCCAAGCGAGTCAGCGAGCGCTGGATCGGCTGGCAGGAAGTTCCCGGCAAACACCATCGGGAATCCTGTCAGGACGACCATCGTAATCACTAGCAGCTTCTGCAGTCCCTGATAGAGGACCTGATCTCGGGGATTGTTCTGGGTGTCAAGTCCCAGCAGGTCAGCACCGCCTAACAGTTGGAGGACGATGCTTCCCGTGACGATCGGACCGATTCCCAGGTGCACGATCGTCCCCTGACCGCCCGCAAGAATCGATCGGAACTGACCGAACGCGTCCTGGCCGCCCGTCCCGAGCCCAAACAGGTAGACGTTCGTCAGGAAGAAATACAGGACTAAGACCCCGGCGGTCCAGCCCAGCTTCCGTTTGAACGGCACGTGGCGGTCGGGCCGCTCCACGGAGGGCATACGGGTGAGCAGCGGTTCAGCGGTGTCCTTCCAGCTCATCGTTATTCGTTGTCGTC
>ENA-ORCS01000121-ORCS01000121.1-marine-metagenome-genome-assembly--contig:-NODE-121-length-86517-cov-7.552487_pt1 | contig 86517 bp, 77 predicted proteins | sample MGYA00237781_ERZ508513 | MGnify/ENA primary metagenome ERZ508513 (study PRJEB26184, sample SAMN06268793) | marine metagenome | isolation source: Eden Landing Ponds, San Francisco, CA, USA | place...
TCGCCGCCAGCGTAGATCCGGACCGCGGCGTTGAGCGCGACGGCGTCGCGCCAGTGGTCCGTCCGCTCGCCGCCGAGGACTGTTCGGGTGAGCCGGGCGCTGTTGCCGGCCACGTCCGCGACTTCCAGATCCTCGTTCTCGACGTCGATGCCGTATTCGGCGGTCTCGATCTCGCCATCGGTGAGTCCATCCGCGGGCGTCCAGTCGGCGAACTTCGTGTACCCCGGTCGAATGTCGTCATAGCCCTCCAGTCCCTGGAACAGAAAGACACGATCGAAGTCGCGGACTCGACTGTGTTGGACGGTCTCGATGAGTTTCTTGGCGAACGAGAGGTGATAGAACGAGCCGAGATGGACGCTCGCACCGGCCGGGTTCGCCAGCGTCTCGACGGTGTTGAGGAACGTGCGAACGCCCATCTGCGCTCGTCGATCGGACAGCGCGTCGACGGCGGGGTTGAATGCCGGCTGGTAGTAGAATCCGAATCCGGTCTGTTCGACCATCTCGGCGGACTCGCCGGGCCGGAGTTCGGTCCGTACCCCGAGCTCGTCAAGGACGTGCTTGTAGGCGTCGGCCCGCTGGGTCGGGACACGGTCGCCGGAATGCACGACCACGGGTGTGCCCGCGGCAGCCGCGACGACGCCCGCTGCGACGCCGAGGATCGCGGTCCGTGCCTTGCCGTCGTAGTTCGCGCCGCAGTCCACCGGGTCGACGTCGGGGACGGCGCGCTCGACACGCTCGTCGATGACGTCGACGAACGCGGCCAGCTCCGTCGGCGTGTTGTGCTTCCAGCGGTTGGCGAGCCAGAACGCCCCGAGCGTCGTCGGGTCGGGGTCCGCTTCGAGAATCCGGACCATCGCTTCGCTCGCCTGCTCGCGCGTCATATCCTCGGCGGACTTGCTGCCGGAGCCGACTACCTCGGTCAGCAGACGCTTGAGCGGCCACTCCCCGCGCGCGTCGCTCATCGGTGGTTCACCCCCGCGAGTTCCTCGCCCTGTCCAGCGGCGGGCGTCTCGGCGGCCGCTCCTTCCTCACCGAGACAATGGGCGACCGTCTCGCGGACGTCGACCACGTCGCCGACGACGGTTACGGCAGGCGGTTCGATTCCGGCCGTCTCGGCTCGGTCGACGATGGTGTCGATCGTCCCGGTGACGACTCGTTCGTCTTCCAGGGTGGCACGCTCGACCATCGCTACGGGGGTATCGGGCCCGACAGCGCCCTCCCTGAGGGCGGACACGTTGTCGGGCAGGCGGCCGACGCCCATCAGGATGACCAGCGTCCCGCCGGTGGCGACGATTCCCGAAAGGGCGTCCCAGTCGAGAGCGGAGTCGTCTTTGGTCGGGTCTTCGTGACCGGTGACGACGACCAGTGCCGACGCGTGATCACGGTGGGTCGCCGGGATGCCGGCCACGCCGGGCCCTGCGAGGGCGCTCGTGATGCCGGGAACGACCTCGAAATCGATCCCGTGGCGCGCGAGGTGTTCGGCCTCCTCGCCGCCGCGGGCGAAGACGGTCGGGTCGCCGCCTTTCAATCGGACGACGTCCCGGCCGGCGGACGCCTCGCAGATGAGTCGTTCGTTGATCGCTGCCTGTGGTGTGCGCTCGCCGTCGGCACGCTTGCCGACGTGCTCGACGCGCACGTGATCGGGTATCGATTCGACGACGCCGTCGCCCACCAGCGAATCGTGGAGGACGACGTCAGCCTCGTCGAGCAGGCGGCGGGCTCGAACCGTCAGGAGTTCGGGATCGCCCGGGCCGGCACCGACGAGATAGACCGTTCCGTTCGTTGTCATAGCCATCAGTGTAGGGTGGTAGATTCGGTACCGCGTGCCTGCCGGTAGCGGACCCGGTATCGGTTGTCCGGATCGGTCAGATCGCCCGGCGGCACGTCGGGATCAGGGTGGTCGGACAGCTGTTCGCCTTCGTGGTCTGTCTCCAGTATCTCCCGGGCTGCGGCGACCAAAAACGAACACGGTTCGCGACAGGGGAGTTCGGTCTCGTCGCTCGCCGGACAGCCGCTCCCGTCGCGGTCGCCCGCGGAGTCCGGATCGCCGTTTTCGGTCCACTCGCGGTGCTTGGCACAGTTGCCACACACCGCGGTCGTGAGATCGCGGAGCTCCGCGCCGGAGAGGTCACCAACGCCGGCGTAGATCCCGGTTTGGCGTGCGGCAACCGCCCGGAAGGGGACGGGGTCGGGATCGTCAGCCCAGGTCTCGATTGCGGCCGGGTACACCGCCGCGAGCGCGCCGAGAAGCTCCCTCGAATCCAAATCCGGGAGCACCCATCCCGTCGGGAGTGAGCGCTCGCCGGCGAACGGCCGGAAGCGGCCGTCGTCGTCGCTGCGGACGAGCCGTCTGAGCGTTTGTGGGTCGCGTTCAGTCAGCGCCCCCCTGTCGACGTCGCGGTCGGCACGGTGGCGCAGTTCGTAGGCGTCGCCGTTCCCAATCACGAAGAGGTCGCCCCACTCCCGGCCGCGGCTGTCGCCCTCGTAGAGGATTCGCTCGAGCCACGACAGGAAAGCCTCGGCTGCGTCGGGCCGGACTGCCGTCTCCGGACCGGCGTCCCGATCCACGTCGGCACCGGCCTCCGCCGCCCGTTCCAGGATCACCTCGGGGACGAGCGGATCGGTCCCGACCGCCGAGGCGTACCAGATCCGCCGGCCATCGACCTCGCCAGGGACGGGATACCCCGATCGCGGGTCGTCGGTAATCCCCAGGAGTTCGGGGATCTCGTCGCGGGTGTGAAAGCCGTCGGCGACGAACAGCGGGACGACGGCGATCTCGTCGGCGGCGAAGCGGTCGAGGACCTCCGAGACGTACGGTTGTTCATCCATAAACAGCGCGCCGACCTCCGCGAAGTCAGTCTGCGACTCCAGCGCGTCGACGTGATCGTAGACGGCCTCGGCGCTGTTGGGATTGCGCTCGGTGCCGTGGCCGATCACCGCGAGTGCAGCGTCCGACTCGGAGACATCCCCAAGGCAGCGACGGGCCCGCGCCGCGATCACGTCGGTCATCGCCGGATGGGTGCCGACGGGGTCGGTGTAGACCAGTTCGGGTTCGGTCGACTCGCCCGTCACATCGGCGACGCCGAGGCCAAACTCTCGCGGGAGCACGCGATCGACGAAATAGCCCTCGCTGACGAACAGCGGGACGACGTAAGCCCGCTCGGCGTCGACCGTCCGTACGACAGATCGGAAGCTCGGCGCGTCCTTCCAGAAGGCCGTCCGAACCTGGTCGAAGCAGCCGCGTTCGCGGATCGCACCGGCGTGGTCAAGGGTCGGGATCGCGGAGTCGGGATTGCGATGGGAACCGTGGGCCGCGACGATCAGGGCCTGCTCGGTCATACTCTCTCACCGTCGTCGCCAGCACGGTTCGTCTCATCGATACGGTCCGCTGCCTCGCGGAGTTCAGTCGCGAGGGTCCGGGCCTCGGCGGACGAGAGCGTCACGCGGTCGGCGTGTGGTGGCACCGAGTCGAGGTCGACGTTGTCGAGTTCCAGTTCCAGCGTGACATCGTCGGGATCGCGCCGGGCGGTCCGAACGTTGAGTACGGCGGGCGCTTTCTCAGTGAAACCGTGGCCCTCGACGCTCCCCTCCAGGAGATCGAACGTCGTGAAGGCGTTGGCCTTCAGGATTCGGTCGGCCATCTCAATCGTCGGTCGCAAGGGGCTCGTCGTTCGAATCCGTGGGTGCGGGCGAGGCGCTCATCGCGTCGTCCTCGGCGTAGGGATACCACGTCATCTTCGTGTTCGCGAGGTACGGATCCTCGTAGCTCGTCTCCTCGGGGTCGGCGAGGTCGGCAAGTTCCGATTCGTCGCGACCGGCGACGAACGACCGGAAGGACTCGCTGTCCTCGCGTTCGGCCTCGTAAGTCTCGAGCAGGTTGGCGATGTATCCGGGTACCTCGTCGGCGGGCACGCGCATCTCGATCCAGTCGGCAAACCGCGGGTTCTCGCCGAGACCGCCACCCAGGCCGACGTCGAAGGCCTCGACAGCGTCTCCGTCCTTGCGGGTTTTCATCCCGCGCAGGCTGATATCGGCGATCTGTGGCTGTGCACAGGAAGCGGTACAGCCCGAAAGGTGGATGTGGAAGTCCTCGACGCCTTCGGGGACGGCAACGTTATCCCGAAGCCAGCGCGCGTACCGGACCATCCGGTTTTTGGTCTCGACGATCGACAGCGAGCAGTACTCGGTGCCGGTACAGGCGATCGATCCCCGCATAAACGGGTGTGGATCGGGCGAGTACTCCTCGAGGAGCGGCTCCTCGAGGAACGCCGAGAGGTCCTCATCGGCGATGTCCCCGACGATGACGTTCTGGCGCTGGGTCAGACCGATCATCTCCGAGCCATATGCGTCGGCCAGATCGGCGAGTTCGATCACGTCCTCGGCGGCCATCCGTCCGACCAGCACGGAGAGGCCGACGAAGTGCTGGCCGTCGCGCTGCTCGTAGACGCCGACGTAATCGCCCGGCGCGTCCGCGCGGCCGGCGTTGTAGTCGTACTCGTCCCGGAGGTCCTCTCCAGCGGTCGGCAGTTCGTAGTCGACGTACTCCTCCTGGAGGACCGACCGGACCTTCTCGGGGCCCCACTCGTCGACCAGGAACTTCATCCGGGCGTTGAACCGGTCCTCGCGGTCGCCGTAGTCCCGGAAGAGCCCGGAGAGCCCGGCCGCGACTGCGGGGACGTTCTCCGGGCGGCAGAACACGTCGATGTCGCGAGCGAACCGGGGCTCCTTGCGGGCCAGTCCGCCGCCGACGCGGACGTTGAATCCCTCGGCAGACTCGTCACCGACCTCCTTGACTGCGGGTTCGAACGCCAGGTCGTTGATGTCACCCTGGCCCGCGCCGCGGTAGTCGCCGGTGACCGCGACCTTCCACTTGCGGGGGAGGTTCGTATACAGGTCGTTACCCTTGAATCGGTCGTGGAGGTTCTGGACGATGGGCCAGACGTCGACGTGTTCGTCGGCGTCACGGCCAGCGACCGGCGAGCCGACGATGTTGCGCCAGGAGTCACCGCAGGCCTGCATCGTCGAGAGACCAACCGACTCGAGTTCGTCGAAGACAGCGGGGACGTCCTCGATGTCGATCCAGTGGAGTTGGATCGACTGGCGGGTCGTGAAGTCGGCATACGCCTCGCCGAACTCAGGGTTGTCGACGGGACCGGTGGCGTACTCGCGGGCTACCTCACCGACGGTCCGGAGTTGCTCGGGAGTCATCCGACCCATCGGCGTCCCGACGCGCAGCATAAAATAACTCTCCTGGCCCTTGCGCTGGTGGTACAATCCCCACCACTTGAAGCGCTCGAACCACGCGTCGCGTTCGTCTTCGGGGATGGACTGGAACCCTTCGGACGCGAACCGCTCAAGATGGTCGCGTATCTCCATCCCGTAGGCTTCGTCTTTCCACCGTTCGACCTTGGTTGGCATATGCGAGAGGACGTGAGCCGCACCTATAACCACGGCCGCTCCGTCAACCTTGCCCGTCTCTCCGGTACTCGAACAAGCATTGCCGCTATATCCGAGCCGTCAGTTCGGGTCCGCAGACTGGCAGTTCGGACGACGGATAGCACCCTGATCGACCGGATAAAACGTGTCTGTGTCGGGATCGACACGTCCCAGCGTCAGCCAACCGGTCACGCCACTTGCCCCACACCGGATGCACTGGCCGGCGACCCGAGCCTCGACGTGCGGGCCGTCAGCGGCGACTTCGACGAACCCCTCGGAGAGAAAATCGGTGAGCGAGCACGAGCAAAAATCGTCGGTAGCGAGCCGCCAGAGGTCGCTAACGGTCACTTCACGGGAGTCGTTGACGCTGATCCAGGCACCGTCATCGAGTTGGTGGACAGCCGTAGGCATACAGTGTGGTTCGGCCGGAACGTGAGTAAGTCCGTCGGCAGCCGCGACGATTGCCGCGCGTCATCGACGCCACAGCGGCCCCGTCGCGATGGAATCGACAGACGTGACGGGGACAGAACGCGAATTGTCCGTCACACAGATCCGGCAACACTTTCTGGTTCCCGGTAGAACTGGTAGCGATTACGCCTGAACACGGCCTTATGAGACCGTAGCGAGTACGGCCAGTCGATGACTGACCACAGCCAGCCTTCGAGTACGGTGGAGCGTGAGAGTGACGAAGACGACGACACGGATCGAGCGCACGTCTCCGACGTCGAGGTCGGCGCCGGCTGTACGGAGATCTGGGAGCACCTGAGCGAACAACGGTCCGAGGCCAGTGATGACTGAGAGCGGTCGTACTGCCGGCCGATGATCCCGCTTCTCCACGATTTTTCCGGCGCCCGGGTGCTGATATTCGGTGGGGGGCCGGTCGGGGCGCGAAAGGCCCGCCGGTTCGCTCGTGAGGCCGAAGTTACCGTCGTGTCACCGACGTTCGCCGATAGGGAGTTCGGCGACGCAACGCTAAAACAGGCGACACCAGCTCCGGGGGACGTTCCCGACTGGATCGACCGAATCGAGCCGGCGCTGGTCGTCGCGGCGACAGACGACCCCGGCATAAACGTAGCCATCGAAGACGCCGCTCAGGATCGAGGATTGCTCGTCAATCGGGCGGACCACTCCGGGGAGCGCGACCCCGGGAGCGTGATCGTACCAGCGACTGTCCGGGCCGAACCCGTCGTGGCTGCGGTCACGACGCAGGGCCGCGCGCCGACCGTGAGCGCAGCCCTCCGAGACGAGATCGGCGAGCGACTCGACGGAGCGGGAGAGCTGGCGACGCTCGTCAGCGACCTCCGTGATGGACTCCCCGACGGCCGTCGCCGACGCGACGCACTCCGGACGGTAGCGAAGTCACAGCGCGTCCGGGCACTGCTCGCTGCCGGCGATACCGAACAGGCCCGTGACGTCGCGAGAGAGCGACTCGCGGCGGTGCAGACAGACGACGGAACCGACGAGTCGGGACCCGACTGACAGCGTCGGTACTCCGGTCGCCCATTCCGGTAACCCGCAGTGTTTTAACCGATACCGCTCTCACCCGAGAGTATGACCGAGGCGACCGGCATCGTCGGCGAGTTCTTCGATCTGAAAGCCGAGACCGACGCCGACGTACTGGCGATGCAAGTCGGTGACTTCTACGAGTTCTTCGATTCCGACGCCGAACTGGTCGCCGACGAACTCGACCTGAAAGTGAGCCAGAAATCCAGCCACGGCTCCTCGTATCCGATGGCCGGGGTTCCAGTCGACGAGCTGACGCCGTACCTCAAGTCACTCGTCGAGCGCGGCTATCGCGTCGCCGTCGCCGATCAAACGGAAGTGGGCGACGGCCACGAACGCGAGATTGCCCGCGTCGTCTCGCCCGGGACCTTGCTGGAGGTGACCGACGCGGACGCGCGCTACCTGTTGACAGTCGTCCACGACGAGGACTACGGCCTGGCGTTCACGGACGTGACGACTGGCCGATTTCACGTTACGGCTGTGGCTAACACCGACGAACTGCTGACGACGATCTACCGGTTCGATCCCGTGGAGATTCTACCCGGGCCCGACGTGCGAAACGACGACGGCCTGCTGGAACGGCTCCAAGGCCGGACCGACGCAGCGCTGACACTGCACACGACCGAGGCGTTCGCCCCCGGACGGGCGCGCCACCGCGTCCGTGAGCAGTTCGGCGACGGCACACTCGACAGCGTCGGGATCGAGACCGACGCCGCCGTTCGCGCGGCCGGTGCCGTGTTGAACTACATCGAGGAAACTGGCCAGGGCGTGTTGGCCTCGATCACCCGGCTGCAGGCCCACGGCGACGGCGACCACGTCGAACTCGACGCGACGACCCAGCGCAACCTCGAGCTCACCGAGACAATGCAGGGGGACAGCACGGGGTCGCTGTTCGAGACGATCGACCACACCGTTACCAGCGCCGGCGGCCGCCTGCTGAAAAGCTGGCTCCAGCGACCCCGGCGCGATCGCGCGGAACTGCAGCGTCGACAGTCCGCCGTAGCCGCGCTCGCCGAAGCCGCGCTCGCTCGCGACCGACTCCGTGAGGTGCTCGGCGACGCCTACGACCTCGAACGGCTTGCGAGCAAGGCCGCCTCCGGCAGCGCCGACGCCCGCGATCTGGCGGCCGCCCGTGAGACCCTTGCCCTGCTCCCGACGGTCCGAGAGATCATCGCCGAGACCGATCGGCTGGCCGACTCGACGCTCGTCGACGTGCTCGATCGGGCCGACCGCGACCGCGCTCGCCAGCTCCGGACGCGTCTCGAGGCCGCACTCGTCGAGGACCCGCCGGGGACGATCACCCAGGGCGGACTGATCCGGACGGGATTCGACGAGCAACTGGACGAATTGATCGAGCGCAACGAGCAGATCCAGGGCTGGCTCGATGACCTCCCGAAACGCGAGAAGCGACGCCACGGAATCACGCACCTCTCGGTCGATCGTAACAAGACCGACGGCTACTACATCCAGGTCGGCAACAGCGAGACCGACCAAGTCCCCGACAGCTACGAGCAGATCAAGACGCTGAAAAACTCCGAACGGTACACGATCCCCGAACTCGAGGACAAAGAGCGGGAACTACTCCGGATCGAGGAGCAACGTCACGACCTCGAACGCCGGCTGTTCGAGGAGATCCGTGAGGACGTCGCGGCTCACGCCGAACTCCTCCAGGACGTGGGTCGCGCGCTCGCGGCAGTCGACGCCTTCGCGGGGCTTGCGGCTCACGCCGTCCGGGCCGACTGGACCCGCCCCGAACTGACCGACGGCGACGAAATCGCGATCGAAGCCGGCCGCCATCCCGTCGTCGAGCGGACGACCGAGTTCGTCCCGAACGACGTCCGGATGGACCGCGACCGGCGGTTCCTCGTCGTAACCGGACCGAATATGAGCGGGAAGTCGACCTATATGCGCCAGACCGCGCTGATCACGCTGCTTGCACAGGTCGGGAGTTTCGTCCCGGCCCGGAGCGCGCGGATCGGTCTCGTCGACGGCATCTACACCCGGGTCGGCGCACTAGACGAACTCGCACAGGGTCGCTCGACGTTTATGGTCGAAATGCAGGAACTCTCGAACATCCTCCACTCTGCGAGCGACGAGTCGCTGGTCATCCTCGATGAAGTCGGGCGCGGAACGGCGACCTTCGACGGCATCTCAATCGCCTGGGCCGCCACGGAGTACCTGGTCAACGAGGTCGGCGCGAAGACACTGTTTGCGACCCATTACCACGAACTGACGGAACTGGGCGAGCGACTCGACCCCGTCCAGAACGTGCACGTGGCGGTCGACGGCGACCCCGACAGCGAAGACGGCGACGTGACCTTCCTGCGGACCGTCCGGGAAGGGCCGGCCGATCGCTCGTATGGCGTCCACGTCGCCGACCTCGCGGGCGTGCCCGAACCCGTCGTCGAGCGCTCGCGCAGGGTGCTCGATCGGCTCCGCAACGACGAGGCGATCGACGTCCGTGGTAGCAGCGGCGGGACGACCCAGGCCGTGTTCGATCTCTCCTCGGGGCAGTTCGTCGACGAGGCGGACGGTGGCGACACGAGCAGTCAAGAGCAGGCCAACAAACCGACAGACGTGAGTCACGCCGGATCGACACCCGCAGAGACCGACCAGCGGCGAGACGAACTCGTCGAGCGGTTCGGCGACGACGCCGGGGACGTGCTACAGGCGCTGGCTGCCCTCGACATCGAAGAGACCGCGCCGGTGGAGTTGCTATCGGAAGTAAAACAGTGGCAAGGACAGCTCGAGGAGTGAGCTATCAGCGTGGGATCGGTTGGTCGTTTGTATGGTTGGCTGAGCTACTCCAGGGCCCAGAGGTTCCCAACTCCGTCGCAGACAACGAGTAGGTCGCCAGCGAGAGCGATACCAGTTCCCGCAGCGTCATCATCCGGAGAGAACTCCCACTGGACAGATCCATCGTCGAGGTCCAATGCATAGAAGTCGTTATGAAAAGAGGAGGCGCAATATGCGCGTTTCCCATCAGTTGTTATATATGTTGGAGCCGTATCTTGGCGACGGATTTGCCATATCTTCTCTCCAGTCATAAGATCGCGAGCAACTATAAAGACTGTACTTTCTTCCTCAAGCTCTTCGACAGAGAGATACGTGTTGTTGACCGATGTCGTCATCTTGCTGATGCTGCGTTTGCGTTTATTTTTTGGCTTTGTCCAGACTTTCTCGAGCGTGTTCCAATCGATCGCGACGGTCTGGAGGCGCTCCTCTCCGGAGAGGTCCCAGCCAATTACCAGCCCATCGTTGATCGATTGGTATGCTGTCAAACACGGAAGTTCGCCGCGTTGCTCACCGGTCTGGAGGTCGTGGACGGACCGTCGATCGGACTGAGCAACCATACCGTCAGCAATCACTGGACGGTAAGCGGTTGCCTGAAGCGTTTTATTTTCTCCGACCTGCCAGAGTTTCTCGCCTGTTGCCGCATCGAGACCGAGAACTACTGATCCCCGTCCGGTCACAACGACTCCGTCGACACAGACGGGCTCACTTGTTGGTCCGATTAGTCCGTCTGCTTCCCAGAGTTGTGTCCCGTCACTGAGGTCGAACGCAGCGACAGAGCTGCCAAGTAACGTGTAGATCCTCCCGTCGAAGATTGTCGGCTTCCTCAAATACTTCGAGGTTTCAATGAGCATCTCAGACTCGCCAGTCTCAGCGTCGATGGCGGCCAGTCCGCCAGTCCCGTCCTTTGGAACGACTGTGACGTAGACTGTTCCATCGACGATGAGTGGTTGGTAATACCTGTGGGAGTCGACAGGACCACCCTCCCCCTCGAACGTCCAGCGAACCGTCGGTTCACTGTCGGGACCGTCAGCGTGTGGATTGTGGAACGTGAGGCCAGTATCGTGGCCTTTCATCCGCCAATCCGGATCGTCGTGATAGGCTGATTTACCGCTCAATTCGAGTTCGGACCAGGCTCGTGACTGGTCGGACGTTTGTTCCGGGTCCTGTGTTGGAGTCTCCGTATGTTGGGTTGGCGTCCGACGAGTACCAACTGTTTCGGATGGTGTCGGCGAAGATGTATCACCTCCTTCGTTCGTGCAGCCGGCCAAGCCGATGATACCGGCTGCTGCCAGGCCACGAAGGGCTCCACGACGGGTTGCGGACGGGAGATCTTTTTGCATATCTATATATTAACCGCATCAGCGACCGCATCCTGCGTGAGCGCGCTCGCCGTCGAGGCCGAAACCCCCAGACCAGCGAGCGTCTTCAGAAATCCCCGACGCCCCAGACGACCGAGTGCACGCGAACTGAATCGGTCTCGCATACAGTATTCGATCCGTAAATATGCTATAAATATTTCTATTTTTACTACACTAAACTCTAAATGCACTGATCAGCGTCGCCGCGCCAAGGGTTCACAGAGTGCCCACTCGTCGGCTCGCGGATCGAGATTCGCGGGCTCGCTGCCGCGCTCGGTGAGGATGCCGGCGTGGAACAACATCGCTTTCAGCTGAAAGACCGTCGGCGAGTGGTAGCTCGCCCCCTCTTCGAGCACCGGCGCGTGAAGCCGGCCGTCGTCGGTCAGCGCACGCTCGCGCACGTCTGTCTCGCCCCGCAGGAACAACTCGACAGTGAAGGTCGGATGCTGTTCGTGGAGCCACTCGACGAGTTCGACCAGCGACGGGCTGGTGAGACCGTCGTCGTGCATCGTCTGGAGTTCCGTGACAAGCAACTCTGTCGCCGGATATGCGAAGACGACCCGCCGGGCGAGCTGGCCCCAGCGCGGCGCGACGTCAAGAAAGCGCTTGCGCGAGCGCTGCCACTGCTCGAAGGCGGCCAGCGCAGCGTCCAGTGAGGGGTACTCCCGAAGCCCGAACCGGACGACCTCCTGTCCGAGCGGCGTGAGTCGGTAGTCCGGGCCGCGTTCTTCAATCAGGCCCAGGAACGCCGCGCCGTCGATCGTGCCGTCGACCGCACCGACGACGTGCGTCTCGATCAACTCGCGGTGATCGGGGTCGTGTGCGATCGCCAGCGGGACCGCGAGGTAGTTTTTCGGGTGGTTGAGGCTGAAGTTGCGGTCGACGACGCCCTGCGCACTGGCCTGAAACCGGATCGCAGTGGCCTCCTTTGCCGTCCGGTTGCCGACGACTCGTGGGCGTTCGAGCGCCGTGATCGAACCCCCCTCGTCGACGCCGAGCACGCCGACGTTGAGTTGGCGGGCGAGCGTCCGATCGGTCGCGCTGATTGCCTCGGTCGGTGCGCTCACGAACGCGACGTTAGCCTCACCGAGTCGGTCGTAGGCCTGGATCACGCCACGCTCGACGTCGACACCGCCGCTACCGTGCCCCTTCGCCTCAATGACGACCAGCGGCGGCTCCTCGCCGAGTCTCTCGACTGCCAGATACTCCGTCTCCAATTGCCGGACGCCGACCAGATCGGGATACCCCGATCCGACCTGAACGTGGTTGAACGGCGCGAGCCGGGATTTGACTCCAGCGGCGATCGGTCGGTCATCGATCCACCGATCTTGGGCGAACTGCGTGTCTGCGACGACGTAGCTGTCGGTGTCGTCGTCAGGAAACAGGTGGCGTTTCGTGTGGGCCAGCACGTGCGGTTCTGTCAGCGACGCCGCGGCGGCCATAGGCGGCCTTCGACCGGCCAGCTCAAGAGCGTTCCGCAGCGTGTTGGTCAGAGGCGAAGTATGGCACGGTAACAGCCAATCGACGTCGCTTAGGGGAGACATCTCGACAGTCGGCGGCCCCGAGTAGCTCACGGCCGGTCGCTGCGACGCCAATGGGGCGACTACCGCTCATTCACTGCATTCGGCGGTGGCGGGGATACGGGCGGAGTTCCTCGCATAGAACAGCCACTTCGAACGAGCGACGGAACGGTCCACGGAGCACATCGGACCCAACTGTTCGGTTCGCTTATCTGTGCTGGCATACATCACGGCAACAGATGCCCGCTGCTCGCGGACCCCGGGAAGGGACAGCCGTCGAGTTTGCGCCGATTTTGCTCGCGAACCTCTTTCCGCTGGTGGGTGTACTCGCGCTCGCCTGGCGGCCGGAGACCCTCGTGACGCTGTACACGCTTGAGTTCGCCTTCGGGTTGTTGCTTGCAGGCGTGAAAGCGTTGTTCGCAGCCAGACCGCCGCGCGAGGACCGCGAAGACGCGACAATCAGCGTGACCGACCGTAACCTCGTGTACAAGCGTGGTAGTGTCGAACTACCCGGGTCAGTGCCCCCAATCTACCCGCGGAACGTCCCGTTCGTGTTGGCTCTCGCCGGATTCGGGTCGTGGATCGGCGTCTTTCTGGGACTACCACTCCTGACGGCCACGTCGCTGGTCAACCCGGTTGCAGATCCAACGATGTTGCTCGGCGTCGTCGGACTGATTGTCGGGCAAAGCATCGACACCTGGCGGGACTATTTTCGGGACGGGCGCTACGAGGACGTCTCCCCGTTCGTGGTCGTCGAGACGCCCGCACGGCAGTTGCTCTTCCTCGTATTCGCGTTCCTCGCGACGCCGATCGCCGCAGCCGGTGGCAACGTGACTGTCCTCGTTGCACTCGTGGTCGGGAAAGTCCTCTTTGACTGGTCGGCGTTTCGCACACAGCACGGGAACGGCGGGCGACTGTCCGACTGGCTGTCCGGACCGGACGAGGCGACGGGCGACCCGGACCCACCACACGTACCGGACGACGAACCGTCCACAGCCGTGCGGACACACCAGCGGGCGGCCGTGGCTCACGCGATGAACGAGACTCTGATCAACCGAGTGCCATTTTATGCACCGATGGGCATAGTCGGGTGGGTCGTGGTGGGCGAGTTTGTCTTCGACGGTGGCTCGGAGTGGCTGCTGGCCGGACTGCTCGTGGCCGTGCTGATCGCGCTCGCGATCCCGGCAAAAGTTCTCGAGGCGGCGCTCGCCGTCGACGCGATGGAGTACCGCCGTCACGGGGACCACCTCGTCGCGTACGATACGCGTCTGGACACCGTCCAGTGGTCGGCCCCGGTCGCGACGGTTTACGACGGCGAACTCGTAAGCGACCGGTTTGCGGATCGATACTACGGAACGCGCACGTTTGCAGTACATGTGGGATCCGGTGATGACGGCGCACGGCGGGAACTCGGACCAGTCGCCGAACCAGAGCGGCTGGTCGAGGCGTTCGAACTGCCGGTCTGGCAGACGGATCCAGAGCCAATCGACCGGCGGTTCGTCGCCGCTGCCGTCGCCGGCGGACTGCTCAGCGTGGCCATCACGGCCGGTCTGGCCGTCACCAACCCGGGGTGGATCGTCTTCCTGCTGTTTGCGATGCCGTTTCCGGTGATGATGCTTTATGCCGTCTGGGCGCAGGCGTATCCTGACGGCTGAGAGACGGGACACAAACAGCAAGCGCGACAGCCAGACCGACTGTTTGTGTTGGGTATGCCGCGTCTCCTTAGAACGAGTGCCGTCTGAAACGCTCTGCTGAGAGCGTCGCCACACAGTTGCCGGGATGCCAGTGGCTCAGTCAGAATCTGGAGGCGAATCGGTCGCCTTCGATCGCCTGGATCGGCTCCCCGGCGGGCCAGTCCTCACCTGTCTTCCCAGCGCAGAGATGTGCGACACCGAGATAGCGGTTTCGTATATCTGGGACCCGCCGATTTATCTGCCAGCCAGCAGTATGGTTTGGTATGCCCGCAACACTCGAAGTCTCGTGTGAAAACGACGATTGCGAACTCGATATGGCCGAGCTGCATTATACCTACGATATGCCGGACGACGTGACAGTCGCGGACTTCCAGTGTCCGTACTGCGGTCAATCAGAGACACTCAGGAAAATCGACGTGTAGGGATCGAGAGACAGCCCAGAGAGCGATCAAAGCCGGTCGAGCGCAGCGTCAATCTCGTCGTAGTCCGGGAACTCCGGCCACTCTCGGGCGGCCCAGGCGTACTGGACCGTCCGATCCGCGTCGATGAGAAACACTGCCGGTCGCGGTTCGCTGACGCCAGCGAACCCACCGAGGTCGTTGACGACGCCGTACATCTCGGCGACACTGTTCTGCGGGTCGCTGAACAGTCGATACGGGAGTTCGCGCTCCGTGATGAAAGTCGTGTGCTCGTACGGCGTCGAGATCGAAAGCCCGACGACCGTCACGTCGTACTGGTCTTCGAACGCCCGGTCGGCCAGTTCAGTCCAGATGTACGTCGCCGGGAAGGCCCCGTCCATCGAGTGGAATACGAGCAGTACGGGCCCGTCGGCGGTAAGCTCCGAGAGAGCGACATCTTCCCAGTATTCGTCGTTGACCAGTGGGCGGACGAACTCCGGGGCGACGGAGCCAGCTTCGGGGTAGTCCGGTTCCGGCAGTTCGACGACGTCGAAGCCGAGATCCATCGGTTAGGCCCCCGTTCCGTACGTCGTCTCGATGTACTCGACGATGTTTTCGCTTTCAGACATCGTCACGCCAGTGGTCTCGTCGACGATTGCGGGGACGGACCGTTGCCCGGTGAGGCGTTTGACGACGTTTCGCTTGGAGTGGAGCGGCTCGACAAACCGTGACTGATACTCAAGACCGTGCTCTTCGAGTGTTCGGACGACGCGCTCGCAGAACGGGCAGGCCTGGAGCCGGTACAACGTGATAGGTGGGGTCTCAGTCGAGGACTCACTCATAGGTTCCAGTATACGATACGGCCGACAGACGGGTAACGGTTGTTGATCCTGCAAGATACAACCCGCCGCCGCGTTAGCTGTCCGACCCCTATTTATTATACCGTTCACGGCGAACCGACCAGGTGGTCAGCACAGCTATGAGCCAGTTCCCACTGCTTGATCGGTTACGTCGTCCCGAGTACACCGGCGAAAATCGGTGTCGACCGTGTACTGTTGTCAATCTCACCATCATCGCAGTCGTCGGGGCCGCAGTCGCGGTCTGGAGCGTGCTCGCGGCCGCGGTGGCAGTCGCCGTCGGGCTCGTCGCACTTGCGTTTCGGGGGTATGTCGTCCCCGGCACGCCGCGGTTCGCACCGCGGCTCGTCGAGCCGCTCCCGCTCGATTTCGGCCACACTGACACAGCACGCGAAACTGACGCCCTCTCTGATATGGACGGTGAAATGGAAGAACCGGATCCGGGAGCCGTCCTCGAATCGCTCGTCGCCGCGGGCGTCATCGAAGACGACGGTGAACAGCTATTTTTGAACGAGGCGTTCCGCGAAGCCTGGCTCGAGCGTATGGCGACGTTGCGGACTGCCGATGAATCCGAATTGCTCGCCCGCGTCGAAGCCGCGTCACCACTGGACGTGGAGGCACAACTGCACGACGACCACGTGCTCGTGGCCGGTGATCAAGACATCTGGCTACGGCGCGCCGTCGCAATTGCCGAGACTACCGCGGTCGAGGCGCTCGAACAGTGGGAGTTACCGCCGGAGATCCGAGCACACGCCGCGAAGCCGCTCCGGAATTTCCTCCGGACGTGTCCGGTCTGTGGAGGTCCGGTCCGGGAATCGACGCGCAAGAACTGCTGTGGTAGCTCGAGTACAGTGTACGAAAACCCCGAACAGCCGGTCCTCGCGTGTGAGGACTGTGAGACCGTCGTGATCGAACTGGAGTGAGCCGTCGCGTCGACCGGAAGACAGCAGACAAGAGGCCACACGCGCACTTTGCAAGCCGGAGACGCCACTGTTTCGAGGGTGCGTGTGAACCAGCACGACCGACAGCGTAGCTCGTTGTGAGGCGGTGTGTTGGGCTAGGCAGGCGCCAGCCTGGGGCTGTCGGGCGTGCCTGATCTGGGTGTGCACCGACTCTCTCATCGGCCAAGGGCACGGCGGTCAACACACCGGGAGTGACGATCCCCGTCTCAACAAGCGCCAGTCGACACTGTGTCACCGACGGCAGCAACGAGTACCAGGTTGCCACTGTGATTCCGATCTGCCAGACGAGAATCGAAATACCGCCAATAAAGGCGGTCACGATGCCTGGATCAGTCGCCTACTACCGTACGCTATCGGCCGGATTAGCTATCGTGGTTGAACCATCACGTATTTTTGCCTGGTAAAGGGATATCCGTCCAATGGCGAAGCTGTATAGGGAGCGGCGGCTGCAAATCATCTTCGCTGTGACCCTGATGGGGGTGATGGGGGTCAGTCTCATCTCACCTGTCTTCCCGGCGGTCAGACAGCACTTCGGGATTACTGAACAGCAGGTGGGCCTCGTCGTAACTGCGTACACGCTTCCGGGTGTCATCGTCGCGCTACTCATTGGCGTGCTAGCGGACAGATACGGACGCAAACGGGTGTTGCTGCCGCTGCTTGTGCTGTTTGGACTCGCCGGTGCGGGCGGGGCATTCGCCCCGAATTTCGAATCGCTGCTCGCATTCCGTGCGCTTCAGGGCGTGGGTGGCGCAGGTCTCGTGACGCTTTCGACGACACTCATCGGTGATTACTACGACGGCGCGCAGCGTGGGGCAGCGATGGGCCTCAACGCGAGTATCTTGAGTATCGCTACGGCGGCGTACCCGCTCTTGGGCGGATTGGTTGGGACGATTGGGTGGTGGGCCCCGTTTCTCCTCTTCGCGCTGGCCGTACCGGTGGCAATCTGGGCGCTCGTGTCGCTGGTCGAACCCCAGGCTGAGGACTCGGTGCCGTTTCGTGAATACCTCAGCCGGGTCGGGGCCATCGCCGCATCCGGCGATACGATTGTAGCTGCCTTCGCGGGGTTTCTCGCCTTTGTGTTGCTCTATGGCGGGATACTCACGTATTTCCCGATACTCCTGAAACAGCGCTTCAGTGCCTCGTCTGTGATCATCGGCGCGTTGCAGTCCGCAATGGCAATGGTAGTAGCAATCGTCTCCAGTCAAACCGGCCGGCTGGTGAAGCGGTTCTCCGAGCGCTCGCTGTTCACTGTGGGGTTTCTCGGCTACGGGGTGGGGTTGCTCCTGATCCCGTTTGTCGGCTCACTGGTGTGGTTCCTCGTCCCGATGGCAATCTTCGGACTCGGACACGGACTGGTCATCCCAAACGTCCAGACGTTTATGACGAAACTGGCCCCGGGGCAGTTCCGCGCGGCCACAATGAGTCTGTATAATATTGCGCTCCGTCTCGGGCAGACGCTCGGTCCGCTGGTGTTCGGTGCTGCCTCCGTGTTCGGCTTCACTCAGGTGTTTCTGCTTGCCGGCGTGATTGCGTTTGTAGGGTACGGCGTGCTCGCGGTGAGCCTGTATTTTCGATTCCCCGCTATAACCAATCGCGGGTCTTCGAAGTGAACACTGCCGCGATATTACTATCGGCCAGAGCAAACTACTCAGTGCGAACGAATATTGGACTAGTCGTCTCACGAGGGAGACTCGCACGCTGATCGCCACTGTCTAGTTCGAGTCTCTCGAGATGCGACGAATTGACAGACACACTTATTTATGACGACGAAACGCGTACCATCAAATATGAAATCGGCCTACCGGTTCGCGCTGGCTGCTGGTTTGGTCGTTGCCTCGGGCGCCGTAAGTGTCCTCGCCGCGCCGGATCTCCCCGAACAGATGGCGACGCACTGGAACGCCGCTGGTGTGCCAGACGACACGATGTCGAAGCCGGTCGCGCTCGCCCTCATTCCGACGCTAACGGCGGTCCTCCTCGGTATGTTCGCCGTTGTTCCCCGTGTCGATCCGCTCGGCGAAAACATCGCCGAATTCCGCCCGGTCTACGACTGGTTCGTCGTCGGCTTCACGGCGTTTATGGCGATCGTCCACGCCGGCATCATCGCGTTCAACCTCGGGTACGAGTTCGACTTCGTCCTGTTACTGCTGGCGGTTGTGGCCATCCTCTTCTATCTCGTCGGTGTCCTCCTCGACTACGTGGAACGCAATTGGTTCATCGGTATTCGCACCCCGTGGACGATGAGTAGCCCTGAGGTCTGGGAGCAGACGAACGCCCTGGGGGCGACGCTTTTCAAACTCACCGCAGCGGTGGCACTGGTGGGGCTGCTATTCGAGGAGTACGCAGTCTACTTCCTGATCGTCCCGGCACTGCTGACGGCCGGGATCACGGTAGTATACTCCTACTATCTGTATGGACGCCTCGAGGAAGAGCCGAGTGGCGTGTAGCGGTGTCAAACACGCCTGGCCTTGGCAATGGCTGGATTTCGCCAGGCAGTCGGATGGGAGCACCGCAGAACCCGACTGCGTATAGAGAACCTGTGGGGAAGGAGTCCCCTCGGAAACCGGTTTTCAGACCCTCGGCTGGTGATGGGTGGCCGCGACTCTGCTGCATACACAGCGCATATCGGTTACTGGTCTTTCGGCAGCCAGTGGGGATAAGAACTGATCGAGACGGTAAATCTAACTGCGCTACAGCAGAAAGGAGTTAATATGGTTATTGACCGACGTATCGACGCTCTTGCGGTTGGTTTGATGACTTTGCCCGTCGTCGCTGCGCTGATCGTCTGGGGTCAACTGCCCTCACAGATGGCAGTCCATTGGAATGGGGCGACACCAGATGTCGTTCTCTCGAAGCCGATGGCGACAGTTGGACTCTTGCTGTTCGGTATCGCAGCGATTGTCGCCACGCGTCTCGCGCCTGATTCACTAACAAATACGCCAGGTGGCGAAAATGTCACGATCGTCTTTGTCGGCATTGTTTTCACATATGTACAAACAATAATCCTTGTCTGGAATATGGGATATCGGTTCGACGTCGGGCTTGCAATACTCCCAGTCCTGCTCATTGGCGGCCTCTTGGTCATCTATTCAGACCGGCTACCGTCCCGCTGAGAGTTCCAGCGGACCCGAACGCAGGACCTATACAAACAGTGTGTCATAGAATCACAGCTAATCCGTACAGGCTCAGCCGAAGTGGCTGGTCCCTTCCTTCGCGCCGACGACGTATCTGTATCGGTCACGCCGGTGCTGACAGATACTGGGGTGAGTGGAAGAAGCACTGCTGTATACACAGCGCATATTCAGCGACCAGACAATCTACAGAAATCCCGGTTAGTAAACAAGCAGTTGTGACAGAATGTTTTGAGTACACAGGAGCGAGGGCGCACGTTCAGCATTTCGGTACTTACAAGCGATATTGTCGGCAATTGCTTGGTGATCCACAATTGGTAGGATGGTAGAGCTGGATGACAGATCAGTTTCATTTTTCAACATCAACGTCGGTAATCTCAAATCGAGCCCCACCATCTCGGCTCTCTGTCACAGTGATCTCCCAATCGTGTGCGTGAACGACCTGTCTGGCAATACTCAATCCCAAGCCCGTCCCATCGTTCGTTGTAGAAAAGCCGGGTTCGAATACTCGATCGACATCGTCGTTCCCGGGCCGGCTGATCGAGAGGCGGTCGATACGATCATTTTCGACGAACTTACAGACGGGATCGTCCAGCATAAGTCACGGGACCGGTATCTGGAAATCGTTGATGACCTGGTGGCAGCAGGCGCAGACGGTGTCGTGCTGGGCTGTACAGAAATCGAGTTACTCATCGAACAAGGAGACCGCCCGGAGATACCACTGTTCGATACGACCGCCCTGCACGTCGACCGAGCGATTGCATACGGTCTCGGAGAACGGACGGACTTTGCCGACAGCTGAATATTTGGAGGGGCCTCTCCAATCAGGCCTTGGTGAGGTCCGCCGGCACTGGTAGATCTAGCGTTCAGTCGGGAAAGTAAAAATCCGACTTCGGGTCGTTGTACGGTGAGGCATTTTTGACTTTGGCAATCTTCGCAGGGCTCCGATCACGAACGATGACGACATCGTAGGCTTCACCTGTCGCAACAGTAGACCCGACGCTACTCACCGCTGAAACGAGATGACCGGCATTCTCGCTGCCGATGAAGACCATTGAGGCATCTTCGTCCCGTGCCACGTTTCGCAGACGTTTCGCTATAGAGCCAGATGGAGCATAGCGATCTACGACCTTATGTCGGAAGTCGGCACTTGGAGACAAGTCAGTCACTTGTTCGTGTAATGTTGATACAACAGCTTCCAGATCAAAGTCCTCGTTTTGGCCGATCCAGTCGTGTTCTCTGGCATAGTCCGTATTTCCTTTTGGGATCACACTCACAGCCAGCACGTCTTCGTCAAATACGCTCCCGAACTCAGTTGCGCGGACAAGTGCTGCTTCAGCGAGTTCCGACCCATCAAACGGAACTACCAGCGTCATAACTAAACTTTTCCTACATTGCAGAAAGCTTCCCGGGTGCTTTGCTAAACAGTGAGAATCGAGGACACGTGTAGTTCTAGCTGGATCAGAGTGCCCTCCCGCTCGATGTTGTGAACAACGCATTTGATAGCGAGTTCGCGGAACTGCGTCCACCAGACACACGACCGTACGAATACGCGGGATTTCTGTTTGATCGCTGTGTGGACTGTCTCGGTCATATTCCGTGATGGGAGAGTCAGTGTCAAGTCGTGATTCGGTGCCTTGTGGAGTGGCGAAAACACACGGTGCTTGATGAGTGGTCGAACGTCGTGTTCACCGACAAGACGTCGAAGCTTCTGGTCACCATACCCTGTTGGCCCGCCAGCACCGTAATCGCCTCTGTATTGGGTTTCACGACCTGCGTATCGTGCTTCTGCGTTGTCGTCACAAAGATCGAGGACTGGGGAGGTCGCGGTATCGACGAACGGTGTCGTCTGTAACTGCTGTACCGTAAGGGTGGTTCGATTGAGGGAGTTGAGGAATAAGCCCACTCAAACCCGGACGTATCGGTGCCAGTTACGCCATCGAATGGAATGCCACCGAGTGAGGCCCCCAGCAGAACACGCCAGCCGACCTCTCCAAACGGGACAGTGGTCGAATCAGCAATTGCTGTTCAGTTATGCGAAGATACGGACTTGACTCGAAGCTCTTCCTGCCGGAAAATATAGAATGATACATAACGCTTATGAACATATGATCCTCACGCGACAACGTGGTACATAGTACCAGAAGGGATGTTATCAAGGTGGGAGGGGCGTTGCTCGGGGGAATCGCAGTCGGATCCACCGTTACAGCGGCAACATCGACGGACCGGTTCATCGTCCGAACGAAAGGGCGCGGACTGCCGCATAGCGTCGAGGTAGTCCATAAGATGCCGGGAACCGACCTAGCTGTTGTCACGGGTGACCAAGAAGAGGTGGGGTCGTCGAGCGCCGTACGCGGGTTTGCGCCGGACATCGAACTCGAACTGAGCGAGCCGAAGACAAACCCGGAGGCACCAACCGTGGATGCGTCAGAGTATGAGGGCCAGCCTGGTGACTTCTTGCAGTGGGACAAGGCCGACCTGAATGTGCCCGAGGCCCACGAGGTGACCGAGGGCGAGGGGACCCGCGTCTCGGTCATCGACTCCGGGGTGCTAGAGACGCACCCAGATCTCGCCGGACCGCTGAACCTCGACCTCTCGCGCAACTTCACCGACGACGGCGGCGACCACAATCCCGTCGGTGGCGACGACCACGGCACCCACGTCGCCGGTATCGTCGCTGCCGACAACGGCGGTGGTATTGGCGTCAACGGCACCGCCCCGAAAACCGACCTCGTGGACTGCCGCGTATTCTCTGGACCGACCGCTTCGTTTGGCGACATCCTCGCGGCGGTTGTCTACAGTGCGAACGTCGATGCCGACGTCGCGAACCTCTCGCTCGGCGCGTACCCGATTCCACGCCAGGGATTCGGCTCGTTCTACGGCAAGGTGCTCAACAGCACGATGACCTACGCTAACAAGGAAGGGACGCTGCTCGTCATCGCGGCCGGCAACGACGCAGCTGACCTCCAGCACGACAAGAACCTCATCAGTCTGCCAAACGAGGGTGCACAGGCAGTCTCGGTGTCGGCCACCGGTCCGATAGGATATGGCTGGGATGCTGATGGCGACGGCGAAGTGACGGACCTCGCCTCACCAGCAGAGAGTCCGGCGTTTTACACCAACTACGGCACGAACGCCATCACGCTCGGGGCGCCGGGCGGTGATGCCGACCTCTCGGCCATCGGAACCGACGTTCCGTGGTTCAACGACCTGGTGTTCAACACGGTGTTCAGCTACGTTGACACCGACGGCGACGGCGAGCCCGACACCCAGGTCCCGAGCTACGGCTGGAAGGCAGGCACCTCAATGGCCGCGCCGAACGTCGCCGGGGCGGCCGCGCTGGTCAAAAGCGCGAATCCGAACTACAACGCCGGCCAAGTTGCGGCCGCGCTCAAGCGAGCCGCTGAGGTGCCCGACGGCTTCAGTAAGGAGTACTACGGCAGTGGCTACCTGAACATCCTCAATGCGCTGTAGAGAGACCGGCGATCTCTCTCACGGAACGTGAGGGGACCGAATTCGGCCGTTGCAAAATTACCGATTATTACAGGTGGATCATCGTACCGTACTGTCCGTGCAAGATGTACGCGTATCTTGCATTCCATTTGACGGTATCGCCAGCATCATACTATCGAATGGACGGTCGTGCACGAACTACTTCATCTCAGACCGAAATCGCTGCCAGTGAATGGTGAATGCTGAGTAGGGTAGTATCTAATTCTATCTCTGTGAAGATAGACACCGACCTTATCACACATACATACATACTTACATCATATGCCTGAGTCCACGGATATCCAGGTTCTCCATATCGATGATGAGCCTGATTTCGTGGAATTAGCAGCCGATATGCTCGAACGTGAGGACAGTCGATTCTTTGTCGAGACCGCCACGAGCCCCAGTGATGGATTGGATCGACTTGCGGCGGGCGACTTCGACTGCGTTGTCTCCGATTACGATATGCCGGGCAAGAATGGTATCGAGTTCCTTGAAACTCTTCAAGAGCAATACCCTGATCTGCCGTTTATCCTCTATACTGGGAAAGGGAGTGAGGAAGTCGCCAGTGACGCTCTCTCAGCCGGCGCCACTGATTACCTGAAGAAACAGAGTGGAACCGACCAGTACGAACTGCTGGCAAATCGTATTCAAAACGCCGTTAAACAGTCTCGCGCACAACAGCGTGCTGCCGAGCTCGAACGGATCCGGACGCTCGTCAATGAAATTAATCAGACGCACGTCCGTGTCGACTCCCGATCGGCGGCTGAAGCCCGTGTCTGCGAGATTATCAGCGAATCCGATCCGTATCTGTTCGCATGGGTTGGCGAAGTTGATTCCGAGACTGACCGTGTCGAACCGCGCGCGTGGGCTGGCGTTGAGCGGGATTACCTTGACGAGATTACCGTCACGACTGACGACACGCCGACCGGTCGCGGGCCAGTTGGCACGGCGATTCAGGAACGGCGAGTCGCTATCTCCCAGAATGTTCAGGAGGATCCCGAGTTTGAACCGTGGCGTGAGGCCGCACTCGAACGCGGGTATCAGGCGGTCGCTGCGGTCCCACTGAAATACAAAGACACCCTGTACGGCACACTTGCCGTCTATTCGGGGCGTCCGAACGCTTTCAGCGAGGAAGAGCGGGAATTACTCGCCGAACTTGGGGATGATCTCGGACACGCCATTCACGGGTTTGCAGTACAGCGAAATCTAGAGCGGTTCAAAAATGCCGTTGAATATTCTGGGTATGCTATCTATGTGACAGACACTGACGGGACGATAGAATACGTTAATCCGGCGTTTGAGACGATTACCGGATACACCGCTGACGAAGCGCTGGGACGGAACCCCCGAATATTCAAATCCGGTGAGCTGTCGGATGGGTATTACGAGGAGTTGTGGGAGACGCTCTTAGATGGCGCCGTGTGGGAAGAAGAAGTCACCAACCGACGGAAGAATGGCGAACTGTATTATGCCCATCAAACAATCGCACCAATACTTGATGAGGACGACGACATCGGAGCGTTTGTCGCGATTCAAGTGGATATCACTGAGCAGAAAGAACGCGAACAAGAGCTTCGTGACCTCAAAGACCGATTCAAGACCTTATTCGAGAAAGCACCGGAAGAAATCGCCATACACGATACCAACGGCGACATCCTTGCGGTGAACCAGCAAGAAATCGAGAAGCTTGGATATTCCAGGGACGACCTCACCTCGATGCACGTCGCAGACTTTCAAGCGGAATACTCTCGGGATGAGCTTCAGAAGTTATGGGACGGGATGGGTGCCGGCGAAACGAAACGTGTGGAAGGAAAGCACGAGCAAAAGGATGGCTCGACATACCCAGTAGCCGTGTGGATGAACAAAATCGGTATCAGCGGAACCCAACGGATTCTGGCATTTGTTCGAGATATCACCGAACGCAAAGAGCGGGAGAAAAAGCTCCAGCGATACCAATATGCGTATGAGTCGTCACTGAACGGAGTCGCTATAGCGGGCCTCGACGGCGAGTTGCAAAATGTAAATCCTGCCTTCCTTGATCTGGCGGGTTACGATGACAGAGACGAGGTGATTGGACAGCCGATGACGGACGTGTTGTGGAAGCACCCCGAACAGGCGGCAAAAGCCTTGGAGACTGTTGAACAGAAGGGGTGTTGGGAAGACGAAGTTGAAGCAGTCAGGCCCGATGGCACAACGTTCTCTACTCGGGTTGTGGCCAGTTACGTGACAAATGACGACGGTGAGCCGATCGGGATACTATCGGCGTTTAGCGACAATAGCGAACAGAAAGAACGGGAACAACAACTTCGGCGAGAAAAGGAGCGACTTGACGAATTCGCCCGCGTGGTCTCACATGACCTCCGCAACCCGTTACACATCGCGCAGGCCCGGATCGAACTCGCTGAGGAAAAGTGTGACACTGAGCATCTTGACGCCGCAGCAAGGGGAGTCGAGCAGGGTCTTGACTTACTTGAGGATCTGTTAGAACTCGCACGAGCAGGCCAAGAAATCAGCGAGACAGAACCTGTTGTGGTCTCAGACCTTGCCGATACTTGTTTGAACGCGGTTGATACAGCCGATACAACCGTAGTAGTAGATCTCACGTCAGCACTGCGTGCCGATCGGACCCGGCTTTGCCAACTCCTAGATAATCTGTTCAGGAATGCGGTTGAACACGGCGGTGAAGACGTGACTGTCAGGATTGGGTCACTGCCCGAGGGGTTTTACGTCGAAGATGACGGGCCTGGGATCCCCGAAGACGAGCGTGAAGATATCTGGGAGGCTGGCTACTCGAAGACCAAAGACGGGACCGGATTCGGGCTGTCTATCGTCTATGAGGTCGTGGAAGCCCACGATTGGAACATTCGTATTACCGAGAGTTCTGATGGTGGAGCCCGATTCGAAATCACAGGGGTCGAAGTCATTGCTGACTAGAACCGCTATATCTTGCACTGTCTTCTGTGACTTCGTTTACCCCAGCAGATCCATCCCAGATTGTGCCAGAGAAAATCGGCTATGGACGATAGAGGTGCTTGTTCGACTGCCGAACGACTCGACCGTGCAGGCGTAAGGCACCCGAATGCGGCCGTTGGAAAAATCCTAGTTGTGATAGTTAAATTATAGTATCATACTTTTCTGTCCAAGACGTGTGGCGCGACTGTTGCGGCCCGTATTTGTTCACCGTGAGCAGAAGGTTCCTATCGTCTGGAAAATTAGCTTGCCTTTTTACAGAATGATGAGAAAGCTAAAATTGGACGGATATGGGACTACTCACATCCCTGCTGAACCGCACCCGTGCTGAGAAACTCGGTCTTCCAGAGGTGGTTGCGATGGGTGTCGGCGGGATGGTTTCTGGCGGAATCTATGCCGTACTCGGCGTCGCGATGAGACAATCCGGAAATGCCGTCCCGCTCTCGTATCTGATTGCTGGCGCCATTACTTTGCTCACTGCGTACTCCTATCTCAAACTCACGCTGCACTATGAGGAACACGGCGGTGCGTTCACCTTCGTCGAACATACCACGGACAATGTCCACATCGCTGGCTTCGTCGGGTGGGTGCTGGTCGTGGGCTACGTCGGCGTGATGGCGATGTACGCGTTCGCCTTCGGAGCGTACTCGCTCACCGCAGCGCGAGCCATCGTTGGGATCGAACTCCCACAGCTACTTCGCCCCCTCATCTCGGTGTTCATCGTCGCGGCCTTCGTCGGGTTGAACCTCTCCGGTGTCCGAGAGACCGGTCTATTCGAAGACATCGCCGTCTATCTCAAGATTCTCATCCTGCTCTCGCTTGCTGCTCTCGGGATTGCGTTTTACAAGGGGAATCCAGTGGCGGTGGACTTTTTCAACAAGGGACAGCTCAGTCCCATCACCGGCTTTGCCATCATTTTCGTCTCCTATGAGGGATTTCAGCTATTGGTCTATGACTACGAGGACATCGAAAACGTCGAGCGGACCCTTCCGATCGGGATGTACGTCTCAATCGTGATCGCCGTTCTGATTTACGTCGCTGTGTCGTTTATGGCGACACTCCAGCTTACGCCCGACCAACTCATCGCCCACGAGGAAACGGCACTCGCGGCAGCCGTCTCGAACATTCCACTCTTGGGAGCTGGCGGATTCGTGCTGGTGATCCTCTCGGCGTTAAAAAGTACCTCTTCGGGGATTAATGCGACCCTCTTTGGCGCCTCCCGGCTCGTTCACGAGATTGCGACTGAGGGAGCTATTCCCCGATTGTTTTCTTTCCGTGATCGAGAGGGAGTACCGGTCTACGCGCTCTTGCTGATGGGAGGGTTGACTGCCGCTTTCGCCGCTCTCGGGACACTCAAGCAGATCACTGAGTTCGGTTCAGTCGCCTTCCTGATCGCCGACGCCGTCGCGAACTTCGTCAACCTCCAACTCGCCGACGAAACAGGATCGAACCGCCTCTTTCCCGCGCTCGGCCTTGTCGGCACTGGGACTGCAATCCCGATCGTCATCTATCACCTCTATCGAACTGATCTCGGGATACTGCTGTGGATTGTCGGTATTTTCGGTACCATTCTCTTGTTGGAGTTCCTCTATATAGAGCGGCATCCATTTGACGCCGAGATTGGAGACGAACAGCGATGAATGGTAAGCTCAATCGAACAGCCACAGGTGATGAATTTGTCTTCTGTATTCCGTACGCACATCCTGACAGAGTGTCTCAACCGGCGACTGATTTGCTCCGTTGCGGCCAGTGTAGCTGTACGCGAACGCCCGAGATCCCCACTCTTTCGTTCGACCATCGAACGAGAGGCCTGTGCGTTCGGAGGAGAGGAACTCACCACTGTACTGCTGTTTTACCGTCGAAAATCGGCTATGAGCGCTGGAGGCGCTTATCTGACTGCCGAACGGATCGACCGTTCAGGCGTAAGGCATCCAGATTCGACCGTCGCAAAATCGCCGAGTATGATAGTTAGAGTATCGGATCGCACTGTCGTGCAAGATGTAGCGCGCATATCCATCACTGAGACGGAATGTTTGCGTCCGTGAGTAGCCAGCCCAAATGAACTATGCCGTTACTATAAATCAACAATTGCGGAGCACTCGTATTCTTCAACAGTCCAATGTGAACGGCAGAATGTTGTGTCACACATTAACATACTTATAGTAAGCAGTTCACAATTCTAAGTATCTATGAGGGAGACGACGGATACAATTCTCGTTCTTCACGTGGATGACGAGCCAGACGTCGCTGACGTAGCCGCTACGTTCCTCGAGCGTGAGAACGACCTGTTGGATGTTCAGACGGCGACCAGTCCCACCGAAGGACTAGATGTGCTGGCAGACACGGAGCCGGATTGTATCGTCTCCGATTACGATATGCCGCGACAGAACGGAATCGAGTTCCTCAAAGCAGTCCGCCAAGAATATCCTAATCTCCCTTTCATTCTCTATACTGGAAAAGGGTCGGAAGAGGTCGCCTCAGAGGCGATATCGGCTGGCGTGACGGACTATCTCCAGAAGGGCTCGGAGTCGAGTCAGTACACGGTCCTTGCCAATCGAATTGTGAACGCTGTCAGACGATACCACTCTCAGCGAGTCGTCGAAGAGACTGAGCGAAAGCTCTCCCAGATCGCGGATAAATCAGAAGACGTTCTGTTCCTAGTCAATGGGGATTGGAGTGAGTTTCTGTTCGTCAGCTCGTCTTATGAAGAGATTTGGGGAGAATCGATCGCTGAACTGAAAGCGAATCCGGAGTCATTTCTGGAGAAGATCCACCCCGACGATCGGGCGAAAGCCCGCAAGTCGATGGAACGGCTCATAAACGGCACACCGACCGAGGTCGAATATCGCGTTCGCGGTGCGGATGGAGACTATTTCTGGGTTCGCGGCCAAAGCAAGCCCATCTTCGACGAAGGCGGGAACGTCACTCGAATCGTCGGCTTTGTCCGAGATATTTCTGCACAGAAAGAACATAAACAGGAACTCCAGCGAGCCCGGACCCGAATGGAATTCGCGCTTGACGCCACCGACGCTGTTGTCTGGATCTGGAACGTCGATACCAACGAAACCGAGTTCTATCCATCCGCCGAGACCCTGTTCGGGACCGAGGTAGACACCAGGGATGAATTCCTCGAAATCGTCCACCCGGAGGATCGACAGCAAGTTCAGGACACCTTGGAACTGGCAGTGGAGACGGGTGAACTAAAGCACGAGGAGTTTCGGGTTCTCCGGGATGGAGAGGTGCGCTGGGTTGCCGCGCCGGGCCAGCCAATTCTCGACGATGACGGGCCAAATCGAGTGCTCGGAGTCTCCAGGGATATCACCGAACGCAAAGAGCGCGAACAACGCTTCACACAGGCAACGGCGCGGCTTGAGGCACTCTTCGAAGAATCCCCCGATATGATTAATATCCACGATACGGAGGGGAACATCATCGATCCAAACCCGCTTCTATGCGAAGAAACGGGATACGACGAGGATGAACTGACTGATATGAAGGTGTGGGAACTCGATCAGGCACTCGATCCTGTGAAGGCACGTACCCAATGGGACGAGATGGATCACGGCGATCGTCAACGTTTTCAGGGTGTTTACCAACGGCGTGACGGCTCCGAGTTCCCGGTGGAGGTTCATGTTAGGCGCCTCGGTGTGAGTGGAGAAGATCAGTTTATCGTGATCAGCCGGGATGTCACCGAGCGCAAAAGTTATGAACAGCAACTCCAACGAGAGCGCAATCTCTTTCGAGCGGTCTTCGAGGAAAATTATGATACAATGATCCTGACTGACGACGAGAGACAGTTCGTCAAGGTCAATCAGAGTGCATCCGAGTTGTTTGGACTCTCAGAGAAAGTATTAGTCGGCCGAACGATCGAGGAACTCACGCCGGCGGATTTCGATTTCGAGGAAGCACAGCGAGAGGTCCAACACCCCAATAAGGATCATCGGACATTCCCGATTGTTCGACCCAGCGGGGAAGAACGGATCGTCGAGTACGCCACGACAAGGGATGTGATCCCAGGCCAGCACTTGACAGTGCTCCGTGACGTGACTGAACGGGAACAGCGTCGGCGAAGGCTCCACCGACAAAACGAGCGGTTGGAAGACTTTGCAAGCGTTGTCAGCCACGATCTTCGGAATCCGTTGAGTGTAGCTGAAGGTAATCTTGAGCTTGCTCGGGAAGCGTGTAACAGCAAGCATTTAGAGAGCGTCGACCGCGCTTTGGGTCGGATGGGGACCCTCATCGAGGACCTTCTGACACTGGCTCGTGAAGGCGAGGCCGTCTCCGATCTTACTCCGGTCGATATCCGAGCGATTGTCAAGAACTGTTGGGCAAACGTCGAGACGACAGATGCCGCGCTTGTCATCGACGTTGATAGACCGATCTGCGCTGATGAGAGTCGCCTGAAGCAGGTAGTCGAAAATCTCGTCCGGAACGCTGTCGAACACGGCGGCGATGATGTGACTGTTACTGTCGGTGAACTCGACGATGGCTTCTACGTTGAGGACGACGGATCGGGAATCCCAGAGACCGAACAGCAGACTGTGTTCGACGCTGGCTACTCGACGAGCAACGAAGGAACTGGCTTCGGGTTGAGTATCGTCAAACAGGTCGTTAATGCCCACAGCTGGGAGATACAGTTGACTGAGGGTTCTAAAGGTGGTGCGCGGTTCGAGATCACTGGCGTTGAATTCGTAGCTGAATAGACGCTCTATATCTTGCAGGGCACTGCTGACAGCAGCCGGGCAGGTCGAAAGCACTCGTGTAAGATACACGGCGCGAATCGGTCACAGTCGGTCCCTACACCGTCATAAGGGTTCAGGGCGGCCCATCACCGACAATAACGACGACGGGAGTCGGTACCACTTCTCGTTATGATTTTATTACAATTGCGAATATGTGGCACGCTATGGTGTCTGGAGACCCGTTCGGTCGCGCAATCCGTGACCACTATCTCGGTTGTCGGGACGAACCACTTATTGACCGTGATGGAGACGAAACCCGGGAACACTCTATCGAACAGTGGTACTTCGGCGAACATAGCGAGGATGCGTGGCGGGATTCGTGGATGGAGGGGCCACTTTTGGATATGGGTGCTGGAGTCGGGAGAGACGCCCTATACTACCAAGACCAGTTTGAGACAGTTGCCATTGAGGTGAGTGAGCCCCTCGTCAAGACGATGCGTGATCGAGGTGTCCGTGATGCCCGGTTGGCTGATATGTTCGCCCCTCGTGAGCACTTCTCCCGTGACCGGTTTCGGTCAGCACACGCTATCGGGACTCAAATCGGGTTAGCAGGGTCAATGGCCGGCGTCCGTCAGTTCCTCTGTGATCTCGCGTTCGTGACTACTCCCGATGCAACCGCTGTTCTTGATAACTACGCGCCAGAAAACGAGGCGACGACGGAGGTTTTCGCCTTCCGCGATGACCCGACACCCGGACTTGCGCACCGAATCTACCACGAGGAGTACGAAGGAGAGGTCGGTCGAACCCTGCTATTTCGCGTTTTTACTGTTGATCGACTCCGGGAAGCGACCGTTGGAACTCCGTGGGAAGTGACGGACGCGAAGTACAGTGATGTACAGTGGCGGACAATCTTGACAAAGTCGTGACCCCTGGCAAAGTCTCTCCCCCTCGTTTTACAAAATATAGCCTCCGTCTCTCGCACGGCTGCGCATCACCTATCTATGTTTGAGCAAGATTCCCGTGACAGATTCAGAGAGGGCAGTCAGCACGCCGGCTGTGTTTGGCACCACTGGTGGACAGACCAACGACTATTACGCGGCTCGCCTGACCGGCCGTGGGTCCACTTGTGGCATCGTCTCAAGGCGGCCGTCACCGCCGGCCTCTCGCGCGAAACATACCAAGCAAGACTTCGACCCTGATTCGGTCTCACGAAGACCTGTGCACCTCGAGTAACCACGTACTGCTCGGCCAACAGGGCAATCGCGAGCTTCCGTCTGTCGCCCGCTAGAAGGTGCGCGAGATCACAGACGAATGTTCTCAGAAGTCCCGGTCGGAATCGCCTTCTCACGGCGAATCGAGATCGACTGGGGCACAGGAGAGCGAGCGACTAGTCAGAATCGGTGGACTCGCAGGTGACTCTGACCTCGCCGCTCTCAGTGACGAGTATCCGGATCGGTTCGGTCACGACGTTCCCGCTGATCGCGCTATCGGCCGCCGCTCGAACGTCCTGTACCAGATCGACTGCGGAGCTGCTCACCTTGACGTCGGCCTCGTCACAGGCCGAGTACACCTGCGGCGGGATATCGAACAGCGATGTGTGTGGGTCAATGTCGAGTGTCACTGGCGGATGCAGTCGCTCCAGAAAATCGACGGTGTTGCGTGCCTTCTCGGCGTTCTCACGGGCGCTCGCCTCGATGTTCGCGACGTTAGCTCGAGTGGTCCCGAAGCGGTCGGCGATGTCTGCCTGGGTGAGTCCCTGCTCTCGAAGGGCCAGGACCTCGGATTGCCGGCGCGTCAGTACAAGCTCGTCGGCATCATAGGCAGCATCGTCTAGCGGATCTGTCTGTCCGTCCATACGCTGCGCGCTCGCATTATAGGTAATCGTCTGTGGCGCTTAATACTGCCGACCGTCGCGTTTCCTGGGCCGTGATCAATCGCAATTGCGACATGTGGCGAAACACATATTTATTAACGACTTTTCGTTATGTCTATGGGAGTACAACGGCGGCGATTCCTAGCAGGACTGGGTGCGGGAGCAACAGCGATCACTGCCGGGTGTTTGCAATTCGGGGGCGACACTGACGGGCCGGCCGTCGCTGGCGAGACTCTCACGCTCACGACGACGACGAGCACCTACGACACGGGATTGCTCGACGAGATCCACCCCGACTTCGAGGGGATGTACGGTGTCTCCGTCGATGCGGTCGCACAGGGCACGGGGGCCGCACTCGAGTCGGCTCGCAACGGAGACTCGGACGTGGTTATGGTCCACGCCCGCGGGCTCGAAGACGACTTTATGCGCAACGGCTACGGCGTCAACCGGCGCGATCTCATGTTCAACGACTTCGTTATCGTCGGGCCGGAGGGCGATCCAGCAGGGATCCAAGGTATGGGTTCGGCGACCGAGGCGCTCACCGCCATCGCAGAGGCGGGTGTGACGTTCGTCTCACGCGGGGACAATTCCGGCACCCACACCAAAGAGTTGAATCTCTGGGAAGCTGCCGAGGGGGAACCCGGTGGGGACTGGTATCAGGAGACTGGAAGTGGGATGGGCGAAGCGTTGAACATTGCCAACCAGCAAGGCGCCTACACGCTCTCGGACCGTGGAACCTTCCTCTCCCGGCGCTCCGATAGCGATCTCGTCATTCTCGTCCAAGGCCCAATCAAGGACGGCGCGGAAATTCTCGCCAATCCCTATGGTGTCATAGCAGTCAATCCCGCGATACACGACAACGCCAACTACGACCTCGCAATGGCTTACATCGGGTGGCTCACGAGTCCCGGCGTCCAGGACGCAATCTCAAACTACAAGCGCAACGGGGAACAGCTGTTCTACCCCGAAGCGATCTCAGAGAACCCCAACTTTCAGCAGTACGTTCCCGAGGGGTGGAATAGCGACTCGTCCGAGTGATGATCGTGTCCCCGGAAGTGGTCGTTCAACCCCTGGCGGCCGTCATCGACTTCCCGTTCAGTGGCGGGTACGTCTGGAGTATTACCTACGTATCGCTGTACGTGAGCCTCATCGCTGTCACGCTGAGCACGCTGTTCGGCGTTCCGGTCGCAATCGGGATGGCGTTCTCGGAGTTCCCCGGTAGACAGTTCGTAAAGTCGGTGATCAACACCGGGATGGGCTTTCCGAGTGTCGTGGTCGGTCTCGCTGTGCTGTTTCTGGTCTCAAACCAGGGACCGCTGGGCTCGATGAACCTCGTCTTCACCAGGGAAGCGATGATCATCTCGCAGTTCGTGCTCGCGACGCCACCGATCACGGCGATCAGCCTTGCGTCTATCAGCGGCGTGAGCGATCGCGTCCGCGACGCTGCTCACGTTCTCGGTGGGACGCGTCTCGACGTGGCTCTGGTCGTCCTCAAGGAGGCACGATACGGTATCGCGACGGCAATCTTGGCCGGATTCGGTCGCGCCATCAGCGAGGTCGGGTCCGTGCTGATCGTCGGCGGCAACATTACGGGTGCGGACGGTATCTCGAAAACCCGAACCCTGACGACTGCTATCCAGCTCGAAGCCCGGCAAGGGCAGTACGAAACCGCGATGATACTCGGGGCGATCCTACTCGTGCTCGTGTTGGTGATCAACGCCATCGTCATCCGGTTCGGCGATCAGGGGGTGGGCCGATGATGCTTCGGGCGATCGACGTCTCTCAATCCTACGAGAACGATCGGGTGTTCCGAAACCTGTCAATAGACGTCGACACCGGCGAGGTCGTCGCTGTCATCGGGCCGTCGGGCGTCGGCAAGTCGACGTTGCTCCGGACACTCGCACTCGCGCTCGAACCGGACGACGGGACGATTGCCCTTGATGAGACGGACGCCTGGCACGTCGGCGAATACAAACGCCTCGCGTTGCGCCGACGCATTGGTATGGTCTTTCAGGAAGCGAATCTCTTCGACGGCTCAGTCACTAGAAACGTCGAGTACGGCCTCCGGGTCCGTCGACCGTGGTCCGATCGGCTCCGCACCGAGCTACAGTCGATACTCGGTTCGAACGGCACCGCGGAGGCCGTCTACGAGGCGCTCGACGTCGTCGATTTGGCGGGGAAGGCCGACCAGCAGGTGAAGTCGCTCTCCGGAGGCGAGGCCCAGCGTGTTTCTTTCGCTCGCGCACTCGCGTACGACCCAGATGGGCTGTTGCTCGACGAGCCGACGTCCGATCTCGATCCGCGAAACACCGCCGTCATCGAGGAGGCGATCGCGAAGGCCCGAGATCAGGGAATCGGCGTCGTCGTGGCTACCCACGATATGCACCAAGCGGAGCGCGTCGCCGACCGGGTCGCGGTCCTGCTCGGCGATACCATCACGGAGGCCGGCCCAACCGAGACGATCTTCGAAGACCCCTCTGACCCTCGTACCCGGAAATTCATCTCCGGAGAACTCGTCTACTGATCGTGTTTCGTGCCGGTTCCGCTCCGGTCATACGGTCTGCTATAACGATCGCACCACCCGCCTGCAGGCGATCAACACGGAACGGACGTACGGCAGTCCGTGTCAGTGGGCCGTCTCGTAGTCGCGAGCGTCTTCGTCAGGTTGCAGTGTGATCGCCTCGATCGTCGTGATATTCCGGATCGTCCGCGAGGAGTCGATGTCCGGTGCCAGGAACCGAGGCGTCTCCCGGAGAGCGTACGCGTCGCCACCTTCGACGGTGAGTTCCTCACAGACGAATCCGACGAACCCCTCAATCCCGAACCAGGCGTCGACACAGCTCCGGTAACCGTCCGCCGCAGTCATCAGCAAATGGGTGGTCTCAGGCGGGAACGCCGCGGCCTCGGCCACCGGCGCGATCGGGAACCCGCTCCAGCGCCCCTCGATCGTGCGCCCGGAGTGGCAGTTGATCGTGAACGCTCGAGTCTGCCACGCGAACCGCTCACGCGCGTCCGGTGTGTCCACGAGGAGCACCTCGCTGTCCCCCTCGACCGTCACGGTCGACTCCTGTGAGGCCATTCCCCGAAAATTGACCGTCTGCCCTCAAGAAAATACCGTCGGTGTGCGTTCTCCCTATCTCGACCGGCTGCCGGGACTGTCGATGGGACGGCTGGCACACATCTGACAGCGACGTAATCGTCGTCGATTACGTCAGTGGACGTAGAGCTAACTCGCTGGCACCCGTATTTAATCGTGAGGGATATACATGACGGAACTCGGCGGTTATCGCGATCGGGTCGCGCGAGTCGACCTGAGCGAGGGGGTCGTACAGTACGAGAGTGTCGACGACGAGGACGCCAGGAAGTATATCGGGGGGCGCGGTCTCGGCGTCAAGTACGTCTTCGATCAGGGACCAGATGTCGACCCGCTCGGCCCCGAGAACTTGCTGGCATTTATGAACGGTCCGCTGACCGGGACGCAGGCGACGATGAGCGGCCGAATGGCGGTCGTCACCAAGTCGCCGCTGACAAACACGGTGACCGATTCCCACCACGGCGGCTGGTCGGCCGCCCGCCTCAAGTGGGCTGGCTTCGACGCGCTGTTGTTCGAGGGGCAGGCTGACGACCCGGTCTACGCCTACGTCGAAGACGACGAGGTCGAGTTGCGGGACGCCTCGCATCTGTGGGGCAAGACCACCCACGAGGCCCGTGAGATCATCGAGGACGAACTCGACGGCGAGTACGGCAAGAACCTGAGCTTTATGGGGATCGGCCCTGGCGGCGAAAACGAGGTCCGGTTCGGCTGTATCATCAACGAGGACGACCGTGCGTCCGGCCGCGGCGGGACGGGCGCAGTGATGGGCTCGAAGAACCTCAAGGCAGTCGTCGTCAAATCGGGCACCGATATGCCGAAACCGGCCGACGAGGAGACCTTCTCGAAAGGGCACAAGCAGGCGATGGAAGTCATCCAGGAGTCGGACGTGACCGCGCCCAACGAAGGCGGCCTGTCGGTCTACGGCACCAACGTCCTGACGAACCTGACCGAGGAGATGGACGGCCTGCCGACTCGCAACGGACGGTATACCTCGACGTCCGCCGAGGCTGAGGACGATCCGAGCGAGCCGAACATCGATTCCGAACACACTTCCGGCGAGTGGGTCCGGGAGAACATTCTGGTCGACGAGCCGACCTGTCACTCCTGTCCGGTCGCCTGCAAGAAGGAAGTCGAGGTCGAGACCGAACTCGGTGACGAGAAGCAGGACGTTCGGATGGAATCGCTAGAGTACGAGCCGGCTTTCACCTTCGGATCGAACTCGATGAGCGACGACGCAGAGGTGACTGCGGTCCTGATCGACCGCTGTAACAAGTACGGTATCGACGCCATCGAATCGGGTAATATGCTCGCGATGGCGATGGAGATGACCGAGAAGGGGCAGGTCGAGGACGGCATCGACTGGGGGGACCACGACGCTATGTACGAGATGCTGCGCAAGATCGCCGAGCGAGAGGGCGAACTCGCCGACGCGCTCGCGGAGGGTGCGGCGGGCGCGGCCGAGCGGTTCGACGCCGAGGACTCCCGGCTGGACGTGAAAAACCAGACCATCCCTGCCTACGACCCGCGCTCGATGAAGGGTATGGCCATCGGCTACGCCACTTCCAACCGCGGGGCCTGTCACCTCCGGGGGTACACGCCCGCAGCCGAGATCCTGGGGATCCCCGAGGCCGTCGATCCCGCAGATCCGGAAGGTAAGGGCGAACTGCAGGTAACCTTTCAGGACCTGCACGCCATCTCCGACTCGTTCGACATCTGCAAGTTCAACGCCTTCGCGGAGGGCATCGAGGAATACGTGTTGCAGTACAGCGGTATGACCGGGCGTGACGTCTCTGAGGAGGAACTCATTGAGACCGGCAAGCGCATCTACACGCTCGAACGCTACTACAACAACCTCGTTGGCTTCGACGGCGACGACGACTCGCTGCCGGATCGGTTCGTCGAGGGCAGCGAGGACGCCATCCCCGGTATGGGTGCCGCGGAGGGCCAGCTCGCGGAGCTCGACCAACTCAAAGAAGAGTACTACGAGGCACGCCAGTGGGTCGATGGGGTCGTCCCCGACGAACGTCTCGACGAACTCGACATCACGATCGGCCCCGGGACGGGCGTCTCCGCCGGGGCGTCGGCTGACGACTGATCGCGGTCGAAAGATATCTGCAGTTCTTCGCTCTTCTCACCCGCCGGCCCGCATCGCCTTTTGAGCGAACGACTCGACGAGCGACGGGACAGTCTCCGGGTTGCCTTCGACGACGACAGTTACCTCCGTGAGTTCGATCGACGGGCCGATTTCAACAATCTCAGTCGAGAGCGTCGCCGTCCAGTCCGGCCCCTCAACAGTCGTCTCGTCGACAATATTGCCACCGAGTTCCGAGAGATAATGGCGCGCTAACCGGGGAGAAATGCCGCGAAAGGACCGTTCGATGCGCTCCATTGTGCGTCGTTGTTTCACTCGCCGAACCGGATTCCGTCTTCGACGATCCTCGCGTTTCGTTCCCGGTTCATCTGATCGGCGAGTTCGTCGTGGTCGTACAGTTGCGCGACCAGATCCGCATAGAGATTGCGCCACGCGATGGCGTAGATCGGCGACTGGCCCCACGCGCGCAACTCGACGACGTGCTCGTCGTAGCGCTCGTGACGGTCTTCGAGGACTTCGATGGCGTCGGCGACGCTACTTACAGCATCTCGGTCGGAATCGGCCGTCTCGATCGCTTCGTTGATGCGCTCTTGCCAGGACGCGACGACGCGTTGCATATCGGATCCCGCGTCGACGCCTTCCTCGGGCAGCGCCCCGAGGATCGGCTCCGGGACGCCGAGGGAGACAGTGTCCATACCTGGCGTACAGCCGGCGGCGTCAAATAGCTTCGGCAGCAGCGTACTGCGATCGGTCAACTGGCTGCGGGGGGCTACCCACCGGCGACCGGCGGAAACAGACTGAGCGTCTCGCCGCCCTCCAGCTCCGTGTCGAGCCCGTCGATATGGATCACGTCTCTCCCGTTTCGCATAATAGTGATATACTCCCGGAGCGAGCCGTCCTCGTCGTAGAGTTTGAGCTCAGGATACTCCTGGGTGAGCGACTCAAGCACGCCGCCGACCGTCGAAACGCCGTCGTACTCCCGGACGATTGTCTTCTGACCCACCACCTCCCGGAAACTGGCGAAAAACCGCAGTGTGAGCTCCATAGTTCGAAGGAAGGCTCCGAGCGGCATAAATACGTCTCTGAACCGTACGTCGAGTGTCGGAGGTACCCTCGGAGGTGTCGACTAGAGCAGACGTGGGTGACGCCGACCGGTAGATCGGTTCGAGAGCACCACAGGATAGAACGCGCTTGTGTTCGGCCCGCTCGGGTCGGTATTGAGCCCCAGCGACCCGGAGAACGAGGTCGTGACCGATCACCTCAGTCGCAAGCCGACGTTGACGGCGAGAGCCCTGTTTGAGAACCTCTGGAGCGAACACTGTCGGTACTTCCCGAACGAACCGAGAGAGTGCTATCAGAACGCCACGGAACAGTCACGTTCTGTATGATTTGACGGTCAGTCTCTGCTGCTACCACGGAGTAAAATAGCGCTGCAATTTAGTCGCCACGGGCGAAATCTCGGGTGAATCAGCGAGTCCCTATCCACGATGAACTCTGCCATTATCGATCTCGATGGAACTGTGTATAGATCCCAAACAGTCATTCCAGGAGCACGCGAGGGAATTGAATATCTCCGAAGTTCTGGATTTGATATCGTCTTTGTCACGAATTCATCGACAAAGACACGAGAGACATGTCAAAAGCGACTCTCGTCACTCGGAATAGAGGCTTCCATCGGTGAGATATTGACAAGCGCGTCAGTGACTGCAACCTATGTGACAAGGGAGTATCCAACAGCGAGCGTCTTGATCATCGGCTCGTCGGCTCTGGATCACGAGTTTTCTCAAGCAGGTGCCACACTGACCGAGGATCCCGCAGAAGCAGATGTCCTCGTAGTTGGTAAAGACTCAACATTTGATTTCGAGACGCTCACCCAGGGGTTGCGAGCTGTCGAGTCCGGAGCGGTGTTCATCGGAACCAATCAAGACCGGCAAGTGCCTACCGACTCTGGAACCATCCCTGGTGCTGGAGCGTTGATCGCAGCGATCAGCTACGCAACAAGTCACGACCCAGATCAGATCTGTGGCAAACCCCATAACCCGATGACTGAGGTGAGTCTCGACAAGCTTGACACTGACCCAGGAGACTGTATGGTAATTGGAGACAACCCCGAAACAGATATCAAAATGGGAAGACGTGCCGGAATGACAACCGTTCTCGTACTTACAGGGTTGGTTACCAGAACAGATCCAGTGCTCGATGACGAGCCTGCGGATTATGTTGTCGACTCACTCGAAGAACTGTCGGTTCTGATCTGACAACGTTGCCTGCTGTGACTTTTAGTCACCAGACTGAGCGCCGTATTGAATGCACAGGCGTACGGGCAACTGATTCAGTTGGTTATGTCTGGAAGGAACGAAACCGTTGTGCTGTCTGTACTCTCTATATCTTGCACGCCAGTTAGTAGCAATATCAGCGGTCTATCCATTGTTTCACGAGTTAGGCAAGAGCCTCGTGGGTTTTCGCTCTGAACGTTCAATAATCGCCGAGAACGCCGAGTCGTCGGGCTCGCCGTGTCGCGTAGTGAAACACCAGGTAGCCACCTGCGAGAGAGTCCACCACAACACCCGAACGCAAGCCGACCGTCCACGGAGACCAAGCAATTCGCCCGATTTTTATGAGTTCCTTGCGAACATAGAGAGAGATGAGCGGGGTCACCGACCAGACGATCCCTGTCTGGCGGCGGGCAGTCTCGCTCGGGTGGCCGGTCGCGCTACAGCAGTTTTTCAACACGCTGATGCGGACGGTCGATTTGCTCGTCACGGGGATCTTTTCGCCGGCGGCTATCGCCGCAGTCGGGGTCGCGGACCTCTACGCCCAGTTTCCGCTCCGGTTCGGACTCGGTCTTGGGACGGGAGCGATCGCGCTATCGAGTCAAGACACTGGCCGCGGCGCAGTAGCGAGTCGAAATGCAGCCGTCTCGCAGGCGCTCGCGATCGGCTTTCTCTGTGGGCTCCCGATGGTCGCCGTCGGTGCCATCGGGAGCCAGACGTTGGTTGCTCTCCTCGGTGCAGAGCGTGAGGTTGTCCGGATAGGTGGCCGGTATCTGGCTATTATCCTCGCGGCTGCGCCGATGCGCATCGTGGCGCTGATCGGTGTCCGAGCCCTCCAAGGGACGGGAGACACGCGAACACCGATGGTGATAAACAGCGGTGCGAGCGTGCTCAACATCGTTTTGACAGTGAGCCTGGGGCTGGGTATCGCGGCGGCGCCACAACTGGGGGTCGTCGGCGTGGGGCTAGCTACGTTCATCAGCAGAACGGTTGAGGCACTCTTGATCGCTGCGGTGTTCGTTAGCAGCCGAAGCGTGCTCTCGCTCGTCCGTTCGTCCGATTCGACGATCGCCCGACAGTTAGTGGCGGTGAGTGTCCCGAATATCGCCGAGGGGCTGAGCTCGTCGCTGGCGAAGTTCCCCTTCAACGCCTTGCTGCTCGGATTCGGCACTGAAGTGAATGCCGCGTACCATATCGGACGGCGTCTCTACCAGCAGCTAGCAGCCCCCTTCTCGCGGGCGCTGACGACGGTTTCGAGTATCATCGTCGGACAGACCCTCGGTGAGGGCGACCCCGGACGGGCGCGCCGGGAGACACACGTCATCCTGCGGCTGAGCCTGACCGTCCTCAGTGGACTCGGGGCTGTCCTATTCGTCGGCGCGGAGTGGTTCGTCCATTTCTTCGAGCAGGACCCCGCAGTCGTCAAATACGCAGTCCCGTTCGTGCGAGTCTTCGCTGTCTCGTTGGTCTTTATGGCCGTGTTCTACGCGCTGTCGGGCGCGCTCCGTGGGGCTGGTGACACTCGGACACCGTTCTACGCTCGACTGGTCGGATCGGTCGTGTGTATGCTCGGCGTGTCGTCCGTCCTTGGTATCGTCTTCGAGTTTGGGGTCGCCGGGACGTACGTCGGTCTCACTCTGTCGTTCGCGTGCTGGGCAGCGATCGTCGCTGCCGGGTTTCGCTGGGGCAGCTGGGCGGACCGAGCGAAAGATATGATACAAGAACGGTCGTAGACCCAACATCAGCCGATGTCCGAGACGACACAGATAGAAGTCACGGCCCTCACGAAGTATTTTGGCGACGAACGCGTCCTGTCGGACGTTAGTTTCTCCGTTCGCTCTGACGAGATCGTGGCCCTGCTCGGCCCGAGCGGCTGTGGGAAGACCACGACACTCCGCTGTATCGCCGGCGTCGAAACGCCCGATAGCGGTACGATCTCGATTGCCGGCAACATCGTCGAGGGGAACGGCGTCTCGGCGTCTCCGGAGGATAGACACGTGGGTATGGTGTACCAGAACTACGCCGTCTGGCCGCACAAGACTGTCTACGAGAACGTCGTGTTCCCGCTGCAGTACGCCGACAACCCCTTCCCCGAGTCGGACTCCGACGCGCGCGTCCAGGAGATGCTCGAACTGGTCGAGATCGCCGAGTTACGCGATAATCCAGCAACGGACCTGAGCGGTGGTCAACAGCAGCGGACAGCACTGGCCCGCGCGCTGGTCCACGACCCGAATGTCCTGTTGCTGGACGAGCCGCTGAGCAACCTCGACAGGAACCTTCGGGCGACGATGCGAGACGAGCTACAGAAACTCCAGCATCAGGTCGGCGTCAGTATGCTTTATGTCACTCACGACCAGGAAGAGGCGTTTTACCTCGCTGACCGGGTGCTGATTATGAACGACGGCGAGATCGTCGAGCAGGGGACCCCCGCCAAGCTCTCCAAACGACCACGTTCGGCATTCACGCGGCAGTTCTTGGGAAGCTGGAACCAGTTCCGTGGGACAGTCGTTCAGAACGGGGACGGACGCACCATCGAGACGCCGCTGGGGACCGTCCCGCTGTCGGATGTCGAAATCGTCACATCTGCCCCGAAGGACGGGGCGGTACAGTGTTTCCTCAGGCCGACCGCTCTCGACATCGCTCGTGAGGAGGAAAGTCAACACACCGTCGACGGGACTGTCCTGACGGAAGGCATCCTGGGAGAGCTGTACGAGGCGACGGTCTCGCTGGAATGTGAGGACATCGAGGTCGTGGTCCGGGCGGAGGACCATCACAACCTCACGCAGGGGCAGGACGTCCACCTCCAGTACGATCCCACGTCGATCCAGGTCTACGGCGACGGGTCCGAGTGAGAGAGGTCCAAAGTCGTCTCGGCAAACAGTTCGTCGACCGCGTATTCGCGAGGGATCAGTCCTTGTTCGTGTGCGTATCTGACGAACGTTCGGAGCTCCTGGCGGGTTGTCTCCGAGAGACCGTACTCCCAGGCGTGGTCGCCGAACAGCTCACGCTGTTCGAGCAAGTGGAGGTGCGCCCACGTCTCAGACATATTGTAGCTCGGGCGTCGGTTCCACGCCAGCGCACGGTCGCGTGCCTCGCAGAACGCGTCGTAGACGCTGACCGCGACCCAGGGGTTCGCTTCGAGCACCTCGTCGCGGATCGCGACGACGTGCATCGGCGGGTGGATCCCCGTCTCCTCGTAGTATGTCCGCTCGGCAGCGAGCGGATCATCGAAGGCGAAAGAAATATCCTCGGCCTCGGCGGCCGCGCGGAGCAGCGATCCGGCGGGATCCATAGCAGCGTCGAGCTCACCGTCGAACAGCATCTCGCGTAGATCCATCGGTTCCTCGATGGCGTCCCCACCCTGTGCGCCCGGAACCGGCCGAATATCGAGCGTATCTGGTAGCTCGACCGGGACATCGTCTTCCCGGCGGCGATACCAGGTGACGGATTCGAGATCGAGGCCGTGCCGGTCCGCGAGGATACCGCGCATCCAGACGTTCGCCGCAGTCTGCCACGACTGGACCCCGACCGACGCACCGGCCAGGTCGCCGGGACCGTTGACAGGGGCGTCGTCGTGGACGTAAAAAAACGAGTGTCGGAACTTCCGGCTCGGGAACACCGGGATCGCGGTGAACGGATATTCCTCGCGATCCGCTCGCGAGGAGACGTACGACGCCAGTCCCAGCTCGCAGATGTCGAACTCGGTGTGTCTGACGAACCGACGGTGTCGCTTCGGCGGGTAGGTCACCGTCGTCGTCAAATCGATCCCCCTGGGTTCAATGTCGCCGTTCACCAGGGCCCTGTTGAGGTCACTGTTGTCACAGCTCAGCGTCAGCTCGATGGCCATATCGGGTATCGTACGGACGGGCAGATAAGTACCGGTGCCAGGGGACTCCCGGCGTGCTTTTAATACTGATTACATATGAAGGCGTACGATTATATGGGCAGGATCGGTGTACCGAACACAGCGATGGGACACGATATCGACGGCACACAGGCCGGACAGGAACGAGCACACCGAGTAGACCGAACCTCGGTGGCTGAGCACACACGGCGCGGCGTTCTGTCCGCAAGCGGGGTCGCGATGGCGGCTCTCAGCGGATGCGGAGGTGTACTCGGGGACGACGAAAGCGAAGACACCGACGGACCGTCGCCGCCGTGGACGACGGAGAAACTAGCCGAGAAGGCGAAAGCCGACGAGGACGGGACCGTTACGGTCTACGCGGGCACGGGGAGTTTCAAGCCGTGGGGGCAGATCGGGGACATTATCGCCGAGGAGTATCCGTGGTTCGAGATCGACGGTGTCGCGGGTAAAGGCGGACAGATATCCAACAGGATCTTGCAGGAACACCAGGCCGGCGACTATTCTGTCGACGTGATCAGCCAGGGAGACGAGATCTACAGCGACGAGAGCGTCCGGAAGATGTTGATCAAGTCGACCCACGACCAAGACTACTGGTTCGCGAACGATTCGGACGCATCGGAATACGTCACCCAGTGGTTCGCCTCGCCGCTGAATGGCGGGCCGTCCGTCGCAATCGGGATCAACCCGGTCGAGCTCGAAAACCGCGGGCTCGACGTGCCGGGCTCGTGGAACGCGTTGCTCGAAGATCAGTATGAGGACACGCCGGTGATCTTCCCGCAGTCGCCGAACCTCAAGCGGTTCGGCTGGATCACCTCCTACCACGCGGAACAGAAGGGTATGGAGCCGACTGAGTGGTTCCAGGCACAGGCCGATCACCTCGATCTTCGGATCGTCGCCTCCCACACCCCCGGAGCGCGGAGCCTCGGACAGGGGGCCGCACCACTGATGCATCACAACTATCCGTGGGTGCTCCGCCGCTTCGTCGACGATTTCAACGTTGAGGTGAAGTTCCCCGATCCGGTCCCGATGTTCTTGAGTTCCGGGATCGTCAGCGAGTACACGAACGCTCCCCACCCCTGGACAGCGCGCTTTTTCATCAGCGCCCTGATGGAGCCGTGGGTGCAACAGCGCATCGCGACCGACGTCGACGAGTTCGGTCCCGGCCGGCTCGACGTCGACTACTCGGGACTCGGGCTCGACTCGTACACCGAGCGAACGTTAAGTGCGTCCGTCACAACGATCACCTTCCAGGAAGAACAGCAGTACAAGTCGCTCTCGGAGGACGTCTACCAGGACGTCCTCGGCCAGCCGAGCACGGACCTGTAGGCTGCCATACACAGCGATTCGGACAGTGAAAGACACACGATGTCAGTTTCAGAGCTGCTAAAACAGACGGTGCGCGGGCACGGGGACAGCGGAATCTCTCTGCCGGACCCCCGGTCGGCGGTCACGACCAAGCGGTTCGTGCTTGGTCTCGGGGTGAGCGCGGTCGGGTATCTCGTCCTTTCGCCGCTGTTGTTTTTGCTTTGGACGAGTGTCTGGTCGGGGTATCCCGGCCAACTCGGCGCGGAGTTTACGTGGCAGAACTACATCGCCGTCTACACGTCGAACGGGACCTACCAGTTGCTGGCCCACTCGCTGTTTGTCGGAGCCGGTGTCACCGTTGTCGCCGGGTTTTTCGGGCTAACGTTCGCGTGGCTGCTGGCGCGGACGAACGTGCCGACGAAAGGCTGGATGGAACTGGTCGTCTTGGCCCCCTACGCAGTCCCGAGTTTCATGTTCGCGATGATGTATATCACGACGTTCGGCCCTCAAACCGGACTCGTGACAAACGTCGTGATGGACGTGTTCGGGCTGCAGGCCCCGCCATTCAACATCTACTCGCCACAGTGGATCGTGATCATCGTCGGCATCAACGCGACGACAACGTTCTATCTGCTCACCGTCCCGGCGTTGCAGGATATGGACGCCGCCTATGAGGAAGTCGCGCGCATCTACGGTGCGAGCACGCCCCAGACGCTTCGATCGGTCACGTTTCCGCTGATCAAGCCCGCGATCCTCTCGGCGACGTTGCTCACGTTCATCATCAGTCTCGGCGAGTTCGCCGTCGTTGCCATCCTCGGGGCTCCTGAGCAGTTTCACGTATACGCGACGAAAGTCTGGCTGGCGGTCAACGGGACAGTCCCACCACAGTACGGGGCAGCCGCCGCGCTGTCGATGAGTCTCCTTGCAGTGACGGTCGTTCTCGTGTGGTACTACCGAAAGGTGACGGCCAGGACTGAGCAGTTTATGACAGTCGACGGGGACGGCTATCGGACTCGACAGTGGGATCTCGGACGATGGCGCTGGCCCGTTGCAGGGCTGATCTGGAGTGGACTGTTCGTCTTCTGGATCCTCCCGCTCGGGACAATGGTCCTCGTGTCGTTTCACGACGTCTGGCTCGGGCACGTCAATTTCGGGGCGCTCACGATCGAGCACTACACCGAAGTGTTCGGGTCGGAACTCATCCGGCGCGCGTTCACCAATAGCTTCATCATCGGCGCGGTGAGTGCGACCGTCGGCACGGCACTCGTCACGCTGTTGGCGTACTACACCGAGCGGACCAGCTATCGCTTTCGCGGTCTCGTCGACGTAATGTCGCTCACGCCGCTGGCCGTCCCCAGCATCATCCTCGGTGCGGCGGTTATCTTCACGTACCTCTGGATCGGCAAGTTCGTTCCCGTGTTCGATGTTTACGGGACGATCTGGATTATCGTGCTCGGGAGCATCGTCGTGTTTATTCCTGTCACCTCCAGGATCGCGATCGGCAACATCGTACAGATCCACAATCACCTCGAAGAGTCGGCGCGGATACACGGGGCGAGCTGGCTCCAACAGATCCGGGAAGTGTTTCTGCCCCTGTTTCGGACGACGATCGGTATTATCTCATTTTACTTGTTCATACACGTCTTCCGGCTGCTGACGGTCCCGATTATGACGTACACACAGGGGACTGAAACGGTCTCAGTCGTCATCTTCTCGCAGTGGCTCAACTACGCTGACGTCGAGTTCGTGTCTGCCATCTCTGTCGTCTTCGTCAGTCTCATGTTCATCACGATCCTCGCCCTTCGGTACTCCGGACTGCGGTTCTACGCACTGCGGTGATCCTCGAATGTCTTGTCAGGGGTAGCAGGCCGCTATCCAGCCAGCGACTTACAGATCGACCGTCTCGTCGACGAACAGTTCGTCAACCGCGTACTTGCGGGGGATCAGTCCCTGATCGTGTGCGTAGTCGACGAACGTTCGGAGTTCCCGACGGGTCTTCTCCGTCAGCCCGTACTCCCAGAGGTCCTCGCCTAGTACCTCTCGCTGGTTACTGAGGTGGATATGCCCCCAAGTCATCGTCATATGGGTGCTCGGACTGCTGTTTCGATCAATGGCGTCGTCACGTGCCTCGCAGAACGCGTCGTAGACGTTGACCGCGACCCAGGGATTCGCTTCAAGTACCTCGTCGCGTATCGCGACCACGTGCATCGGGGGATGGATCTCCGTCTTCTCGTAGTACGCTTGCTCTTCGGCGATCGGATCGTCGAACATGAGTTCCACCGAATCCGACTCCCGAACAGCGTGAAACAGCGACCCGGCGGGGTCCATAGCGGCGTCGAGGTCGCCGTCGAACAGCATCTCCCGCATACCAGCGGGGTCAGAGACGGCGTCATCCCCGATCTCTCGGACATCGAACCGATCGGGTACGTCGATCGGTACGTCGTCTTCCTTCCGTCGGTACCAGGTGACGGATTCGAGGTCCAGCCCGTAGTGCTCGGCAGCGATGCCGCGGACCCACACGTTCGCCGTCGTCTGCCAGGACTGGACGCCCACGTCTTTGCCTTCGAGATCTGCCGGGCCGTCGATGCCGGCGTCGGTGTGCTTGTAGAAAAATGAGTGTCGGAACCGTTTGCTCGGGAACACCGGGATCGCGGTGAACGGATACTGTTCGCGGTTCGCCCGCGAAGAGAGATACGACGCCAAGGAGACCTCACAGACGTCGAACTCGCCGTGACGGAAGAACCGGCGGTGTCGCCGCGGCGGATATTCCGTGAGGCTCGTCAATTCGATCCCGTCGGGTTCGACCTCCCCCGTCAAGAGGGATCGCACGATGTCGCTGTCACTGGTACAGAGGGACAGTTCTACGGACACACTCACCGTCTCAGATCCAGCCACATTGAAGATATCGGTCGCGCGTACGCCCGTCCGAAGAATATCGACACGGAAGCGGAACGAAGTTGCCAAGCGGGAGGTCGTCCACCATTCCGTCACAGCAGCGATCGATGCAACGACCGGTGAATATACGATGCCAGAAAGCGAACGGACGGCCGTGACACTCCACTGCTCGCTCGCCTGTGATCGCTATGAGTGGACGCGTTCGCTGTGGGACGGGACGGTCTCACCGGAGGGGCTGGATCTGTCCCTGCTCGAATACCACAATCCTGAACGGTTCGATCGGATGGCCAATCACCTGGAGTTCGATATCTGTGAACTCTCGATGGGGACGTATCTCGCGACACGGGAGCGTGGAGACTCGTTTCCGTTCACTGCGATCCCGGTCTTTCCCCACCGGCGTTTCAGACACTCCTACATCTACACCCGACGCGATGCGGACATCAATGATCCGACAGATCTCGAAGGGGCGAGCGTGGGCGTTGTGAACTGGCAGACGACCACCGGGATCTGGCAGCGTGGGATTCTCGCCGATCAGTACGGTGTCGACCTCCGCGAGATCGAGTGGCACCGGATCGGATCGGAAATAGTCCCCGTGGACGTTCCAGCAGAGTTCGACGTGGTTGATGTTGACGCGGGCGGTGGTACGGTCCCGTATATGGAGACCCTGCTGCAGGACGGTGATCTCGACGCCGTGTTACATCCGGTCAGACTCGACGACCCGGCGGCGACGCGGCTGTTCGACGATCCGATCATCGAAGAGCAAGCGTACTACGAGGAGACGGGGATTTTCCCAATTATGCACGCGATCGTCGTCCGGGACGAACTGCTGGCCGAGCATCCGTGGATTGTCCAATCGCTGTATGACGCCTTCGAGGCCGCGAAGCGACAGTGTTTCGAGCGGCTCGAACAGCCCCAACGGTTGCCCTTGCTCTGGCCGGAACAGTATCTCGAACGGGAACGGGACATAATCGCCGACCCCTGGGAGTACGGCCTGACCGAGACTAACCGGACCGTGTTGCGGACGCTCGTCGAGTACGCCGTGGATCAAGGTGTCGCTGACGAGCCATACGCGCTCGAAGACCTATTCACGACGGAAACACTGAACACCGAGACGTTTGGATAGGCCCCGCACGTTGTATAAGTGGATAGCCCTGGAAACTGTACTGACTGGGTAGCTGCTCGGAAACTAACAGCGTTGTCCTGCCACCGGGCTTACGTGCCTTGAGACACGACCAGGAGATATGGTTCTTGACTCTGGAGTCAGGGCCTCTGTTTCGCTGCACACTAATCTTCAAACAGCAATCAAACGGGCACTGACACTGGACTCGTGGGTGTCCCGTTCCCGTGAGCGCCTCGCCTCGGAGACGTTCATCCGCCGTCACACGCAGTTCGACTCGGTTGACGAGTTCTGTCGGGCCTGCCCGTGTGACGACGACACGGTCGGGGGCGTTCAACAGCTCTCGACAGACCAGCGGGATGCGTTCGTGGCGCGGACGACCGATTTTGAGGGGTGGGCGGAAATGAAACAGACCGCAGCGACTGAAGACCTCCTCACGCTCCAGAACGTCTGATCATCCCAGTCCCGGGAGCGCAGCGAGCGCGTGGTAGAGTGCGAAGCTGATCACACCCCCGCCGACCATCGAGGCGATCCACGCCCCGACCGTGTATCCCGTCTTCGTGGCAGACACTCCGTCCGAACTTGACGACCCGCCGACCAGCCCGGCGCCGACGATGCTAGAGATCATCACCTTGTTGAACGAGATGGGATAGCCGAGGACGATCGCGGCTTGCGCAATGAGAAACGCGGGGATGAACGCGGCGATCGACCGCCTGGGCCCGAGTGAGGCGTACTCACGGGCCACTGCCTGAATGAGGCGCGGCGACCGGAACCAGCCACCGAGGAGGATGCCGAGTCCGCCGAGCGCGAGCAGGTACAGTGAGGGCAGACCGAGCGACGATTCGAAGACAGCTTCCAGCGGCCCGGTGGCGAGCCCGACCTGCGAGCCGCCGCTGGTGAACACGACGACGAGCGCGAGCGCGACCAACATCCGATTGATCCCGGTCGTTACGTCACGCCGGAGTTGCCAGTAGACGATGCCAGCGGTGAGAAGTCCGATCACACCCCCGACGAGAACGATGCCGGCCTCGCTACCCCCGACCGATGCGACGTTGAATTGACGGGTGAGGACGCCCGAGATCGACGCCTGGTCGCTCTGCGGGGCCGGGAGAAACGATAGCTGGATGTTGGCGAGTGTATAGCCGACACCGCCGGCAAGGAGTGGAATGCTCAGCGTGTCTGAGACCATCTCGCCCAGCAACAGCCACGCGAGACCGTACGCGAGGACGCCTTCGACGATAGGGATAGCGAACCAGAATCCCAGAATCTTGGCGTACGTCACGACTGCAAAGCCGCCGCCGAGCGCGACACCCGCACCGATCGCGGCACCGGTGACCGTGAATGCTGAGGGGATCGGGTAGCCACGGGAATTCCCGATGGTGATGAGTGTCGCTGCCGTAAGCAGCGTCGCAGTCGCGGCCAGCGGGGTGATCGTCACGCCGGTCACCAGTCCGTGACCGATCGTCTCCGAGATACTGCCTCCCTGTGCGACGGCTCCGAGGGCGGCGACGATCCCGACCAGCAAGGCCCCTCGCAGGGTCGAGAGCGCGTTCGCCCCAACAGCGGGCGCAATCGGAGCGGAGTTGCTGTTCGCCCCGACAGTGAATGACATAAAGAGCGATGCAGCCAGCGCAACACTGACGATGCCGATAACAGAGGACATAGATGGATTCAGACGGTGTTGAGACTCAAGGGTGGAGTTCTGATATCCCACACTCTCGAACAGACACGTATGACTCTGTTGGTAGCGTACGTTTGTGTTACGGAGAAAGTTCGTAAACGGGCGCTTCTCGTCCGAGTCGAATCTGACGTTGCACTCCCGTCATTCGCACCACGCCGCGCTCGCTGTCTCGTGGAGCCAATGCCAAAGTGAACACGAGTGAGTTCAGGACCGCCAACCCGTCCGCGCAGCCGCGGAACTATCCCGAAAAACGATCCTTTTTCGGGCCGCTGTCTTGCGGTTTCCACAGGGCTTTTGTTCGGCGATTCGTTAGCGTGCGGTCAATCGATGGCTCGATACAGTTACGCTCGCTTCACTACACGGACGAGTACGGGGTCGCTGACGGGGGCGTACTCGTGAGGTCTGTCGCTACCCCCCTCGACGATATCCGTTTCGCTGCCGAGTATGTAACCACCACATCATTGATTCTGCGTTGCTGATACAGATGAGCGCGACCCGATCCCAACAGCTCCAGAAGTCGTTTCTGAAGTATCAGCACGTGTTCGTGTTCGCAGCACCAGCGTTGTTCGTGTTGCTGGTCGTGCTCGCCGCTCCGACAGACGGCGGCGGCCTCAAGTACTGGCTGGAATACTGGTGGTTGTTCCCCTTCTTCCTGCTCGGGGCGATCACTGTCAACACCGTCGGAATCAGCGGCTCAGCACTGTTCGTGCCGTTCCTGATCTTCGTGTTCCCGTTGTTCGCGTTCCCGCTCGAACCGGAGACGATCGTGAAGATCGGGCTGATCAGCGAGTCGTTCGGCCTGTCGAGTTCGGCTATTGCCTTTATCCAGTACGGGCTAGTCGACCGACGGCTCGCGCTCACGATCGTCGCCGGAAGTGTGCCCTTCGTCATCGGCGGCGCGCTCCTGTCGTTTTTCATTCCGGAGCCGCTCTTTCACGCCGCGCTCGGTGCGGCGCTGCTGACGGCTGGGTATCTTATGCTCAAGGCCGATCTCGGACACGGAGAACCGGCCGACGAGAGCCCGAGCGTCTCTGCCGACGGCGGCACTCCGTCGGACCTCCCCGACGACGACGGCAAGCTCGGTCCCGCCGGCGTCAAGACGACGACCGAGGGGGAAGTCACCCGCGTCGACCGCGAGGGTGACACCTACCGGTACTCCTGGTCGGGGTATCTCGAACGGTTCGCCAACTACAGCGTCGGTGGATCCTTCCAGGGGCTGGCCGGGTTCGGCAGCGGGGAGCTCGGGATCATCTCCCAGCTCCGGACGGACGTGCCGGCCAGGGTCGCGATCGGGACGAACCACATCGTCGTCGCAACGACGGCAATTCTCGCGTCGCTCGTCCACGTGTTCGCCGGGAACGTGCTTCCGGGCGTCCACTCCCTGACGCTCTCGTCGACGCCCTGGAATATGGTCGTGTTCACCGTCCCGGCGACGGTCACCGGCGGCCAGATCGCACCGTACGTTTCGAACGCGCTGGACACGGAGACAATCCAGAAGGGGGTCGCTGTCCTGTTCGCCCTCATTTCAACGGCGCTGTTCCTGATGGCCGGGGGTGCCGGTGTGTGACTCGGACAAACGACAACCGTCAGGAGCACGAAGGGAACGACAAGATGTATCAGGACATCCTGCTGCCGACCGACGGGAGCGACGGCGTCGAACGGATCGCCGAACACGCCGGTTCGCTGGCTCGCCAGTACGACGCGACGGTCCACGTTCTGTCGGTCGCGGACACGCGAAACCGATTCGAGGGCCCGTCGATGGGGGTGGGTGCCGCCGCCTGGGAGGACGCCGAGCGAGAACGAGCGCGAGAGGCCGTTGAAGAGGCCATCGCCACTCTCCCTGAGGACGTATCAGCCGACGGAGCCGTCGAATCCGGCGTCCCGCACGCGGCCATTCTGGAATACGTCGAGGAGACTGGGATCGACGTCGTTGTGATGGGGACGCACGGCCGAACGGGGATCGACCACTACCTCATCGGATCCGTCGCCGAGCGGGTGGTCCGGCAGTCGCCAGCACCGGTTCTGACCGTGCGGATCGGCGACGCGTAGTCCGCTCCGCATCGCCCGCTTTCCCGGTACTTTGATCGCGCTCGCCAAACCTAAGCCCCGTGCACACCAAAACGAAGGTACGTCGGGGGGGCCGAGGATCGAATGGCGACAGCGACACTCCCAGTAACAAGCCCGGGAGGCCTTCGGGAGCCGGCAACAGACGGGCTGCGGTCGATAGCTGACCGTCGCCGACACCCTTCCGTCTGTCCAGTCATCCTGACGTAGGTTCCCGGGACGAGGGCTGATTTGTGAGAATCGGGAAACCCCAACAGTCGGTGTGGGTGCGGACTCGGCACTCATAGGTTTCGTCAATTCTGGCCGAGCAGTAGTCATCAATCAATAAACGAGTTCAGTAAGATGATTAGCCTATCAATTTAGTGCTGAATCTATCCGCCACATTCAGCACGCACATCCTGACAGAATGTCTCAATCGGCGACTAATTTGCTCCGTTGAGACCAGTGTGGCTGTACACGAACGCCCGAAACCCACTCTCATATTCGACTATCGAACGAAAGCCAATCTTTTGCGTTCGTAGGAGAATTCTCTCACCGCTGTACTGCGGTTTTACCGTCGAAAATCGGCGATGGGCGCTGGAGGGGCTTGTTCGACTGCCGAACGGATCGACCGTTCAGGCGTGAGGCGGCCGAAATCGCCCGTCTCAAAATTGCCGGTTCTGGTGCCTAAATTCCAGTATCGGACTGTCCGTGCCAGATGCAGTGCGCGAGTCGGTCACTCTCCGACCGGTTCGATGTCGGGATCGAACAACTCCTCGATCCGGCAATCGAAGTAAGCAGCAAGTTTGAATGCCAATTCTAGCGATGGATCATAGCGGTCACGTTCCACTGCGTTTATCGTTTGACGTGAGACGCCAACGGCTGTGGCCAAGTCTCCTTGACTCAACCCGGCCCGTTCGCGGTAAACGTCTATCTCGTTTTTCATAAATACGTCGCAGCTATTCGTACTGTCGTTTCACATACCAGTGAGCGGCTCCAAATATGAAGACCAACAGGAGATACCCCCAAAGTGCGCCTCGGATAGCCGCGGGAGCGGTGTACACGCCAGTCGTGCTGAGGACGACGTCTGCCGGGATCCCGATGATACTGACAGCAGCAATGAATGCTGATACCGCTTGACTTGCTTCCCACTCCATATGCTGTTCGAATTCGTCTCTGAGCGAAACTGGCGAATACCAGTATCCGATCCACATTCCAATGGCGCCAAGCCAGTACAGCCCCAATCCAGTAAAGAGCACAAGCTGTTCCTTAGTGACCGTCCAGATCGTCATTGCAAGAAAAAAACTGACAACACCGACTCCAACGGACCGGTTTATCCACTTGCTGTACTGTTCGCGCTTCTGAACTTGCTGTTTCGCGGTGAATTCTTCTGTCATTGGCATCAGGGTGTAAAATACCCTTTACAGTAAAGAATACTTTACACCAATATAAAAATGTCGACCCGGGGGAGGGTGCGACTGTCCCACCTGTTCTGAATGACTTCCAACAGTGCTGAATGTACGCTCTCGATCTTGCACGGAGTCTCATCCAGAAGCACCCCCTATCGAGTACTCAGTACAGAGTCTACGTTGAGTACTGACCCTGTCGAGAACCCCACTGATCCTCTCACATTTCGACGACCAACTTACGTGAAAAGACGGCGAATGTAATCGCAGGTACCGGTTTGAGTGGGGGGGATCCGCGGCGAAAAGCCCGGGCGATAACCACCGCGAAGACTGCGATCAGAGTGACGCCATTTAGGCCGATCAACTGCACGAGCCGGTGGATATTTGCATTTGTGATGATAAATCTACCGGATGGTGGTGGTGGCACCCGAACAGCTGTGGTCTGGTGGTGAGACGCTATGAGTCAACGTGACCAGTCCGAGTCAGCCTCGGCGAGATCGAGAGTCAGTCGGCGGCGCTTCGTGGCCGGGCTGGCAGCCACGGGCACGTCGGCAGTCGGGGCCGGATGCGGCGAGTTGGGGACGATATCCGGTGACGGGACCGAGAGCGACACGGTGGAGGTGTTTGGCGCCCAAATCAGCTTTCCCGCTGACACCGTCAAGGCGGCCCTCTACGAGCACGGTGGTCTCTCCCGGGACGTGGATGTCGTGTTGCACGACGACGACTATGAGACCGATGAGATAATGGTCGACATTGGAGCCGCACTTGAGAGCTCCGACGGGGCCGACCTATTGGTCATCGGTGACCGCTGGCTGCAACAACTTCACAGAGAGGGCCTTCTCGCGAACCTCACCGAACGGCTGCCGGACCGGGTACTGGAACCCGTCGAGTCAGAGTCCTTCTGGGCGGCCAGTCGCTCGGGCCGGGCCCAGGGGACGGGCGACCGGTATGGCATCCCGCTCCGCGTCGATATGCGGACAGTCCTGTACCGTCGCGACCTCGCGGAGGCGGTCGGCTACGACCCCGCAGGAGCAAACTGGGGGAGCGAGCCCCTGTCGTGGGAACGCTGGTCGCACGTCGTCGCCGGCATACTCGCAGACAGCGGCGTCGAATACGGCTTCACGTCTCCGCTGGGTGCCTACTGGTCGTTGGCGATCGGCCCGTTCTACGAGGCGCTTTCGACGTGGGGTGGGGCGTATTTCGGCGATCCGACGGCCACGTTGCTCGGCCCCACCGGAGAACGACCCGTGACGGTCGCTGAAGACGCGGGACTGGACGCGGCCAGGATGCTTCGGCGGTTCCTCCACGACGAGTCGGTCGATGGGTTCGGGTCGTTCGCCGGGGATTTCGTCCCCGCCGTCGCGCTGGACTGGCGCGAGAGGGACATCCGAGAGGCACTCTCACGTGACGCGGCCGTGGCTCACCACGTCTGGACATCGGCGCTGACCGATTCGGCGGTCGAGGACGTGGACGTGACTGCCGATCGCTTCGGCGTGACACCGACCCCGTACGGCGTGCGTCCCCAAGAGGGCTCGTACCCGCGGACCGGTGGCACGATGTCGCCGATGGTGTCGAGACAGGTGATCGTCAACCCGAACAGTGAGCGCCAGTCCGCAATCACTCGCGTCCTGCAGGCGATGACGAGCCCCGGGTTCCAGAAACGCCTCCTGCGAACCGAGGGATGGCTCCCTCCCCGAAAAGACGTGCTCGACTCCGCTGCAGCCGACGAGACGCTGGGTGCACACGCGCAGACGCTTCGACTCGTCGGCGAACACGCGCTGCCGGTTCCTTGGACCCCTGTCTGGGAGGAACAGATGGGGTCGATCGCGACGCAGGTCAACGCCATCCTCGCCCGCGAGCAATCCCCACGGGCTGGCCTCGAATCGCTGGCGTCCGAACTCCAGCGCATCGATTTGAAGGCCTGACTCGCCACGGAGTCACGGTCAGGGGCCAGTCTCCGGCTTGCTTGTGAAGGTAGCTCGGTGATCAATTCGCACACGCTACTGAACGGCTGATTCAGAACGAATTGGGTGAAATTATCCTCGCATCAGTGCCGGCTACACGCTCTGTATTTAGCAATTGCGTCACCGAAAGAATATTTGCATATCGACTACATAAGTGTAAGATATGCATTGTATCGGTCGAGAACGATCGACAATCGAGAGCACCCGATCAGTGCAGGCGTCGTCTACGGTGGGTAAGCGATGACTGGCGAGCGTGGGCCACGGTTCTCCCGGCGGCAGTATATGCAGACGGCCGGCGTCAGCATCGCCACACTAGCTAGTGTCGGGATCGCCCAAGCGGGCGGTGGTGACGAAATTTGGCGCTTCGAAACGGGTTCTATGGTCGACTCGTCGCCGACAGTGGTGAATGAGACCGTCTTCGTCGGCAGTTGGGATGGCAATGTGTACGCGTTAGACGTGGGTGATGGTACCGAACGGTGGCACTTCGACACCGGTGATCAGGTCTGGTCGTCTCCGGCGGTAGTGGATGAGACGGTCTTCGTCGAGAGTGGCGACGACAACATATACGCATTAGATGCGAGCGATGGCACCGAACAGTGGCATTTCAAAACCGGTCCTAGCTTGGAAAACAGATCGTCGCCGACAGTGGTGGATGGGACCGTCTTCGTCGGCAGTGGCGACGACATCGTATACGCGCTGGATGCGAGCGATGGCACCGAACAGTGGCGCTTCGCAACCGACAATCACATCAAGTCGTCGCCAACTGTGGTTGATGGGACCGTCTTCGTCGGCAGTGCCGACCACAATGTGTACGCATTGGATGCGAATGACGGCACCGAACAGTGGCGCTTCAAAACCGGCGAGGGTGTCAGATCGTCGCCGACAGTGGTGGACGAGACGGTCTTTGTCGGGAGTGAGGATCACAACGTTTACGCGTTAGATGTGAGTGACGGTACCGAACAGTGGCGCTTCGGAACCGACTCTTCCGTCATTTCGTCGCCAACAGTAGAGAATAAAACTGTATTTATTGGGAGTCTAGACAACAGCGTGTACGCACTGAATGCGAACGATGGCACCGAACAGTGGCGCTTCAAAACCGGCGGGAGTGTCAGATCGTCGCCGACAGTGGTGGACGAGACGGTCTTTGTCGGGAGTGCCGACGGGAATGTCTACGCATTGGGTGCGGGTGATGGCACCGAACAGTGGCGCTTTGAAATCGGCAATCACACCGAGTCGTCGCCAACGGTGGTTGATGGGACTGTCTTCGTCGGGAGTGCCGACCACAGCGTGTACGCATTGGATGCGGGCGTATCAGGATCAAGCGAGGGATCGCGGGCAATGCTCGGAACGCTGGGCCACCATAGCGGCTGGCACTACGCGGACCAGTCGATTTCAACCACCGCAAACGGATATGGACCCGGATTCGGTGCCTTTGCCGCTGTTGGTGCTCTCGGAGGCGGGGGGTATTTGGCCTACCAGAAGAAGACCAATCAGCACGCTGAAGGCGATCAGGGGTAAATCGATCCCCGCCACGCAGGAGGTCAGACTCCCTCTCATCTTGGGGCGGTGGTGCAGAAGTCTTTACAGGCACCGTCCTGCCTACTCTCGATTAGATAGGAGTAGTAGCCTCGACAATCAGTGAGAGGACGGCAATACTCGATTCCAGTCATAAGATCAACCGCCTGTTTAGACCTTGAGAAGCATTCTGACCCACCGTCTCTCGTCTTGTGAGTGGGTGCACCTAGATCATCGCCCGGCATCTCCGTATCTCTTCAATGGTAAACGACAGCTAAGCGCTGACTACACGCTCTATATTCAGCACGCGGATTCTGGCAGAATGTGAAGCTGTAGTGTCAATCGGCGATTGATTTGCTCCGTTGAGACCGGTTTGACTGTACCGTGAACTCGTGTGAACGTCACTCGCCCGGTTGTTCATCGAACAAAAGCAGACACATTCCAACAGCAGAACACGAGACGCCGAACTCAGAGGGTGTCAGCCGTGATTTCGGTAAGTATCTCGGCGATGAGCGCTGGAGGCGCTTGCCCGACTGTCGAACGAATCGTCCTTTCAGGCGTGAGACGTCCGAATTCCGGCAGCTCAGAAACAGCAATTTATCAATTGAAATACCTTTTGCGGCGACGGTGAACGAGATAGAGCGCGAGTATAGTATTCCATCAACAGCTGCCGTCCCAGGTGAAATCAAGGGGTTCCCAAGAGCGATAGACATCTCTTGATGAAAAAAACACTCTTACTAACCGCCAGACACCCCTGGTCTAGATAGATCAATACAGATCACTATTGAGAAGAGTTTGCTCTCTTTCTTGTGGAGATTCTATTCCGCCTTTCGACAATGCGGTAGACCGTCGAATAATGGAGACAACTGTGAGTCGGTCACGCTAATTCTGGCAGAGACTAGATGGTTTGTCTTGTGGGTGCTGAATAGAGCGCGCGTATCGGTCACTGATCTTACGGCAACCAGTGGGGCGACGAATTGCTCAAGACAGAGCATCCACGTAGAAACCTGTTCATCAGCCCATAGTATAACAGCCACATATCCGAGAATAGCTTATGACTCTCTGCTTGGTGCAAATCCTGCAGCCTCAAGTGCTGCAGTCCACGAGCCAAATCGATTAAAGTAGGTGCCCGCACTATATTCCCCGTCTTGATCCATATCTGTTGACGTTGGAACACTATTATTTGCATCCGCCAGACGCTGTAATTCGTTGATTAATTCTTCTTCAGAGATTTTTCTCCTTTGGGGGCCGCGATTCGAACCCAGCAGCCTCGATCGCCTCATTCCAAGATGCAAAGCGATTGCGGTAGGTCACTGGACTAAAATCTCCGTACGCACTCATCTCGCGCTTTGTCGGGGTATGTTCAAGATCGTCGGCAATTCGCTTGATTTCACCCAGCAGGACGTCACGTGGTTTTTCCGTCCTGTCGGGGCGACTATCTAAGTCTGCCTCTGTCAATGCCTCACTCCACGAACCGAAATGATTCTTGTAGGTACTGAGTCCGTGCCGCCCTTTCTCGTACATATCTTGTTCTGAGGGGACCTTCTCTAACTCCGCGGCAAGTCGTTTGAGTTCAGCAATGAGTGCGTCCCGAGGAATGCGCTTGCCAGTCGGTTGCTCAAGATCGGCCATTGCCAGCGCGTGTGCCCACGACCCGAATTCCGCTCTGTAGTCTGTCAGGGTAAACGATCCGTCTTCCATAATTTCGTCTGGAAGCGGGGCTCTGCCAAGATCGGTGGCAAGCTCCTGCAGTTCAGTGAGCAACTGATTTCGGGTCGGCGTCATACACTCTCATTTTCTTGAGAGGGATAGGTAGTACCCTGTGATTGTTCAGGTGAAGACACTGTTCAAAGACTCTTATCTGGGTCCACAGTGGCTCCGATCTATCTTCAATTACGGCCGGAGACCAATTCTGGGGCCACAATACAATACCGGTAGGGTATGTGGTATTGACTACGCACGCCTCGTAGACGGCTTCTGTCGGTTGCGGTCAAGTAGGTGGGGCCGGGCGGCGTGTGACCAATGAGGTAGACTGACTATGACAAAACGACGTAAGTTCTTGATCGGAATGGGATCGCTCGCCGCTGGCGGGGCGACTCTAATGGGTGCTGGTGCGTTTACCAGCGTAACGGCGGACCGAACAGTCGACGTTAACGTCGCTGGGGATGCGAGCGCGTATCTCGGACTAAAGCCGGTGAGCAGCAGTCCCAACTCGGATTTTGTGGAGGTGAACAGCGAAGAGGTCAGCCTCGATTTCAGCAGCAGCAACAACTCGAACGATCTCGGGAACGGATTCAACCCCGACGCGACGACGCGGATCAACGACCTGCTGCAGGTCAGCAACCAGGGGACACAGCCCGTCAACTTCTGGGTTAATATCAAGAACCTCGGAGCGGGAAGCGACTTCGTGACTATCGAAGCGAGCGGGTATCCGACGTTCAATTCTAACTTCGGGAAGACGACCGGAGCGAGCTCACAGCTCGCCTTCGACGGGGGGAACGCGGGGAACCTAAAACCATATACCCTCGATACGGGTGAGGACATCTACCTCCACCTGGTCGTTGACGCGGGCGGAGAATTACCCAACAACTTCAACGGCTCGGTGACGTTCGTCGCCGAAAACGACGGGATGCCGGGTAACTAGACCAATGAAACGACGCAACCTCCTCATCGGAATGGGATCGTTCGCCGCCGCCGGCGGAAGTGTGCTCGGGTCCGGCGCGTTCTCGACGGCGGAAGCCACCCGGGACGTATCCGTTCAGGTGGCAAACGAAAATAACGCCTTCCTGGCCATCAAGCCCTCGAACACCGCGAACGGACAGTTTGCCACGCAGGGGTCGTCTGATAACCAGATCGGCCTGGACTTCTCCGGAAGCGGCAACGGCGGTACCGGCGTCGGCCAGAATTCGGTGTACAACTTTGACGACGTGTTCCGGATCGCTAACCAGGGGACGCAGACGATCTATGTCTGGTCGAGACTCTCCGGCGGGTCGAAGTTCGACGACGACAACCTCTACTTCTACCCGAACGGCTCCCGGTCAACGGAACTGAACGACAGCTCGAATAGCGTTCTTACCCTCAGCCCGGGTGAGAGCGCGAAGATCGGCGTCCACATCGATACCGACGGGCTTTCGACCGGCTCCGACAGCCTCACGGCGACGATCCGCGCCGACGTCGACAAGCCCGGCAACTCCGGATCTGTCGGTCCCGTCGGTGACGAGACGCTGGTCGTCAGTCAGACGCCCGATCAAGGTGAGTTCAGTTCGATACAGAATGCTATCGACGAGGCTGACGGGACGACCATCCTCGTTGAAGATGGTCCTGATACGTACGACGAACAGGTCACTGTCGACACGTCGCTCACCCTCCGGGGGATCGACGATCCGACCGTCGTAGCGCCCGGAACGGCGAACACATTCGAGGTCACCGCCGACGACGTGACGATCGAAGGGTTCGAAATCCGGAATCCAGGAACCAATGTCAGTGCGAGTCCGAAGGACTACTCGGGCGTCATCGGCGTCAATGTCCAGTCAGGGACGACCGGAGTGACGGTGAGGGATAACCTCATCGTGGGGATCGGAACCGGAAACGACGATGCGAATCCGATCGCCGTGTACGCCCAAGGCGGAACGAGCGGCATCACGGTCGAGAGTAACCGGATCGAAAATCTCGAAGGGACCGACGAGGACGAGGGCACCGTCCAAGCCGTGCTGATCAACTCGCAGAAAGCAATAGACGGTATCGACGACGGCATCGGCAACGCCCGCGTGGCGAATAACACGATCACCGATCTGCTCGACACCCGCTCGACGAACGCGATCAGGTTCAACGGCGATGTCTCAGGCGAGATCGTCGGCAACACGATCTCCGACCTGAACACCGAGGGCGACATCCCTGGAACAGACGATCCGGGTGGATTCACGCAGGTGATTGCGCTTCAGAAAGGCGGCAACAGCACGGCCGGCCCGTCCGACGTTACGATCAAGAACAACGACATCTCGAACATCGAGACGACGACGGCGGACAACTGGGCGCCACCGTTCCACATCACCGTTGGATCGAATGCGTCCGATGTCACCATCACCGAAAACGACCTTACTGCCGACAGTCAAGACACCGAAGTGTTCATCGAGGACCAGAGCAGCGGGTCGCCTTCCCTGAACAAGGTCCTCAACGAGATGAACAACGTATTTAGTCCGGAAGCCGTGGCTGGCGAGAACCGAATCGTCCCCCTACAGACCGAGAACGGCGGCCTATTCGCAAATCTTGGCAATGGAAAAATAGCTCCGCTTCAGGAGGGAACGAAACTGAGCGAATTCCCGACGGGTCCGGGTTCGCCGTTCGAGCTTGATGGACAGTTTATGCAACCAGTATACGCAAATAAAACTGAGGATTCCATTTCTATCGATGTGGTATCTAATGGGTTCGGACCGACTAGTCTGTCACTAAATGCCGGTTCGTACAACGGAACGGCATTCGCGAGCAATAACCAGTGGGCTCGTATCCCGACTGGATCTGGCACGCCGTACCCGATTGATGGCATTAACACGGCTTGGGACAGTAATGGTGATTTCCAGGGTGAACCGATTTCCGGTGGCCCTGCCGGCGACTACGAACTCGTCGAAATCAGCGAAACTGACAACGGATTCAAGATCGTCTGGGAGTGGCTTGGAAGTTAGGAAGCTGGACTCAGCACACAGTCCGTCGAACGAGAACCAACCAACCGCCAGAGGAAGACGCCGATGCGTATTAACCCCCTCTATCGGGTGGTTTATAACTCTGGCGTATGGCGGTTCGATTCCGGCGATGTGTCGTTCGCAGAAAGGTATCGACACGGCAGACCTTCCTTGAGGGACAACTCTCATCCACTTTTCCGACGAACTAAGCTGCTGGATGAAACCTCTGTATTTAGCACGCGTATCTTGACAGGGTGGAGCCTGTCATAGAATGCGTCCCACGCTATAATCAATTTGAGTATCTTTTCAAGTCATAACGGGTGTAGAAGCGCGTGCACTTAGTGCACGAGTCTTAGAAACAGTCTGAAACACGCTATTGTTAAAAATATTCTGAGAGTTCTCACCGATCAACCGTAGTTCAGCTCGGAGCAGACGACTGCTTTGAGAACGTGGTTGGCCATTTAGAGGCCGTAGCTCCGAATGCGTAGGCAACTATGAGTACCATTCTATGACACGCTGAGAGTGTGGAGGGAGAGTCTCAGTCGGCGATTGAGTTTCTGGACTGAGACTAGTTTGGCTGTACACGAACGCCCGAGACCCCACGCTCGTGTTCGACCATCGAACGAAAGCAAATCCTTTGCGTTCGTAGGAGGATCGTCCTATCGCAGTACTGCGGTTTTACCGTCGAAAATCGGCGATGGGCGCTGGAGGCGCTTGTCCGACTATCGAACGAATCGCTTTTCCAGGCGTGAGGCGTCCGAATTCCGGCAGCTCAGAAATAGCGATTTATCAATTTGAAAACTATTTTCGGCTACGGTGAAAGAGACATAGCGCGTATCTTGCACGTGGCTGGTTCTACGAGTCGGCCGGCACCGACAACACTATAGGTATGAAAAAAGTATGAAATCGTATGGCAGAACATACCCGGAAAGTCGGTGATCGAGGTCAAGTCACCATCCCGAAAGAACTCCGTGACCGCCGCGGGATCGAAGGTGGCGACGAGATCAAGTTCATTGAGGTTAGCGACGAGATCATCATCAAGCCACCGACGGACAAAGAGCGCTTAGCAGAAGGATACAAGAAAAGGGCAGACCGGTCTCGGCAGCTGGTCGAAGAGATGGAAGGAACGTCAGCAGAAGCAACCGAGCGACTCGGGGATGCTCCGGAGTGGGGCGAGTGACCTGTGAAGGTGCGTCGCGGAGACATTGTCACTGTCGAATTGAATCCAACGAAGGGGAGTGAGCAACAGGGTTCGAATAGGCCCTGTGTCGTTATTCAGAACGACGTTGGCAACCAGTACTCCCCAACGACGATCGTCGCCCCCTTCACGAAGCAGTACGACCCCACTGACATCTACCCGTTTGAGGTGGAAGTCCTTGCCTCGAACACTACTCTCAATCACGATTCGGTGGCCGATCTCAGTCAGATCCGTGTTGTCGATGTTAGCAACCGAGTAAAGAAGAATATCGGGCCGGTGCCGCCGACGCGAATGGCGAAGATCGATGCTGCGATCAAAAACAGCCTCGGTCTGTGAATTACTGTTCGTCACGCCACACGATCCGCTGAGCAGACAACACCCCAGGTGTCGAGTGAAATTCCTGAAGTTACCCCTCGTCTGCTTTTCCCCGAAGAGGACCACAGAACCACTGCTGACTTGATCCTCTGAGTCGGTCACAGTGATGGTGACCGGGAATATAGAAATCGATAGCGCCCGTGCAAGATGGAGGGCGCAAGTCTGTCACAGACAAGTGGCTGCTTCCGAGACGATCGGTTCGCTCAATACAGAGGAACAGTTAACAATGGATCGACAGTACTTGGCATATGATGCGAAATCTGTGGAAGATCTTTCTCTCTTTGTTTATCCGGAGTGACGAGGATGGTGAGGAGACTGAAGAAGACGATAGTCGCTTTGTCCCGTCTCCCCTCGATCGGTCTGTCCGATCCTCGCACGGTGGCTCTGATGACGAGATTGAACGAGAACTCAACAGTATTAATGAACAAGCGAGAGAGATTGAAGAGAACTGACCTGAGAAGTAATTATGCCTAGTGAGTGGTTGGTTCAGAACAGAAGTGGTGAAAGAAACCTCCGCGTTCTGCTGAACTCATCCTCTAAGTCTTGCACGCGAAATCTGACAGAATATGAAGCTGTCGTGTCAATCGGCGATTGATTTTCTCTGTTGCGACCAGTGTGGCTGGATGCGAACTCCCGTGGCCACCACTCGCCCAGTCGCGCATCGAACGAAAGCAAACACATCTCAACAGTAGAACGCGAAACGCCCGGATCAGGGCCTGTAAGCCGTGATTTCGGCAAGAATCGCAGCGATGGGCGCTGGAGGCGCTTGTCCGACTGTCCAACGAATCCCCTTTCCAGGTATGAAGCGTCCGAATTCCGGCAGCTCAGAAACAACGATTTGTAAATTGGAATGCTATTTTCGGATACGGTAAAAGAGACATAGCGCGTATCTTACACCTAACTCGGCTGCCAAGACCTAATATGGCGGTAGCACCTGCGTCACCCTATCGAATGCGGGGCCATAGACGAACTACTGCAGCCCCGAATGAAAGTTGCTGCCAGCGAATGGGTCCTCCTGATATGACCAGTATCCTCCCTGGTATCTCTTTCGAAAATTAGTGCCACAACCTTATTACGCGTAATCGTCAGTCCCCAATATTGTGAGCGAAACAGCGGGGATCCACGTTCTCCACGTTGATGATGAGCCGGATTTTGTGGGGCTGGCAGCCGATATGCTCGAACGCGAGGACAGTCGATACTCCGTTGAAACCGCCACGAGCGCCAGTGAGGGGCTGGACCGACTTGCTCAAGACGACTTTGACTGCATCGTCAGCGACTATCAGATGCCAGGCAAGAATGGTATCGAGTTCCTCGAAGCGATCCGTGACGAGTATCCGGAGCTGCCGTTCATCCTATTCACCGGGAAGGGCAGCGAGGAAGTTGCCAGCGAGGCTATCTCTGCCGGTGCGACTGACTACTTACAGAAGGGACACGGCACTGACCGGTACGGACTGCTGGCGAACCGGATCGAAAACGCCGTCGGACAGTATCGCGCACGACGGCGTGCTGCCGAACTCGATCGTATTCGGACCCTTGCCAGGGAAATCAATCAGGCGCTCGTTCGCGCCAACTCACGGTCAATGGCTGAAACCCGCGCTTGTGAGATTATTAGCGATTCCGATCCGTATCTGTTCGCGTGGATTGGCGATGTCGATGCCGACACCCAGCGTATCGAATCCCGAGCATCGGCTGGGGTCGAACAGGAGTACCTTGAACAGATCACTGTCACCGCCGACAAGACCGCGACCGGTCACGGTCCCGGTGGCACGGCAATCCGCGAACGACGCGTCGCTGTCTCACAGAACATCGACAAGGATCCCGAGTTCGAACCGTGGCGCGATGACGCCTTGGAACGTGGGTATCGGTCAGTAGCTGCCGTCCCACTGGAACACGACGACACGCTCTACGGCGAACTCGTCGTCTACGCGGACCGTTCCGACGCCTTCGACGAAAGCGAACGAGAGCTGCTCGCGGATCTGGGAGAAGATATTGGCCACGCTATTCACTCATTGGAGCTACAGAAAACTCTTCGTGAGGAACGCGATCGACGACAGGCCCTATTCGAGAACACGCCCACGCCGGTGATTGCTGGCGAAGGAAGCGATGCCACGCGTCGGATCGCCGACGTGAACGATGCATTCGAGGAGGTATTCGGATACGAGTCTGGAGAAGTCATCGGCACGGACGTTACTGAGGCAATCATCCCCGACGACGAAATGGCAGACCACGAGGAGTTCCAGACGCGAGCGACGGCTGGGGAACCAATCACGACGGAGGTCGAACGGATGACAGCTGACGGGCGCCGGAAGTTCTTGCTTCACATCATTCCCTACGGATGGGATAGTGACGGCCCCGAAGGAACGTACGCGTGGTACACAGATATCACCGACCGCAAGCAACGCGAACAACAGCTTGAACGGACAAATACTGTACTCCGGACGATCGTCGAGAACCTGCCGATGGGCGTGGTTGTCGAAGACGCCGAACGGAATATTCTTATGGCGAACGATCAGTTGGGAGAAATTCTCGGTGTTCCAGTGGCCGGTGACGATCTCATCGGGCGTGACTGTGATACGGCGGCCAAAGAACTGCAGGATCTGTTTGCTGATCCTGGGGAATTCATCGATACGCTGAACGAGCGAATGGAGCAGCGAGAGCTGGTTCAGAACGAAGAAATCCACCTCGCTGACGGTCGGGTGCTTGAACGAGATTACCTGCCGTACAGCCTGCCTGAGGGTGAAGCTAACTTGTGGCTATATCGCGATATCACTGATCGAAAAGAAGAACGAGCGAGACTGGAATTTTTGGAGACGCTGGAAAACAGACTCACAGAACTCTCGATAGAATTCCTCAATACTGAAGGAAAGGACATTGGCGCTCTGATTGACAATGCACTGGAGAATATCGGGACGCTTGTCGAGGCCGATCGAAGCTATATGTTCGAAATCGATCGGGATGGAAAAACGCTCAGCAATACGTATGAGTGGTGTGGAGAAGGCGCTGAACCACAGAAGGAGATGCTCCAAGACCTGCCACTGGACACCTTCCCGTGGTGGATGCAGAAAATGGAGAATCACGAAACCCTCACTATCTCAGCCGTTTCGCAACTCCCTCCCGAAGCTGCCGCCGAACAAGAGATTCTACAAGAGCAAGATATCACGTCAGTAGTTGTTGCGCCGATGGTATCGGAAGGCGAACTCGTCGGCTTTATCGGATTTGATTGGGTGGAACAACAAGATGCGTGGTCCGAAGACTTCATTAACGTCTTGCAGATATGTAGCGAAATCTTTTCTAGTGCCATTCAACGGGAATCACGACGGCGTGAACTGGAGCGACGGGAAGCATATTTAGAACAATCCAGTGACATCATCTCGGTTATGGATAGCAGCGGAGAAGTGACATACCAAAGCACCTCAACCGAACGAGTGACTGGTTTTTCACCTGCGGAGGTTATCGGCGTCTCCGGATTTGAACACGTCCACCCGGAAGATGTTGAAAAACTTGAAGGAGTGTTTTCTTCATTTGTGGCACAACCGGATGAAGAGGTACAACTAGAACTCCGAGTCGAAACGAAAGACGGGGATTGGAGATGGATCGAAGTCAGGGGTGTAAATAAATTGAACGACCCTGTTATAGAGGGCTTACTCTTCAGCTCTCGTGATATTAGTGAGCGAAAAGAACGCGAGCAGGAACTCAAAGAGCGCAATCAAGAGATTGAAGAACGTGAGGAGCAATTCAAGATTCTCCATTCGGCGGGAGAGCAACTTATGCAGGCCACGTCCCAAGAGGAAGCAGCCGAGATCACAATTGATGCTGCGAAGAATATTCTTGGGTATGCGAGACCAGCACTCCGTCTCATTGATGAGAACGGGAGAACGCTTAAACTTGTCGCGACGACAGAAGAGAACGTTGCTACTGCCGGCAAACGTCCGGACTATCAGGCGGATGAGGATATCCCAGCCGCCCGAACCTACCGTCGACAAGAGCCAGAGATATATGACGACCTCGACGACACCAACGACGAGTACGATCGCGGTGCCTTACGTTCAGGACTGTACGTTCCGGTCAGCGATTATGGGGTTTTCAGTTGCGGGGCCCCTGAACCCAATGTCTACGACGAAACTGACGTCAATATTCTCGAAGTGCTGACGAATCTCACGGCCACGGCGCTGACACGAATTGAATCCGAACGTGAACTCCGACAGAAAAATATGCGGCTCGACAAATTTGCGAGTATCGTTTCACACGATCTGCGAAATCCACTGGAGGTTGCGATGGGACAAGTAGAGTTGGCCCGCGACGAATGTGACACGCCCCATCTGGAGCAGGCTGCTACAGCCCACGACCGAATTGCGGCAATTATCGAGGATACACTCACTTTGTCTCGCCTTGGAAAAACCGTCGAGAACATACAGGATGTCGAACTTAAAACACGTGTTCACCAGTGCTGGGAATTGGTTGAGACTGGGGCGGCCACTCTCGATCCACCGTCAGCATCGGTCAAAATGCGGGCGGATCCGGATCGACTCCAGCAAATCTTCGAGAACCTCTTTCGAAATGCGGTCGAACACGCTGGGGAGGGAGTAACCGTCAGCGTCGACCGCCTGGAAGACGGCTTTGCTGTCAGTGACGATGGGCCTGGATTGCCGGACGGCATAGACGTTTTTGAGACGGGCGAGTCGACGAGTGCGGAGGGGACTGGATTCGGACTTTCGATCGTCGAGGAGATTGTTACGGCTCACGGGTGGGAAATACATACCACCGAGAGTGAGACGGGCGGTGCCAGATTCGAGATTACTGGTGTCGAGTTCGCTGCTGTATAAACGCTCTATATTCAGCACGCGGATTCTGAGAGAATATGAATCTGTAGTGTCAATCGGCGGTTGATTTTCTCTGTTGGGGCCAATGTGGCTGTGCGCGAACTCCCGTGGACATCACTCGCCCAGTTGTTCATCGAACGAAAGCAAACACATCTCAACAGTAGAACGAGAAACACCGATCTCAGAGGGAGTCAGCCGTTATTTCGGTGAGAATCTCGTTTATGGGCGCTGGAGGCGCTTGCCCGACTGTCGAACGAATCGTCCTTTCAGGCGTGAGACGTCCGAATTCCGGTAGCTCAGAAACAGCATTTTATCAATTGAAATACCTTTTGCGGCGACGGTGAACGAGATAGAGCGCGAGTATAGTATTCCATCAACAGCTGCCGTCCCAGGTGAAATCAAGGGGTTCCCAAGAGCGATAGACATCTCTTGATGAAAAAAACACTCTTACTAACCGCCAGACACCCCTGGTCTAGATAGATCAATACAGATCACTATTGAGAAGAGTTTGCTCTCTTTCTTGTGGAGATTCTATTCCGCCTTTCGACAATGCGGTAGACCGTCGAATAATGGAGACAACTGTGAGTCGGTCACGCTAATTCTGGCAGAGACTAGATGGTTTGTCTTGTGGGTGCTGAATAGGGCGCACGTATCGGTCGCGTGAACTCCACGGACAGAGATACTGGACTTGAGATGAGAACTACGCAGTTATCAGGAAATATCACTGCTGTATATAGATATCAATCAGATTGAATATCAGGTGTGAGAATATTCTCCTCTATATAAGCCCAATCATCAAATGGAGCGCCCGAGCTGTACCTTATAGCATCAAATGGGGAATTGTAATTCATCACACTTTGATAACGAGTATATGGGATTTCATAAGTATCTACACCAACGTAATCACTTGGCCCTATTCCTACTGAGTGTCCGAGTTCATGCATAAATACGCCTGCTGTTTCTCTAGCAGAGTATTCGTTGCTATCACCACTATAACTAGTCTGGAATACAAATCGACCGTTGCGACCGTAGATAGCACTGTGGCCAGAATAATCCTCGCCATAAAGTGTTGCATTACGCACAGATACGGCGTAATGCCAACCCTCATTTTCGTGGTCGAAGAAATTCGCCATTATCCGATCTGTATCGTCACCGTTTGTCGTATTCTCAACTGGGAGTTCCTCATCAACAACCAGATGCAGATCGATCCCTGTTGATCCATCTGGATTTTTTATGGGTGCATCCGCATACGCCTCTCGAACATAATCTAAAGCCGAATTAGAGGGCTTGTAGCCACTCATATAATCAATCTCCACAAATACGTCCATTCGTGCCGGATCGGCATTCGCAAGCGCGTGGTTATGCACCTCATCACCGTCTTCCAGCCCGTCGCCGTCGGTATCCCTGACGGTTGGGTCGGTGCCATACTCATTGACTTCGGGGCCGTCTTTGAGGCCGTCACCGTCCGTATCCGGGTCGTCAGGATCGGTCCCGTAGTCGGCCTCTACGCTGTCTGGCAGACCATCGCTGTCGCGGTCGTCGGTCGGCTCTGTCGGGTCGGTGCCGTACTCGTTAACCTCAGCTCCGTCCGATAGCCCGTCGTCGTCTGTGTCGGCGAGGGTGGGATCGGTGCCATACTGGGTGATTTCGGGACCGTCTTCTAGCCCGTCACCATCGGTATCGGCCGTGATCGGACTGGTAGGTCCGTCAACTTCTGTCAGGTCATCCAGTCCGTCATCGTCTGTGTCAACAACGGTTGGACCCGTGCCGTACTCGTTGACTTCGGGGCCGTCTTCGAGGCCATCATCGTCCGTGTCAACAACAGTTGGGTTGGTTCCGTACTCATTGACTTCGGGGCCGTCTTCGAGGCCATCATCGTCCGTATCAACAACAGTTGGGTTGGTACCATACGTGTTGACTTCCAGACTGTCTTTGAGGCCATCATCATCCGTGTCAACATCGGTTGGATCAGTGGGCCCCTCAACTTCTGTCAGGTCGTCCAGTCCGTCATCGTCTGTGTCAACAACGGTTGGATCAGTGGCCCCCTCAACTTCTGTCAGGTCGTCCAGTCCGTCATCGTCCGTGTCAGCAACGGTTGGATCAGTGGCCCCCTCAACTTCTGTCAGGTCGTCCAGTCCGTCATCGTCTGTGTCAACAACGGTTGGATCCGTGCCGTACTCGTTGACTTCGGGGCCGTCTTCGAGGCCATCATCGTCCGTGTCAACAACGGTTGGATCCGTGCCGTACTCGTTGACTTCGGGGCCGTCTTCGAGGCCATCATCGTCCGTGTCAGCAACGGTTGGATCAGTACCATACTCGTTGACTTCGGGGCCGTCTTCGAGGCCATCATCGTCCGTGTCAACAACGGATGGAGCAGTGGGCCCCTCAACTTCTGTCAGGTCGTCCAGTCCGTCATCGTCCGTGTCAGCAACGGTTGGGTTGGTGCTATACGTGGTGACCTCGGGGCCGTCTTCGAAGCCATCATCGTCCGTATCAACAACGGTTGGATCCGTGCCATACGCGTTGACTTCGGGGCCGTCTTCGAGGCCATCATCGTCCGTATCAACAACGGTTGGATCCGTGCCGTACTCGTTGACTTCGGGGCCGTCTTCGAGGCCATCATCGTCCGTATCAACATCGGTTGGATCCGTGCCGTACTCGTTGACTTCGGGGCCGTCTTCGAGGCCATCATCGTCCGTATCAACAACGGTTGGATCCGTGCCGTACTCATTGACTTCGGGGCCGTCTTCGAGGCCATCATCGTCCGTGTCAACAACGGATGGATCCGTGCCATACTCATTGACTTCCAGACTGTCCGTGAGGCCATCACCATCGGTATCGGCCGAGAGTGGATCCGTACCAATTTGAACTTCCTTCAGGGCGGGAACTGAGTCAGCGTCGATTGAAACAGTATTTGTGGTTGCGACAGTCGCCCCGCCTGTCAGAACAAGACCTAGTACTATGAGGACAGCTATCGTAGTCTTCCTCATTATGATTTATGCTTTGTTCGGAGTATGGAGTATTAAAACTGGCTCTGCGGACACCAGATTCGTTGCTCTACCCCTCGTCAAAAGCCCGAGAGTCAGTTTCCTCTGTTACGGCATTCTCTGTAGCTATCTCGCTGCTGACTTGATCCTCTAAGTCTTGCACGCGAAATCTGACAGAATATGAGGCTGTCGTGTCAATCGGCGATTGATTTTCTCTGTTGCGACCAGTATGGATATACGCGAACTCCCGTGGCCACCACTCGCCCAGTCGCGCATCGAACGAAAGCAAACACATCTCAACAGTAGAACACGAAACGACGGACTCAGATCCTGTGGGTCGTGATTTCGGGAATAATCGCAGCGATGGGCGCTGGAGGATTTGAACCCCCGACAACTTGGTCCGAAGCCAAGCACTCTGTCCAAACTGAGCTAAGCGCCCTCGCTCACACCTTTCTCGTGTTTCGGTTTAAACTACTCGGTTCGATCGCGTCAACGGTCCCCCGTCCAGGCGAGTATGGCCGATAGGCACGGATCTTTGCACTGTACCTGTGAAGACAGCTGTATGCCAGTTACGGACGACGAAACTATCGAGACGATCCTCGACAGCGAAACGATCGCGGTCGTCGGCTGCTCGACGACTCCGGGGAAGGCCGCTCACGACGTCCCGAAATACCTGCTGGAGCACGGCTACGACGTAATCCCGGTCAACCCCTTCGCCGAGGAAGTCTTCGATCGGCCCGCGTACGATTCGCTATCCGATGTGCCCGATGAGATCGATGTCGTCGACGTATTCCGACCCAGTGAGGAGGTGCCGGAGATTGTCACGAGCGTGCTGGAACGCGACGATGTCGATACCGTCTGGCTCCAGCGGGGGATCACCGATGAGGAGTCCGGCCGACGGGTCGCATCAAGCGGCCGTCAGTTCGTCCAGGATCGGTGTCTGAAAGTCGAACACCGGCGCCTGCGGGATGATTAAGTAGGCCGATTCCCGGCGTCATTCGGCGGCGTCGCGTCCGCTCCGCCAGCTGTCGCGTCGCCATCGGGTGTAGCGTGACTACCGTCGGGTTCGACGTCCTCGATGTTCGCGTCGGCGATAATCGTCTCGACGTCGAGACCCTGTTTTTCAGCCAGCGCTTCGAGCAACGCGCGCTGCTCGGAGAGGTCGTGTTCCATCCGGTCGACCTGCTGGCTGGTCGACTCGACCTCGTTTCGGAGCTGGACGAGCTGCTCGCGGAGCTCGTTCATCCGGTTGTAGCTCTCTTCGGCGAGAGAGGTGACTTTCTGCAGTTTCTTGGCGGTGTCTCCAAAGCCCATACCGGGATGTATGTGAGGGGCTGTTGTGGGCGTTGTGGTGTCAGTTTGTCGCCGCAGTTAAGCCCCGCGGCCGCACACGGCCACGTATGGTGGACTCGCGTCACGCCGCCCCGCTCGTCGGCATCGCCGCCTGCCTGCTGGTCATCGTCGTGCTCGCGACGCCGTATGTACTGACCGAGTCACAGACGGCAGGACTGTACTACGAGTCGGGGGTCGTCAACCCACTGCTCGCGGGGCTGCTCGCGATGTCGGCAGCGGTGGTGTTCGCGGCCGGCCAGCAAGGCCGGACCGACGATGCGCTCGCTGCAGGTGTGTCGCTTACCCTCGGGCTGTTCATCGCTATGATCACCGTCGCGTGGGCATTGACGGTCCAGTTCGGGATCGTAGACGTCTCACTCGCATCCCATCGCTGGGCACTCGTCACCGTCGCGATCGGAGTCCCACTAGCTGGTGTGTGGTATGCACAGACGCTAGGGCTACTCGGAGACGGGGATGCGAAAGGCCCTTAAGTCACAGCGGGGTAGTTTCGAATGGACTAGGCCGGGCGGTTAGGCCCCGCCCGCATACCCGCGCTATGGTCTTTAGCGGGGGCCGAACACTGGGTGCGTCCGGTCGACGGGCGCGGACCTCGCAAGCTAACGTGGAAGCCTCGTCCGACGGGGGTAGCGGTCCACGGGCGTTCGCCTGCAGGGGCGATCGGCCGTGGTTGACCGCGGGTACCCCGCCAGGCGCGGAAGCGAGCAGCGGACCCGCGGACACCTGCCGCTCGTCGGGTCGCGGGGTGGAGGAGGCGCGCGAGACTATCCGCGTTCGAACGCCGGGCAATCCCGGCCGTCCACTATTCATATCGGATATTCCGTCCCTCAGCGACGCAGTCGTCGCCAGCCACCGACTAGCAACGCTCCCAGCCCGTGCAACGCGATCCAGAGCCCGAACAGCCAGGCTAGCGAATCGGCCGTCGACCGAACGAGAAGCCACAGTCCCACAGGCGAGAGGACGACGCCAGCGAGAAGCCACAGCGTTGTTCGGGGCATATATGGCCCCAAGCGGGGAGGGTACCTCACCGTGACGATGACGGGCACAAAGGTTAGTGGCATCCAGTGCCTAGCCGATATATGGCAGATGCACGCCTCGTCTACGACGACGACTGTACGTTCTGTACGGAAGCCGCCGAGTTCGTCGCCGACCGATCGGACGTCGAGTTAGTCGGGTTCTCGGAGGTGTCCGCGGATCTGCGTGACCGGCTCCCGGCCGACTACGAGAGTTGTGCACACCTGATCGTCGGGGATGCGGTCTACTCCTGTGGTGCGGCAATGGAACGGGCGTTCGTTGAGACCGACTTGGGGGAGGACCTGAAACCGGCCGTCAAGTTTCTCAGCCAATTCGAAGACTACACTCGCGTCCGCGAACGGGTGTATCAGGAAATCGCAGACCGTCGGGGAACGCTCGGAAAGGTGTTCTGAGCAGCGACGGAGGTAAGCCGCCGTGTCTCGCCGAGAAGAGCGCCAATCAGTCGTCGGTGTTCGCGATAGCCTCGAATCCGTCGACATCCAGCGAGCCGCTGATGGTGCGGTTCGGGTAGGGGATGTTGATACCCGCCTCGTCGAAGCCTTCCTTGACGGCCTTGACGTATTCACCTTTGGTCCTGACGAAGTCGCCACGGCCCGGATCGGCGATCCAGACGCGCGATTTGAGCCCGACCGAAGAATCGCCCAGTTCCGTCAACCGGACCGAGGGCGCGGGGTCGTCGAGGATATCGTCGTGTTTCTCGGCTTCCTCGATGATGATCTCGGTGGCTTTGTCGATGTCGTCGTCGTAGCCGATGCCGAAAAGGAACTGCAGGCGAAGCTGCTCTTTGGCGACAGGGTTTTTGATGACACCGTCGGTGAGGTTGGAGTTGGGCACTGTCAGCAGCTCGTTGTCGAAGGTGCGCACGCGAGTGACGCGCAGGCTGATGTCCTCGACGATGCCGGCGTTGCCGTCCCACTCGATCCAGTCACCGATGCGGAACGGTTTGTCCGTGTAGATGAACACGCCGGCGACGAAGTTCGCGATGACGTCCTGAAGCGCGAACCCGATTGCCAGCGTCGCGGCGGCGGCAATCGTCGCTAGCGACGTGAGGAAGTTGCCGTAGCCCGCCATCCCGAACGCGACAGCGATCGCGGCGAAAAGGACCAAAATCGCGACCATCTTCCGGATCGGCGTCCGGGCGTGTTCGTCCAGCCCCCGTTTGCGGAGGACACGGCTGACCATCGGCAGTACGATCGATTTACCGCCCCAATACAGGACGGCAAACACGATGACGAACGTGAGCAACGAGCCCAGTGGACCGGCAATCGCCGCCCCCAGACCGGCATCAATCAGGAAATCGGCAACGAACTGCAGCGGGATCACCGCTGGAATACTCCCGTGTGGCCCCGAGTCTGGACGACCTCAGCGTTCGTGCGTTCGGCGAGTTCCTCGGCCAGATCCTCACTGGTCGTCCCACCGCGAGCCGACCGCAGGAACTTGACTTTTACGAGGTCGCTCGATTCGAGTTGCGAGTCGAGTTCATCGACGACGGACTCGATACCGCCCTTACCGACGCGAAGTGTCGCATCCAACTCGTGGATGCGGCGCTGTTTGTCTGTATCAGTCATAGCTACGCAAATGGGTTTGAGACCGTTTTACCTTTCGACCTGACGATGTGTGGAAAACTGTGATTGATCCGTCACAATCAGTAGCCGTACCGTGCCTGTGCGCCGCAGTCACACGTGACGACGACGTGGCCATCCCTAGTCCGAACCCGGGCGTTACGGCTGGGGATTAAATACGCGTCACAGGCGTCACACGTGAACCGATCGAAATCCGCCGGCAGGGACAGTCGGTTCCGCTCGGCGATGCGGCGGGCGCGGCGAACGTACTCTCGAGCGCGGGCCTGGTCGTCCGCGCGGGCAGCTGCGTCGGCCTGCTCGTGCAGAATCGCGATCCGCTCGCGGGCGAGTTGCCGATCGGTTCCCATCTGATCGACGATAGGAGAACCCGCCCGTTAGATGTATCGTTCCAGGCCTGACACACGTCGTCCAGCCCGGAAGCTCAACGCCTCGACTGGCGTCGGTCGGAATGAGTCGGCAACGTTATTGATACCGCCGAACTGCTGTCGGATGTGCGCGTCCTGAATTACCTCGAGTTCGAGGACCGACTCGATCGCAGCGGGATCAGCACCTCCGTCGCTCACCAGCGGGCCGCCCTCTCCCGGACCGACGCCGACGTGACCTACCTCACGGCACCGTGGTACGGTGGCGATATGGTGCTAGCGGGGCTAAACCGGCTCGTCAACGGGCAGGGACTGGCCGATTTCGACCTCGTGCACGCCAATATGATCGGGCCGGGAACCGCCTTCGTGGTCCGGCGGGCAAAGCGAAAGGACATCCCAATTGTGCTACACGCTCACGTGACCAGCGAGGACTTCGCCGAGAGTTTCCGCGGGTCAAATCTCCTCGCGACGCCGCTCCGGCGGTACCTCAAGTGGTTTTACTCGCAGGCGGATCTGGTACTCTGCCCGAGCGAATACACCCGCCAGACCCTCCAGGAGTACCCCATTGACGCGCCGATTCGCTCGATCACCAATGGGATCGACCTCGACTCGATGGCCGATCACGAGCAGTTTCGCGAGGAATACCGGCAGCGCTACGACCTCGATGGGATGGTCGTGTTCGCAGTCGGCAGCGTCTTCGAGCGCAAGGGCCTGACGACCTTCTGTGAAGTCGCCCAGAACACCGAGTACGATTTCGCCTGGTTCGGCGAATACGACGGCAGTCTGCTCGGCTCGCGAACGGTTCGCAAGTGGACGAAGAATCCGCCCGAGAACGTCACCTTCACCGGTTGGATCGAGGACAAACGCGGGGCGTTTGCCGCGGGTGACGTGTTCCTGTTCCCCTCGAAAGTCGAAAACCAGGGACTGGTCGTACTGGAGGCGATGGCCGCCGGCAAAGCGGTCGTACTGCGGGACATTCCCGTCTTCAGGGAGTATTACGAGGACGGCCACGACTGCCTGCTCTGCTCGACCCGTGAGGAGTTCGAAGACGCACTCGAACGGCTCGAAGCGGACCCGGAACTGCGCGAGCGACTCGGCGAAAACGCCAAAGAGACCGCACAGCAACACAGTCTCGACCGAGTCGCCGAAGGGCTGGCCGACGCCTACCGGGAAGTCACAACACATTAATCGATGGTAGTGCAATCCGTGGATGAATGGTCACTCCGACTGTCGCCGCGTTCACCGACACGTATCTTCCGACGGTGAACGGCGTCACCTACACCGTCAAATCCTGGCGCGAAGCCTGGGAGTCGCGGGGACAGACGATGGATCTGGTCTATCCGAAGGCCAGTGACTATGATCCCGGTGCCGGGGAGTATCCGGTCCGAAGCGTCCGGTTTCCGTTCTATGAGGGGTATCGGCTCGGCGCACCACAGGTGCCCGAAGGCGTCACAGACGCCGATGTCGTACACGCACACACGCCATTCGGCGTCGGACTCAGTGGACTACGACTCGCACGCTCGAATGACCTCCCGCTGGTGGCGTCCTATCACACCCCGACCAGCGAATATGCGGAGTACATCTCGTTCAACGGAGCCGTCGAGCGGACGGTTCGCCGCTGGGCCCGATCGTACGAGCGGTGGTTTTTCGGCCGCGCCGATCTGGTCATCGCCCCCAGCGAACGGACACGCGATCACATTCTGAACGACGTCGGTATCGACACCGAGGTCGCCGTCGTCGCCAACGGGGTCGACACCGACCAGTTCAGACCGGTCGACACTGACGCCTTTCGGGAGCGCTACGACATCGGCGACGGGCCGGTCATCGGATACACCGGTCGGCACGGCTACGAGAAGTGTCTGTCCGACATCCTCGCCGCGACAGACGGACTGGACGTGACGGTACTGTTCGGCGGTGACGGGCCGGCACGGGAGGACCTCCAGGCCCGCGCGGAAACACTCGATCTCGACGTGCGCTTTCTGGGCTTTCTGGACCGCGAGGAACTGCCCGCCTTTTACTCGACACTTGATGTGTTCGCGTTCCCCAGTCCGGTCGAGACACAGGGGCTCGTCGCGCTCGAAGCCAACGCCTGTGGCACACCGGTCGTGGGCGTCGACAGCGGCGCGCTGTCGGACACGGTCGTCAACGGTGGGACCGGGTATCGATATCCACAGGGGGACATCGAAGCGTTCCAAGAGCAACTCGAGCGCGCGCTGGCGGAACGCGATCAGTTGAGCCAGAGCTGTCTGGACCGGCGCGAGCGACTCAGTGTCGATCACTCCGTCGACCGTCTCGAAGAGCTCTACGAATCGGTGCGCACCGACACCGAAGCGGCACCGATCACGTGAACTCCGACAGCGACGTCTGTTCGTCCGTTCCGTCGACGTCACTATTTCGGCGTGTACGATTCGAAAACGAGCCACGCCGGCGGATCCGTGAATCAGCGAGCGCTTCCGTCGCCCGGTCGGCCAGCGCGGCGTAGCGCTGGCGTGCCTCCTCGGCGCGACGCTGATACTCGACGATCGGATAGGGGTAGTCCGTCCCGATTTCGACGCCGACGTCCGCCTGCGTCGCACTGTCCATCTTCGCCGGTTCGGTCAGGTACGCGTCCGGGACTGATCGCAGTTCGGGAACGTATCGACGGACGAACGTGCCGTCTGGGTCGTACTCCCGAAGCTGTTTCGCGGGGTCGTACACCCGGACCGGATGGACGCCTGTCAGATTGGCCTGTGATTGCCACTGGGTGTAGTTGATCGCCGGGTCGGAATCGATCAAATGGTAGTACATAAAATCCGCGCCCCGCTTCCACCACTCTCGCAGGACGTAGACGAAAAACGAGGCCACCATCGCGCGGGTCCGAAAGTTGAGATAGCCGGTCTCGACCAGCGCCCGCATCGCCGCATCGACCATCGGAAAGCCGGTCTCGCCGTGTTTCCAAGCGGCGACCAGGTCGGGGTCGTGTTCGTCCCGGAACAGGCCGTGCATCGCGGGGTTGACCGCCCGATCGGTCCAGCCCGGCCAGTCGGCCAGTTTCTGGGTATAGTGGCGGTTCCAGAACAGCCGCGAGACGAACATCTCTCTCCCTCGCGAGGACGGTGCATCCTGGACACACTGGTAGACCTCCCGGGGCGAGAGCGCGCCGATCGCGAGATACGCCGAAAGCCGCGACGAACGCGTTTCGGCGTCGGCGGGTGGCGAGATTACGGCGGGGTACTCCTGCAGGCGGTCGACGAACGCCGACAGTCGCTCGCGGCCGGCCGTCGTGCCGCCCTCGGGGACGTTCGACTTCGAGGGGGCGACGTCGTATCGATCCTCGATCTCCCCGATAGTCGTCGTGCTCTCGACGGGGTTGTCCGGCAGTGACTCGGGTCGCGGGTGGGGTTCGGACTCGAAGTACGCCTCACACTGCTCGCGCCAGTCCTCGCGGGTATCGACCGCGACCGTGCCGTCGGGATGGCGTTCGTCCGGTCGGACGACCCCGTCGTCCGCGAAGACAGTGACACCCTCGCGGTCGAGCAACGCGTCGTCTCGCCGTCGGCCGTATCGTCCCGTCACGTCGCGATTACAGTATACCTCGTAGCCTCGCTCGAGCAGCGACGAGATCACGTCCCGAGGGTCGCCGTGGCGCAGGGCGAGGTCGCCACCCCGTGCGCGATACTGGCGACGGAGATCACGCAGGGACCCGTGGACGAACCGGAGTCGGGCGTCACAGGCCAGCCCGTCGGTCCCGTAGAACTGCGGATCGAAGACGAACACCGGCGCGGGGTCACCGTCCTCGGCGGCGGCCGCCAGCGCGGGGTTGTCGACGCTGCGTAGATCCGCGCGGTGCCAGACGACGATGTCGCTCACTCCCGGCCGTTCGGACTGGATCGACAAATGCGGTCGGGATAACCGTGCGATCGATCGCCACCGTCAGAACCGCCCAGCCGCCTCAGCGCTCGAGTTCCGCCTGGCGATCCCGGAGCGCGGCGATCCGGTCCTCAGGGTCGGGATGTGAGCCGGGTAGCACACGCTCGGAGAGGGCGTCGAGACGTCGCCGGAGCCGTCCAAGCCGGTCGTCGGGGGTCTCCTCGCCCGTCTCGCTCATCGCGTAGGGAAGCACGCACAGTTCACGGACGCCCGTCTCGGCCACCCGCAGGTCAGTCGCAGGTCGGTGATCTGCGGTCAGCGTTTCGAGTGCGCTGGCCAGCGCGGCCGGCGAACCGCTGATCGCCACGCCGCCGGCGTCGGCCGCGTACTCGCGGATCCGCGAGAGCAGTCGGTAGGTGGCCGTGCTGGCGAGATACAGCGGCCCGACCGTGAGGACGGCGACCGGCGTGAACAGCAGGAGTGGGATTTCGAGGTTGCTGAGGTTCGCATTCTGCTCACCCTCGAGACCGAAGAGCTTGCGCGCGATCCACGAGCGCCGGAGTGCCCCAGCCAGTCCGTCAAGAAAACGACCGCTTGTCGTCGGCAGGAACGCCGCCGCGGTCATCACGAACGCGTCGCCGTTGCTGAGATGCGCGAGTTCGTGGCCGATCACCGCGTCGAGTTCCTCGTCGTCGAGTGCCGCAAGCAGGCCCACAGTGAGAAACAGCGTCCGCTCGCCCGGCCGACTTGCGACGTAACTGTTCGGCGTCTCGACGTCCAGTACTCGAACCTCGGGGACGGTCACGTCGGCCGTCTGTGCGAGCCGAGCGACCCGATTTGTCAGCGTCGGCGCGGCCACGACTGTCTCCCCGGGTTCGTCGGCCGCCTCATCGCCCTCGCTACGGTCGGCGAGGAGAATGTTCTTGAGTTCCTTGTCCGGGCCGATGTCGTACTCGCGGGCCTCGCGCAGCGTGAGTCGATAGCCGAACACCGACTGAATCAACAAAACGAGCGGCGTTCCGACGATCAGGACCGGCCGGAGTGGTACGACATCGAAGGCCAGTGCCCGAGCGAAAACCTCGAACTGGTAGCCGACCAGCGGCAACAGTGCCAGCGCGACGTGCCCGAGGACGTACACGGCAGCCACGAACGCCACGTCAAAGGCCAGCAGAACCGCCACGAGGGCCACGATCCGCAGGCGCGTTCGCAGTCTGGAGGGCTGACGGAGTGACATTACGTCGTCATTTTCACCTTGAATCAAAAAGTGTGTCGGAGAACAGACCACTCTACACAGGGCGTTGCGGGCTTTCGTCGGCGTTCCGGTATGCTTCGCTCGCAGCCCTACGCCAGTGCGCTTCCGGCCCGAATGATCGTCTTCTCGCCGAAGGCCGGCCCGATCAACTGCAACCCGACCGGCAGACCGTCGCTCGTCTCGCCCGCCGGAACGGAGATCGCGGGGAGGTTCGCGAGGTTGACCGGCGTCGTGTTCGCGTCGGCCAGGTACATCGTCAGGGGATCGTCCAGACTCTCGCCACGTTCCATCGGCGGGACGGGCATCGTCGGCGAGGCGAGCACGTCCGCCGCTTCGAGTGCCGAATCGAAGTCCTGCTTGACCCACGCGCGGGCGTCCTGAGCCTGCTTGTAGTATTTGTCGTGATACCCCGCCGAAAGCGCGTAGGTCCCCAGCAGGATCCGGCGCTTGACTTCCTCGCCGAAGCCCTCCTCACGGACCGCCGCGAACTCCTCGTTCCAGTTGCCCTCGTACTCCTGTGTGGGCCCGTAGCGCACGCCGTCGAACCGTGCCAGATTCGAGGAGGCCTCGCTCATCGCGATCACGTAGTAGGCCTCGACGGCGTGTTGTAGTGACTCCATCGAGACCTCGTGATAGCTGGCACCCTTCGCTTCCAGCTCGTCGATGGCCTCCCAGAAGGTCTCGACGACTCGCTCGTCGGCCCCGTCGAGCAGTTCGGTCGGAATGCCGATTTCCAGCCCCTCGACGTCGCCGTCGGCGGCCTCGACGTACGCTCCGTCGCCGGGCGCCTCCCGGGTCGTCGCGTCGCGGTCGTCCGGCCCGGCGATCACCTCTAGCAGTTCGGCGGCCTCCTCGACGGAGGGGGCGATCGGACCGATCTGTTCTAGGGAGTTGGCATACGCGATCAGCCCGTACCGGGAGACCAGCCCGTAGGTGGGTTTGATCCCGACCGTGCCGGTAAACGCAGCTGGACAGCGCACCGATCCGCCGGTGTCAGTCCCCAGCGCGAGGTCAGCCTCGCCGGCGGCCACGGCAGCCGCGGAACCACCGGATGACCCGCCTGGGACCCGCCCCTCGGCGGCGGGGTTGTCCGTCGGGCCGAACGCCGACGTCTCGGTCGTCGTCCCCATCCCGAACTCGTCCATATTCGTCTTGCCGGGGATGGTCGCACCCGCCTCTTTCAGGCGCTGGACGACCGTCGCGTCGTAGGGCGGGACGTACTCCTCGAGCATCGCCGACCCGCAGGTCGTCCGCACGCCCTCCGTCGAGATGTTGTCCTTGACAGCGACGGTCTTGTCGGTGAGTGGTCCCTCCGTGTCGCTCTCGATCGTCTCTCGGGTGATGAATGCGTTGTAGCTCATCTCACGACACCTTCGGACCCTTGAAAAAGCCCTCCTCGTCATCGGCGTTCTGTAGCGCCTGCTCCTGATCGAGTGACGCCCGCCTCTCGTCGGGGCGCATCACGTTGACGAGATCGGCCTCACGCTCGACCTCGGGCACCTCCTCAAGCGTCTCGAAGGCGTCGAGAATCTCGCCGAACTGCTCGGCGAAGCGCTCGAGTTCCTCCTCGGCGAGATCGACCCGGGCGAGATCGGCGACGTGGCGCACCTCGTCGGGATCGACGGCAGAATCGCTCATACTACACCGGAAGACAGGGCCGGCGGTAAGGATTTCGATGCCGGACCGTCGCGCAACGCCGGTTCCAGTCGGGACAAGCCGTTCGGAAAGCGAGCGTTCGTCCCGAAAGCGAACAGAGGAGTACGCAATCGGAGAGGTGATTTTTCGATCATAGAAACAGATTTTTCGGCTAGCCAAAGATTTAAGACGTTTGCACTACAACAGGATACTGAAGCCAGGTAGTTCTGTGGGCGTTTGCCCGAGACGTATTCACCCTAACCAATGACAGACACGACCATCAGACGCCACGAGCACACGAGTCAGCGAGAGACGACAGAGGAGGCAACAGACGACGATCTCGTCTGTCCGGAGTGTGGTGGAACACTCGCACACGACTCCGAACGCGGGGAGACTGTTTGCGAGGAGTGTGGGTTAGTCGTCGAAGAAGACGAAATCGACCCTGGCCCGGAGTGGCGCGCGTTCGACGCCAAAGAGAAAGACGAGAAGTCCCGTGTGGGTGCGCCGACGACGAACATGATGCACGACAAAGGGCTGTCAACCAACATCGGCTGGCAGGACAAAGACGCCTACGGCAACTCTCTGTCTAGCCGCCAGCGCGAGAAGATGCAGCGGTTGCGCACCTGGAACGAGCGGTTCCGGACCCGTGACTCCAAGGAGCGCAACCTCAAGCAGGCCCTTGGCGAGATCGATCGAATGGCCTCGGCGCTTGGCCTACCCGAGAACGTTCGGGAGACTGCCTCAGTAATCTATCGACGAGCACTCGACGAAGACTTACTGCCCGGTCGATCGATTGAAGGCGTATCGACGGCATCGCTGTACGCCGCCGCCCGCCAGGCCGGCACGCCGCGTAGCCTCGATGAAATCGACGCCGTCTCCCGAGTCGAGAAAGACGAGATCGCCCGAACCTATCGCTACGTCGTTCGCGAACTCGGGCTAGAAGTCAAACCCGCCGACCCCGAAAGCTACGTTCCCCGCTTTGCGAGCGATCTCGATCTTTCGGAAGAGGTCGAGCGCCGCGCCCGACAGTTGCTCAGTACGGCCAAATCGAAGGGAGTTCACTCCGGGAAATCACCCGTCGGGCTGGCCGCTGCCGCAGTGTATGCAGCCTCACTGCTCTCTAACGAGAAGGTAACCCAAAACGAAGTCTCGGAAGTCGCCAATATCTCCGAGGTCACGATCCGAAACCGCTATCACGAGTTGCTAGAAGCCGAAGAAGACATCCCAACCTGACGACTGTCGTCCCACGGAACGAACCGCAGGTTCTTGGGTTGGGAATCCCGATCGGATCGTATGGAAACGACGCGCCACTTTGTCGCAACCGTCTACGTTGTTAACGACGGTGCCGTCGCGCTGCACGACCACGACAAACTCGAAATGTGGCTCCCCCCTGGCGGTCACGTCGACCGAGACGAACTCCCTCACGAAGCCGCCGTACGAGAAGTCCACGAGGAGACCGGTCACGAAGTCGAGCTGATCGCCCCGCAAAGCGACATCAGTTCCCCGACGGTCGAGTCGATCCCCCAGCCACAGCAGTTCTTGCTTGAAGACATCAACGTCCACAGTGGTGACGTCGGCCACCAGCACATCGATTTCGTCTTCTACGGGCAAGTCGACACCCGCGAGATCGATCCCGGCCCCGGAGAAGCGCCAACCGAGGCCTGGGAGTGGTTCGACAGAGCGGACCTACAGGCCGCACGCGACCGTCTCGAACCAGACGTCGTCGAAATTGGCCAGCGGGCGATCGATGCAGTCGGCAGACACTGACACTACAGTCATACAGAGATTCAACTCATACGGTCGGTTGTAAGTCTGTTCCGGATCGACCGCATCCGTTATGCGATCGTACCGGTAAATCGTTACAACCGACCGTATCATACGGATTGCTGGAACGATCACTGCCTCGACAGAAGTTGAACAGTCACTACGGAACAGACGGACAGCAATCCGTATCAATCGAGATCGAGACCGCGGATCGAAACACGCTCAGGACCGTCGTCGACGTGTCCGATGATACGGGCGTCCTCGCTGTCGGCGACGACCGCCTCGGCGTCCGATTCGGACAGCGCAGCGACAAAGCCAGTGCCCATATTGAACGTCCGGTGCATCTCCTCGCTGTCGACGTTGCCGTGCTCTCTGACGAACTCGAAGATCGGCTGGGGCGGGAACGGATCCGTGATCTCATAGTGAAAGGTACCCATTCGAGTGAGGTTCGTCCAGCCGCCGCCGGTCACGTGCGCCGCGGCGTGTGCGTCGTGCTGGCGCAGGGGAGCGAGCACGTCGCTGTAAATGCGCGTCGGCGTCAACAGCTCCTCGGCGATCGTCCGCTCGGGGGCCGGCGGGAACGGATCCGTGTATTCGTGCTCGCGCGTGACGGCCTCGCGAGCCAGCGTCAGCCCGTTGGAGTGGATGCCCGAAGACGGCCAGCCGACGATCGCGTCGCCCGGCTGGGCCTCACCGGGGAAGACAGCGTCTTTCGGTGCGAGTCCGGCACAGGTTCCCGCGATGTCCAGTCCCTTGATAACGTCCGGCATCACGGCCGTCTCGCCGCCGACCAGCGCGACCTCAGCACGTTCGGCCCCTTCGCGAAGTCCGGCGCCGATCGCCTCGCTGGTCGCCTCGTCCGGCGTCTCGACGGCCAGGTAATCGACGAACGCGACCGGCTCGACCCCCGTCGCGATCAGGTCGTTGGCGTTCATCGCGATGCAATCGATGCCGACCGTCGAGTAGTCGTCGACAGCTTCGGCGACCAGTAGTTTCGTCCCGACACCGTCGGTCGCCAGCGCCAGGTACTGCTCGCCGATATCGACCAGTCCGGCGTAATCGCCCTCGAACTCACCGGCCGCGCCGATGAGTGCCTTCGTTGCGGCCTCGCTGGCGTCGATGTCCACCCCGGCCGCCGCGTACGTGAGTTGCTCGCTGTCGTCATCGCTCATACCCGAGTGGGCGCCCGGCCGGGGCAAAAGCACACCGTTTTGCTGAAGACCGTCAGTTCACTGTTCGCTGGCCTGCTCACAGATCGCTTGCCAGCGATCACGCTTTTCCAGACGCTGCTGGAGTGTCTCGGCGTACTCCTGAGCGAGCGACGCCGCCTCGTCCTGGCGTTTCCCCCCATCGGAACTGTCTCCGCCCGGCAGGACGCTCGCGAGTTTGCCCAGCAATCCGCTGGCACTGCCGCCGCTGCCCGCGCCACCGGCAGGTCCACCCATACCGCCACTACTCTGTTCCATCTGTTCGATCTGGGGCATAACGCTCGGGAGCTTGCTCGTATCGGCGACCAGCTGGGCTGTCTCCGGATTGCCCGGCCCGTCAATGTCGAATTCGACAGCCGTCATCACCAGCCCCCACTGCTGGCGCGAAAACGACGACGACTGAACCTGCTCTTCGAACTCCCGATCGACTCGCATCCGCTCGGCAGCGAGTGCGTCCCGCCAACTGTTGTCGCTCATACGTCGTCGTTCGTCCCCGACCCC
>ENA-ORCS01000123-ORCS01000123.1-marine-metagenome-genome-assembly--contig:-NODE-123-length-85642-cov-7.837258_pt1 | contig 85642 bp, 72 predicted proteins | sample MGYA00237781_ERZ508513 | MGnify/ENA primary metagenome ERZ508513 (study PRJEB26184, sample SAMN06268793) | marine metagenome | isolation source: Eden Landing Ponds, San Francisco, CA, USA | place...
GAAGTGTACCGGTCCGTCGAGGGTGCGAAGGGCGAACTCGGCATCTACATCCGCGCCGACGGCACCGACAAGCCAGCCCGCTTCAAGATTCGGAGCCCCTGTTTCTCGAACCTCCAGACGCTCCCGGAGATGGCCGAGGGCGAGTACATCGCCGACATGATCGCGGCGCTGGGTAGCCTCGACATCGTCCTGGGGGAGGTCGACCGATGATCGAGCCGGTCGTCGCGCAGACGCCGCTGTTGCCCGAACGCATCGCGGACCTGCTGGGCATCGACGGCCTCTTCGGGGTCGTCGTCGGCGGGTTCCTCGGCGCGTTCCTCATCGGCAACATCATGCTGGCGATGACCGGCGTCGCGGGGCCGTGGGCCAAGCGCAAGATCACGGCGAAGTTCACCGACCGCATCGCGGTCGACCGCGTCGGGCCGTTCGGCCTGTTCATCATCGTCGCGGACGCGGTACGACTGCTGTCGAAGGAACTGGTCGTCCCCGAGAACGTCGACCGACCGGCGTGGGACCTCGCGCCGATGATCGTGCCGCTGTCGGCGCTGCTCGGATTCGCCGTGATCCCGATGGGCAGCGGCCTTCACCTCGCCGACCCGGAGGTCGGCCTCGCCTACGTCTTCGGCGTCGCGGGGCTGGCGTCGGTCGGGTTGGTGATGGCGGGGTACTCCTCGGCGAACAAGTACTCGATGCTCGGCGGCCTGCGGGCGCTGGCACAGAACATCGCCTACGAGATCCCGCTGGTGATCACCGGCGCGTCGGTGGTCATCTTCACCGGGACGCTGCAGATGGGCGAGATCGTCGCCGCCCAGCAGGAGGCGCTGGTCACGCTGGGCGGGGTGACGATCCCCTCGTGGTTCGCGTTCGTCAACCCGTTCGCGTTCGTGCTGTTCGTCGTCGCGAACGTCGCCGAGGTCGGGCGCAACCCGTTCGACACGCCCGAGGCGCCGACGGAGATCGTCGCCGGCTACCAGACGGAGTACAGTTCGGTGTACTTCGTCCTGATCTACCTCGGGGAGTTCCTGCACATCTTCCTTGGCGGCGCGATCATCGCGACCCTCTTCCTGGGCGGTCCCGCCGGGCCCGGCCCGGCGGCGCTCGGGTTCGTCTGGTTCGTCGTCAAGATCTGGGCGGTGTTCCTGTTCACCCAGTGGCTCCGCTCCGCGATTCCGCGTGTCCGCATCGACCAGCTGATCGAGATCGGCTGGAAGGGCATGCTGGTCCTGTCGTTCGCGAACCTCGTCCTCACGGCGATCATCGTGGGGGTGATTAGCACATGATCGGACTCCTCAAGTCGATGGGGCGGACGCTCAGTCACGCGCTGGACGGCAACACGTTCACCGTGAAGTACCCCGAGGAGACCCCCGAGGTCTCTCCGCGGTTCCGCGGTGTCCACAAGTTCAGCCAGGAGCGGTGCATCTGGTGCCGCCAGTGTGAGAACGTCTGTCCGAACGACACGATTCACATCGTCACTGACGCACAGCGCAACGGGGAACAGTACAACCTCCACATCGGGCAGTGCATCTACTGCCGGCTGTGCGAGGAGGTGTGCCCGGTGGACGCTATCCTGCTCACCCAGAACTTCGAGTTCACCGGCGACACGAAAGACGACCTCGTGTACAACAAAGAGCAGCTGAAGTCGGTGCCCTGGTACAAGGACATCGACCCCCTCGAGTCCAGAGAGCCCGACCGGGGCGCCTGGATCGGCGAGGGCGAGGGCGAAATCGACTACGAGTAACCCGATTCCGCTTTTCGATCGGTTCGACGGGCGCCCAGCGACGGCAACGGGCCCTCGTGACGGACCTCGCACGCGGGCGAATCGCTATATTCAAAGGGCGGGTCGTCCCAAGCCCAAACAATGGTAGAGTACGAAATCATCGCGTTCGCGCTGTTCGCGTTCGTCACACTCGCGAGCAGCCTCGGCGTGGTGCTGGTGCGGGACGTGTGGCACTCCGCGCTCCTGCTCGGCGTCGCGCTGTTGAGCGTCGCGGTGCACTACGTGATGAACCAGGCGGAGTTCGTCGCCGCCATGCAGATCCTGGTGTACGTCGGCGGCGTGCTCATCCTGATCACGTTCGCCGTGATGCTCACGCGCGAGGAACCGAGCGGTGGGGACGTGGAGGTGAGCGACGCGTGACCACCAAGCCGCGACTCCGGCTCGGCAAGCACCTCCTGCCCGGGCTGGCGGCGGTGGCGCTGTTCGGCGTGATGGCCGCGACGATCCTCTCGGCGTCGTTCGGCGATCCGGCCGGATTCGGCGGGCCCGACTCGATCACGCGCAACATCGGCTACGCGATGTTCGACCTGACGGGGCTGCTGGAGGTTCCCACCGAGGGCTTCCTGGTCGCGTTCATCGTGACGGCGCTGGTGTTGGACGCCGCGCTGGAGGGCGCCGTCTACCTCGCCAAGCGCGAGGCGGGTGACACGCTGACGACCGCCCTCTCGATCGGCGACGACGACGGCGTCGCCTCGGACGGCGGCCGGAAGGGGGGTGAGAACTGATGGCGGTGCCGGTCGAGTACTACCTCCTGCTGTCGGCGGCGCTGTTCTCCATCGGGGTGTTCGGCATCCTGACTCGGGACAACGCCCTCATCTTCCTGATGTCCGTCGAGCTGATCCTCAACGCGGCGAACGTGAACTTCATCGCGTTCTCGAAGTTCCACGGCAACCTGACCGGACAGGTGTTCAGCCTGTTCACGATGGCGCTGGCCGCCGCGGAGGTCGCCGTCGGGATCGGGATCGTGCTCGTGCTGTACCGCAACTTCGACGACGTGAGCGTCACCGAGGCAACGACGATGCGGTGGTAATATGGCAGGAGAATTCATCTTCGACGTCGCACCCGCGATCGCGGTGCTCCCGTTCGTATCGTTCCTGATCGCGCTGGCGGTCGGGAAGTACATGCCCAAGCGGGGCGCGCTGGGCGGCATCCTCGCGACCGCAGGGTCGCTGCTGCTGTCGGTGTGGCTGTTCGTCACCGTCTACGGCGGCGAGACCCACCACCGGGAGATCTACACCTGGGTCGCCGGCGGGGAGGCGAGCGGCGCGCTCGAACTGACGTTCGGCGTGCTGATCGACCCACTGTCGGCGCTGATGCTCGTCATCGTCAGCCTGGTCGCGACGCTGGTCCACGTGTTCAGCCTGGGCTACATGAACGACGAGGGCGAGACGGGTCTGCCCCGGTACTACGCCGGGCTCGGCCTGTTCACGTTCTCGATGCTGTCGTTCGTGATGGCCGACAACCTGCTGATGGCGTTCATGTTCTTCGAACTGGTGGGCCTGTGTTCGTACCTGCTGATCGGGTTCCACTTCCGCCAGCCCGGCCCGCCCAGCGCCGCGAAGAAGGCGTTCCTGGTCACCCGCTTCGGTGACTACTTCTTCCTGATCGGCGTGGTGGGCATCTTCGCGACGTTCGGCTCCGCCGCGTTCGCCGGCGAGGGGTCGTTCCCGATCATGGCCGAGCAGGCGCTGTCGGAGGAGGCGGCGACGCCGGTCGTCGTCCAAAACTTCCTCGATGTCGTCGGGATGGAGGCCCAGACGTGGTTCTCGATCCTGGGCGTGCTCGTGCTGGGCGGGGTCATCGGCAAGTCCGCGCAGTTCCCGCTGCACACCTGGCTGCCCGACGCGATGGAGGGCCCGACGCCGGTCTCCGCGCTCATCCACGCCGCGACGATGGTCGCAGCGGGTGTCTACCTCGTCGCGCGGATGTACGGCTTCTACGCGCTGCTGCCGACGGTGCTCGCGATCATCGCGCTGGTCGGTGGCTTCACCGCGCTGTTCGCCGCCACGATGGGCGTCGTCAAGCGGGAGCTCAAGCAGGTGCTCGCGTACTCCACCATCTCCCAGTACGGGTACATGATGCTCGCCCTGGGAACTGGCGGGTACGTCGCCGCAACCTTCCACCTGATGACCCACGCGTTCTTCAAGGCGCTGCTGTTCCTGGGCGCGGGGTCGGTGATCATCGCGATGCACCACGACGAGAACATGTGGAACATGGGCGGCCTCAAGGAGGAGATGCGCGTGACCTACATCACGTTCCTCGCGGGGTCGCTCGCACTGGCCGGGATCGTCCCCTTCGCCGGCTTCTGGTCGAAGGACGAGGTGCTGTACGAGGCGTTCGTCCACGGGCTCGGTACCGCCGGCACCAGTGGGACGATCCTCCTGCTGGCGTACGCGATGGGGCTGCTCGCGGTGTTCTTCACGGGCTTCTACACGTTCCGGATGGTGTTCCTCACCTTCCACGGCGAACCCCGCTCGGAGACCGCGAAGGACCCCGAATCGGTCGGCTGGAACGTGAAGGGCCCGCTGGTGGTCCTGGGGTCGCTCGCGACGGTCGCCGGGTTCGTGAACATGGTCCCGGTCAAGAAGCTGCTCGGCCCGGACATCGACTTCCTGCACAAGTTCCTCGACCCCGAGGAAGGGTTCGCGGCGGACCTCTCGGCACACCACTACGAGGAACTGATCCACGACTTCGGCGGCTACACCGCAGACGCCGCCGCGCTCGGGAGCGAGTCCGTCACCGTGCTCGTCAGCGCGGGCCTCTCGCTGGGCCTGGCGCTGGCCGGTGCCGGCCTCGCGTACGCGCTGTACGGGTACGACCCGACGCCCGAACGGCACACCGACAAGCTCGGGTCGATCAAGTCGCTGCTGTTCAACAACTACTACCAGGACGAGTACCAGGTCTGGCTGGCGACGTCGGTGACGCTGCCGCTCGCGAAGGCCGCCGACACGTTCGACCAGAGCGTCGTCGACGGTGTCGTCGACGGCATCTCCGGCGTGAGCCTGTTCTCCAGCAGCAAGGTCCGGCGGATTCAGACCGGTGTCGTGAGTAACTACGCGACGCTGCTGACGCTGGGGCTGGTACTGCTGATTCTGGTGTTCGGCGTCACTGGAGGGTGGTTCGCATGATGATAGAGCTCCTCATCGCCGTCTGCCTGCTTGGGTCCCTCACCGCGGCGCTGGCGCCCAACGAGTGGGCCGGCAAGGCGGCGTTCCTGGCAAGTCTGCTCCCGGTCGCAGGGAGCGTCTGGATGTACAGCACGTTCGAACCGGTCGGCAACGCGCTGACGACCGACGGCGACCTCGCGTTCGAGACGACCGCGAAGTGGCTGACCGCCGGCCCGTACGCCATCAACTGGCACGTCGGGCTGGACGGCATCAGCCTTCCGCTGATCGTGCTGACCACGCTGCTGACGGCGCTGGCCATCGTCAGCGCGTGGACGCCCATCGACGAGCGCCAGTCGCAGTTCTACGCGCTGGTGCTGTTCCTGGAGGCGGGCCTGATCGGCGTGTTCTCCGCGCTGGACTTCTTCGTCTGGTTCGTCTTCTGGGAGGCCGTGCTGATCCCGATGTACCTGCTGATCGGCGTCTGGGGCGGCCCGCGCCGGAAGTACGCCGCGATCAAGATGTTCGTGTACACGAACGTCGCGTCGCTGGTGATGTTCATCGGGTTCGTCGCGCTGGTGTTCGGGCTGGATGTCAGCACCTTCGACCTGCAGACCATCACGACCGCGCTGTCGAACGACGCCTTCGTCAACGACTACCTGCTGCTGGAAGTCGTCAGCGTCGACACGCTGAAACTCGCGGCGTTCGCGGCGATGTTCTTCGGGTTCGCGGTGAAGGTGCCGGTCGTGCCCCTGCACACCTGGCTGCCGGACGCCCACGTCGAGGCGCCGACGCCGGTGTCGGTGCTGCTTGCCGGGGTCCTCCTGAAGATGGGCACGTACGCCCTCCTGCGGTTCAACTTCACGATGCTGCCGGAGGTCGTCACCGGCAACGCCACCGTCGCCTTCGTCATCGTCCTGATCGCCGTCGTCTCGGTGATCTACGGCGCGATGCTCGCGCTGGCTCAGAGCGACCTCAAGCGCATCGTCGCCTACTCGTCGGTGTCGTCGATGGGGTACGTGATCCTCGGTCTGGTCGCGTTCACCACGTTCGGCATCGGCGGCGCGACGTTCCAGATGGTCAGCCACGGGTTGATCTCGGGGCTGATGTTCATGACCGTGGGCGTCATCTACAACGAGACCCACACCCGGATGGTCGGTGACATCTCCGGCATCGTGGACAAGATGCCGATCACCGTCGGGGTGTTCGTCGCCGGCGCGTTCGGCTACATGGGGCTACCGCTGATGTCAGGGTTCGCCGCGGAGTTCATCGTGTTCCAGGGCAGTTTCGCCTCTGATGTCTCGCTGCTCGTCGGCAGCATGCAGCTGTTCACGGCGCTGGCGATGTTCGGCATCGTCATCGTGGCGGGCTACCTGCTGTGGGCGATGCAGCGCACCCTGTTCGGTGAGTACGAACTCGCGACCGACTACGAGGTCGGCCGTGCACCGATCCAGGACGTGCTGTCGATCGGGACGCTCCTGCTGCTGGTCATCGCGCTGGGGGTTGCCCCGGACGTGTTCTTCGAGATGATCCGTGACGCGACCGCGCCGCTCGTGGGAGGTGGTGCCTGATGGTCGAGTCCGTGTTCCAGTACCCCGAGTGGGCCGCGCTGGCCCCGGCCGGTGCCCTGGCCATCACTGCGCTGGTGTTGTTCCTGATCGACATGATCGACCCCGACGAGTCCAATCCCGGCCGACTGGTCGGGACCGCGCTGGTCGGGACCCTCGTCTCGCTGGGCTACGCCGCGTGGTTCTTCGCCGAGGGCGTCGGCGTGCCCGAGAGCGAGGGTGGCCGTGGGGTCGTCGAACTGTTCGCCAACCAGCTGGTCGTCGATCGGATGAGCCTCTTTTTCGCGCTAATCTTCACCAGCGTCACCGCGCTGGTCATCGTCGCGAGTTACGACTACCTGAAGAGCCACGAGGATCAGGCCGAGTTCTACTCGCTGGTGCTGCTGGCCGCGACCGGGATGACGCTGATGGCGAGCGCCAACAGCCTCTCGGTGGCGTTCATCAGCCTGGAACTGCTGAGCCTGCCCTCGTACGTGCTGGTGGCGTACCTCAAGACCAACCGCGGCAGCGTCGAGGCGGGGCTGAAGTACCTCCTCATCGGCGCGCTGTCGAGCGGCATCCTGGTGTACGGCATCTCGCTGGTGTACGCCGTCACCGGGTCGCTGCAACTGGCTGCTGTCGCCGAGGCGCTGGCCGCGGGCACGGGCGATCAGTCCGGCATCGCCGGGCTGGGCGTGCTGATGATCCTCGGCGGCTTCGCGTTCAAGACCGCCTCCGTGCCGTTCCACTTCTGGGCGCCGGAGGCCTACGAGGGCGCGCCCGCACCGATCAGCGGCTTCCTCTCCTCGGCGTCGAAGGCCGCGGGCTTCGCGCTGGCGTTCCGCGTGTTCACCACCGCCTTCCCGCTGTCTGAGGTCGCCGCAATGGGCATCGACTGGGTGCTGGCCGCCCAGATTCTCGCCGTGGCGACGATGACGCTGGGGAACTTCGCGGCGGCGACCCAGGAGAACGTCAAGCGGATGCTGGCGTACTCCTCGGTCGGCCACGCCGGCTACGCACTGATCGGGCTGGCGGCACTCTCTGCGGGCGGGCAGAACGGCCTGGTCATCGGCGCGAGCATGCTCCACCTGCTCGTCTACGGCTTCATGAACACCGGCGCGTTCCTGTTCGTCGCGCTGATCGAACACTGGGACGTCGGCCGGACCTTCGAGGACTACAACGGGCTGGCCACGCGGGCGCCGGTCGCCTGCGTCGCGATGACGGTGTTCATGTTCAGCCTCGCGGGCCTGCCGATCGGCGGCGGGTTCACGACGAAGTACCTGCTGATCGTCGGCGCCCTCTCGAACGGGTTCTGGTGGCTTGGGGCGGTGCTGGCGGTCAACAGCGCGCTGTCGCTGTACTACTACAGTCGCGTCGTCAAGGCGATGTGGATCGAGGACCCCGCCGACGACCTCGAACTGCCCGGCCAGCCGACGGGTCTGTACGCGGCGGTCGTCGTCGCCGCCGTCATCACGGTCGTGATGCTGCCCGGGGTCGCGCTGTTCTCGGAGACGGCCACCGAGGCGGCGGCGCTCCTATTCTAGGTCGACCGCGGGCACCGTCACCCTGACGACGCTGCCACGCGGCGACCGCTCCTCGACGTCGAGATCGCCGGTGAGGGCCATCGTCACCCACCGAACGGTCCACAGTCCGAGGCCGCTGGCGTGTTCGAGTTGCGTGGGTTCGGCTCGGCCCGTGATCAGGTCGCGTTCGGACTGGGGGATGCCGGGCCCGTCGTCGGCGACCGCGAGTGCCACTCGTCCGTCGTCGGTCCGGGTGAGCGACACCGATACGCGTGGCGTCTCGCGGTCGCTGTGCTCGACGGCGTTGTCGAGCAGGTTCCGGACTGCCAGTGCGAGGCGGTCGTCGACGGCCACGCTGGCGACGGAGATGTCGGTCGTGACGGTGACCTCCGGGTGGTGTTCGCGGACCCGGTCGACCGCTCGCTCGACCACGTCGGCCGCGGGCACGGGATCGCCGGTTCCCTTGCCCAGGGCCGACTCGACGGTGCGGACCTGCTCGCTGATGGCCAGGACGTTGTCGATGCCGTCGGACGCGGCGGCGAGTTCGGGCGCGTCGTCGTCGAGGCGGTCGGCGAGGCCGGCGAGGTGGCCCTCGACGACGGTCATCTCGGTGCGGAGGTTGTGTCGCAACACTCGCTGGAGCACCTCCAGGCGCCGGCCGCGCTCGCGCAGTTCCGTGACATCGGTGTAGATGCCCAGGCCAACGGGCCCGCGCTCCGGGTCCTCGAAGCCGACGCCGCGAAAGAGGAACGTTCGCACGCCGGCGGCGGTCCGCCGGCGCAGTTCGGCGGTGACGAGCTCGCCGCCCAGGACGCGTTCGTCGAGGTCCCGGGCTCGCTCGGCGTCGTCGGCCGGGACGATCAGTTCGTCGATGGACTCTCCGCGGACGGCCTCGGGGTCGTGACCGAACGTCTCCGCGAAGGCGGGGTTGCCCGTCAGCAGTCGGGGGGTGGCGTCGTCGTCGAAGGTCACCTCGACGACCGGGTCGGGCATGTGCTCGAACAGGTTCCGGAACCGCCCGCGCTGGGCCGCCAGCTGGCGTCTGGCTGCCCGCAGCGTCGAGAGGTCGCGAACGGCGCCGACGCTGCCGCGGTAGCCGTCCTCGGTCGGCAGCAGCGACAGCTCGATCTCGACGGGCACCGATTCGCCCCCCCGGGTCTCCAGGGTGGTCTCGAAGCTGCCGGACCGTCCGTCGGAGTCGAGCAGTCTGTCGATGAGCTGACTCCCTTCCGCCAGCGCCTCGTCGGTGAGGAACGTCGAGACGTGTTCGCCGATCAGTTCCTCGCGGTCGTAGCCGAGGCGGTCGGCGAGCGGTTCGGTGACTGTCGTGAGCCGCGCCCGCTCGTCGAGGACGTACAGCATCCCGCGGACGTTCTCGAGGACGAGTTCGTACTCCGCGAGGCGCTGCTCGCGCTCGGCGCGCTCGAAGGCTGCCGTCACGTTCTCGCCCAGCAGCTCGGCGATGCGGCGCTCGGTGGTGTCCAGCCGCTCCGCGTCGGTCGTGGCGATGCTCAACGTGCCGTACTCGCCCAGGGGGACGTACAGGGCGGCCTCGAACCTCGCGTCGTCCGTTGCCTCGCGGACGACCGTGTCCCCGGTGGCGAACACGCGTCCGGGGTAGCCCTCGCCGACGTCGTAGGTCGGGCGGTCCGTCAGGCGCTCGTCGACGGCGTCGGTCGTGGCGGCGACCGCCAGCGTCTCGTCGTCGGGATCGTACAGTCGAACCGCGTTCAGTTCGAACCCGAGGGTGTCGGCGACGGCGTCGGTCGCGACCGCGGCGACGGCGTCTTTCGTTGAGGCGCGCTGGAGGCGCTGGCTGGTGTCCAGGAGTTCGCTGAGCATCCGCTCGCGCTCGCGGCGCTCGGTCACGTCCCGGAAGAACACCGACAGCCCGTGGTCGTCGGGGTAGGCGGTCACCTCGAACCACGCGTCGAGGGGGTCGAACTGCTCCTCGAAGGAGACGACGACCTGATCCGCCATCGCGCGGCGGTACTCGTCATCGAAGCGCTCGCCGACGGCGGCGGGAAACGCCGCCCAGACGTTTTCGCCGACCAGCGCGTCGGCGTCCCGCTGCAAGAGCGCGGCGGCGCGCTCGTTGACGTAGGTGAACTGCCACTCGTCGTCGAGTGCGAAGAAGCCGTCGTCGATCCGTTCGACCACCCGCTCGCTGAGCTCTTTCGCGGTCCGGAGCTCGCGCTCGGTCTCCTTGCGCTCGGTGATGTCCCTGATCGTCCCGGTGAAGTAGCGGTCGCCGTCGCGCTCGAACTCGCCGAACGACACCTCGACGGGCACCTCCTCGCCGTCCGCTCGCGAGACGGCCAGTTCGACGCTCGACCAGTCCAGCGTCCGGTCGCCGGTGCGGAGATAGCGGGTGAATCCCGCCTCGTGGCCGCCCTGGAACCGCTCGGGCATCATTCGGGTCAGAGGACCGCCGACCAGCGCCGTGCGGTCGTACCCCGTCAGCTCGGCGAGGCCGTCGTTGCAGTAGACGATGCGGCCGTCGGTGTCGACGGTGACGACGCCGTCGGCGATGCTCTCGGAGACCGTCTCGAAGGCGGCGTCGAAGGAGGCGCCGACCACGTCGGTGCCGCCGTCGCCGACGGGCACCGGCAGATGTGCGGTCAGCGAGTGCTCGTCGAGCTCCGACAGTGCGAGGTAGCCGTCCGCGACGGCCGTCGCGGCGGTCGCGAGCTCGCCGTCTGGCCGCGCCGAACAGACGAGCGTCGGCAGGCCGTCCACCGACGCCGGCAGCGCCTCGACGGCGGCGACGGCACCGCCCGCGACGGCATCGTCGACGACGAGGCAAGTGATCCGCTCCGCCGCGACCGCCGTCGCGACGTCGTCGGGCGTCGTCGCGTGGACCCGCACGTCCGAGGCGTCGCCAAGCGTCGGCGGGACGGGCGTCCCCTCTGGAGCGACGTACAGCACGCTCGGCATCGAGTCCATGTAGTGATCCAGACGGGGGCGGCTCACATCAAAGGGCCGGCCGGCCTACCCGGAGACGGTGAGGTTGCCCCCCATCCCGGTCTCGACGGTGACTGCCTCGTGGAGCGACGTCGGGCCGACGACGACGGCGACGGTGGTGTCGTCCACCTCTCGCAGGTCCCACTCTCGGCCCTCGAACGTGTATCGTCCGTCAGCCGCGGGGCGGCCCCGCTCGACGACGTACTCGGCGAACAGGCGGGAGAACTCTGCGGCCTCGTCGGCGTCGTCCCAGTCGAGCACCCAGACGAACCCGCTGTCTCGGCCGCTGGGGGCGTCGTAGGTGACGTTCAGTAGGCGGTCGTTGCCCCAGCCGTCGGCGGCGCGGGCGGCGGCGGAGCGGTTGAGGCCGCCGGTCAGCGCCGGGCGGAGGAACAGTTCGCCGTACGTGTCGGTCCTGGCGCGTTCGAGGTCGCCCTCGACGGCGACGGACAGCGGCGACGGGGCCTCGTCGGTGTCGTGCAGGACCTGTTCGCCAGATTCGGGCGGGTCGGCGTACACGGAGAACGTGTCGACGGCGCGGTCGAGGCGCCGGTCGGCGTACTCGTAGCCGAACAGGTAGGGGCCGAACCCGAGTCGGTAGCCGACGCCGTTGCGACGGTAGCGGGTGTCCACGACGGCGCCGATGGTCTCGTCGCCGGCCAGTCCCAGCGACTCCGACTGCACTCGCGCGGTGACGAACACGTCGCCGACACCCTCCCGGACGGCGATGGTCGCGAGTCGGTCGTCGGTGGTCAGGTTCCCCCGGAAGCGGCTCCCCTCAACCCGGGCATCGTAGTAGGTGCGGAACGTCTCGTTGCGGAACTGCACGGCGTGAGCGAACTCCTCGAGCAACACCTCCTCGATGTCCACCGCCGGGTTGTCGACGATGGCCGGGTTGAGGTAGATGGTGTGCGTGCCGGGGTAGTAGAACGCCGGGGAGGCCGTCGGGAAGTCACCGTCGTCGCGTCCCAGCTGGGGAGCGTCGGGGTCGACCCCGGGGACGAACAGCGCGCGGAACGTGACGTCGGCCGTGCTCTGGGGGAACTCGACGTCGGGCGAGCGGGTCACGACGACCCCCGGTGGCTCGGTGTCGGCCTCGAGGAGTCGTCGCGTCCGGAGGAACAGGTCGGTCTCGTTGGCGTCGGGGTCGGGCCCCTCGACGGACACGAGCGCGCCGTCCTCGGCGGTGGCGGGGTCGGTAGTCGTCCCGTCGGCGGGCGGTTCCGTGGTCGTCTCGGCGTCGCTCGGCGTCTCCGGGGTCGCCGTGGGGTCGGGTCCAGAGGCGACGGGAGCGGAACAGCCGGCGAGGACCAGCAGGGTTGCGAGCAACAGGGCGCGACGCATCGGTGGTGACTGGGGAGCCGAGGGACAAAAGCGCTGGCACGGCAGACGGCAGACTTTACTCGCCGGAGTCGATAGCGGGCCCATGGTTTCCCGGCTGGTCCTGGGGTGTGGCTCCACGGGAGCGCTGGTCGTCGAGGGGCTCGCGGAGCGCCCCGGTGACCTCCAGGTGCTGTGTCGGGACGAGGACCGCGTCGAGACGCTCCGGGGTGACGGCGTGCCCGCGACCGTCGGCGACCCGGCACGGACGGCGGCCATCGAGGGGGTCGTCGCCGACTCGGGCGACGTCGATGTCGTGTTCGTCGGCGCGGACGACCCCGAGCGGACCGAGGCGATCCTGACCGCCGCTCGCGAGCGACTCCCGTCTGCGGTCGTCGTCGCGTACCTCGGGGCCGGCGCGACCGACGCGGTGCGGGCAGCCGTCGAGTCCGGTGCCGACCGCGTGGTCGACCACGGCGACGTGCTCGCGGACCGCGTCGTCGACGCCGCGACGAGCGAGGCTGCCGTGCGCTGTCGGAAACTCCGGAGCGTCCTCCGGAACGTCGACGGTCGGCTGGCGGTCGTGATGCACGAGACGCCCGACCCCGACGCCATCGCGAGCGCCGTCGCGCTCGCGCGGGTGGCCGAGCAGTTCGGCGTCCCGGCGACGCCCTGTTACTACGGCGACGTGTCCCACCAGGAGAACCGCGCGCTGGTGAACCTGCTGGACCTGGACCTGCGGCAACTGGACGCCGACTCGGACCTCTCGGAGTTCGGTGGGTTCGCGCTGGTCGACCACTCTCGGCCAGGCGTCAACGACGGTCTCCCGATGGACCTGTACCCCGACATCGTCGTCGACCATCACCCGCCACGGGGCCCGGTCGAGGCGGGGTTCGCCGACCTGCGAAGCGACGTGGGTGCCACCAGCACGATGCTGACGGGGTACCTGACGGAGCTGGGCGTCCCGCTGTCGGAGACGGTCGCGACGCTGCTTTTGTACGGCATCCGCGTCGACACGGACGACTTCTCTCGGGAGGTGTGTCGCGAGGACCTCCTCGCGGCGGCGACGCTGCTGCCGCACGTCGACCTCGCGGTGCTGGAGAAGGTGGAGTCACCCAGCGTCGGCACCGAGACCGTCGACGTGCTCTCGCGAGCCATTCGGGACCGCGACGTCCGCGACCGGGTGCTGGTGAGTTACGTCGGCGTCGTCTCCGACCAAGACGCCCTCGCGCAGGCCGCGGACCGCCTCCAGTCGATGGAGGGCGTCGACACGGTGCTCGTGTACGGCCGCGCCGACGGGACCGCCTACGTGTCGGCACGCTCGCGCTCGGACGGGATCGACCTCGGGGAGACGCTGCGGACGGCGTTCGGACAGATCGGGACGGCCGGCGGTCACGCCGGGATGGCCGGCGCGCAGATTCCGCTGGGGATCATCGAGGACGTCGACGACGGGGAGACGGTGGACGACGCCGTCGAGCGACTCGTCACCGACCGCTTCTTCGAGGCGGTCGCCGACCGACCGATCGACCTCACGGTCCCACTGGAGACGAGACTGGGCGAGGCCTCCACCGGGGGAGACGATGCGGAATCCGATCGTCCGCGGCGGATCGACGACGAGGACTGATCGCCGGCCGACGGGAGGTTTTTGTCTCGCGAGAGCCATCGGCGGGTATGGACGCACCCGGCGAGGACGGGAACGCGCGGGTCAGCGACTACATGACCGCAGACGTCGAGACGGTTGCTCCGGAGGACACGGTCGGCGAGGTGGCACGACGGATCGCCGAGAGCGACGGGCACAACGGGTTCCCGGTCTGCGAGCGCCGCCGCGTGGAGGGGTTCGTCAGCGCGCAAGACCTGCTGCTGGCCGACGACGACGCCCCGATCTTCACCGTGATGGCGACGGACCTCATCGTCGCCCACCCCGACATGAAGGTGACCGACGCGGCGCGGGTGATCCTCCGGTCGGGCATCCGGAAACTGCCGGTCGTCGACGACGCCGGCAACCTCGTGGGGCTGATCAGCAACACCGACGTCGTCCGCAGTCAGATCGAACGGGCGACCCCCGAGAAGGTGGGGAAGCTGAAGCGCACCCTCGAGAACATCCACGACGTGACTCTCCGGGAAGAGCGGCGCACGGTCGAACTGGTGGACCTCCGGCCGACACAGACGAAGGTGTACGCGGACGAACTGGAGGGGCGACGCTACGAGCTGGAGCGGGGGCTCGCCGAACCGCTCGTCGTCATCGACAACGGCGGGCGGGACCTCCTGCTGGCTGACGGCCACCACCGCGTGTTGGCGGCCCGGCGCGCGGACCTGGCGGAGATGGACGCCTACGTCATCGTGGTCGACGAGCCCATCGACCTCGGGATGGCCCGCACGGCCGCGGAGGAGGGCCTGGAGACCCTTGAGGACGTCTCGGTGGTCGACTACGCCCGACATCCGCTGGTCGAGACGACCGAACGCCTCCGGGAGTGAGGCGAGCCTCGACCGGTGGTGATCGTCACGACCAGTTCGCTTCGACCAATCCGAGACTCCCCGGAGATTTGGTCGACCCCGATCTTCTGGCCACTATTCTTAAATACCACGAAATATCAGGCCGTTGTGCCTTGTGAACGTGAACCAAAGGTAGGAGTGCCAGTTGGCCGCTGGCACGGGGGAACCGCGGGGGGATGTCAGTCGTTGCCATACTACCCCCCGCACGCGCCGCGACGCCGAGACGTCCACCTCGCCCGGCGCCGGGACCGAAACGGATTTGTCTCGGGCCCGGGCGACTTCTGGTATGACTGACTCAGGAGGGGAATCGCCGCTCGTCGAAGCGCTGAGCGCCCGTTCGCTCGGCGTGATCTGTTTCGGCGTCGGCATCGTCTCCTTCTGGGCGCTCCGCGAGCGCGGCGACCTGTTCGCAGCCCTGGTGCCGCTGTTTCTGGTCGGCATCGCCGGACTGCTGCTGGGGTACAGCACCGGGTTCGATCGGGGCGTCGAGAGCGTCCGCGAAACCTCGTCGAGAGACGGCGGCGCGGAGGACGACTGACTGCTCCGGGAGTCGCGGCTGCGGACAGTTAAGTCGCTCCCGCGTCCAGAGCTCCCCATGGACGACGGGCCGTCGTACGAACCGGTGAGCGTCAAGGAGGTGCTCGTGGAGATGAAGGATACGGCGGAGCTGCTGGTGGACCTGTCGTTCTCGTCGGTGCTGTTCGACAGCGAGGCACTTGCAGACGCCGTGCTCGAACTCGAGTCGAAGATGGACCTCCTCCAGCTGCAGGCCCGTATGAGCCTCGTGATGGCTGGACGGCGGCCGGAGGAGGCCGAACGGCTCGCTCCGGTGTTCGGCATCGTGGGGGCCGCGGAGAAGATCAGCGACGCCGCGGGCGACGTGGCGAAGGTCGTCCGCGAGGAGATCGAACTGCCGCCCTCGTTCCGGTCGTCGCTCCCCGAAGCCCTGGAGACGTTCGTCCGGGTCACCGTCGCTCCCGAGTCTCCGTACGCCGGGCAGACGCTGGCGGACGCAGACATCGAGAGCCAGACGGGGGTGCGGGTACTGGCGATCGGCCGGGGAGAGGACTGGATCGTCGGGCCGGGTCGCGAGGCGACCCTCAGGCCGGGCGACGTGTTGCTCTGTCGCGGGCCCGAGTCGGGCGTCGAGACGGTCCACGAGACCGCGACCGGGTCGTCGTACGCTCCCCCAACCCCGAGTCGCGATCCGCCAACCGACCTGGCGCGTGCCGTGGAGACGCTGGCGCTGATGAAGTCGACGAGCGAGCTCGCCGTCGACCTCGCGTACGGGAGCGTGCTGTTCGACAGTGAGGCCCTCGCCGACGAGGTCCGGCGCCTGGAAGTGGAGGTCGACGCCCAGCGCTCTCGGTTCGAAGCGTGGGTCCTGCAGGCCGCCGCCGACGTCGAGGACCCCGTCTCGCTGCGTGGTCTCATCCACATCGCCGCCGCGGCGGAGACGATCAGCGACGCCGCCCTCGAGATCAGCGAGGGGGTGCTCCGTGGCGTCGGGAGCCACCCGGTCGTCGCGGCCGCGGTCGGCGAGTCGTCGGAGGTGATCGTCAGAGAGACCGTCGGCGCCGGCAGCGAACTCGACGGGACGACCGTCGGCGCGGCGGCAGTCGGGTCGGCGTCGGGTGTCGACATCGTGGCCGTTCGTCGGGGCGACGCCGAGTCGGAGGCTCCCGAGTACGTCCTCTCGCCGTCGCCGGAGACGGTGCTGCGAGCCGACGACGTGCTCGTCGCGGCAGGGACCCGGGCGGGCGCCGAGAACCTCGCGGCGATGGCCGCCGGATGAGCCAGCACTGGTCGGTCCGGGCGATCACGCGTGGGTTGCTCCCGGTGCTCCTGGCCCTGACCGCGCTGGAGGTCGCGAGCGGTCTGGTGCTCGGGAGCGTCGAAGCGCGACTGTACCGCTACCCGACGCTGCTCGTGCTCGTGCCGGTCGTGATCGGGACCGCCGGGAACCTCGGGAGCGTGCTCTCTGCGCGTCTGTCGACGGCGTTCCACCTCGGTACGCTCTCGTTCGCTCCCGACGACGACCTCCTGGTCGGCAACGCCCTGGCGACGCTTGCCCTGGCGCTGACGCTGTTCCCGCTGGTCGGTCTGGGTGCCTGGGGTGTCGCCGCAGTCACTGCCGACCCCGGGATGTCTCCGGTGACCGCCGTCGCCGTGACGTTGCTCAGCGGCGTCGTGCTCGCCGTCGTCGCCGTCGTGGTGGCCCTGGCCGCGACGTACGTCGCCTACCGCCGCGAGGCCGACCCCGACGACGTCGTGCTCCCGGTGGTCACGAACGTCTGTGACGTCCTCGGCGTGGTGGTCCTGTTCGGCGTCGCGAGCGTGCTGGTGTTCTGAGCCACGCGGTCGCGAACGGGCCACCTTTCACGCCGGGGGCACTCCGGGCGACCATGGACCCCGAGGACACCAGGCAGGCCTGGGCCGAGCGTGACGGGGAGTTCTCGCCAGCGTACTACGCACAGATCGGCCCCAACGAGGTCACCGAGACGATCGTGGCGCTGTGTCGGCAGTACCTCGACGACGAGGCGTCGATTCTTGAGGTCGGCTGTGGGTCGGGGCGACATCTGGCGGCGCTGCACGACGCCGGCTTCGACGACCTCGCCGGGATCGACCTCAACGACGACGCGATCTCGGTGATGCGCGAGCACTACCCCGCGACCGCCGAGACGGTCTCCTTCCGGGCCGGCGCCATCGAGGACCTCGTCCCGGAGCTGGACGACGACACCTTCGACCTCGTCTACTCCGTCGAGACGCTCCAGCACGTCCACCCCGACGACACATGGGTGTTCGAGGACCTGGTCAGGGTGACCGACGATCTCCTCCTCACCGCCGAGAACGAGGGCAACGCGCCCGACCGCGGTCGCGAACACGGCGAGGTCAGCCACGTCGACGACGGCGTCCCGCTGTACCACCGCGACTGGAAGCGGGTGTTCCACGAGCTGGGGCTGGCCCAGCTGGTGCGCGAGGCCGGCCCACGAGACGTGATCCGCCTGTTCCGCGACCCGTCGTGAGCACTCGCGCCGACAGAACGCTTTTGCTCCGTCGGAGCGTCGTCTTGGCCGTGTCTGCCGATTCGGTCCTCCGCGAGAACTACCGCGGCGCCCTCCCGACGTTGCTGGTCAGCGGCGTGGGTGGACTGATGGCCGGGAGCATCCTCGGCGGGATGCGGACCCAGCTGGCGGCGGTGCCCGGACTGCTGGTGATGGTCCCGGCGTTCCTGGCGATCCGGGGGAGCGTGTACGGGTCGCTCGGCTCGCGGCTCTCGGGGGGACTCCACCAGGGGCTGATCGAACCCACGTTCGACCCGGATCGCCGCCTCGTCTCCGCCGCCGCCGCGGCCCTCCTGAACGGGACGGTCGCGGGACTTGCGGCCGCGGCGTTGACCGTCGGTGCGCTTCGGGCACTCGGGCGCACGGTCGCACCGCTGTCGCGACTGGCCGTGATCGCCCTGGTTGGGAGCCTCCTCGCGGGCCTCGCGCTGACGGTGACGATCGTCACCGTGGTGTTCGTCGGGTACCGCCGCGGGCTGAACCCCGACGACGTGGTCGGGCCGACCGTGACCACCGCCGGCGACGTGTTCGGACTCGCGGCGCTGGCACTCGCGACGGAACTCGCGCTGGCGATCGCCTGACACGACGTGTCGGCAGCAAGCGGCGGTCCGTTCCCGGGCACGGGCGGGGGCATCCGGACACGTCGCGACCACCTACTCCGTTACGAAACCGAGTGCTACTCGGAATTGGGTAAATCTTTTCACCCCTCCACCCGACGGTCCAGTATGGAACACGACGACGTCCGGTCGGCGATGGAGTCCGTCGGCGAGCGGTTCGATCTCGGCGAGTACGAGCTCGACGCCTACCTGACGGTGCTCGAACACGGCGAACTCACCGCCAGCGAGATCGCCGACCGCACGGACATCCCGCAGCCACGGGTGTACGACACGGTGCGATCGTTGAACGACCGGGGTCTGGTCGAACTCCGGGAGTCTCGCCCGATGAAGGTGTTGGCGATCGACCCCGAGGACGCCTTCGCGGATGTCGAGTCCTCGCTAGAGCGCATGGTCGAGGAGCTGACCGCTCGCTACAGCGCGCCGGCCCGCGAGACCGAGGCCGTCGCGCTGGTAAAGTCTCGATCGACGATCCTGCGGTACGTCGAAGAGGTGATCGAGACCGCCGAGTACGAACTCACGCTGTCGCTGACGCCGGACCTGCTGGAGCGGTTCGGGGACGGCCTCGCGGCGGCGGTCGACCGCGGCGTCAGCGTCCACATGATCGTCACGCCGGGCGCGAAGGCGCCCGATCCCGCCGGCTTCGACTACGGTGCGGTCGCGACGGTCGCACGAGCTCGCCGCGGCATCACGACGCCCGTCGTCGCCGTCGCCGACGGCGAGTACTCCATCTACGCCACCCAGGACGCCCTTCGGGACGACCAGGATCGCTACGGCGTCATCTTCAACCGCTCGGCGCTGGGCTTTCTCGTCTCCGCGTTCTTCCGCACGGTCCTGTGGACGACCGCCGACCGCGAACTGTACGGCGTCGGCGAGACCGTGGCATTCCCCCGCAGTTACGCGTCGATTCGCCGCTGTGTCCGGGACGTCGTCGCCGCCGACGCCGACCTCTACGCGACCGTCGAGGGTCGCGACGTCGAGACTGGCGCCGAGCGGACGCTGCGCGGTCGGATCGTCGACGTCGAGTACGACGAGAGCGAGGAGGTCGCCGGCCTGACCGTCGAGCAGGACGGCCGGGAGTACACGGTCGGCGGACTCGTCGCGGCCTACGAGGACGTCGAGGCCCACCGCATCGCCGTCGACCGCGAGGCGCCGCCGGACGTCTGATCAGTCCGCCAGCGGTTCGAGCCCGTGCTCGCGGCGCAGCACGTCGATGTACGACCGGAAGCCCGCTTCGAGGTCGTACGCCGGGTCGTAGCCGAGGTCCTCCTGGGCCTTCGTCATGTCCAGGCGCTGGGTCCAGGGGAGTTCGCCCTCGTCGCTGACGGTCAGATCGGCCTCGGGGACGATGCCCTCGACGGTCTCGGCGGCCTCCCGGACCGTCGCGAGTTCGCCACGGACGTTGTAGACACGCTGCGTGAGGTCGTCCTCGGGCGTGAACGCGGCCTTGCGGAACGCCTGGGCGATGTCCTCGACGTGCTGCCAGTCGATCTCCTGGTCGCCGTACTCCACCGAGAAGGACTCGCCCAGCGTGGGCTTCTCGACGATGTTCGCGAGGAACGCCGACCCGCCGGTCTCGCGGTACGGGCCGTACGCGACGGTCGGTCGGATCGCGACCTGATCGACGTCGAACTCCTCGGTGTACACGCGGGCCTGGTGCTCGTTGTACTCTTTGCTCGCACCGTACAGGGTGTCCGGGTACACGAGGTCGTCCTCGGTGACCCACCAGTCGTCGCCGTCGTCGTAGTTGTGCGGCGGGGCGTAGATGGCCGCCGAGGAGGCCCACGCGACGCGTTCGACCTGGTCGGACAGCGTCCGGGCGGCCTCGAACACGTTGTTCGTCCCGGCGACGTTGACGTCCATCGCCGCGCGGGGGTTCTCTCGGGCGGTGTTGGTCAGCAGCGCCGCGAGGTGGACGACGTGGGTGGTGCCCGTCTCTCGAACCGCTCGCACCACGTCCGTGGGGTCGGTCACGTCGCCGCGGCGAATCTCGACGTCCTCGGCGACCCCCAGCTTTGCGAGGATGGAGTCGTCCGTCGAGAGGTCGTACGCGACCACGTCGTGGCCGTGTTCGAGCAGGTCCTTGGCGACGAACGAGCCGATGAACCCGGTGCCACCGGTGACGAGTACCGTGCTGTCTGTCATGCTCCGGGGTTCGCTCAGCGCGGTGAAATAGCTTCCCGTCCGCCCGGAGTCAGCCCAGCAACGTCGTCGCGCCGACCAGCGCCAGCACGCCGAGGGCGCCAAAGGCAAGTCGCCGAACTCGGGACTCCCGCGGCGGCAGCAGGGGGCTGGCGTCACCGTCCTCGAGTTCGTCCCGCGAGTGCTCCAGCGTCAGGAGAACGCCGAAGATGGACAGCAACAGCCACACCGTCCGCGCCGCCCGATCGAGCGTCCGTGCGACCCCGGTGTGGTGCCACAGGCGGTCGCTCAGGCGCGAGGTCAGCGCCTCGTGGCCGCAGACGAACGCCAGTCCCGCCAGCGGCAGGAACGTGACCGGGGACGCCGCGGCCCCGGCGCCGACCCCCAGTCCTGCCGCGAACGCGCCCGCTGCCAGCAGGTGGAGCGTGGCGTTCAAGCCGAGACCGAGCCTCGTGGAGCCTCGCGCACCGAGCAGCCGGTGGGCGCCGGCGATCAGCACCGCCACCCACAGCGCGACGCTCGCGACGGTCGCCTCGGGGACCCCGGCGACGGTAGTCATGGTAGTTCTGGATTCACCGATCGTCGACACGAACGTTACGGTTCGTTCGCCGCCATCCGTGGCCGATCACCCCAGCAACACCGTCGCACCGAACAGCGCGAGGACGGCGACCACGCCGAACGCCAGCCGACGGACGCGGGACTCCCGTGGGGGGAGGAACGGTTCGCTTCTGGGTGTGCGCTTCTCCGGAATCTGATCCATCCACAGGTCGTAGAGGATCACCATCCCCGTCAAACAGCGGTCTCCCCACCGGCGGAGACCCTCGGCGATCCCGGTGTCGTGCCACAGGCGCTCGCCGAGTCGCGAGGTGAGCGCCTCGTGGCCACAGACGGCCCCGAACACCGCGAGTCCGACGAAGACCGCCGAAGACGCCGTCGCGGCGGCGCCGATCCCGAGACCGATCGCGAACGCGACGGCGGCGAGCAGGTGTAGCGTGGCGTTCAGCGCCAGGCCGAGCCGCGAGGACTCTCCCGCACCGAGCAACCTGTGGGCTCCGGCGATCAGCGCCGCCACCCACAGCGCGACGCTCGCGACGGGCGCTCCGGGGACACCGGCTCCTGTCGTCATCGACGATGTCTCCACCCGTCACAGTGACGAACGTTTCGGTTCCACCGGGCGCCGGAACTAAGCCGACGGCGACCGACCGATCGCGCATGGATGTCGAGGTGGGTGACCACTACCGGCCGACTGCAGTTGCCTCTCGTGCGACCGCCGAGCGGGGCGTCTACCGCGTCGTCGGTGCCGGCGAGCGGGTGACGCTGCTGCGTGTCGCCGACGGGCAGGGGAACCGGCGTCACACGGGCGAGACGGTCCGCGTCGACCGGGACGTGCTCGCCGAGCAGTTCGAGGCCGCCGAGAACCCGGACGTGGGCTTCTCGCCGCTGGCGTGGCTTCGGGGACTGCTGCAGGGGCTGGTCTGGAGCGTTCGCGGCCCCATCGAGCGGGTGCGGCGGTGGCTGCGGTGAGCGTCGGGGCGGCGCCGCAGGTCGGCCGACCCTACTCGTGCAGGCCGCCGACCTCCTCGTAGAACGACGACGCCAGCTGCTCGGCCATGTCCTCCTCGCGGTCGACGCGGACGTCGACGACGGTGGGCACGTCTGCCGCGATGGCGGCCTCGATGGTCGGTTCGAGGTCGTCTGGCTCCGTGACCCGTTCGCCGCGGGCGCCGAACGCCTCCGCGGCGGCGACGAAGTCGGTGTCGTGGAACTCTGTGCCCGGGATGCCGTCGTCCATCTGGCGGACCATCCCCAGCGAGGTGTCGTTCAGGACGACGAATGCAGGCGCGACGCCCTCGTCGACGGCCGTCTCGACGGCGGTCATCGTCATCGTGAAGCCGCCGTCGCCGGCGACACAGACGGCGTCGTGGCCCTGCAGCGCCATCGAGACGGCGGCGGGTGGTGCCCAACCCATCCCGCCGACGCCGCCGGAGCCGTAGTACGTCTCGACGGCCTCGGTCTGGAGGTAGTTCAGCAGCCAGAAGCGGTTGTTCCCGGAGTCGGCGGTGACGACGGTGTCCTCGTCGACGGCGGCCTCGATCGCGGCGACCGCGCGCTGGGGCTTGATCGGGACGGCCTCGGAGTCACAGGCCGGCACCGAGAAGTCCGCGCGGGCCTCGGCGGCTCGTTCGAGGGCCCACCCCGAGGTGCCGTCGTCGGCCGCGGCGAGCGCGCGCAGGCCGAGTTGCGCGTCGCCGACGAGGTGGACGTCGGCGGGGTACACCCACCCGGCGTTGCGCGCGTCGGCGTCGAGGTGGAGGATGGTCTGCTCGTCGGGGCGGATGAACGAGGCGGCCTGCCAGTTGGTGTCCATCGGGTTCATCCGACAGCCGACCACCAGCAGCGTGTCGGCCTCGCTGACGACCTCGTTGGCGCCCTCGTGGCCGAACGAGCCGATGACGCCGGTCGCCCGCTCGTGGGTCTCCGGGATCGTCGACTTCCCGAGGTAGGAGGTGGCGACGGCGGCGTCGTACGCCTCGGCGACCTCGATCAGTTCGTCGTAGGCGTCGGCGGCGTGGACGCCGTTGCCGGCGACGACCACCGGGCGGTCGGCGCCGGTCAGCGCGGAGGCCGCCGCGGCGACGTCGCCGCGAGCCGGTCGGCCCCTCGAGACGCGAGTCTGCTCGCGGTCGTCCCACACCGGCGGCGTCGCGTCTTCGGGGAACTCCTCGCTGACGGCGCCGCCGTCGAGCACGACGGCGCAGGGCCCCGGCCGTCCGGCGACGGCGTGCTTGAACGCGAGCTGGACGCTACGGACCGTCTCGGTCGGGGTGCGCGGGAACCACCACTCTTTGGTGATGCCGTCGAGAATCTTCGGCAGCGCGAGGCCGCCGTAGTCGCCGCGGGACTGTTGGTACGGCGCCAGCGTCGAGTAGTCGCCGCGCTCGGAGGCTTCGGTGATGACGACCATCGGCGACGACCCGAGCTGGGCCTCCATCTGCCCGATGGCGCCGAGACTCCCGATCCACGGGCCCTGCCCCGCCAGCACCGCCGGCTCGCCGGTCGCGCGACCGTACGCCTCGGCCATCACGCTGGCTTCCCGCTCGTCGCGCGGGCGGACGACCTTCACGTCGGTGTCCGCGAGCGCTTCGAACAGCTCGATCACCCGACCGCCGGGGTAGCCGAACACGTACTCCGTGTCAAGCGCCGCGACGGTCTCGGCGACGCGCTCGGTGGTGTTCATCCGTCCCACCTCGACGTCGCCGCACTCGCTCCCCGTCGCTCCCGGCCGGAGCTGCGTGAACTCTGTTGCACGCGCTGTGGGTCTCGCGGCGACGCCTTCCCTCTGTCGGTGGCGACCCCTGGCGCACCGCGTGACCGGGTCGCACACGACCGTACGACTTTCCATCCGCGAGAGCCCAGAGGTAGCGCATGAACGACGAGCGTGCGGCCGAGGACCGAGTCGATCCCGGATCGACGGTCTCCATCGCAGTCGATCCGGACGCCGATCGAGGGGAACTCGGCGGAGCCGTCGACGAGCTGCGCGATGCTACGGTCGTTGGCCTCGGAGTGGCGACCCACGGCACGCGGGAGTGTTTCGCGGTGACCGACCGTCTGCTCCGGGCGCTGGTCGACCGCGGCGCGGTCCGGACGCTAGCCATCGAGACCGACCCCGCCGCGGCGGGCGCGCTGGACGACTACGTCGCCCGCGCCGAGGGCGACGCGACCGCGGCGCTCGCCGCGCTGGACGACTGGAAGTGGTCGACCGAGGCCGTCGCGAACGCGCTGACGTGGCTCCGGGAGTTCAACGAGGGTCGGTCACCCGAGGACCGCGTACACGTCCGCGGCGTCGATGTCGTGTCGCCAGCCGCCGCTGCGGAGCGACTGCTGGCGGTCCTCGACGAGGTCGATAGGGACACGCTCGCCGCCGTCCGCCCGACGCTCATCGACCTCGTCGACGGCGAGCACCGCATGGACGTCGACGCGATTCCGCGCGCTCGGATGGACGCGGCCGCCGCCGCCGCCAACGAGATTCGCGACCGCGTCGACGAGACGAGAGAGGGGGTCGACCGCGTGATCCACCTCTGTGACGCCCTCGAACGCAGCCACGAGTGGTACGACGCCGTCGTGGACCTGCCCGAGCGGCCCCACCCCGACGGGATGGCGGTCCGTGATCGGGTGATGGCCGCAAACGCGCGGGACCTCGCCGCCGACGGTGGCGTCGCGCTGTGGGCCCACGCGGGCCACGTCCAGCGCGGCGAGTTCGACGACGGCACGATCTGGGGCGACGCCGAGACGATGGGCGAGCGTCTGGACGAGGCGCTGGGCGAGGGCTACCGCGCCGTCGGCACGGACACCACCGGCGGCGGGGTGCGCGCGCTGGACCCCCACGCCGACTCCGACCGCCAGGACTGCGCGTTCGATCTGCACGACCTCCCCGAGGCGACGCTGGCGGACGACGTCGATCCCGAGGCGGCTGCGGTCGTCGACCTCGACCGCGACGACGACCGGCGACTGCGGACGCGGTACGTCGGGTCGGTGTACAACCCCGAGGCGGACCCGGGGACCTACGTCCTGGAGACGTCGCCGTCCGCGTTCGACGCCGTCGTCTGTCTGGGCGAGACGGGAGCCGCCACACGGATCGAGTGAGAGCGGCCCCGGAGGGGCGAATCTGCCGAACGTTTACTCGGGTCCGAAAACAAAATTCCGGAGAAGAGGCGCCCTACCGGGCGAAACTCAGCAAATATTTACGTCGCCGAGCGTCTCTCTACACCACCGATGTCAGACCTCGGGATGACAGCCCACTCGGTACGGAGAGCGTTACCGGACCCGCGACGCTCGGACAACGTAGTCTACAACCCGTCGAGAGAGCAGCTGCGCGAGTTCTCGACGGCGTTGGAGACGACCACCGAGTTCGGCTCCCCATCGTACGTCAGCGACGAGCGATCCCGCACCGCCGACCGCACGCGCAACGCGGTCGACGACGAGTTCACGGAGGCCGACTACGGCCTCGTCGAGACGGCGGTCGAACGCGCCGGCGAGACGGACCTGCTCTGTCTCGACCGGGTGATGGGCCGCCACGAGGAGCACACCTACGTCTGCCGGTACTACGTCCCCAAGCGCTACGGCCGCATCGCGCTGGCGTGGGCCAACCTGTTCGAACCCGCGCCGGCCGATTCGGACCCCGACTTCGTCACCGTCCAGCTGCCCGACCACGACGAGACCGCGATTCGCGTCTTGCCCGAGGAGGGCGTGACCGCGGTCCTGGGCAGCGACTACACCGGCGAGGCCAAGAAGTCGTTCCTGCGGCTGTACATGTACCACGCCAAGCGCGCCGGCGGGCTGGGCCTGCACGCCGGCAGCAAGCGCGTCCGCCTCGTCGAGGACGGCGAGCCCCGCGAGGTGGGCCAGCTGTTCCTGGGCCTGTCGGCGACCGGCAAGTCCACGCTGACCGCTCACGGCCTGTGGCTCGACGACCCCGAGTCCGCGACGATGCTCCAGGACGACGTCTGCGCACTGCTTCCCGACGGCACCGTCGCCGGCAGCGAGGGCGAGGGTCTGTACGTCAAGACCATCGGCCTGGACGAGGCCGAGCAGCCCGCGATGTACGAGGCGGTCACCGACGAGTCGGCGGTCCTCGAGAACGTCGACGTCGCCGACGACGGCACCGTCGACTTCGACAGCGACCGCCACACCTCGAACGGTCGTGCGGCCATCCGCCGCGAGGACCTCGACTCGGCCGGCGAGGAGATCGACCTGGACGCCGTCGATCAGGTGTTCTTCATCACCCGCAACCCGCTGATGCCGCCGGTCGCGAAACTCTCCCCGGAGGAGGCCGCCGCCGCGTTCATGCTCGGCGAGTCGATCCAGACCTCCGCGGGCGATCCCAGCGCCGCCGGCGAGTCCATCCGCGTCGTCGGCACCAACCCCTTCATCATGGGATCGAAGGGCGAGGAGGGCAACCGCTTTCGGGAACTGGTCGCCGACCTGGATGTCGACTGTTACGTGATCAACACCGGCGAGATCGGCCCCGGCGAGCGAGATGTCGGCGTCGAGGAGTCGGTGACGATCCTGCGGGAACTGGCGCGTGGTACCGTGGAGTGGACCGACGACGAGCAGATGGGGATGACGCTGCCCAGCCACGTCCCGGGGCTGGACGTCGACGACTACTACGTGCCCGACCACGTCGCGGAGTTCGACGCCGCCCAGCGCGAACTGCGCGCCGAGCGCCGTGCCTACCTCGCGTCGTTCGAGGACTTAGCCGACGATATCGCCGACGCGGTGTACTGAGAGAACCCGGACGAGCGGCGTCAATCGGCCGGATCGGGCGCCTCTTCTGGCACTTCGAGAAACGCGCAGGCGTCGGTCTCGGCGTCGAAACAGTCCGGGCACTCCGCGCGCCGGTCGATGATGGTGTCCAGGCGCTCGGCGACCGTGTCGTCGATCACGCTCTGGATGGCGCGGGCCTCATCCCGGAAGTTCTCGACCTCCAGGACGTTCGCGAGAAAGCGCTCGATGATGCAGTACGTCTGGAGGGCCTCCTCGGCGCGGACGATCCCGTCGTCGGTGAGGCTGGCGCCCTTGTACTTCTCGTGGTCGACCAGGCCCCGCTCCTCCAGCTTCCCGATCATCTCGTTGACGCTGGCGGGGCTGACCTCCAGCATGTCTGCGAGCGTCCCCGTCGCGGCGGGCCCGTCCTCGATCGACTGTGCCAGATAGATCGCCTTGAGGTACTGATCTGCCGTGTTCATGCTCGCCGCTCCATGAGGGTCGTCACTTCTTCGACGCCCGCTTCCTCTTCGGCGCGAATCTCCGCCAGCGTCTCCAGCACGCCACCAGTGTCGACGGAGAACTCCGTGTCGCTGTTCTCGATGGCCTCGATGAGGTCGTCGTAGAACTTGTACGCGGTCTCCTCGTTGCACAGTTGGTCGTACAGGACGCCGTCGAAGTCCTCGGGTGCGGTCTGGCCGTACTTGGCCTCGACGAGGCGGTTGATCTCCTCGTAGGGAACCGGTTCGGCGTCGAGTCGCTCGATCAGCTCCGCCAGCCGTTCGCGGTGGTCGGCCGACTCGTCGGCGGCCTCGGCCAGCAGGGTTCGGACCTCCTCGTCGAGTTCCGCCTGCTGGTCCGCCGGCAGGCGCTCGATGTGGTGGTGTGCGCGGGACTCGACGACCTCCTCGAGGACGACGCCGATCTGTAGGAGTCGCGCCAGTTGGTGGTCGTCGGAGACCTGCTGCCCCAGACTCATGCTCGAACACCGGAACTCCGGGCTCTTAAGCGTCCCCCTCCCGCTCCGCGTTCCCGTCGCCGTCGCGGAACCGACGGCGACCCCCGGGGGCCACAAACGTTTTTCGCGTGCTCCCCCAGAACGTGTGCATGGATCGGGAGGGGGAGTCCTGGGCGGTGACGCGGCTCAGACTGGCGGTGCTCGTCGGCGCGGCGCTCGGCTTGCTCGTGTCGTCGGCGATCGTCGGTGCCGTCGACGTGAGCGTCGACACTGCGGCGGTCGAACTGACGAACGGCGGCGACCAGACCCGCGAGGTGACGGTGGTGTCCCTCCACGACGGCGAGCGCGTGGAGCGCACGGTCACCGTCGAGCCGGGTGAGACGGTCCGGCCGGTGCAGTTCGTGGACAACGGCGAGTACGCGGTGACGGTGTACGCCGACGGGCAGCTGTGCTCGCACATGAGCGCACAGGTGGCCGGCGCCAACGCGCTGTCGTCGGGGACCGTGACCACGACCGGGAACTCGCTGACCGACAGTTGCGAGACGGACGTCGGCATCGCGCGAGGGGCGACGGTCAGGACGACCTGATCAGGGCGTCAGGACGACCTTCCCGGTGGACTTGCGGTCCTCGATGTACCGGTGGGCCGCTGCGGCCTCCCCCAGCGGGAACGTCTCGCCGACGATGACTTCGAGTTCGCCGCTCTCCAGCCCCTCCTGCAGGTCCGGGACGGCCTCCAGCACGCGCATCGGTTCGCGCTGCATCGACATCCCGAGGTGGTAGCCGATCACGCGCTTGTTCTCGAACAGCAGGCGACCGGTGTCGACGGTCCCCGGCGCACCGCTGGCGGCACCGAACGCTACGACGCGCCCGAAGTCGCGGGTGGCGTCCAGACACGCGGTGGTGGTGTCGCCGCCGACGCCGTCCAGCGCCAGGTCGACGCCGTAGTCGGTCAGCTCCTGAACGGACTCCGCGAGGTCCTCCTCGACGTAGTTGATCGGGTGGTCACAGCCGAGTTCGGCGGTCAGGTCGAGTTTCTCCTGGGTGGAGGCGGTGCCGAACACTTCTGCGCCGGCGCGATCGGCCAACTGCGTCGCGGCCGTGCCGACCCCGCCGGCCGCGGCGGTGATCAGCACGGACTCGCCCTCCTCCAGACCGCCCCAGCCGAACAGGCAGTTGTGGGCGGTCAGGAACTGCACGGGGAACCCCGCAGCCTCCTCGAAGCTCATGCCCTCCGGGATCGGGAACACCTGCTGGGGGTCTGCCAGCGCGTACTCGGCGTAGCCGCCGCCGTCGACCATCGCGACGACCTCGTCGCCCTCCTGCAGGCCGACGTTCTCGCCGGTGGCGTCGACGATGCCCGCCGCCTCCAGTCCCGGTCCGTACGGCGGCTGGGGGCCACCGGGGTAGTGGCCGCGGCGCTGCTGGATGTCCGCGAAGTTGATGCCCGCCGCGCGCACCTCGATGCGCAGCTGGTCGGGGCCCGGTTCCGGCTGCTCGGCGGCGACGACTTCGAGCGCGTCGCTGTCGCCGTACTCCTCGATCCGAATGGCCTTCATAGTGAACGCGTTGTACGTTGTCAGGCAGGATGTTAAGTCCTCGCGTTGGAGCTGGCAACGACTGGCGGGCGCGATTCGTCACGAGAGCGCTGCAGCAATCCGATCGTACTCGTAGGTCGTGATCTCGAATCGGTGCTCCCACGGGTCGTCGAAGTACACCGACCACGCGAGGTCGTGGTCGACGATGTCCCCGCGCCCCTGCACGCCCACGTCGTCCATCTCGGCGGCGCGGTCGAGAAACCCCAAGAATCGATCGGCGTCGACGCGGAAGGCGAGGTGGCGCAGCTCGGGGTCGTCGGGGTCGCCGGCGAACAGCGCCAGCCCCGTCTCCCCGTCGTTGGCCGACACCACCAGCGGACCGCTCCCCTCCGCCCAGGCGTCCAGGTGTGCGACCGGTCGCAGGCCGAACACGCGGTCGTACCACTCCGCGGCCTCGCGTGGGTCCGGGACGGTCAGTGCGACGTGGTCGATGCCGTCGACGCGGAAATCGTCTCCCATGAGCGAGTCGAGCGTCCCCAGCCACCTGAAGGCTCGCTGAACTCCCGTTTGGTAGCCCGGTCGACAGACGGCGTCGTCGGTGATTCAGGGCGTTGTCGTTCCGTTAGAGTGAAACCCGGGGCGACCGAACTGACGTTCATGAGTGCCGACGGGAAACAGCGGTCGATCCGGTGTCTCGTGGCGAAGGTCGGGCTGGACGGCCACGACCGCGGCGCCCACGTAATCGCGCGGGCGTTCCGGGACGCCGGCTTCGAGGTGATCTACTCCGGGCTCCACAAGGCGCCCGACGAGATCGTACAGGCCGCGGTTCAGGAGGACGTCGACGTCCTCGGTATCTCCATCCTCTCGGGGGCGCACAACACGCTCGTCCCCAAGATCATCGACGGCCTGAAGGAGTACGACGCCTTCGAGGACACGCTGATCCTGGTCGGCGGCGTCATCCCCGACGACGACAAGGCCGAACTCAAACAGCAGGGCGTCGCGGAGGTGTTCGGCCCCGGCACGGAACTCGAGAAGACCATCGAGTTCGTCCGGGAGAACGTCCCCGAGAAGCGATGACGACCGCCGAGACAACGCTCGTCGAGGAGCTGCTCGCCGGCAAACACCAGGCACTGGCCCGCGTGATCACGAAGATAGAGAACCGCACGCCAGGGTACCGCGAGATCGTCTCCCAGCTGTACGAGCACACCGGCAATGCGGAGGTGATCGGGATCACCGGCAGCCCCGGCGCGGGCAAGTCGACGCTGGTCGACAAGATGGCCAAGACCTACCGCGACCGCGGGGACACCGTCGGTGTCGTCGCCATCGACCCCTCCTCGCCCTTTTCTGGCGGGGCGGTGCTGGGCGACCGCATCCGCATGGCGTCGAACGTCGGCGACATGGACGTGTTCTTCAGGTCGATGTCCGCCCGCGGGAACCTCGGCGGCCTCTCGACGGCCACCGCAGACGCGGTCAAGGCGCTCGACGCCTTCGGCAAGGACCACATCATCGTCGAGACTGTCGGGGCCGGGCAGAACGAGATCGACATCGTGCGCGCGGCGGACACCGTCGCCGTCCTCGTCCCGCCCAGCAGCGGCGACGGTGTCCAGATGCTGAAGGCCGGCATCCTCGAGATCGGCGACGTGTTCGTCGTCAACAAGGCCGACCTCGACGGGGCCGACCGGACCGTCCAGGAACTCCGGGAGATGATCGAGATGAGCGGCGGGTCGATGACCGTCGGCGGCGGCCACCACGGGTTCGACACCGTCGAGGTCGACGTCGGCGAGGAGGCCGAGGAGTGGACCCCGTCGGTCGTCGAGACCGTCGCCACCGACGGCGAAGGCGTGGAGAACCTCCTGGAGACGCTCGCGGACCACCACGGCTACATGGCCCGCACCGGCGAACTCGAGCGGAAGGCGCGCGGCCGGATCGCCAACGAAATCCGGACGCTCCTCCGGGACGACGCCGCCGGTATCGCCAGCGACGAACTCGACCGCCGCGGGGGCATCGAGTCGTTCGTCGACCGCGTGCAGGCCGGCGAGACCAACCCCTACGACATCGCCGACGACGTCCTCGGCGATCTGCGGGAGTGCGTCGAGGGTGGGGGCCGGTAGGCCGACGATCGGTCGCGAGTCCGACAGTATAAGACCGGTCGGGCCGTACCCTCTCGTATGAACCCGAAGAAGGCGCTCGCAGCCGCGGGTGCGGCGGTCGGTAGCGTCGGTGCCGTCGAAGCCGCGAACCGCAAGTTACGCAACGGCGCACCGCTCGATCAACCGCTGCCCGGCGAAGACCGCGTGTACCGCTGGCGCGGGATGGACGTCTCCTACGTCGAGTACGGCGACCCCGCAGACGAAGACCTCCTGCTCGTCCACGGCATGAACGCCGCGGGCACGTCGATGGAGTTCGCCGAGATCTGGGAGCAACTGGCCGAGGAGTACCACGTCGTCGCGCCTGATCTTCCCGGGTTCGGGCGGTCGGATCGGCCGCCGCTGGTGTACTCGGCGTCGCTGTACGAGGCGTTCCTCGCGGACTTCGCGCGGGACGTGACCGCCGACCCGATCTGTCTGGCGTCGTCGCTGTCCAGCGCGTACGCGGTGGCTGCCGCAGAGACCGCGGACTTTTCAGAACTCGTCCTGGTGTGCCCGACCGCCACGACGATGCCCGGCGGCCGGAAACTGTGGCTGCGGACGCTGCTGCGGACGCCGCTTCTCGGCACCGCGGCGTTCAACCTGATCGGCAGCCGGAAGTCCATCGACTACTTCGGCGCCGACCACGGGTTCTACGACGTCGAGAACAAACCCGCCGCGCTGACGACCTACCAGTACCGCTCGGCACACCGGCCGGGCGCACGGTACGCCCCGGCGTCGTTCGTCTCGGGCTACCTCGACGCAGACCTGGACCTCGAGAGCGCCGTCGCGGACCTGGAGATTCCGGTGACGCTCGTGTGGGGTCGCGAGACCGAAATGACGCCGCTGCGCGACGGGCGGGACCTGGCTGAGGCGACGGGCGCGTCGCTGGTCGTCGTCGACTACGCGAAACTGCAACCGCACGTCGAACACCCCCAGCAGTTCCTCGACGGCCTCCGGCAGTCCCGTCAGAGCACACGCGCAGACGCCGTCGTGAGCGAGTGAGCGCGCCCCGGTTCAGCGGGGCCGCAACACCAGCAGCGGGTCGTCGGTCGTCTCGCGCTGCTCGACGCCGGCCTCGACGGTGAGCCCCGTCTCCACCTCGCCCTCGTCGACGCCCCGGACCTGTCCCGTCAGGCGCACCGGCCCGAACGACGCGACGCCGAGGACGTACGGCGCGTCGCCCTCGAAGTCCGGTGTGGCGACGGTCGTCAGCGTCCACGTCTCCAGTTCGCCGGCAGAGGCCAGCGGTTCCTCCGCCAGGTCCGGGTCGCCACAGGTCGGACACACCGTCCGCGGGGGAAGCGACCCGTGGCCGTTCGGACACTCCAGGTAGTACCCCTGGTCCTCGGCGATGGCGTCCAGCAGGTCGTCGTAGCCGGCGTCGCGGACCTCGTCGCTCATCGGTCCACCTCCAGGACGTGGACGACCGCACTCGCGACCGTGCCGCCGGCGTTGTGCGTGACGCCGACCTCCGCGTCGGGGACCGCGTCGCTGTTGCGGTGGTCACCGCGCAGCAGCCGCGTCATCTCGCCGACCTGCGAGGCGCCGGTCGCGCCGACCGGGTGGCCCTTGGCTTTCAGACCGCCCGAGAGATTCACCGGGAAGTCGCCGTCGGCGGTCGTCTCGCCGCGGCGTGCCGCGCCGATCGCCTCGCCGTGGTCGTAGACGCCCAGCGACTCTAGTCCCAGCACCTCGGCGATGGTGAAGCAGTCGTGGACCTCCGCGAGGTCGAGGTCGTCGACCGCGACGCCCGCGTCCTCGTAGGCGGCCGCCGCGGCCTCGTCTGCGGCGGGCGTGCGGTCGAGGTGGTCACGGTCGTGCAGCGCCATGTCGTCGCCGCCCTGGCCCGACCCGGCGACGACCACCGGCGCGTCGACGTCGTGGTCGGCGGCGTACGCCTCGCTGACCAGCACCAGCGCGGCTGCGCCGTCGGTGATGGGACAGGCGTCGTACAGCCCCAGCGGCGAGGAGACGGTCGGGGCGTCGAAGTAGTCCTCCTCGGTGATCTCGCGCTGGTACTGTGCTTTCTCGTTGTCGACGGCGTTGGCGTGGTTCTTGATCGCGACGTGGGCCAGCGCCTCGCGGTCCGCGCCGTGGCGGTCGAAGTACGCCCGGGCCATCAGCGCGTAGGCGCCGGGGAACGTCATCCCCGCGCGGACCTCCCACAGTTCGTCGGCGGCGATGGCCAGCGCCTCCGTCGCGCCCGCCGTGCCGAGGTTGGTCATCCGCTCTGCGCCGCCGACGAGGACCACGTCGGCCGCGCCGGCCCGCAGCGAGAGCACGGCGTTTCGCACCGCGGCGCCGCTTGACGCGCAGGCGGTCTCGAAGCGCGTCGCCGGGGCGTCGATCCCAGCGGCCTCGGCCATCAGCGGGCCCTGGTGACCCTGGCGCTCGGCGAGTTCGCCCATGAAGTTGCCGTAGTACAGCGCCTCGACGTCGTCCCGGGCGACGCCGGCGTCGTCGATGGCCTCTGCGGCGGCCTCCCCGAACAGGTCTCGGCCCGTCCGGTCGGGATACTGGCCGAACGCCGTCTGCCCGACGCCGGCCACTCGTACCTGTGACATGCGTCTCCGTAGCAGATGGGCCGTATAATAGCTCTTGGTTAACGGGTGGCCCGGAACTCGGCCCCGTCGTTCGGCGCTACGAGACCGTTCGAGACGCCCTCAGATCGACTCGATCAGGTCCATCTGCATCGCCATCTTGCGCTCCTTGTAGTCGACGTCGACCGTCTTCACGTCGCCGATGTCGTCCGGTTCGAAGAGGAACGCGACGTCCTCGGCGTACACGTCGCCGATGAACGCGTCGCCCTCCCGGACGAGGCTGGAGCGCCTGTCGTCGTCGAGGAACACGCCGTAGGAGATCACGCCGATGGCGTCCTGCTGGCCCAGCAGGTAGAACTCCGCCGGGTTCGGGAGTTCCTCTTTCTCGTTGGTCCCGAGGCTGTTGTGCAACCGCGGGTTCGGGTCCCGCCGATCCTTCCGGACGTTCGTGAACAGCATGTCGGACTCGTACTTGAACTCGACGTCGTAGCCGTGTTTCGTGTCGACGAAGTCCCGCCCCTCGTCGTCCACCCACTGGAGTCGACCGTCCGTGTACACCTGCAGACATCGCTCGATGATGTCGGACTTGTCGAACCTGTCCTTGCGGCCGTTCAGTTGGCTGCCGACCGACTGGACGAGCGTGGCGTAGCGATCGATCTCGACATCTTCGACCAGGTCTGCGGCGTACGCCTCGTCGCTGAGCATCTCACCTCCACCGTCGTGAATCTCCGTGTTGAGTGTTGTGGCAGGGCGAACGGCTCGACCGCGGGTGCTCTCGGTTTCGACGGGGGCAACGGGGACAGGCAACAACACCTTTAGGCACCACAGGGAACATCCCCAGCACATGAGTGACGTGTTTGCCGGGGAGTCGGTCGGCGACCTGGAGTACGAGCTCCGGGACATGCGCGACTGGAGCGGGGTCGACGCGGACGTGGCCATCTCGGACCCGCCCTTTGGCCTGGAGTTCGACGGCAAGGCGAGCAACTACAACCGCGACGAGTCTCGGGTCGTCGACGGCTACGTCGAGTGGGAGTCGACGCAGTACGGGGAGAAGGTGGACGCGCTGCTGGACGCCCTCGCGGCGAACACCACCCCGGAGGGCCAGGCCATCGTCTTCTCGGGCAAGGACAACAGCCACCTCCTTCACCAGCTCGCGCTCGACCACGACGACTGGACGCTGGAGGGCAAACTCTACTGGGCGTACAACTTCGCGCCGTACTGCAAGAAACGCCCCGCGCACAACGTCTACGAGCTGTTCTGGCTCGTGAAGGGCGACGAGTGGTACTACGACAACGAGTGCACTTTCGACCACTGCCAGGAGGGGGAGGCGAACCTCTCGGTGCTGGACGTCAAGCGGAACTACCTCAAGGAGATGCCGAAGTACCCCACGCGGCTCCCGGTGGAGGTGGTCGGCGTCCTCCTCGAACACTTCACCACGCCGGGCGACCGGGTGTTCGACCCGCTGGCGGGGTCGGGCAGCGTGGGCATCGCGGCGAGCGCACTCGGCCGGGACGCGGTGCTGGGCGACCTGAACGAGAACGCCAGGGACGTCTTTCAGTCCACCGTCGACACGCTGGACGGCGCCGAGGACGTGTTCCCAGAGCGGTCGGCCGAGCACCCCTCGCTTGAGGAGTTCTGACCGGCTCGGGCCGGCGCCGTCGCTCTCCGATCCCGATCGCGGCGAAATCACCCCAACTTTACCCTCGCTCGGGATAACGTGCCCTACGATGTCACGGTTCGGGTGGCTCTTCGAGCGGCTCCGGCGGGTGGCGGGGTTGCTGCGTCAGCGCTGGAAACTCGTCGCCGGGCTCGTGCTCGCGGTCCTGCTGATCGTCGGCGGCGGGTTCGTCTGGTACTTCTCGACGCCGCTGCACGCCCAGGACGACCAACTCGCGACCGCCAAGGACCGCGAGGACGTCGAGATCAGTCGCGCTCACGGCGGCTACGTGATCGAACCGGCAAACGCCACCGGCGAGGAGCGCGTCGGACTCGTGTTCTACCCCGGCGGTCGGGTCCACCCCGACGCCTACGTCCCCAGCCTCGCCCGAATCGCGGCCGAGGCCGACGTCACGGTGTACGTCCCGCAGATGCGGCTCAACCTGGCGGTTCTCTCGCGCAACCGTGCGGCGGGCGTCATCGACGATCACCCCGAGATCGACCGCTGGTACGTCGGCGGGCACTCGCTGGGCGGCGCGATGGCCTGCCGGTACGCCAACAGCGCCACCGACCAGGTCGAGGGCGTCGTGCTGTTCGCCGCGTACTGTGACAGAGACGTCTCGGGGACGGACCTCGACGTGTTGAGCGTCACCGGGGAGGCCGACACCGTGCTGGACCGCGACCGCTACGAGTCGACGAGAGAGAATCTCCCGGCGGACGCGACGCTCGCCTCCCTGGCGGGGGTGAACCACTCGCAGTTCGGCGCCTACACCGGCCAGCGCGGCGGCCAGCCCTCGGGCACGGCGTTCGACGAGGCCCACCGCCGACTGGCCGCCGTCGTCGTGCCGTGGTTCGAGAACGCCACCGCCGACCGCGGGGGGTCCACATCAGACGGGGCTCTCGCCGACCCGCTCGGGGCACGACCGGGCGCGGTCGACCGGGCGCGCGCTCGCGACGACATCACCGTCACGGCGACCGACCGCGGCGGTTACGTCGTCGAACCGACGGCGGCGCCGGCGGACGGCGAGCGCGTCGGCGTCGTGTTCTACCCGGGCGGTCGGGTGCTTCCGGAGGCGTACGTCTCGAGTCTCGCCTCGGTCGCGGCCGAGGCGAACGTCAGCGTGTACGTGCCGAAGTTCCGCGGCAACCTCCCGGTTGCGAACCCGGACCGCGCGGCGGACGTGATCGAGGCCCACCCCGAGATCGACCGCTGGTACGTCGGCGGGCACTCGCTGGGCGGCGCGATGGCCTGCCGGTACGCCGCCAACTCGACGGAGCGGGTCGAGGGGCTCGTGCTGTTCGCCGCGTACTGCGACCGCGACGTCTCCGAGACGGACCTCGGGGTGCTGAGCGTCACGGGCGCGGCCGACGCCGTGCTGGACCGCGACCGCTACGAGGCGAGTCGAGAGCGCCTCCCGCCCGGGGCGACCGTCGTCGAACTCGACGGCGTGAACCACTCGCAGTTCGGCGAGTACGTCGGCCAGCGCGGCGGCCAGCCCTCGGGCACGACGTTCGACGAGGCGCACCGCCGGCTGGCCGCCGTCGTCGTGCCGTGGCTCGAGAACGACACCGCCCGGACGGCGACGACCTCGCGGACCGAGCGACCGAGAACCACGGCCGAGGGTCACGCGTCAGCCCGACGAGCGGCGGTCGATGGGCGGGTGGCGGCCGCGCCGCTCTCTCGGGACCGGCGCGCGCGAGACTCGTCCGTTCCGTTGCCTTTCTAACGGTCCGGGCCCAAGCCTGGGTCATGAGCGATACAGCCGGCGTCGACGAGGGGTACCGGCGGTCGAGTCCGTGGCCCGTGTTCGTCGCGTTCGGGCTTGCGATCTCGGAGGTCGGGGTGTTCGTGCCGCTGTTTCCCGTCGCCGTCGGCGGACTGCTGCTGTTCACCGGGAGCATCGCGGGCATCCTCGAGGAGTCCGGCTACGTCGACGACGCTTGGACCACGTTCGGCGCGCTCGGCGCCGGACTGATCGCGCTCGGGGTCGGCCTGTACCTCTACACCGGCGCGCCGCTGACCGTCGAGACGCTGACGAGAGTGATCGAGGTCGGTGCCCAGCCCGGCGGCGGCACCGTCGCCTACCGCGCGCTGGCGATCGTCACCGCGGGGCTGTTCGGCGTCGTCGGGGCGCTGGTCGGCACGCTGTCGGCGGCGCCGGACCGCACCGCGGACTGGTGAGCGAGCGGGCGGAAACCGACAACCTATTTGATCGGGGGCCAGTATCCACGGCCGAAATGGCATCCAGCGTCTTCGACCGGGAGACGATGCTCGATCTGCTGGTCAACGTCATCCCGCTCGCGATACTGCTGTTCTTCATCGGGGTGTTCGCCGTTGCCAACCCGTTCGGCGGCAACCCGGTGTACACGTACCTCCAGTTCGCCATCGTCGGGCTGACGTTCGTCCTGTTGTTGATCCTCACGTACTTCTCGGCTCGCGCGGTCGCGACCGACGAGCGTCGCATCGAGGGGACCATCTGGGAGGAACTGCCGCCGGGGGGCGTCCCCACCGGCGCCGAGGGAGCCGGTGAAGCGCTCCCGGACGACGAGAGCGACACCTCCGAGACCGAACTACCCGCCGACGAAGCCGAGAGCACGGAGGGTGCGGAATCGGCAGCGTCTCCGGAAGGGGCCGACGGTGACGACGCCGACGACGAGGCCTGACCCCGGATCGAATCCGGGTGAGAGAAGCCCCGGCTCGAACATCATCCCGAACCATTCTTAACGCTGCACTCCTCACCACCGCACATGGCAATCGGGGACCAGATAATACTCACCGTCCTGATGGGCGTGTTCCTGCTCGGGGTCGTCGCGTGGCTCTCCCGAGTCGGCGCCCTGCGCTCGACGTCGTCGCTGTCCGGCGGCGGTGCGGTCGGTGAGGAGTCCGGCTACACGCACGAGGAGAAACCAGGTGGGATCATTCGCTGGCTGACGACGGTCGACCACAAGGACATCGGCATCCTGTATGGCGTGTACGCAGTTGTCGCGTTCGCGTGGGGCGGCCTGGCGGCGTTCCTGATCCGCGCGGAACTGACGACGCCGGGCGTCGACGTCCTCTCGGGGCTGGGCGGCGCGAACACGTACAACGCGTTGCTGACGAGCCACGGGATCACGATGCTGTTCCTGTTCGGCACCCCGATCATCGCGGCGTTCGGCAACTACTTCATCCCGCTGTTGATCGACGCCGACGACATGGCGTTCCCGCGGATCAACGCCATCGCGTTCTGGATGCTGCCGCCGGCCGCCCTGCTCATCTGGGCCGGCTTCTTCCTGAACCCGTTCATGGAGGGCATCGCCGCGGCCAAGACGTCGTGGGTGATGTATCCGCCCATATCGGCACAACAGACCGCCGCTGGCGCCACCAGTGGGGTGCCCAACCCCGGCACCGACCTGATGCTGCTGGGGCTGCACCTCTCGGGCGTCTCGGCGACGATGGGCGCGATCAACTTCATCGCGACCATCTTCACCGAGCGCGGCGATGACGTCGGCTGGGCGAACCTCGACATCTTCTCGTGGACGATGCTCACCCAGTCCTCGCTGATCCTGTTCGCGTTCCCGCTGCTGGGCAGCGCGCTGATCATGCTCCTGCTGGACCGCAACTTCGCCACGACCTTCTTCACCGTCGAGGGCGGGAGTCCGATACTCTACCAGCACCTGTTCTGGTTCTTCGGCCACCCCGAGGTGTACATACTGGTGTTGCCACCGATGGGCATCGTCAGCTACCTCCTGCCGCGCTTCAGCGGTCGGAAGCTGTTCGGCTTCAAGTTCGTCGTCTACTCCACGCTGGCGATCGGCGTGCTGAGCTTCGGCGTGTGGGCCCACCACATGTTCACCTCCGGCATCGACCCGCGCATCCGGGCGAGCTTCATGGCGGTGTCGCTGGCGATCGCGATACCCAGCGCGGTGAAGACGTTCAACTGGATCACGACGATGTGGAACGGCCGGTTGCGCCTGACCACGCCGATGCTGTTCTGCATCGGGTTCATCTCGAACTTCATCCTGGGCGGCGTCACCGGCGTGTTCCTCGCGGCGGTCCCGGTCGACCTGGTGTTGCACGACACCTACTACGTCGTCGGGCACTTCCACTACATCGTGATGGGGGCGATTGGGTTCGCGGCCTTCGCCGCGATCTACTACTGGTTCCCGATCGTCACCGGTCGGATGTACCAGCGCACGCTGGCGAAGTGGCACTTCTGGCTGTCGATGATCGGGACGAACATCACGTTCTTCGCGATGATCCTGCTGGGCTACGGCGGCATGCCGCGCCGCTACGCCAGTTACAACGCGATCAGCGTCGGACCGCTGCAGTATCTCACGAACCTCCATGTGATCGCTTCCATCGGCGCGGTGATCCTCCTGATCGGCCAGGTCATCTGGCTGTGGAACATGGCCAACTCCTACCTGGAGGGGCGCCCGCTGGAGGGGGCAGACCCGTGGAACCTCAAGGAAGACGGCATGTGGACTCGCGAGTGGGAATGGTACGAATCCCAGCGCGAGACCGCACTGACCGACGGTGGCGAGGAGGACGAGGAGATCGTCGCCGACGGCGGTGAGCCGTCCGAGATGTCGGCCGCCGACGAGGCCGAGTCCGACGAGTAACGGGACCGTCACGACTTTGATTTTGCGCCCGGGCGCAGCGAACATGGACGACACCACGCTCGCCGAGACCCTGGCGACGTACGACCGGTACGCAGACGCGTACGGCGACCGCCACGCCGACCGGTCGGTGATCGCCGACCAGGTCGAGCGGTTCTGTCGGGCCGTCGAGTCGGCCCCAGCCGGGGCTGGTGACGATGCCTCCCGCGTGCTCGACGTCGGCTGTGGCCCCGGTTGGGAGACCGAGACGTTCGCGGATCGCGGATTCGATGCCGTCGGGCTGGACCTCTCGCGGGCGTTCCTCGAGAACGCCAGCGACCGGGCCGGTGGACGGTTCGTGCGTGGGGACATGCGGCAGCTGCCGGCCGCGAGCGATACCGTCGACGGTGTCTGGGCGATGGCGTCGCTACTACACCTACCGAGGTCGGCGGCTGACGACGCGCTGGCGGAGTTCGCGCGCGTCGCTCGATCCGGTGGAGCGCTGTTCCTGGCGGTCAAGCGCGGCGAGGGGACGACAGAGGGTGACGGCTACGAGCGCGACCGACGGACGTTCACGCTGTACCGCGAGGAGCCGCTGTGTGAACGCGTCGAGCGTGCGGGGTTCGCGGTGGTCGACAGTGCCGTCGAGACCGGCGGCGACGGGTGGGTCCGGGTGCTGGCGCGGCGAGCCTGATCAGCTCGCGACGAGGACGAAGCCGGTGACGAACATCATCGCGGCGATGCCGACCAGCACGACCATGAGGAGCGTCTTCTCGGACATCGTCGGCGGTAGGGTCGCGGGATGGAAAGTCTCATCGTTCCCGACGACCAAGTGCCGGTGTGTCCGACAGTCCTTTCTCGCCGCCGGCGACCACGAGCGGTCGGCGCGTCGTCGCGACGGTGTACGCAGGCGTCGTCCTGATCGCGGGGTTGCTCGGCGCGATCATCGGGGTCATCCTGCCCGCCCAGAACGACTTCACGACGGCGTCGCTGGGGCCGCTGGCGTTCGAGGCGACGCCGCTGACCTTTGCGGTGTACGGGATGGTGATGGTCGGCTTGCTGCTGGGGGTTCTGCTCGGCGTGGTCCAGTACGTCTCGCGGTACGACGACGCCGACCCGCCCGGCGAGGGGCCCGCCGACGGGACCGTCGAGGACGACGAGGCCTAGTCGTCGGCGATCTGGCGCTTGATGTCTTCGACGACGTCGGGATTGCGGAGCGTACTCGTGTCGCCCAGCCCGTCACCGTTGGCGATGTCTTCGAGCAGTCGGCGCATGATCTTCCCCGACCGGGTCTTCGGGAGCTCCGGCGTGAAGATCACCATTTCCGGACGAGCGATCGGCCCGATGGCGTCCTCGACGGCCGTCTCGATGTCCTCGCGGAGGTCGTCGTGGGCGTCGTACCCGTCCTCGGTGATGACGTAGGCGTAGACGGCTTCGCCTTTCACCTCGTGGTCGCCGCCGACGACCGCCGCCTCGGCGACGCCCGGCACGCCGACGATGGCGCTCTCTATCTCCATCGTTCCCAGGCGGTGCCCGGAGACGTTGATCACGTCGTCGACACGGCCCAACACGGTGATGTAGCCGTCCTCGTCGATCTTGGCGCCGTCCTCGGGGAAGTACACCCAGTCGTCGGGGTCCGCGGAGTCGGTATCGGAGTACTCGGCCCAGTACTCGTCGATGAACCGCTCGTCGTTTTCGTACAGCGTCCGGAGCATCCCCGGCCAGGGCTTCTGAACGGTGAGGTAGCCGGCTTCCCCCGGGTCGACGGGATCGCCGGTGGCGTCGACGACTTCGGCGTCGATGCCCGGCAGCGGTGGTCCGGCCGACCCCGGCTTCATGTTGCCGACGCCGGGTAGCGTCGTGACCATCATGCCGCCGGTCTCGGTCTGCCACCAGGTGTCGACGATGGGGCACTCCTCGTCACCGATGTGCTTGTAGTACCACTTCCAGGCGCGGGGGTTGATCGGCTCCCCGACGGTCCCCAACAGTCGCAGGCTGGAGAGGTCGTGCTCGGCGGGGAACTTCTCGCCCCACTTCATGAACGCCCGGATCGCCGTCGGCGCGGTGTAGAACACGTCGACGTCGTAGGCCTCGACGAGCTCCCAGAGACGGTCGCGCTCGGGGTAGTCCGGCGTTCCCTCGTACATCACCGTCGTGGTGCCCAGCGCCAGCGGCCCGTAGACGATGTAGCTGTGGCCCGTTATCCAGCCGATGTCCGCCGAACACCAGTAGGTGTCCCCGGGCTTGATGTCCAGAACGGACCGTGAGGTCCAGGCGGCGTAGGAGAGGTAGCCGCCGGTGGTGTGTTTCACCCCTTTCGGCTCGCCGGTGGTTCCCGAGGTGTACATCAGGAACAGCATGTCCTCGGCGTCGCGTTCGACCGGGGAGACCGACTCGCCGCGGTGGGGGTCGACGAGTTCCTCGTAGTCGTGGGCGTCGTCGCCGAGGAAGTGCGCGAGGTCGTCGCCCAGGCGGTCGACGACGACGGTCTGGACGTCGTGGTCGACGCTGCGCAGTCCCTCGTCGGCCTTGCTCTTGTGGTTCAGCGCCTCGCCGCGGCGGTAGTAGCCGTCACAGGTGACGAGGTACTCGGAGTCGGCGCTGTCCATGCGCGTCGCCAGCGCGTCCGCCGAGAATCCCGCGAAGACGACGCTGTGGGGCGCACCGATGCGCGCGCACGCCAGCATCGCCACGGGTAACTCGGGAATCATCGGCATGTACAGCGTCACCACGTCGCCCTCTTCGACGCCGAGCTCGCGCAGCGCCGCGGCGGTGGCCTCCACTTCCCGCTGTAAGTCGCCGTAGGTCAGGGTCCGCCGCTCGCCGAGTTCGCCCTCCCACCTGATGGCCGCCCGGTTCTTGTGGCCGGCCTCGACGTGGCGGTCCACGCAGTTGTACGAGGCGTTCAGCGACCCCCCGGTGAACCACTCGTAGAAGGGTGGGTTCGAGTCGTCGAGCACCTGGTCGTACGACTGGTCCCAGTCCACCAGGTCCGCCGCGGCTTCCCAGCACTCCGGCCAGTTCTCGTCGAACTCGTCGTACACCCCCTCGTCGGCGACGTTCGCCTGCTCGACGAACGTCTCGGACGGGTCGAACCGCTCCTGTTCTGCCAGCCGTGCCTCGAGTTCGACGTCTGGCGCGTCGTCTGACATGGTCGGTGGAACGTCTCGGCGTGTCGGATTAAGCGTTGTCCTACCGGGGGCGTCGGCGTTTCGAGTCCCACCCCGCGGGAGATCACTCGCCGTCCGCCAGCGGCAGCGTCGCACGGATCGCGGTGCCGTCGCCGCTCTCGATCGATAGGTCGCCCCCGGAGGCGGCGACGACCCAGTTGGCGACCCACAGACCGAGGCCGCTGCCGTGTTCGAGGTCGGTCTCCTCGCCGCCCTCCAGCACGCGCCGTTCGTGGTCGGGCAGGCCGGGGCCGTCGTCGCGGACGGTGATCACCGCCGTCTCCCCGCGGCGCTCGACCGACAGGTTGACGGTCGGCTCGGGCCCGGCGTGCTCGCAGGCGTTCTCCAGCAGTTCCCACAGCGCTTCCGACAGGACGCCGGTCGCACGGACCGACAGCGGCTCCGGCACGTCGGTCCGGACGGTCGCGTCGGGGTGTTCGGCCCGCGTGCGCCGGTGGAGCCGATCGAACGTCGTGGCGATGTCGTGCGTCTCCATCTCGAACTCGTCGAGCATCTCTCGAATCCGACGGGCGGTGTCGGCGGTCGCGAGCAGCTCCTCGGCCTTCTCGCGGGCCATCGCGAGGGTCGCCGCGTCAGAGACTTGCTCGGTGTCGACGGTGTTGAGGACGCCCTTGACGACGGTCAGGTCGTTGCGGAGGTTGTGCCGCAGGACGCGATTGAGCACCTTCAACTGCTGGACGTGACGTCGTTGTTCCGTGACCTCGCGCAGCACGAGCGTCCGGCCGATGAGGTCGCCGTCGCCACCCGACAGCGGCGACGCCTCGACCCGGTAGTACCGGCGACCGTCCGGACCCGTGAGCAGCGTCGACTCACCGGCGGCCGGGACCTCGGCGTCTGCTCCCAGCAGCGTCTCGACGCTCGCTCCGAGGAGGTCCTCGCGATGGCGGCCGAACGTCTCGCTCGCGGCGGGGTTGACGTCGACGATGCGGTCGTCCTCGTCGATCACGACGATGCCGTCGCGCATCTCCCGGACGATTCCCTGTCGGGCCTCGCGAGCGACCTCCGGCATGAGGTCCAGCAGGTTCACATGGTCGTGAATCTCGACGATCTCACCGTCGGCGACACGCACCGATGTCACCCCCGCCGTCTCGAAGGACTCGGCGGTCGCGGGGATTCCGAACAGTTCCTTGCTGAGGCGGCCAGCCAGCTCCCAGCGGATCATCGCCTCCTGGCCGTCCACCACCAGTGTGTCGATGGTTATGGAGTGGTCCTCGAGACGCGACAGCGTGCCGGTCAGGTACGCCTGGAGGTGATCGTACGTTGCGACATCCACGCCATCTCGGGTGACGAGCTGGTCCATCTCCGAGGGGTGAGCGAAGATCTCCTCGACCGCGCCGACGTTCTCGAGGGACATCACGTCCTCGACGTAGCGACGTGCGAGTCGTTCGGCCGGCCGTGTCCCCTCGGTCATCGCGGTAGTTTCGAGGTGACGAACCAGCGGGAAGTATCTGGTGGGTGGCCGTCGCAGTCAGGCCAGCCCGATGCGCTCCTGGTAGGAGCCGTACTGCTCCTCGAAGACCTCCATGATCTCTCCCATCGTCGCGTAGGCCTTGACCGCGTCGACGATGTACGGCATCACGTTCTCGTCATCGTCGTCGACGGCGTCCTCCAGAGCCGTGAGTGTCTCGGCGACCTCGTCGTCGTCGCGGTCTGCCTTGACCTCCTCCAGACGGTTCAGCTGGATGTCGGTCGTCTCCTCGTCGACCGTGAGGATGTCCGGCTGGGTGTCCTCCTCGATGGTGTACTTGTTGACGCCGACGACGACCTCCTCCTCGCGCTCGACTCGCTCCTGGTACTCGTAGGAGGCGTCCTGAATCTCGCGGTGGAAGTAGCCCTGCTCGATCCCTTCGAGGATTCCGTCTCGCACCGACCCGTCGCCCATCTCTCTGATCTCCTCGATGTAGGCCATCGTCTTCTGTTCGACCTCGTCGGTCAGCGCCTCGACGGCGAAGCTGCCGCCCATCGGGTCGACGATGTCGGCGGCGCCGGACTCCTCGGCGATGATCTGCTGGGTGCGCAACGCGACCCGGACCGCCTCCTCGCTGGGCAGCGCGAGCGCCTCGTCGAAGGAGTTGGTGTGCAGGCTCTGCGTGCCGCCCATCACGCCCGCCAGCGCCTGGATGGTCACGCGGACGATGTTGTTCATCGGCTGCTGGGCGGTCAGGCTCTGGCCCGCCGTCTGGGTGTGGAACTTCAGCCGTTTCGACTCGTCGGCTTCGGCGTCGTACCACTCGTCCATCACGCGAGCGTAGATCTGCCTCCCAGCCCGGAACTTCGCGATCTCCTCGAAGATGGAGTTGTGGGCGTTGAAGAAAAAGGACAGCGACGGCGCGAACTCGTCGATCTCCATGCCCCGGTCCAGGCAGTCCTCGACGTATGCGAACCCGTCGGCGAGGGTGAACGCCAGTTCCTGGACCGCCGTCGACCCGGCCTCGCGGATGTGGTACCCCGAGATGGAGACGGGGTGGAACTTCGGCGTCTCCTCGACACAGTACTCGATGGTGTCGGTGACGATGTCCAGCGAGGGTTCGGGCGGGATGACCCACTCCTTCTGGGCGATGAACTCCTTGAGCATGTCGTTCTGGAGGGTGCCGCGAATCTCCTCGCGGGGGACTCCCTGCTGGTCGGCCAGGGCGATGTACATCGCGTAGATGACCGGTGCGGAGGGGTTGATCGTGAACGAGGTCGACACCTCGTCGAGGTCGATGCCGTCGAACAGAATCTCCATATCGCGCAGGGTGTCGACGGCGACGCCCTCCTTGCCGACCTCGCCGGCGGACATCGGGTGGTCGGAGTCGATGCCCATCAGCGTCGGCATGTCGAACGCCGTCGAGAGCCCGGTCTGCCCCTCGTCGATGAGGTAGTGGAACCGCTCGTTGGTCTCTTCGGCGGTGCCGAACCCGGCGAACTGGCGCATCGTCCAGGTCCGACCGCGGTACATCGTCGGGTACGGGCCACGGGTGTACGGCGGTTCGCCCGGGAACCCGATGTCCTCGTCGTAGTCGATGTCGGCGACGTCGTCGGGCGTGTACAGGCGGTCGACCTCCAGGTTCGAGACGGTGGCGAAGCGGTCCTTGCGCTCGCCAAAGCGGTCGAGTACGGGGTCGAGGGTCTCTTGCTCCCACTCCGCCTTTGCCTCGCGGATGTCCGCGAGGTCGTCCTCGTCGTACATACCCGATGTACGGGGCGGCGCGTCCGATAAGGTTTCGGTGCGCCGGCCCGGTGGTGCGGAGTTCCGGTCGCCTGAGGGGCGTTCAACCTCGTCCGTGCGCGTGGTGCCCTGCCAGTCGCCGACCGGTCGTTCCGGTGAGGCCGTGGGAGACGATCACGAGAGTCCGAGCCACCACCACGACGCCGTGGCCGAAACGGCGAGCGAAACCATCGCGAGCACGGCGGGCAGCGGTGACCGTCGTCTGGTCAGGTCTCGCCATCCCCAGACGAGAAACGGGACGGGGACGAGGTGTGCAGCGGCTACGGCGTCTGGTAAGACGCCACGGAGCCACAGCACGGTCGTCCCGACCCCTGCGACGACCGCGAGCACCGTGTATCCCCGGCGAACCCCCTGTGCCGACCACCGCACGGCGAGCGTTCGCTTGCCCACCGCTGCGTCCGCGTGCCGGTCCGGCCAGTGGGTCGCGAAGAGATTGCACCAGACGAGCAACGCGAACGGGAGAACGACGACCACGGCGAGTAGGTCTGGCGTCCCGACGACGGCCACCCCGTACACCGGGAGCACCAGCCCGCCCAGCGTCGCGTTCACGAGTTCACCCACGCCCCGGCGGACGAGAGCGAGCGGTGGAAGCGAGTACACGAGCCCGAGGACCAGCATCACGAGGAGGAGCGCGACGGCACCGCCGGAGAGGCCGACGGTCACCCTGACCGCGGCGACGGCTGCGACGGTGACGAGTGCTGCGGCCGTCGTCGCCGTCGCGAGAACCGAGCGCGGGAGTCCGGTTCGTTCGAGCGCGCCGCTGCCGCCCGAGAACGGCGTTCGGTCGGTGATCGCGTCCGTCTCGACGTCGACGTACTCGTTGGCGTAGTGGACTGTCGCTGCGAGTGGGACGAGCACGAGCCCTCCGAGTACGATTTGCCGGCCGAGCACTGGGGTGAGGACCGTCGCTGGATCGGTCTGACTCGTCGGGGCCATCGAAGAGGGCGACCGGCCGACCGACACACCGACGCCCATGAGATACACCAGGAGTATCAGCGCGATCTGGGCAGGGCGAGCGGCCAGTAACAGTACTCTGAGCTTCTGCAACCAGCGGGCAGGTTCTGTATCCACGGTTTCAGCGTCGGACATTGCACTCGTGCTCTATCCGACAATGGATTCGGTGACCATCTGTGTTGTCGATATGGCTGATACATCCGTTCGTCTCGTAGGTGTGTTTAGAAGCATCAGCAGTGAATGGCTGCCCGGTGAATCTGCGGATCGCACACCACCTGTGATCGAAGGGCTCAGTGTCGCATCAGTCCGTCGGGAAGACGATACCCTGTTTCGTCTTGTTCGAAAGAAAAGGAGTCGACGACTCCATCCAGCGTCAGCGGTCCGTAGACGTGTGGAAACGCACTCGCTCCGTCCCCACTCGTCTCGTACCGGACGGGTGAGTCCAGTCTCGACTCGTCCAACAGGAGCAGGACCATCTCGTCACTATCAGGGTGGTTGATGTCCGCGACGACAACTATCTGTCCAGGCTTCGAACAGTGGACGAATCCTTGGGAGTCTAGTGAATCCGGGTGATATTCTCCCTGTTCTTGGAACGAGTGCCAGTCAGAACGGGAGAGTGCGTGGACGATATTCGACATCACACGGAGGGTCACGCGCCTGGTAATTAACTCCTCTGTGGGTGCTGTTCGTGTGTCTCCAGAACACAGGGCGCGAGCCAGGATTACAGGTCCCTTCGTTCGAACCGCTGTCGGGCGGCGACGAGAGATATCCCAGCGGCGACGAGCAACAGGCCGGCACCGGTGACATCGTAGGTCCCATCGACGAGCACTCCGGGCGGATCGAAGTACCGCATCGGGGACACCGAACCGAGCCATTCGAACTCCGTCTGGACGACAACTGACTCCACCAACCACGACGCAATAACGACACCGACGGCGACACGCCCAGCGGTGCGGCCACGACGGACCACCACGCCCGCGAGGAGCCCGACAGCCCCCCAGCAGAGGAGGTACGGCAGCGAGAGCAGGTGCAGGAGCAGCAGGTCCGTGAGCGACATCGGCATGTCGATGAGGATCGAGCCGACGTACAACACCAGCGGAACGACCACGTTCAGGACGAGGATCGGAACCAGGAGGCCGAGATACTTCCCGAGGAGCACGTTCGTCCGAGAAACTGGCGCTGCGAGGAGCGTGTCCATTCGGTCGTTCTTCAGGTCGCCCGCGACACTCCCGGCGGCGCTGTACGCGAGGTAGCCACCCAGTCCAACCACCCAGGTGAACGTGTAGTACTCTCCGCTGACGACGCCCTCGATCGAGCTGAACGTCTCCAACCCGACCAGGGTCTGCATCGCCGGGGGAATCGACCCGAGGAGGTCTTCGTACGCCCCACTCGCGACAATATCCGGAGCCAACGCGATGAACATCCCACCGAACAGTGCAAAGACGACGGCCAACACGCCGGTGATACGGAGGCGTTGCTCACCCTCGAACCGGGCGATCTCGAGTATCGGCTCGACGGAGAGGGCTCCGCGGCCTGCTGATTGAGACCCCTTGGAGTCAGTGCTCATTGGATGTCCCTCCGTGCGAACGTGACCCCGCTTGCCAACAGCAAGATGATAGTCGCGACGAGCAGTATCCCTGCGCCCGAGTAGTCGTACTCACTTGCCGTGAGGATCGTCACGGGATCGTAGTACTGGGTTGGTGAGAGTAGCCCGAGCCATTCGATGTCTGTCCCGTCGGCGATCGTTTTCACGAGGAACGTCGCGAGGAGTGTCCCAGCAGCGATCCCTTCGGCGACGAGTCGGCTGGCTGCGAGGGCCGACACGAGTACCCCGTACGCGCCCCAGAACAGGAGATAGGGGACCGACAGTGCGTGGACTGCGACGAGGTCGGCGGCCGCGATGGGTTCGGAAACGAGCCGTGTCCCCACATAGACGACGACCAGCACGACGACGTTGACGACGAGAATCGGTGTGAGCAAGGAGAGGAACTTCTCGAAGAGAATCTGCCATCGCGAGACGGGGGCAGCGAGCACCGTATCCATCGTCCCGTCGTCGATATCGCCCGCGATCGTGCTTGCAGCACTGTAGGCAACGTAGGTTCCCAGGACGAGTAACCACCCGAACCAATACAGTTCCAGGGCCATGAACCCCTCGATGGTCGCGATGGCGTCGAGCTGCATCGCCTCTACGAGTGCCGGGGAGAACGTTTCGGTGAGGGCAGCCACGTCGAACTCGTCGAGGATGCTGGGAGCGAGCAGGATCATCATCGCGGCGAAGGCGGAAAGCCCGAGTGCGACGACAACCGACCCGGTGAGACGCCGTTCTGACTCGAACCGCGCTGTTTCAAACATCCGTCGGCTCCGGTTCCGCATCGTCCTCGTGTTCACTCTCGACACGTTCGACAGCCGCTTCTGCGTCGTGATCGCCGTAAAAACGCATAAACACGTCCTCGAGTGGGGCCTCTTCGATAGCGAGGTCGAGCAGTTCGTACTCGAGCAGATGTCGGAGCAGCGGTTCGTACGCGCCTGTGTACGTGAACGACACCGTCAATGCCTCTCCGACAGTTTCGCCGTCCGCAGCATCACCGACTGCAGCAGAGCCGCCACTGACCGTGACATCGTGAGCGCCGTCGATCTCGAACTCGGCCGCCGTAACTGAGTCAGCGATGTTGGCCCGGACGGCCTTGCCGCTGCGATCGATCAGCGATGCAACATCCTCGAGTTCGACGAGTTTGCCATCGCGGATGATCCCGATGCGGTCACACACTTTCCGCACTTCGCTGAGAATGTGCGAGGAGAAGAAGAAGCTCTTCCCGCGGTCCTGTTCAGCCCGAATAAACTCGAGAAACCGCTCCTGTTTGAGCGGGTCGAGCCCGGACGTCGGTTCGTCCATGATCACCAAGTCCGGGTCGTGCATGAACGCCATCACGATGGCGAGCATCTGCTGGTTTCCGCGGGAGTACTCGCCGACTTTCCGGTCGAGCGGTGGCTCGAACAGTTCGAGGATTTCATCACTCCGAACGTCCCCGCGCAGTGATCCATGATACTCGAGCAACCGTCGACCCGTGACGGTCTCGTTGAAGCCTGGCTCACTGGGAAGGTACCCGATCTTCCCTCTGGTTTTGCGGAACGATGCTGTGTCGGTGATGTCTGCGCCCAGCACCGTCGCCGAGCCAGCGGTCGGTGATTGAAACCCCATCAGCGTCCGGATAGCAGTGGTCTTCCCGGCTCCGTTCGGCCCGAGAAACCCGAACACCTCCCCCTCTTCGACGGCAAACGAGAGCCCCTCGATACCCCGGACGTCACCATAGTACTTCGTCAAATTGTCCGTGTTGATCACCGGCATGGCCACGTCCCTGATACGTTCGAGCCATGATGATATGAAGACAGCGTTCATCCACTCCTGTTACTCGGATCGTGACATCACAGTCAATCGTCAAATACCCGGGCGCCGAATAACCCTGCCCGCCGACCGGATCTTCGTCGACTCTTTGCGGAACTGCGCTCGAGATGCCGTTCATTCGTCCGCATCTCGGCCGAACTCTCCCATCCTCGCCTGCTTTCCGTCCTCGGTGATGTCGTCGCCGTCAGACCTTTGCGTGTCCGTGTCCCTGTCACGGAGGGCCTCGGCAACCGCCGAGCGGTCGTCGGGAGAGGGGTCGCCGCCCTCCCGCCCGGCGCCGGTTGGGATGGTCGATGGGTCGCTCCTGGCCGAATTGATCGTCTCTGCCGACCCCGAGTGCCGGTCGCCTGAATCGGTGGTGTCCTCATCAGTCGTCTGAGTGGGGTCCTGATCGGGGCCGGTGGCGTCGACGTCCGACAGCGAGACCTGTCTCCCGTTGGCGACTCCGTCATCGTTCCCGTACTCCTCTGCAATCGCCAGGGCGGCGTCGTACCCATCGGAGAAGGAGGCTCGCTTGGCGACTTCCGGGCGAGAGAGCGCCCGGGCGGCCGCCGGGCGGTGGCGTTCGTAGCGATTCCAGAAGTTCTCTCGGCGTGCCTCGAAGTCGACGACCGGCCGAGGGTAGTCCTCACCGATGACAATGCCACAGTCCGCCTGAACGTCCAGCGGCGTGCGTTCGGGGCGGTCCAGGAACCGACTCGGTAGCCCAGCCAGCTCGGGGACGTACTCGGTGATCCACTCACCGTTGAGGTCGTGATCGCGGACCTGTTTGCGGGGGTTGTACACCCGCTGTGACGGTTTGCCGATCAGCCCGGCCTGGCTCTGCCACTGCGTGTAGTTGATCCCGACGTCGCTGTCTATCAGGTGGTGGTGGTACCAGTCGGCGCCGATCCACCACGGCTGGCGGAGGATGTGGGTGAACATCGACGCACACATCGCCCGCATCCGGAAGTTCAGCCACCCGGTCTCCCGGAGACACCGCATCGACGCGTCGACCATCGGAAACCCCGTCTCGCCCCGCTTCCAGGCGCTGACGAGGCCGGGGTCGTGAAACTCCTCGTTGCGGTCCTCGTACACCGGGTTGACCGCCCGCTCGGTCCAGCCCGGCCAGTCGACCAGCTTCTGATTGTAGTGCATGTTCCACACCAGCCGGCTGGTGAACATCTCCCGACCCCGGCAGGCCGGCGCGGTGTCGGTGACGTGCTGGTGGACCTGCCGAACCGACAACAGCCCGAAGTTGAGGAACGGTGAGAGCCCACTCGTCCCCTCTCGGGCGTCTCCAGGGGCGGAGATGTTCTGCGGATACTCCCGAATCCTGTCGGTGAACGACCGCAACTGTGTCGTCGCTGCACGGTGTGTCCCGGTGGGCACTTTCCGTTTCGTCGGCTCGATTCCGAACCTGTCGTCGACCAGCGCCGGCGTGACGCCGGTGTCGACGGCGAGCATGACTGTCTCGTCCAGCCGGGGTGTGTGCTGGTCGGCGTCGAGCCATTGCTGGATATTCGACTGCCAGTTCGTCCGTGACCACTCTCGATCCCGGACGAGCCCGTCTCCGGAGACGAACTCGACGGCATCACCACAGGCCTCCCGAACGCTGTCGTCTCGACGTTTGCCGTACCGACTCGTCGGGGTCGCCATCGTCAGCACCGACCAGCCGCGATCGACGAACGCCGACAGCACTCCGACCGGGTCGCCGTACCCGACTGTCAACCGCGGTTCCGCAGCCGTCCGGATTGTACCGGCCGGATCGTCGAGCGCCGTCCCTTCTCCCCCGGACAGCACCGTCTCCCCACCGAGTTGACCCCTTGTCTTTGACGCCGACCGCTCGACGACCGCTCCGGCGGTGGCCGCGTACAATCGGTCGAGGCTCGCAACCGCCTCGTGGAGGAACCGAATCCGGGCGTCACAGGCGATGGCACCGTCGCCGTAGAACGTCGGGTCGAACACGAACAGCGGACACACCGCGTCGCCGTCGACAGTCGCCCGTGCCAGCGCCAGGTGGTCCTCCGTCCGGAGGTGTTTCCGGTGCCACACCACGTACCCCGTCGGGTCGTCGCCGTCGGCCACCTCATCGGGCGGCGGAATGTCCGTCCTCGCGGGGATGCGCGGCTCGTCGTCGACGTCGCTAGCCGCCAGATCATCGCTCGGGCAGCCGTCGTCGTCCGGCATTCACCGATAGAACGTACACTCGCCGGCCGTTTCAACCCCTCGTACGGGACGGCGGTCCAGACGGGCTCAGCCACACGGCTGAGGCTCCGCGGCGGCCTGCTCGTGTGTGTGGTGGTAGAACCGCAGACCGGGGTCACCGTCGTACGACGTGGGATCGAAACACACCCGCCTGTACCGTTCGTTCGCTTCGAGCCCGACCATCAGTCCCTCCCGATGGACGCTGACGGACTCGTAGGGAGTCTCACACACCGGACAGACTGACGGCTGGTCTTCCGGAACCTCCATGCTGTAACGGTGAGTTGGCCACCACCTAAACGGTTCTCCCGACGATAGTTTCGATGCGCGAGAGGAGCGGTTGCAAACGGAACATCACACGCTCGGTGGGACTCTCTCCGAGTTTCGTCCGGGCGTCGACGAACGCGAGCCTGGCCACATCGTCGGGATGTTGGATCGCGTACTCTGCGGCGATTAGTCCCCCGTAGGAGTGGCCACGTATCAAGACACACGGAAGCCGCTACCGTGACAGTCACCTCCCCGTGAACGGTGAGCCTTCCCGTACCACAGATGTGGCATTCATCGAGGTACGATCGGCGCGATCTGCAGTGACGCCCCACGCTCGACAGTGTTCGAGGGGCGTAGAGACGTGGTGCGGCAAGTCGCTTCTGTCCTCTCGAAGACCTGGACAGGCTCAGTGGACTCGGCTTCTGAGCGTGAGCAGGGCCATGGCGACGAGGAGTGCTATCCCGGTGAATCCCGGTGATCCGCCGTCCTCGGCAGTTGCCGTCGACTGGGCTGCTCGCGTCTGTTCTGTTGGTGTCTGTCCTTCGAGCGTTGGAGTCGGCGACCCGACTGCTGTCTCTGACGTGCGTGGGGAGGAGCGAGTGGGTGCCGTAGTTCTCGTCGGACGCGTGGTCGTCGGGGGTGGTCTCGTCGTCGACTGTCGGGTCGTGCTCGTCTGGGTGACGGCGTAGGCGTCGCGCTCGTCGGCCCGTGTGAGCAAATCCTCACCGTCTGCGATGGTGGGGTCGTAGATGCTCACGACTGCGGTGACGTCCCAGCTACCGGTCGTCGCAGCGGCCGGTGACACGGTGGTGCGAACTCGCGTGGACTCTTCCGTTCCGAGTGGGACCGCTTCCGTTCCCAGATATCGGACCGCAGCGCTGTCCCAACTCGCTGTCGAGGGTTTGGCGTACACGAGCATGTGGAAGGTCTCGGGTTTCGGTCCGGTGTTCTCCAGGGTCGCCGACACCTCGAGGGTGTCTCCTTGCCGCTGGGTCTCCAGTGATCCAATCGCCGCGTCTCGCTGTGCTTCGTCGGACGGAAGGGCTTCGGCCCAGCCGCCGACATCGGACCACCGCGCACGCTGCATCGGAACCTGACCGCTCTCCTGTCCGTCGCCGAACCCACCGTTGAAATCCGCCCAGACTTCGTTGCCCGTCAGCGGGACGATCTCGTAGTCGGTGCCGTGTTGACCGTCGGGTGAGAACCGGCGGTCGTCGCCGGTCGTGTCGGTGTAAACCGTGTCGCTGAGGATGGTCGTGCTCTGACTCGTCGCCGACGAGTGTTGCAGTTGCCCGAGGAGCCCGCTCCCGCCGTAGCGGTCCGTGTTCGTCAGGTAATTCGAGTGGGCACCGAGCGCGGGATACACCTGCAGGTGGGTGCCCTCCTTTGGCGCTTTCTCCCACTCTCGGAGTTCCCCACCCTTGTGTTGTGACGCGGCAACCCACTGTGGGCCACTCTCGTTGACGAACACCGTCACCGTCTCCAGATCCGACTGATGGGCGAGCAGACCCGGGATGCCCTCGGTTTTTGGGTCGTATACGTAGAACAGCCAGTATGTGATGGCAGTGTACGACGCGCCACGGAGCTGCGCGTTCTGATGGACGCTCGCGTAGACGGTCGGTGGGTAGGTGTCGTCGTACGCAGGATAGTCGGCCTCCGACCCCTCGAGGTCCATGACCGGCTCGAAGTCGTAGGACCCGAGCGTGAACATCGACGGGTTCGCCGTGACGAGATCGTCGCTGATGATGTCCTCGTCGTACAGCTGCGCGTTCTCGACCATCGCTTCGTACCGAGTCGGGCGGTACTCCGCTTCGCTGTCGTAGTTGAGTACGGGTGCGTAGCGATCGATCAACGACGAGCGCGCAGAGACCGTCACCTGTGTGCGCCTCGTCGTGCCAGCGCTGTCTTCGACTTGGACGACGTAGGTCCCCTGGACGTCGGGCCGGAACTGGACGGCTGTATCGGTGTGGGACTGGACGCTCGCGTCGCTGTCGGTTGGTGCGTCCACGACCTGGAGTCGGTATCCGGGCTCGCCACCGGTCGCACTGAGATAGATCGGTGACCCGACCACGGTGCTCGTCCGCGACGGGACGATCTGCAGCCCCGCTTCGTTGGCTTCGTAGGGGACCGTGATCGTGTATCGATCGAGAACATCGTTCCCGACGGGGTCGTCCTCCCACAGGACGACCGTGACCGCCAGATTCGATCGGTCGGCATCGGGGAGTGCTGACGCTGGGATCGGGATCCGACCACTGAGCGTGGACGTCGATCGAACTTCCAAATTCTCGTAGACGGGTTCGCCGTCGATCAACACTTTGAGCCGTGATTCGGCCTCTCCATCGGAGTCGTCGTTCCCCGCCGGGAGTCGTGTGTCGGCCTCGATGGAGAGATCGAAGTTGGCGTACTCGTCGTTGTCGTTCCGATCGGTCGTGTTGGTTACTTCGACGGTGGCGATCTCCCCCGGGTCCGTCGTCGCGGGTGCGACAGACGGCGTCTCTGCTCGTGTGTCGTCCCAGGTGATGTCGTTCGTCGCCGCAGCTGTTCCGACCCCGGCGACGAGTAGGAGTATCGCACACAGAATCGCTCCCCCACTGCGCATTCGTTGTCCCCGCATGTGCTCCTGCACTCTGGCAGTGGAGTATAAAAACCTGGACCATCGAGAGCGAAGCTCTTGGGCCGATGCGGACCTCGCTGCCGTTCTCGATACGTTCTGAGGGAGTCAGAGAAGGGGGGACCCCACCTCCGTCCGTTCGACTGGCTGGTCGCCTACGTCACCAGACTAGAGATCGGAATGCACGGACGGAGCGGACTACAGTGAACTCACTCCTCGAATCCTGCGGGCTTAGATACGGGATTCGTTCGAACGATCGGACAACACAGACAGCGACGAGAGAGGGATCGGCAGCCGCCGGTTTCAGCGCCCTTCTCGCTCGACGGTCTCGAACCGCTCGAACAGCGGGTCCGGGTCCTCCAGCACCCGCCGCGCGCGGCGTTCGAGCGTTCCCGCACGCTCGCTCAGTGACTGGTACTGCTCGCTGTCGGCCAGTTCCGCCGGTGGCAACTCCGCCTCGAGGACCGCACGTTTCGACTCGACGCTGAAGTACGAACCGAGCGTCTCGTAGCCGAGGATCGAACACTGCTGGCGAACGGCGGCGCGAACACCCTCGCGTTCGATAGGTTTGCAGAGATAGTCGTCGAACGGCAGCTCCAACACGTCGAAGGTCGGGTCAATAGCCGTGACCATGATCACACGGCCGTAGTAGTCTCGTTCGTCGAGTTCCGACAGCACTTCGTCTCCAGACATCCCGGGCATGTGACGGTCGAGAAGGACGAGATCTATGTTCTGCTCTTCGACCGTCGAGAGCGCCGCCTGGCCGCTGTAGTTCGTTTCGACTTCACTTACCCCCTCCAGTCGGAGCGCGTACGCGTCCGCCACCTGTTTCTCGTCGTCGACGACCAGAGCCTTGGGTATCGCGGGCGTATCAGAGGCGTCGTCCATGCATCGTTTGTTGCAATGTCAGGAAGTGTAATAACGGCTCCCCATTCGCCGCCACAGACGGTAGCCACGGAGTCCAGCCCAGGCGAAGGCACTCGTCGGGACCAACGCCGAGCGCGCCGCTGGACTCGCCAGGTGCCCGCGCAGACAGACAGATTTGATATGACAGTGCCACAAACCTCCAGCCAGGACGTGACACGGGTGGTGTCGAAACGACCTATCAGAAGCGGGAACGACGTATCACGGGGAGCTGGGGGACTCGATTCGTGGTCGAGGTAGCCACCCCGCTTCGGCACGCGGTCGAACTGCTCGCGGTGCTCGTGACGGGGTACTTCACCGTCGTCATGTGGAAACGACGGTCCGCACCCACGGCGCGCCCGCTTCTCGTCTTCGCGGCGCTTCTGTTCGTCGGGAACATCGGGCACGCGCTCCTCGTGTACGCAGCACCAGTCGACGGGGTGCTGCCGGAGCTGCGGCCACCCACCCCGGACGCACCCCTGTGGCTGGGCTTCCTCTCGGTGGTCATCCTCCTGAGCGGTGGGTTCTGGTTCCTGTTCACGTTGCAGTACACCGGGCGGAGCGGACGTCTGATCCCGCTCGCTGCTGGGGGCGTCGTCCTCTACTGGATCGGCATCGTCGTCGCCGCTGTCTTTGGTGACTTCACTCCCGACGCGACGATCGCTGCCGAGGGGAACGCCGGGCTGGTGGTGTTCATCGGTGCGTACATGATGTGTGTCGTCATGGTCGTCGGATCGGTACTCGTCCTGACGACGACCCTGCGACGGAACGCCGTGAGAGCCGGCGAAGCGGTCGCACTGGCTGGATGCGGCCTGCTGGTGGCGTTCTCGCTCGTCGGATCGAACACGCTGCAAGCAGCCACCACGGTTCCGATACTGTTCTCGCTCGCGGCCGGCGCGGTCTCCGTCGCCGTCAAACGGTATCCAGCGTTCGAGGCACCGCCGGTCGCGCGCATCGCCGGCCGTGACCGGCTCATCGAAGAGATCGACGACCCGTTCGTCGTCGTCGACGCGACGGGCCAGGTTCGCGACTTGAACCCTGCCGCTGAAGGCTACTTCGACGCAGAGAGCGAGGTCGCCCGTGGCCAATCGCTCGACACGCTCCTGCCAGGAGCGATCGACCCGGAACGAGTCGCGAACTCGAGAGAACCCGTGTTCCTCCGGACTGGGTCGGGTGCGACGCTCGCCTGTTACGCGAACCGAATCACCGACGCGCGGGAGCGATCGTTCGGCCACCTCCTGGTGTTTCGCGACGTGACCGAACGCCAGCGTCGCGAGCGACGGTTGAGCGTGCTCAACCAGTTGCTGACCGGTGCAGTCAGCGAGCGGATGAGTGGCGTCGCCGATACCGTCGCGCCGGTCGCGGAGGCGGACGACGGAGGCGATATCCCGGAGGGGCCAGATACGGCTGCGATCGGTTCCGACGTCCAATCCGAGACGACGAGGCTGCTGGACCTCGTCGCCTGGACGAGAGAGATCGAGCGCAGTTTCGCGACTGCGGGGTCGGACTCGGTGGTGGTTACGGCCCCCGTTCGCGCGGCAGTCGAGACTGTCGCCGACGACTCGACTCCCGACGTGACGGTCACGGCGGATGGGACGGACCCAGTCGTGACCGTCGATCGGCATCTCTTGGAAACAGTCTTCGAGATGTTGCTCACCGACGCCCTCGAACGGGACGCCGATGCTGTTCGCGTCGCGAGTGAAGCCGCCGGTGAGGGGGTCACTGTCACCATCGTCGCGACCTCTCGGACGTCCGGTGGGGCCCCGACTGGAGAGGAGGGCGTTCCGGGCGAACCAGCCCGAACGGAGGGGGGCCTCCTGATCGAGACGGCTCGCCAGGCAATCCAGCACTACGGCGGAGCGGTAAGCGTCGAGACCGTGGACGGAGAGCGCCGGACGATCGTCGAACTGCCGGACCCGGAGAGCGAGAGGGGCGATGACGGTCCGTTGCCAGTCGTCGATCCGATCGAGAGACCGACCGCAGGGGACCGGGAGGGGACAGAGCGATGACATCGACGCTGGCGCTAGGTGTGGATGCAGCAATCGTCTTGGCGTATCTCGCCGTCGCCGTCGTCGGATTTCGGTATCGGGAGAAACCCGGCGCGCTCCCGTTCGTCGCGCTCGCCGGGCTGCTCGCGGCGATGACTCTGAGCATCGCTTTTGGGCGGCTCGGGATTCCTTCCGAGTCGATTGCAACGCTGGTCCTGTTCGGGCCGTTCGTGTTCGCGTCGCTCGCGTGGCTCGCACTCGCCTTCGACTACACGGGGCGGGGGCCAGTCGTCACGCGACGACTGGCTGGGGGGCTCGCGGGCTTCGGCGGCGTGGTCCTCGTTGTCACGGTACTGGCTGCTGTCGTTCCCGAATCGCTGCTCGCCTTCTGGCTCCTGCTCGTCAATCTGGTGCAACTCCTGCTGGTGGCGGCCATCGGGTACGGAGCGGTACTGGTCGCGCGTTCGGGCGTCGAGTACGGCGATCTGCCACGGAGCGGGAGTCTCGTGCTGTCCGCGGTCGGGGCCGGACTCGTCGCCGTCACGCTGACACTGACTCTGACGCCGGCACTGCCCTTCGAGGCGCTGCTCACGATTCTGGAGGCCATTCTCGGCGTTATGGCGGTCCTCCTCCTCCTCGTCAGCGTCCGCTACCGCGTCTTCGCGACGGGGACGAGCGCAGGCCACCTGGCGCGAGAGAGCGTTCTCGAAGCCATGTCTGCCGCGGTCGCCATCACCGGACGGCGGGACCGACTGCTGGACCTCAATCGCGCGGCCGAGCAGGCGTTCGACGTCGACCTGCCCGACGACCTCGGTGTACGGATCGACGAGGCGCTCGACGTCGACCCGGACGAGACCGAGAGCGGTCCGCTGACGGTCGTGACCAGCGAGGGGCGGCGCGAGTTCGACGCGGAACGCTCCGAACTCAAGGGGCGCGGCGGCGAGTCCGTCGGCCACGCCTACGTCCTCCGTGACGTGACCGAGCGCCGCACACACGAACAGCGTCTCGACGTCCTCAACAGGGTGTTGCGGCACAACCTCCGAAACGACCTCGATGCGATCAGGGGGTTCGCAGAGACGATGGAGCGCGACGACCCGGCCGTCGACGACGCCGCCCTGGCCAGACAGATCAGGGAGACAGCCGAGGACGTCGCCGACCTCGGGACCACGCTCTCTGCGGCAGATCGACTGCTCGACCCAGAGCGACTCGAGAGCGAGCCGATCGACGTCGACACCGTTCTGGAAGACGTCGCCGAGACCGTCGGCACGACGTTCCCCGAGGCCTCGATCACGGTCACCAGCGAGGACGCTCCGATTACCATCCATAGCGACCGCAGAATCCTCGGGGCCGCCCTCGAAGAAGTCGTCGAGAACGGCGTCGAACACAACGACGTCGACTCCCCGACCGTGGACCTGACCGCGGGGCGCCGCGAGAACGACGTCGTGATCGAGGTCAGCGACGACGGGCCGGGCATCCCGGAGCGGGAGCGAGCCGTGCTACTCGACGGGGAAGAGCGACCGCTCCGTCACGGGAGCGGCCTCGGACTCTGGCTCGTGTATTGGAGCGTCACCCGGCTGGGCGGCACTCTCGCGTTCCGGGAACGCGAGCCTCGCGGAAGTACTGTCTCGATCCGACTCCCCGACTAGGGGGAAGACGTCCGGCCGTCCGTGGGGCCGCTGTCGTGACGCGCACCACAGACGCAGAATGCGTTCACGACGCCGTTCGCACGACAGCGCCGGAACCCGAGTTGAGTCTCTGTATTACTAGACTGCCTGCTCCACTCCGGTCACGGTTGTTAGCGTCTCGTTCCTCGGGGGAGCACGTTGAGCATACAATCACGACGATGCGCCAGATCGGAGGCAGTTACGAACCGCAGTATCGGCCCAGAAGGTACGGCGGCGGCCCCGGCAGCGCCGGGGTGAGAGACCAGCGCTCACCACAGCGGACCGCAGCGGGGGCGGCCCTGCTGTCGGCGTTCCCGGCGGCGTTCGTGATCGCGGCGACGTACCCCGTCGTCGGGGCAGCGGTCCTGACACTGGCTGTGGGGTTGTTGTTCGTCAGCGACGGATCATCACCGCGCGCTCCCGCGAGGACCGCCCTCGGAGGTGCGCAGCGATGAGAGACGCACTGGATAGCGCGTTCGGGTTCGTTACCCGGCACAACGTGCTGATCCTCGTGCTCATGCTGCTCCTGACCGCCGGCGTCGTCACCGGGGCCTCGCAGCTCCAGATGCAGAGCAACGGGAACCAGAGCGGCGCCGTCGGCGACACGGAGGTCGCCCAGAAGATGGAATACGTACAGAACAGTTACGAGGCGCAAAACGAGTCCAACGCGTCGGACACCAAACCGGCGGTCGTCTACGTCCGCGACGAGGACAACGCGCTCTCGAAGGACGCGCTGATCGATTCGTTGCGGTTCCAGCAGACCGTCGTCGAGAATGGGTCGGTCGCAGCGAGTCTCGGCGATCGTCGTGTCGTGGGCGTCGCGAACGTCATCGCGATGCGCGCAGCGGGCGATCGGCGGGCAACCCTCGACGAACAGATCGCCGCACTCGAGGCGACGAGCGAGAGCGAGATGGCAGAACTCGTGCGAGCCACGCTCACCGGGGACTCGAGTGCCCTCCAGCTCATGCCGAACGACTACGAGCCGGGGACCGCGACCGCGGAGAGTCACCGGATGCTGTTCCAGTTCGCAGACGGCGATTCTCGTGAGGCGGCGACCGCCGCGCTCCACGAGGCTGCCGACGAGCGGTCGAACCCCGAGTACTTCACCACTGGCGAGCACGCGCGTGCCGACTCTAACGCACAGTACATGCAGAACACGCTGGAACTCCTCGTGCCGGCCGCGCTGCTCCTGATCCTCGTCGTGCTGGCGTTCTCGTACCGCGACTTCGTGGATGTCGTCGTCGGGTTCACCGGCGTCGTGCTCTCGGTGCTCTGGATGTTCGGGATCATGGGCTGGCTCCAGATTCCTGCCGGCATGTCGCTCATCATCGGTCCGGTCCTCATCGTCGGGCTGAGCGTCGACTACGGGCTGCATGTGTTCATGCGCTACCGCGAAGAGCGAGACGACGACGAGGGCGTCCGCGCTCCCATGGGACGTGGGCTCTCGTCCGTCGCGATCGCGCTCGGGCTGGTGACCCTGACCGCGATGGTCGGGTTCATGGCCAACGCCACGACCGATTTCGTCGTCATCAAGCAGCTGTCCTACGCCATCACGCTCGGCGTCCTCTCGACGTTCCTCGTCTCCCTGACGCTGGTTCCCGCGCTGAAGGTGACCGTCGACAACCTCCTGGAACGGTTCGGGTTCGACCGCCAGAAGCGGCCGCTCGGCAAGACGAAACGCCTCGAGCCGCTGCTGGAGAGTGGAGCCCGCCTCGCACGACGCGGCGCCCCGGTCGTGATCGTGCTCGCGCTCGTGGTCGGCTCAGCCGGGGCCGTCGCCTGGGTCGATCTCGACCGGCAGTCGGTCCAACAGAGCAACGGTGACATCGCGGAGTGGAAACAGGACATCCCTGGCCCGCTCGGGTGGGATGTCTCCGAGGAGTCACAGCAGTTCGACTACGTGGGCGACCACTACCGTGCGGCCCAGGAAGACGACAGGACCCGGTCGACCGTGTTGATCGAGGGCACCGTGACCGATCCTGCGGCCTTGCAGAGCGTCCAGGCCATCCACGAGGCGGCCACCGAGTCCCAGATCGTCTACAAGCAGGGTGAGTCGGTGCCGCTGCGCTCACCGCTGACGGTCATGGCCACCGTCGCCCAGCAGGACGACGGATTCGCTCGCCAGTTCGAGAACGCCGACACCGACGACGACGGTGTGCCCGACCAGAAGGTCCAAGCGCTGTACGACGCACTGTACGCGACCGCCCCGGAAAAGGCGAGCAACGTCATCGATCGGGAAGAGGGCACGTACCAGTCGGTGCGCGTGGTCGTGCCGGTGCAGCCGGGAACGACCATCGCGGCCCAAGCCGAGGGGATGCAGGAGGTCGCCGCAGCCGGCGACACCTCTGAAGACGTGTCCACGATCGCAGTCGGCATGGGCACGCTCAACGAGGCCGAGCTGTCCCAGACCGCCGACAACATCCTCGAGACGCTGGTGATCGCGCTCGTCGCCGTCAGCGTCATCCTGACGCTGGTCTACCGGATCGTCACCGGCAGTGCGTCGCTCGGCGCGATCACAGCGGTGCCGATCGCGCTCGTGGCCGCCCTCGTCATCGGCGGGATGTGGGTGCTCGGTGTCCCGCTGACGCTGCTGACGGCCCTCCTGTTGAGCCTGATCATCGGGATCGGGATCGACTACAACATCCACATCAGCGACCGCTTCGCCCAGGAACTCGAGCGTGGCGAGACCGTGCAGGACGCGCTGAAGACGGCCACAACCGGCACGGGCGGCGCACTCCTCGGGAGTACGCTGACCTCCGTCGGTGCGTTCAGTGCGCTCCTCCTGCACCCGCACCCGCAGCTGCAGAGCTTCGGGACGCTGGTCGTGCTGGCGATGCTCACGTCGTTCCTCGTGGCCGTGTTCGTCCTCCCGAGCATGCTCACGATGTGGGCCCGTCGTCTCCCCCAGCCGACGGACATCGCCGCGAGCACTGGCAGACAGCCCGCCTCCTCGGACGACTGAGGCGGTCTGATCTCAGTCGCTCTCGTCGCCTGTTCGCAGTCCAGCCGATGCCACGATTCCTCTGCGTTCCTCGTGCCTCCAAGTCGGTGGAGAGCCGAGGGCGGCGCTGGACTCTCGATAGCTAGACTGGCGCTGCCGATCCAGCCCAGATTGTTAGCGTACTGGTACAGGGGATGGGGCGTCGTACGAGTAGGCACCGACGATGTCCGACTCAGCGTTCACCCCACGCGCCTCGAAGACCGACCGCAGGGACGCTTCGGCCCTCCAGCAGGGGGTCAGCGCCGCCCGACGTGGGCTCATGACCGTCGGGTTCTGGACGGCAGTGGTTCTGCCGTTCCTCCACATCCCCCTGCTCCTCAGCGGTCTCGATTCCGCCGCTGAGCTGCACGCGTTCGCCGCCCTGCTCGGGGCGAACCTGGTCGCACTTCTCGTCGGTCACCAGTACGACAGTTGAAGGGCCACCACGTCGTCGATGTCGCGCTGGCCGACACACATGTCTCGTGTCTCGGCGTCCTGTCGACGGGTTTCGTAGCGATACACGCTCGTTGCATTGTTCTGTACCGTGGCCGTTACCCTCGAGAGAGGGTGGCAACGATGGAAGCCAATGCTGCCGCAGCAGGAGGTTCGAACGTTCCTCATTCGGTGGCAGACTCCCCCTGACCTAAATCCGGAACCGTCCTAGCGAGCGGTGCCCTTGTGACCACCATCCTGGACGACATTCGGTGTTTCACGACCTGAAACAGTGACCAGACAACGACCAGGGAGGAACGCGAAGGGCAGTACATGACCGCGTCTGACCCGAGCGTAACGGCCCCTCGAGGCGGACAGAGAGATATAGTCTCGATTGCCCGACCACACAAGCGTGCTGCTGAGAGCAGTCGCCCGCCATCGCGTACCCAGATGTCCGGGACTGTAGATCACTCTAGACCGCGTCTCATCGTTTCTAGAACTAAGGTCTAACACGGTACCGTGTTATGCGAGAGATACGAATGGACTGCACGACAGATCGGCACGAGACCCGTCTTGCTTGCCGGTCGACACGCGGGCGAGCACGACACGGACGGCGCGGAGGGCGGTGACCCGTGGACGGCGACCCTGGAGACGGTGCCGACAAGGTGTCGGTTCCCCTCGAGGCGCTGCCGGACCCGACGCTCCGGTACGAAGTTCGTGACGACGAGCCCGTCGTGACCCACGTGAACCGTGCCTTCACCGCCGCGTTCGGCCAGCCCGACACCGAGAACCCGCTAAAGGCGTGTCTGGGCGACAGCCACGTCGGGCTCGACGACCGTACCGTGAGCAGCGTCTGTTCGTCGCTGGTCGAGTCCGGAGCCGTCGACACGAGGGCGCGGTCGCAGGGAGCCAAAGCGGTGCGCATTCGCTCGGCGACCCACCCTGCTTCGACCGACGAGGACGGCGGGCTCGTCATGCTGACGACTGTCGACTCTGAGAGCGACGACTCGATCCACGTCGAGAACATCGCGACAGTCGTCAGTCACGACCTCCGGAACCCGCTGGATGTCGCGAAGGCACACCTCCGGGCAGCCCGCGAGCGCGGCGACACAGAACACTTCGACCGCGTCGACGAGGCCCACGACCGGATGGAGCGCATCATCGAGGACGTTCTCACGCTCGCACGGGGTGACGGGAGCGTCAGCCAGTCAGAGGCCGTCGACATCGGAGCCGTCGCGCGGGACGCCTGGTCGACCGTCGACACCGGCGATGCATCACTCGACGTCGCGTCCGGGCTGCCGACGGTGGACGCAGATCGGTCGCGACTCCAACGAGTGTTCGAGAACCTGTTTCGGAACGCCGTGGAGCACGGGTCCACGGGCGCTCGCTCGCAGGCTCGCGAGGACAGCGTGGAGCATGGCTCCTCGAGTAGTCGGAGCCAGTCAGCGGAGCGTACGGACCAAGACGCCCAGGAAGCGGCGATCAGCGTTCGAGTTGGCTCCACTGGCGACGGTGGCTTCTTCGTCGCCGACGACGGGGTTGGAATCCCCCAGGAGGATCACGACCGCGTGTTCGATCCCGGCTACAGTTCGAGCGACACCGGGGCGGGCCTCGGTCTCACGATCGTCGAACGGATCGTCGAGGCGCACGGCTGGACCGTCTCGATTCCGGCGACCGCGACCGAGGGCGCACGGTTCGAATTCGACACTCGGGGTGGAGCATGACCGGACATGACGTACAACAAAGACCCCGGCGCGAAGCCAGCGCCGTACCGAAAGCGACGACGGACCCACGATGAACGAAACTCTACGAACTGCACCGATCGGTGTCCTGAAGACTGCCACAAATGGGACCGTGCAGGCGGTCAACGAAACCGCGACGGACCTCCTGGAGTTCGACGAATCGGCGATCGGGTCCCCAGTCCAGGCGTCGTTCCCCAAGTCGGCAATCGGATCACTTCGAGAGGCGTTCGCCGGCGACGAATCCGACGAGCGGTCGTTCGAGGAGTACTACCCCAGAATCGACCGCTGGCTGGCGGTCGACGTGGTCCCAGCCGACGAGAGCGTACTCGTGTACGTTCGCGACCGAGACGACCAGCACGAGTACCGCCAGCGCGTCGAGACGCTCGAACGACGGCTGGGCCGAATGGAGTCGATCGACGAACTCGTCGGGACGGTCCTCAGGCAGGTCATCGAAGCGTCCGGGCGCGAGGAGGTGTCCCGCACCGTCTGTGAACGCCTCGGGACGACCGACCTGTACGAGTTCGCGTGGCTCGGCGAGCGAGACCTGACCGACGGCCACCTGCAGGTCGTCGCCGCAGCCGGCGACGCGCCCGAGGTACGAGCGCAGATCGTCGACCACCTGGGGACCGGAGCGAGTCTCCCCGAACAGACGGCCGTCACCGACGAGGGGACGAGGGTCGTCCAGACCATCGCCGACGCCGACGGGATACCACGCCCGATCAGGCGAGCCGCGTTCGGCCGGGGCCTCCAGTCCTGTCTCGCGGTCCCACTGGTCTACCGCGACACCGTGTACGGCGTCCTGGGCGTGTACGCCGCCCGCGAGGACGGGTTCAGCGACCAGGAGCGGGCGAGTCTGGAGACGCTGGGAGCCATCGCCGGGTTCGCCATCAACGCCATCCGCCAGGAGGAGCTCCTCTTCGCCGACACCGTCACGCGACTCACCCTCGACGTCAACGACCCCCAGCTCCCGCTGGCCGCTGCTGCCGGAGCCGACCGACCCGTCGCACTGTCCGGCGTCGTGCCCAGGGACGACGAGAGCGTGGTGTGTTACGTTCGGGCCGCTGACGGTGCCGAGGCCGCCGAGACGCTGTCGGACCACGACGACGTCCGCGACGTGCGGGTGGTCAGCGACGAGGACGACCGCCTCGAAGTCGAGTTGCGTGGCCGGACCCCCGTCGCGCGACTCGCGGGCCAGGGGGCGACGGTGGAAAGTGCCGAGTACCACCCCGAGGGGGCCCGAATCGTCGCCGAGGTGCCGTCGGACGTGGAACTCCGGCGACTGGTCGGCAGCGTCGACGACGTCGCCGTCGACACCGAGGTGGTCGCGAAGACCGAGACGCGTCGCGACCCGGAGAGCGTCGAGGCGTTCCGCAGCAACCTGAAGGAGTCGCTCACCGACAAACAGCTCAGGGTTCTCCGGACCGCCTACCTGTCGGACTACTTCGCGTCACCTCGTGGGAGTTCCTCCGAGGAAGTCGCCGAGGCGCTGGACGTGACCGGGCCGACGATACTGTACCATCTCCGACGGAGCCAGCGAAAGCTCTTGGACGCCTTCTTCGAGACTGACCCGGAGACGCCGACGGACCTGTAGGGTTTCCTCCCTTCGCCGATGTGACGCTCGCACGGCGGGTTCTCGCTGGGTTTCTGCCCCTCGAGGACCCGACCGATCATGATCGATCGTGGATCCAACCTTGGCGTGAACATTCAAGAGAGTGCGGTTGTACCTCTCTGCGCATGTGTCGGTTCATGGCATATCACGGGCCACCGATCCAACTCGACGAGTTGCTCTATCGCCCGGACCACTCTCTCATCAATCAGTCCGTCCACGCCAGAGAGCGCACCGAACCGTTGAACGGTGATGGCTGGGGTGTCGGCTGGTACCAGCCCGAGTTGTCTCCCGAACCCGCCGTCTACCGTGAAGTCAGACCGGCCTGGAACGACGAGAACATGCGCCAGGTGAGTCCACTCGTCGAGACGCCGCTGTATTTCGCGCACGTCCGTGCCGCGAGTCCAGGGCTGAGTATCCACCAGTTGAACTGCCATCCATTCCCGGGCGGACAACACACGCTCGAAGACAGCCGACATCGCGACGTATTCGAAGAGGGACGCCAGGAACTGCTGTTCATGCACAACGGCGTCCTCGGTGCCTACGAGGACGTCGTGCGGCAACTCCAGACCGACCTCGACCAGGAGACGTATCTCGGAATTCGCGGGACCACCGACAGCGAGCACGCCTTCGCAGTCATCCAGGATGAGCTCGGCACGGCTGTCAGCGACCCGACAGTCGACGACCTTAGCCAAGCCGTCAGCGATACACTCGAGTACCTCGACGGACTCAAACACGAGGTCGGTCGCGGCGACGAGACTACGTGGGCGAACTTCTGTCTCACCGACGGCGAATCGATCGTCGCGACACGCTATGCCAGCCCCGAAGACGCGACGGCTCAGTCACTGTACGTCGGCGAGGCCGGGTCGTTCGTCGCCGACGGCGAGTTCTGTGGCACGCCCGCTCCCGAGGGAAAGGGGGCGACCATCATCGCGAGCGAACCGCTGTTCGAGGACGACCGCGTCTGGCGTGCCGTGCCGCGAAACCATCTCGTGACTGTCGCCTCGGACGGGGAGACGAAAGTCGAACCCATCGATATCGACGGTGCTGGAAGCTGAAAGATGGAACCGGTGTGAGGTTCCCATGTTGGGAACACTACAAGGACTCACTCACTGCGTTCGTTGCGCACGCAGTCACGACCGAGTCAACGCTGTATCCAATCTCCCGATTACTGACACTCGATCTCCATTCGTTGCCCAAGCAATCACCAGTAGGAATTTATCGCTGACCTGTGCCTGGGCTGGTGTCGTGTATCTGTATACGCCAGACGAGATCGATCGGCAGCGAGCGCATCATCAGGCAGTCATTCAGGGGGCCGATGATATCGATGTCAAGCGCATCGGCAACCTCGGGGAACTGGCGTTCGAACAGTTCTGCCGGGAGTACCTTCCCGTCGAGATGTGGGAGTGGATGAACGAAGCGTCGATTCGTCGGTGCAATCCCGAGAGCTTCTCGGCGTACGACTTCGAGGTGTTTGGCTACGACATCGACGTCAAGACGTCCCGTGACGTCTCTGCGTTCCGCCCTGCGAACATCCTGGCGAACGATCCGGACGACGATATCGTGGTGATGGTGTGGCACCGTGACAACGAGGATGCACTCATCCTGCTCGGGTGGGAGCGAACGGAAACCCTGGAGTCGAAAGTCGAAACGCAAAACGAGTTCTCGGGTGACGAGCCCGAGAAGCTCGCACATCTGTCGGCCCGTCCGATGAACGAACTTCACGACCTCGGCCCGAACACGGCCCACATGAACCAGAAGCCCGAGAATCCGTTCGCCCCTGGCGATCGAGTCGTGAAGAAGAGCGACGATGCCGGGTCGGTTGCGGTCGTCGTCGAGGTACTCCCGCCCGAGCAGAACACGACCGCCTTCGGTCACACGATGGACGGCGAGGCGGTCAACGTCGCGTTCCCTGAGGCACTCGATGAGGGCCCGAGCGATTGGCGCACGATCCATCCGTCCAAGCTCGCGTCCTACTGCGACGATCAGGGGATCAAACTCTACACCTACAAACACACCAACCTCGAACACGCAGACACGCCGTTCGTCCCTGGTGACTACGTCATCAATCCGGAACATGCGGATCCGGATCTGGCAGTCGTCGTTGATGTCGACGAGGGATCCGGCCAGAACATCGACGTGGCGTTTCTCAACCAGTTCGACGGTACGGGCCCCGAGGAGTCCTATCTCCCGCCAGCGGAGCTCTCGTCCCACTGTGACGAGAACGGTGTCTCCCGATATTCGTACGATGCCAGCGTGCTGGAGTTCGAACAACAGTATTGAGACCGCAGCGGCTGGGCGCTACTGCACTCTAAGCGGAGTGGTTTGTTGTGCCCCTGGCGGGTGCGGGGCACACGATCTGTCCCGCTGATTATCGATGGGACATCGCGCACTCGTCGCTTACGAGCGACCCGACGGAACGGACAACCTCCACGACAGCCACTGGGGCGCCTGCAACCTCAGATTACGAGACGAGATCACTTCGACGACGCCCTTCGTCGTGCGAAGGCCGCGATAGCGATGAGGGCCACGACGACGCCGATCAGGGTCGGAACGGTCTGTCCGGACCCCCACTCTCAGCCGAGAAACTGGGTCCCGACGAGAGCGACGGCAGCGACCACGATCCCGAGTGCGGTCCCGAGAGACGACTGCGACTGAACCATACGTCGTAAGACTCCTGCTGGAGTATCAATTGACGCGCCGAGTTTCAGACAGAGAGACAGAGAAACCCCAATATGCCCGCAGTGGGGCTTTCGACGAGGGCGTTCTGACAAAATCGTCTGCTTACTGAATACCTGGGAAATGTTCAGCAGTCCCCACCGAGACTGGCCCAATTGTATCGACCTGTGATCTGTGCTCGTCCGTCGGAGACCAGTCCACAGCTTTTTGCAGACGCTGCTGTACGGATGATCTCATGGCCATCCAGCGTGCGAAGTCTCCACAGGAGATCTACGAGGAGGTCTCCGACCACGACCTCGTTCTCGTCCCCGACGCCCCGCTGGCGAGTGCGATCAACCGCCGGATTGACGACCCACACTTCGGGACCTTCGCCATCACGCCACGTCGCCTCGCCGCCGGGCGCCGGGAGGGCGCGGAGGACCGGACGGCGTTTCTGGAAGTCGTCGACGAGACCGAGCATGCCTGGAAAGACGTCGTCTACGACGTCGGGAACGTGCTGCAGTGCTGGGAGCACCAGGGCAGCATCGACGCGGTGTTGAGCTACGAGACGTACGCGAGCGAGTCCACGCGCGACGTCGTGGACGTCATGCGCCGTCTCCGAACGACGTCTCGGCAACTGACCGAGTACACGGTTCCCGACGTGAAGTCGGTCGTCGTGGTGGGCGGTGAGCAGTTCACGACGTTAGAGCGTGCAATTCTCCCGGACTCCTACGACCGAATCCCCCTGTTTACCGATGAGGCGTTCGACCTCCCGCCGTTCCACGTCTTCGAGTCGGCGACCGAGATCGTCGACGCGCTGCTCGATACGGTCACCGCCGACAACGCCGAGAACGTCGCGGTCGTCCTGGATGTGGGGAGCGAGTACTCATCGCTCGTCGAGTCCGCACTCGAATCCGCAGCCATCCCCTTCTACGGCGGCCCGGGATTCGTCGACGATCCGCACCATCGGGCGTTCGTCCAGCTGCTGCGGACCGCCTTCCGAGGCTCGGAGACGACCGTCGGCGACGTCACCCCGGTGCTCACACAGATGGGTGCCACGGTGCCACGAGCCCACGAAGACAAACGATTGGCGACGGTCGACGACCCCGCAGTTCGGTGGCTGGCGGAGTTCGGCGATGCCGTCAACTCGCACACGTTCTCCACGGCGATCGTGGCGTACGAGGACCAGACCGGCGTCAATCTCGACCGATTCGGCGACGAACTGGACGCCATCGGGCTCGCCGACGAGCCGATCACCAGGGGTCGCGTGGACGACCTCGCGTACTACCTCCAGACCTACGAGGTGCCCGTCGACCGGGAGAACGAGGGCGTCCTGCTGGCCGACGCGAAGGCCTCGGGCTACGTTGACCGGCCGGTGGTCTTCTCCCTCGGGCTGGACGAGGACTGGACTCACACCGCGCCACAGCGGCCCTGGATCGACACCGAGGCACAGTTCGAGCGCTACCTGCGGCAGTTCCAGCTGTTGCTCCAGAGCGGTGCCGAGCAGTACTACCTCGTGGAGGACACCAGCGGCGGGCAACCGGTCACGCCGTGTCTCTACTTCGGCGGTCTGCTCGACGAGTCGTTCGACCGGTTCAGCGACCTGGATTCAGTGGAGCACCGGCGTCGGTCGCGCGGAGGGGCGACTGGTTTCGACGCCGAGTCCGTCGACGTCGACCACGAACCCGTCGAGTTGCTGAGCCAGTCCAGCCTGAACAGTTACGTCAACTGCCCGCGAGACTATCTGTTCGGCAGGCTCGTCGACACGCCGGACAGGGAGCGGTTCGTCGAGGGGAACCTGTTCCACGACTTCGCCGAGTTCTACGTGAACCACCCCGCCGTCATCCGCGACGCCGATCTCGACGACATCGTCGAGGTGATGCTCGACGAGGCGGCGCCGTTCGTCGCAGAGACCGACGAACCCCTGACGCGCCGGACGTACCGGATCGGCCTGGAGACGATCGTGGCGTACCTCGACGAGGAGGCCCCCGACGCCGCGGAGTTCCTCACGTCGACGTCCGGCTGGGGAACGAACTTCTTCGCCGAGCACTTCGACGAGACGCTGGACTCCCCGCTGACCGAGCGCTGGTTCGAGAACACCGCGCTGGGTGTCAAGGGCAAGATCGACCTCGTGCAGTCGCCGACGGCGCTGCTGGACTACAAGAGCGGGCGCAAGAAGTCGGCACGCACGGTCGTCACGCGGGCCGCGACCGATCCGCCGGCGGACACGCCGAACTTCCAGGCTGCGCTGTACCTCAGCCACTACCGAACGATCCGGCCCGACGAGCGGCTCTCCTTTACCTTCTTCCACTTCCTGGAGACGATGGACGAGGTCATCACGGGCGACGCCGACATCGACGAGACGCTCACGACCGTCACGTACCACCCCTCCACGTTCGACGAGTACGTCGGCTCCCGGGAGGCCCACGAGGCGCTGCTGGACGGGTACAGCGACTGCGAGGCGACGTTCGCGGACCTCGGCTACGCGGCCTACAGCGACATCGTGGACCAGCTCAGCTTTCCGGAGACGACCGACAAGGAGGAACTCCGCGCATCGGAGTTCGCCACCGAGTTCACGGCCGCCGTCGACGACGCGACCAGCGACGGCGTCGACGCCGGGAAGGGGTGTGATCAGGCGATCCGCGAACTGAACGGCGTTCGCAAGCGGGCGTTCTTCCGGGAGGACCTGGACGCCTTCGAGGCGTTCGTCGCGGAGCAGCGGGAGACGCTGAACGACCGCAGAGCCGGCACGGAGCGGTTCCCGATCGAGGGGGCGGCGGGAGAGCCGAACTACAGACGGGTCGATCACCGCGATCTCCTCCTGGAGGGTGGTCGCGATGAGTGAGTCGCCCGACGAGGACCTGACGCCCAACGACGACCAGCGGGCCCTGATCGACGGCACCGAGGGCACCTACCTCGTCGACGCCGGGCCGGGCACGGGCAAGACCTTCGCCATCACGCGTCGCTACGCCAACATCGTCGATCAACCGGCGGTCGAACCCGAGGATGTCCTGCTGGTGACGTTCACCCGCAGCGCGGCCACGGAGATGAAAGAGCGGATCGTCGACCACGCGGCGTATGGCATGCGGGAACTCGCCGACGCACCGATCCAGACCTTCCACTCCCACTGCAACGACATCCTCGGGGAGTACGGCTACGACGCCCCGACCCACCTCGGCATCGACGAGCGGATCACGAGCTCGACCCGCCTGGTCGAGGACGAACTCGTCGAGACCAGCCTCTTCCGGGAGTTCTTCGACCAGTTCCGAGACGACCACCCCGAGCACGCGGACTTCTTCCGCGCCATCTCCGACCCGACGGAGCTGCTCGACCTGATCAACCAGCTCGCCGCGAAGGGCGTGTTCCCGACGGCCGACGGCTGGTACCGCGACGGTGAGGCGGCGCTCGACGGCGACTTCGAGGCGTTCCGGGAGCGGTTCGAGTCGGTGAACCAGCCCCGCAACGACGGTCGCAAGCAGTCGCAACTGCGGAGCGACCTCTCCCGGTTCGGGCGGAACAAGACCTACCTGCCCGACGCCCCCAGCAAGACAGAGTTGCGGGGCGGGCGCGGAACGAAGCGTCTCGACGACAGCGTGGCCCAGGCGGTGTTCCACGAGGACCGGGCGGCGCTCAAGCGGTTCGTCCACGACGTGTACTTCGAGTACCTTCGGTTCGCACTCGGTCGGAACTACCTGAACTTCGGCTTCCTCCAGCTGTTCGTGTTCGTCACGCTGTGTGAGGACCCCGACGTCCGCGCGGCGTGTCGCTTCGAGTACGTGATGATCGACGAATTTCAGGACACCAGCGAGATTCAGTTCAAGCTCGCCCTGTTGCTGGCCGGGACGGACAACCTCTGTGTCGTCGGCGACTGGAAGCAGAGCATCTACTCGTTCCAGTACGCCGACGTCGAGAACATCCTCCGGTTCGAGGAACGGCTGCGGCGGTACACGGACCAGCTCGACGGCGACGCCGACCGCGTCGTGTGCGACCCCGACGATGTCGAATCGATCGAGCTCACGGAGAACTACCGTTCGACGGAGTCGATCATCGAGCTGTCCGAGCAGGCGCTCGTGACGCCGGCAGCGAACAGCGACGAGGTGTCCGAAGACGTCCTGTCTGACGTCGTCGAACTCTCCTCGAACAGCGCGGTCGAGAACACGCGGATCGAGGGGTACCAGCACGAGGACGACCTGGAGGCCGTCCTCACGCTCGTCCAGAACATCGTCGGCAACGAGGCGTACGCCGTCGAGGGCGAGGACGGCGAGGCCAGGGCACCACGCCACGACGACATCGCGGTGTTCACCAGGACGCGCGATTACGGGCGGGAACTGATGGACGCCGCCGCCGAGTACGACTTCCCCATCGCCTACGACGGCGGCGTCGAACTGTTCCGGAGCGATCCCGCCAAGCTCCTCCTGGCGTGGCTCCGGATTCTGGACGCCGACGCCGACCGCGGCTGGGCCGTCGTCCTCGAACGGGCGGGCTACACGCTGGACGAGATCGATCATCTTCTGGAGACCGAGACGTACCCCGACGCGATGGTCGCCTTCCGCGACGAGCTGGCGGCCCTGGCGTCGGTCGGCGCCGTGACGCGGCGGGTGTTCGACCGCTACGGGTTCGACGGGACCCACGCCGACGTCATCCTGCACACGATCCAGGCGACGCACGACGCCACGACGCGCACGCGTGGCGAACTGATCCGCTACATCGAGCGCGGCATCGACGCCGGGAGCACCCACGAGGTCCACACGAGTGCCGGCGAGGACTCGGTCACGGTCCAGACGATCCACTCGGCGAAGGGGCTGGAGTACCCCATCGTCGTCCTCGCGAACATGAACGACGGGCGGTTCCCGCCGCGGTCCGGTGGCTCCGGCGTCGTCCGCTATCGGGACCCCGTCGGACTGCGGCAGCGAAAGCGGTACGCCCACGTCGAGGCATATCCGCACGTCTACGACAACTGGCGCCACGACGTCCTCCGGCGCTGTCTCCCGCGGGAGTACGACGAGGAGCGCCGACTCCTCTACGTCGCCATCACGCGGGCGGAGCAGCACGTCTGCTTCGTCGGGGGCGAGGAGCCCAACACCTTCCTGGAGGAGCTCCCCGTCGACGTCGAACCGCTGTCGCCCGACGTCGAGCCAGTCGACCGCGACGACCCCGTCCAGGCCGAACTCCCCTTCGCGATCAGGGCGCCCGAGGGCCCGATCGGGCACACGCCCCACTCGCTGATGGACGACGAGGTGTTCGAGGCGGCCGGCGAGCGGATGGAGTCCGGTGTCGAGGGGGACGCCGAGACGCGGGGCCTCGACTTCGGCTCGCAGGTCCACGACTTCGCAGAAGCGTACGCGCTGGGGGCGGACGTCAGTCCGTCCAATCCGCACGAGGAGCGGGTGGTCGACTTCCTCGATAGCCGCGAGGGGACCCTGCACGTCGAGGAACCGATCAGGTTGCCACTCGACGTAGACGGCGAGCGGGTGACTGTCTCGGGGATCGTCGACCTCGTCCACGAGACCGACGAGCGCATCGAGATCGTCGACTACAAGACGGACAGCACGCGCCACGCGGAACCGGAGTACCGGAAACAGCTGAGCGTCTACTACCACGTCCTGTCCGAGCACTTCGAGGACAGGGAGATCGAGCCCGGAATCTTCTACACCGGAGACGGGGCGTACGTGCAGATCGACCCGATGGATCTGGCGGTCCTGAAGGAGATCGTCCGCAGCGAGGAGGGGTGGTGACGACGCGGTCCGTCGTCCACTCCAGCGACCGCAGGATGCGAACTCCGAATCTACGCACCCTGCGACGGTGCGCTTGTCAGACGGTCCCACGGTGCCTCCCCAAAGACTGAAATCTGATCCCGGCGTCTCTGTGGCCGTCATGCCGCCGACGTCGAGCGAGGTGACGGTCGTCGTCGTCGATCGCGCCCCCGCGAGTGCCCGTCCGGTGGTCGACGCGCTCTCGACCGACGCCCGGCGAATCCGCGTGGAGACGAACGTCGACGCCGCCGTCTCCGCTGTCGTCACGGCGGACCCGGACTGCGTCGTGGCCGGCCACGACGGGGACGACCTGGACGGCCTCGAGACGCTGCGTCGGGTCCGGGACGCCAACCCCGGCGTGCCGGTCGTGCTGTTCCCCGAGGGCGGCGAGGAGGCGACCGCCAGCGCCGCCGTCGCCGCGGGGGTGACCGACTACGTCCCGCGGGCGTCCGACGGCGGGAGGCGCGGAGGTCTCGACGACCTCGTCGACAGCGTCGCCGCCGTCGTCGACGGGACGGCCCCCGAGGCGGAGCCACCGAGCGACCCCCGGGAGCGCCGCCACCGGCAGGGGGACGCGCTCGTCGACCTCGCGACGGACGAGGCGGTCACCCGCGGCGACTTCCAGACGGCAGTTCGACGGATCGCGGAGACCGCCGCCGATGTCGTGGGTGTCTCCCGCGTGAACGTGTGGCTGTTCGACGACGACGGCGACGTGCTCCGCTGTGTCGCCGACTACGACCGACGAACCGGGGAGCACGGCGACGGCGCCGAACTGACCGCCGAGCGGTACCCGACGTACTTCGGGGCGCTCCGGGAGCGACGCACCATCGAGGTCGTCGACGCGCTCGCCGACCCCCGCACCGAGGAGCTCGGGGCCTACCTGCGCGAGCACGACGTCGGCGCGCTGCTGGACGGGACCTTGCGCTTCGAGGGCGAGGTGGTCGGCGTGGTCTGTCACGAGCACACCGGCGGCCCGCGGCGGTGGACCGCGGGGGAGGTCGGGTTCGCGGGGAACGTCGCCGACCTCGTCCACCGGGCGTTGCGAAACCGGGAGTCCGCGCGCCGCCGCGAGCGCCTGGAGTTTCGCGAGTCGCTGCTGACCGCCCAGCAGGAGGCCACCCCCGGCGGCGTGCTCGTCGTCGACGACGACGGGCGCATCGTGTCTCACGACGAACGGCTCCGGGAGCTGTGGGGTCTCTCCGAGGGGGCGCTGTCGGGCGACTGCGAACCGGTGCTGTCGACGATTCGGTCGCAGGTCGTCGCGCCGGGGCCGACCGCCGAGTCGCCGCTGACGACCGAGGAGGGGACCGCCCGCGCGGAGCTGGACCTCGACGACGGGCGCGTCGTCGGCGCCTACACCGCGCCGGTCGTCGGGGAAGACGGCCACCGCTACGGGCGCATCTGGCGGTTCCGGGACGTCACCGAGCGTCACGAACTCGACGGCGAACACGAGCGCAAGCACCGGGCGATCGAGGCCGCGCCGGTCGGGATCACCGTCGCCGCCGTCGACGGCGACGACAACCCGCTGGTGTACGCCAACGAGCGCTTCGAGTCGCTGACGGGATACGACTGGCCGGACGTCGAGGGTCGGGACTGCCGGTTCCTGCAGGGTCCGGAGACCGAGCCCGATCCGGTGGCGGAACTGCAGGCGGCCATCGACGAGGAGCGATCGACGACCGTCGAACTGCGGAACTACCGCGCCGACGGGACGGAGTTCTGGAACCGCGTGACCGTCGCGCCGATCCGCGACGGAGACGGGGCCGTCGACCACTTCGTCGGGTTCCAGGAGGACGTCACCGAGCGCAAGCGCCGGGAGCGAGACCTCCGCGAGAGCGAACGCCGGTTCCAAGCCATCTTCGACGATCCGAACATCCTCGTCGGACTGCTGGCCCCCGACGGCGAGGTGATCGACGTCAACACCACCGCCCTGCGGTTCGTCCCGGAGAGCCGCGAGGAGCTGCTCGGCACGCCGTTCGCCGAGACGCCGTGGTTCGCCGGCGACGACGCCCTCCAGGTGGAGGTCCGGGAGCTGATCGAGCGAGCGGCGGACGGCGAGTACGCGGCCTTCGAGTTCGACCACACGACCGCGGTCGGCGAGGAACTGATCGCCGCGGGCGTGATCCGCCCGGTCACGGACGACGGGCGCGTCGTCTCCCTGCTGGTCTCGGCCCGCGATGTCACCGACCGCACGCGCCGGGACCGCCAGCTCGACGCGCTGGACCGGGTCCTCCGACACAACCTCCACAACGAGATGAACGTCGTGCTCGGCAACGCCCAGTCGATCGCCGAGACCGGCTCCGACGAGGTTGCCGACATGGCCGACGCCATCGTCGAGAGCGGGAGCCGCCTGCTCGACATCACGGCAAAGCAGCGCCGCATCGTCCGCCTCCTCTCGGAGGCGCCCGAGGCGTCCGAGCAGGACCTCTCGGTGACGCTGGGGGCGTCTCTGGCGGAGATTCGTGAGCGCTACCCCGGGGCCGAGGTCGCCGTCGACGCCCCCGACGGCCTCGCGGTGCGGGCGGTGCCGCAGCTGGAGGCGGCGCTGGTCGAACTGGTCGAGAACGCCGTCGTCCACGGTGCGGCGCCGGTGACGGTCGAGGTCGCGGCGACCGAGGAGACGGTCCAGGTCCGGGTCGCCGACCGCGGCCCCGGCATCCACACGGAGGAGCAAGCGATCCTGCTGGGCGAGGGCGAGCGGGGCCCGCTGTACCACGGCAACGGCATGGGACTGTGGCTGGTCAACTGGGTTGTCACCTTCTCGGAGGGGACGGTCGACTACGCCGACCGCGATCCGCAGGGTGCGGTCGTCGAGGTGACGCTCCAGCGGGCCGACTCGGGATGATATCCGTGCCGGCCGTCGCGGGAGTCAGGTCCCCGGGAGGATGTCGCCCAGCGACGCGCCGATGGCCATCGCGGTGAAACACACCGTCACCTGCGCGAACGCCACCTCGGGGGTCGACCAGTCGACGCGGCCCCACAGGGTCATCGACCCGGCAGCGAGGGCGAAGGCGATGGTCAGCACGCCGACCAGCCGACGCGGCAGGAACCCCAACAGCGGGTCGCGCACCCGAACGTCCTGAATCTCGGCGACGTAGAGGATGCCGACGACGAGCCCGACCGTCGCCGCCAAGGTCCCGAGGTAGTAGGCGGGGTGGGTCGCGAGGAACGCGCCGACCTCCTGAGTGCCGCCCTCGACGAGCATCGGCAGGCCGAACACGACGCTGCCCAGGGTCGCCTCGGCGGCGTCCCCGCGGTCGAAGCCGACGATCACCCGCCCGAAGGCGCCGGGGCGGTCGACCTCCTCGACGAGGTCCATCGCCTCCCGGATCAGACGCACCTCGTCGCTGGAGTCGGCCTGGGCCTCCAGCGCCTCCAGGCTGTCCATCAGGTCGCCGGAGTCGGGGGGGTCGTCGTCGCGCCAGCCGTCGGTGCCGCGTGTCCCCGGCGTGTCGCCGTCGGTCATGGTCGGTCACGTCGGGGCCTGGGGGCAACGCTCTTTCGGCGCCGACGGGCGGCGCTCACCGGCCCTCCCACTCCGGCTCGCGGTCCTCCAGGAACGCGTCGATGCCCTCGTCCTTGTCCCGCGTCGAGAACAGCGTCGCGAACAGCTCGGCCTCGTACTCGATGCCGTCCTCCAGGTCCATCCGCGAGGCGGCCTTGACGGCCTTCTTGGCGTGTTCCAGGGCGATCGGGCTCTTGTCTGCCATCGCCCCGGCCAGGCCGTACACGCGGTCGTCTAGCTCGTCCTCGGGGTGGACTTCCTCGACGAGGCCGATCTCGGCGGCCTCGCTCGCGTCGATCAGTTCGCCCGAGAGGATCAGCCGCATCGCGTGGCCCTCCCCGACGAGTCGGGGCAGGCGCTGGGTCGCGCCGCCGCCAGGCATGATGCCGAGGTTGATCTCGGGCTGGCCGAGTTTGGCGTCCTCGCGGGCGATGCGAACGTCACAGCCCTGCGCCAGTTCGCTGCCGCCGCCCAGGCAGTGGCCGTTGATCCGCGCGATGACGGGCTTCTCCAGGTCGTCGACGTACTCGTAGACGCGGGGGCGCTTGCTGGCTTCGCGCTGCTCGATGGCGTCTCGTTCACGCAGTTCGGTCACGTCCGCGCCGGCGACGAACGCCCCGGCCTCGCCGCTGCCAGTCAGGACGACCACGCGCACGTCGTCGTCGGCCTCGACGGCGTCGAGGGTGGCCTTCAGCTCCTCGCGGACCTGGCCATTCAGCGCGTTGCGAGCGTCGGGGCGGTCGATGACGACGGTGGCGACGCGGTCGGCGCTCGTGCCGTCCGGGCGCTCGCCGACGAGGACATCGACGGTGTCGAAGTCCGCGGCGACGCCCTCGGGGTCGGCGTCGTCGCTCACGGGCTGGCCCCCCAGTCGTCGGAGACGCCGACGATCTCGCCGTCCTCCCAGACGTAGAACCCCTCGCCGGTCTTCTTGCCGAGCTTGCCCGCCCGGACCTTCCGGCGGAGCACCTGCGGCGGCTTGAACCGCTCGCCCAGCTCCTCGCGGAGGTACTCCAGGATGTCCAGGCGCACGTCCAGCCCGACCACGTCGCCCAGTTCGACCGGCCCCATCGGGTGGTTGTACCCGAGTTCCATCGCGCGGTCGATGGCTCGCGGCCCGGCGACACCCTCCTCCAGCATCCGCGTGGCCTCGACGCCGAGCGCGACGCCGAGCCGCGACGTGGCGAAGCCCGCCGAGTCCCGGACGAGGACCGGTTCCTTGCCGATCTCCGCGACGAACGACTCCGCGAACTCGACGGTGGCCTCGTCGGTCCACTCGGGGACGACGATCTCGACCAGGTCCATGATGTGGACCGGGTTGAAGAAGTGCAGGCCGATCGCCCGCTCGGGGTCGTCCAGCGCGCTGGCGATCTCGGTGACCGACAGCGAGGAGGTGTTCGAGGCGATCACGCAGTCGCCCGGCGCCGCGGCCTCGACGTCCGCGAACGTCTCCTGTTTGAGGGCCATGGTCTCGGGGACGGCCTCGATCACGAGATCGGCACCGGAGACGGCCTCGGGGAGGTCGGTCGTCCCCGAGATGCGCTCCAGCGTCGCCGCCTTCTCGTCGCCACCGACGATGTCCCGATCGACCGCCCCCTGGAGATTCCCCTCGATCGAGGCGATGCCGTCCTCGACCAGTTCCGTCTCGATGTCCCTGATCGTCACGTCGTGGCCGGCCATGGCGGTCACCTGCGCGATGCCGTGACCCATCGTGCCGGCGCCGAGTACGCCTACCTGCATATCTGAGGAGGCGGGCGGCGTCACCGTAAGCGTTGCTGGACCGGTCTGCCGCCGGCTAAAATATATTTTAGCGAACATTTATTCCCGTTCCGCCGGTACGTGGTGGCGTGTACGGAGACCCCGAACGGCCCCGAAACGCGGTGCAGTCGTCGCGTTCTCCTGGCCGTCACGATCACACGCCGACTCACGACCAAACGTATCGTCTCTCGGATACGAAGCCGGCCGCGGACGACGAGGCGACCGTCGCCGAGACGGGCACGACCGTCGTCGGCCTGACCACAGACGACGCCGTGGTGCTCGCTGCCGACCGCCGCGCCAGTCTCGGCGGCCGGTTCGTCACGAGCAAGGAGGTTCGGAAGGTCGAGCAGGTCCACCCGACCGCGGCCGTCGCGTTCTCGGGGTCGGTCGGCCACATCCAGGGGTTCGTCCGGACGCTCCGGACGGAGGCGACCCTCTACGAGGACCGCCGCGGCCACCCGATGTCGGTGTCGGCGCTGTCGACGCTCGCCGGCAACCTCCTGCGGACCAACCCGCTGCGCGTGACGCCGGTGCTCGGTGGCGTCGACGACGAGGGGGCCCGCCTGTTCGGGATGGACCAGGGCGGCGGCGTGCTGGGCGACGAGTACGCCGCCGCCGGCAGCGGCACCCAACTCGCCTACGGCGTGCTCGAACGGCGATACGACCCGGACGCCGCCGTCGAATCGGCCCGCGAGACGGCGGCGGCGGCCGTCGCGACCGCGAGCGAACGGGACACCGCCAGCGGCGACGGCCTGACGCTGGCGACGGTGACCGACCAGGGCGTGGCGACCGACGTCGTCGCCGACCCCGCGGAGGTGGCCGCATGAACGGCACCGACCGGCAGGCGTACGATCGCGGGACGACGGTGTTCTCGCCGGACGGCCGACTGTACCAGGTCGAGTACGCCCGCGAGGCGGTCGCCCGTGGCGCGCCGACCGTCGGCGTCACCGCCGCCGACGGGGTGGTGCTGGCGGCGCTGGTCGAGGACCGCTCGCCGCTGGTCGACCGTCGTGAGGCGGCGAAGCTGTCGGGCGTCGAGGGCACCTTCGGCCTGGCGACCGCGGGCCACGCGGCCGACGCCCGGCAACTCGTCGACCTCGCGCGCCGGACCGCCGCGGGCGAACGCCGGCGCTACGGCGAACCGATCGACACGCCGGCGCTGAGCCGGGCGCTCGCCGACCACGTCCAGGAGGACACCCAGCGCGGCGGGACACGCCCGTACGGCGCCGCCCTGCTGGTTGCGGGCGTCGACGACCGACCGACCCTGATCGAGGTCGACCCCTCCGGCGCGACGGAGACGTGGGTCGCCGACGCCGTCGGCCGCGGCGCCGTCGACGCCGTGGCACACCTCGAAGAGGCCTACGAGCCCGAACTGACGACGGGTGACGCGCTGTCGATCGCCATCGACGCGCTGGGTGCCGCTGCCGACGAGGTCGACCCCACCGACGTCGAGGCGGCGACTGTCGACGCCGACGGCTACGCGACGCTGTCGGCGGATCGGATCGCGACGGCGTCCTGACGCTCGACGCTCAACTGGCGTGGTTCCTGTCGCCGCCCGTGAACGCCCCGCTGACGACCGCGCGAGCGGCGCGTCGGCCCGCCGGCGTCAGCACGTAGCCGTCGCCAGACTCCCGCAGGAAGTTGCCGCGCAACTGTCGGAGGTGGTAGGCGAAGCCCGCCGACTCCTCGACGCCCGCCGCGTCCTGCAGCGCCGAGAACGCGACGGGGTCCTCGTCGGCGCGCTCGGCGGCCAGCAACTCGACGAGCACCGCGACGCGGACCTCGCTGGCCAGCGCTGAGAAGGCCTCGCTGGGGGCGGTCCCGTCGGGCGAGCGCCACTCGCCGCGCTCTGGGACCTCCACCGAGGGCGCGCCGACGGTGTCCTCGCCGGGGGTGGTCGGCTCCGGCGAGCGGTTCGACTCCTCCATCGCCCCATCCTGAGGCGGCGACGGTGGTAAGCCCTGTGGTAGCGCGTCACTCTGCGTCGAGGGGCCGAGCTTTCGCGCCGTACCGCGTGACGCCCTCCTGGGTGTAGATGCGTCGAATCGCCGCCCTGACGCGGTCGCCGACGTCGAGCGTTCCGGGGTCGACGCCGGTCACCTGGAGCGGTGCGCTGACCTGCCCGCCGTCGGGGCCGTCCAGCGCGACGACGGCCACGTCGTACTCGCCGGCCCGCTGCTGTTGCTCGGCGAACTCCGGCGGGGCGCCGCCCTGGGAGATGGTCGTCACCGCCTCGACGGTGCCGGTTCCGGGCAGGCGCACGTCCTCGAAGTCCCCACGGTCGCCGCACTCCGCGCAGGCGCCCGCCGGCGGGAACGCCAGCGTGCCGCAGGCCCGGCAGCGCCCCGCGACGAGGCGGTGGCGCTGGGGGAGGCTCCGACGCCACGTCGGCACCGAGACGTAGGCGCCGCCGCCGTCGGGCGGGCCGCCGGTGATCTCGCCGCGCAGGCGGAGCGCCTCGGCGTACGACCGCTCCGCGCCGCCGTCGATGGCCAGGTCGGCGGGCACCTCGTCACCGGTGACGAGGAGGGCGTCGGCGCCGGCGCCAGCGCCGTGGGAGACGCCGAGTACGCGTTCGTGGCCGTCCGAAAGCGCCACGGCCAGCGACAGCGGGACGCTCGCGGCGCCGGTGTCGCCCAGCTCGGAGACCGTCTCGCAGGCTGCGATTCGCTCGGCGTCGACGCCGATATCCTTGGCGACGCGGTACGGGAGCGCGCCGTCTGGGGCCTGCACCGCCGCGGCGGTGGCGTCGTCGGGGTCGGCGTTCAACTCTTCGACGGCGCCGGACAGCGTCTCGCGGAACGCCTGACGGTCGTAGGCGGTGATCCCCAGCCCCTCGACCCGGTCGGTGCCCTGTTCGCGGAACCGCGTGCCCGGGTAGGCGGCCGCGTACTCGCCCCACTCCTCGACGGTCGCGGGGCCGTCCGGCCCGACCAGCAGCGCCGCGGCGCCCGCGCCGGCTGCACGGCCCTCGTCGTCGGCGGGGTGGCCGCGGGGACAGTCGCTCGCGGCGACCAGCGCGACGCCCGCCTCGCGCTCGGCGGCCCACCGCAGCGCTCGCGTCCCGGCCCGGGTGCTCGCGGTGAACGCGGCCCGGGCGGCGTCGCTCTCGACCCCGAGCATCGACCCCAGCCGCGCCGTCGGGTCTTCCTCGGCCTCCGGTGGCGTCGTCGACGCGAAGGCGAGGGCGTCGAGGGCGGCCGAGTCTGCGTCTCCGGCTGACAGCGCCCGTCGCGCCGCGGCGACGGCCATCGTCAGCGCGTCCTCGTCGGCGCCCGGGACCGCGACGCGTTCGATGCCGCCGGGCCCGCCGGTCCCCCACGCTTCGGCCACCTCGTCGGCGCTCAGTCTGTACCGCGGCGCGTAGGCGCCGACGGCGCGAATCGAACTCACGCGCCGACCCCCCACTCGCCGCGGGCCTCGGCGTCGCGCTCCCGTTCGAGGACGTGGACCACTGCCGCGCCGCCGCTGCCGCCGACGTTGTGCGTGAGGCCTCGCACGGGGTCGTCGAGCTGGCGGTCGCCGGCCCGGCCCGTCAGCTGGTCGAACGCCTCGACGACCTGCCCGGCGCCGGTCGCGCCGATGGGGTGGCCCTTCGACTTCAGGCCGCCGGAGGTGTTGACCGGCAGGTCGCCCTCGGGCTCCGTCGCGCCCGACTCGACGTACTCGCCGGCCGCGCCGCGCTCGCAGAAGCCCAGGTCCTCGTAGGCCAGCAGTTCCGCGATGGCGAAGCAGTCGTGGACCTCCGCGAAGTCCAGGTCGGCGGGCTCGACGCCCGCACGCTCGTAGGCTCGCTCGGCGGCCTCGCGGGAGGCGGGGACGCCGGTGTAGGTGTCCCGCTGGAACAGGCCCACGCGGTCGCTGGCCGCGCCGACCCCCGCGACGCGCACGGGGTCGTCGGTGTACTCGTCGACGACGTCCTCGCTGACCACGAGGGCGACGGCGGCGCCGTCGGTCGTCGGACAGCAGTGGTACAGCGTCAGCGGGTCCGCGACCGTCGGCCCCTCGATGGCGTCCTCGATGGAACACTCGAAGCGCAACTGCGCGTGAGGATTCTTCGCGCCGTTGGCGTGGTTCTTCACTGACACCGCCGACAGCTGCTCGCGAGTGGTGCCGTGGGCCGCCATGTGGGCGCTGGCCATCTGGGCGTACACGCCGGCGAACGTGGTCCCCGAGAGACGCTCCCACTCCGTCTCGCCGGAGACGCCCAGCCAGTACCGCGTCGCGTCGCCGGAGGCGTCGGTCATCACCTCGTAGCCGCCGGCCAGGACCACGTCGGCCATCCCCGAGCGGACCGCCTGGACGGCCTGTCGGACGGCGTACCCCGACGCCGCGCAGGCGTTCTCGACGCGGGTTGTCGGCACCCCCGAGAGGCCGACGTGTTCGGTGACCGCTGGCCCCGAGAGCCCGATCTGTCTGCCGCCGACGCCGAGCGTCCCGACGACGGCCTCGTCGATGTCTCCGGGGTCGATGCCCGCCGGCACGCTGTCGAGGGCGTGGTCGAACGCCGTCCCGAACAGCGACCGGTAACTCTCGTCGGGGAAGGCGCCGAAGTCCGACTGGCCGGCCCCGACCACGTACGCGTCTCGCATGTCCGCCACTCCGTCGGGGAGGGGCAAATACGTACGG
>ENA-ORCS01000125-ORCS01000125.1-marine-metagenome-genome-assembly--contig:-NODE-125-length-85291-cov-4.539841_pt1 | contig 85291 bp, 82 predicted proteins | sample MGYA00237781_ERZ508513 | MGnify/ENA primary metagenome ERZ508513 (study PRJEB26184, sample SAMN06268793) | marine metagenome | isolation source: Eden Landing Ponds, San Francisco, CA, USA | place...
ACTGGAGCGGCAGACCGGTCATCAGGTCACCGCCGTTGCCCTGGTAGACGCCGACGTTCCCGACCGGGTTCTGGGTGACCTTCGACCCGCTCCCGTAGACGGCGTTGTCGACCGTCGCGAAGTAGTACTGGGTGTTGATCCACTGCGTGACGACCATCGGACCGGTCATGATCGCCGCCAGCGCGTCGCCAGCGGGGTCGGTCCGCCAGTCGTAGGAGTGGAGGAACGACCGGCCGTCGAGGTCCAGGCCGTCGGTGAGCTCGCGCGGCCCGACGACGAACGCGGCGTTGCCGGCCAGCCCCCACTCGGGGCGGGTCTCGGCCCAGTCGGCGGCGCGACGGGCCGTCTCGTCGGCGCCTGCGGACCGGTCGGCCCCCATCGACGCGGCGCGTTCGGCGGCCGCGTTCTCGCTCGCGGCCGCGAGGTCGGTGCGCAACCGTTCGAGGTCGGCGGCGTGGCTTTCGGGCACCCCGTCGTCGTACAGGTCGATCTCGTCGGTCGTCGTGTTGTGCTCGGCGGCGAGGAAGACGGTGTCCTCGGGGAGGTCGACCCCGCGTTCGCGGAGCGCCGTCCTGACCTCGGGATCGTTACAGACGGTCGCGAGCACGCGGGCGCTCGGTCCGCCGGGATTGCCGGCGCAGGCCCCGCAGTCGAGGGCCGATCCGTGGGGGTTGTTGGTCGTCTCGCTGGCGTGGCCGACGAAGACGACGAGGCGGCCGAACGTCGTCCAGCCCATCAGATCGAACGCGGTGGCGGCGTACTCGACTTTCTCCTCCGTGGTCAGCCCCACCGGCAGATCACCGGCGTAGGTGTGCTGGTGCTGGACCACCGGCTCGCAGAACTCGTGTTCGTCGGGCGCGGCGACGGCGTCGACCAAGTCGCGGACGCGGTCGGGGACGAGCGTACGGGCCGCGAGCGCGAGGCCGTAGCCACTGCCGGCCGTCTCGACGAAGCCGTAGGCCGCGGCGGCGTTTGCCTCCAGTGCCTCGACGGCCTCGGCGGCGGCCTCGCGGAGGCCCGACCGGCGGTCGTGGCGCTCCCGCGTCTCGTCGTCGACGGGGGAGGCGACGATGCGGTGCTGTGGGTCGAGGATCGGCGGGCAGGCGTCGAACGGCGCGTCGTCGTACCCCCGGTACTCCATGGGGATGCCGAAGAAGCCGGCGTAGCCGTCGGTCGCGTAGTCGCCCGCCGCCTCGACGTGCCGGCGGATCCCCTCCGAGCGGGTGTCGATACAGAATACCAGTTGGGCGTCCGGGCGCCCCGAGGCGTCGCCGTCGTCCCGTGCCCGGCCCTCGGCGGCGACGGCCTCGACGAGGGAGTCGCGGTACGTCGCCTCCCACGCGCGCAGGAACGCCCCGGCGATCTCGTCCGCCGGGGTCGGTTCGGGGTCGGCGTCCGCGGGTTCGACCTCGGCGCCGACGGCGTCGAGCAACGCCAACCGCGCCGCGAGATAGCCCTTCAGCGTGATGGGGTGCGTCGACTGCCACGCGCCGGCGTCGGCGACGCGCTGCTTGATGAACCCCGCCCAGCCAGGGAGGGCGGCCAACTCCGCCTCGAAGACGCCCTCCCACTGGTCGACCGGATACGGCGCTAGCACCGTCTCGATGACCTCGCCCGGCGTCTCGGGCAGGTCGGTGACGATACCCTGATCGGGGATCTCGCCGTCGTGCCCGGCCATCGCGCGGAAGACGGCGTAGAACCCGTCCTCGCGGTCCGGCATCGGCCAGCGTGCGTTCCCCTCGTCGAGGAAGGCCGACAGCCACTTGCTCAACACCCGGTCGACGCGGGCGCGGGCAGGGCCGGGGTCGGACTCTCCGCCGTCGGCCGCGTCGGCCATCCGGTCGAGGAGCGTCTCGGGGGTGTCGTCGTAGCCGACCGCGGCGAGTTCCGAACGGAGCCGTTCGGGGTCGATCCGGCCGCGCCGTAGCGCCGTGCGAAACGTCTCGGCGTCGGGATAGCCACGACCACCCAGCAGGTCGGCCGCCTGCCGGACCGCCTCGTCGAACGGCCGGTCCTCGAACCCCGAGAGGGGGTTCGACGTCACGAACGAGTGGATCGGCCAGAGCGATCCGACGACCGATGCTGCCTCGTCGATACTGTCGTCGATGGTAGGTTCAGCGTTCATCGTACTCCTCCGTAGCGGTCAACACGGTGTCGGGTGCCGGCTGGCTGGCGTTCAAAAGCGTCGCGTAGAGCCAGCGGCTGCGTTCGTGGACGCCGGCCTCGGTGCCAACGTAGACGGCGACGAAGACGGCTGCGACGAGGCCGTGGACGGCGGTGAGTTCCGTCGGTGCCGCAGCGACGGGAAGCAGTCCAGAGATGGCATGGTAGACCACGGCGTAGACGACGATGGCCGGGACGAAGACGAGCGGCACGGCTCCGTAGCGGACGGGGGCCGACAGCCCGGTGTGCCGGACCGCGCTGCGGGCCGCGTGGAGCGTGGTGAAGACCACGAAGACGACCAACAGGAGGCCGCTGTCGACCGTCGTTCCCTTGCCGGTCAACGCCGCGAACAAGGCGCCGCCGACGAGGCCGGTCAGCAGGGTCACGGCGACGCCGACGACGCCCGTCTCGCTCGTCGCGGACGCCTCCCCGGGCGTGGTGCGCTCGACGCGTGCGCCCGAACTCAGGAACTGATACGCCTTGTAGCAGCCGTGCAAGATGAGGTGGGTGACGGCGGCCCCGAAAAAGCCGAGGCCGGCTTGGACGATCATAAAGCCCATCTGGCCGACCGTCGAGCAGCCGAGTTCGCCCTTGATGTCCGTCCGAACTGACTTCATGAGCTTTCCGGCGACGGCGCTGGTCGCCCCGACGACCACCACCGCGAGCATGAGCGTGGTGTCGACGGTGAGGACGGGGGCAAAGCGGGTCAACAGGATTCCGCCTGCGTTGACGAAGCCGGCGTGCATCAGCGCCGACGCCGGCGTCGGGGCGGTCATCGAGGAGAGCAGCCACCCGTGGAAGGGGACGAGCGCGGACTGGACCATCGCCGCGAGCACGAGCGCCGCGGCGGCGACCAGCCAGACGGGGCCGCCGAGCGATCCGGTGGCCGCGACGATTCCCGTGATCGTCGTCGCGCCGGTCGCCCACCACAGCGCCGTCAGCGCGACGCCGAGGAGCGCACTGCTGGCGAGAAAGTGCGTCCGCGCGATCCGTGCGGCCGCCTGCGCTTGGGTCCAGCTGTCGACGATGCCCACGAGTCGCGACATCAGCAGTCCCATCGCCAGCCACAGGAGTCCGAACAGGGCGACGTGGTCGGCCGTGACCAAACCCATCACGACGACCGTGAACCCGAATACGGTGTGGAAAAACGTCGTTTCGTGTGCGGTTCCGGCCATGTAGCGCCGCGAGTAGCTGTGGACGATGCCACTGAAGAACGTGACTGCCACCCACAGCAGGACGGTCAGCCCGTCGACGGCGACGACCCCCGGGACGGCCCACGAAGCCCCGGCGGTTCGGACGTAGACGGCGAGCGTGGCGACACTCGCCACGAACAGCGACCACACGAGCCACGTGAGTGCAACCGACGCGAGCGGTGACGTTGCCGTCGCGTCCGGGAGCGATCCGACCGTCGTCGTCGAGTGTTCTCCTGACATCGTTCGCGTCCGACGGGAGAGGCGACCGGGACGAACCCGGACGACCGTTCCCGGTCGTGTCTACCCAAGTGTACGAACAGAATGTCTATTAAATCTATCTATACTACCATATCGTTACACAAAATGCGTATTATAGAACATTATGTTTTCTGAGGGGTGCGGCGACGGGTGGACTGGCGGTCAGTCCTCTTTCTCGGCGTCGAACGTCCCGAACGGTGTCGTCTCGTGGCTTCGGACGAGCACTTCGTCGGCCACGGTCAGTCCCATGTCGAGAAGTTCCTGTGCCACGGGCGTGATGTCGCTGTCCGACTCGCCGACGACGGTCACGAGGAGGTTCTGTTCACCGGTGACCAGTTCTTGCACCGAGACGACACCGTCGATGGCCAGAATATCGGGCAGTGTGTCGCCGCGTTCGGGAATCGAGGCGGTACAGTAGAGCAGCATCCGGAGCGGATATCCCGACTGCTGGTAGTCGACGTCGGCGCTGTACCCCTTGATGACGCCGTCGTCTTCGAGTCGCTGGATACGCTTGCGAACGGTGCTGTCCGAGGTGCCGGTTCGTTCCGCGATGTCGCCGGACGACATGTTTCGGGCGTCCTCTTGGAGCGCGTACAGGATCGCTCTGTCCACGTCGTCGATTGCCTCGTCGGCCATACGTGGTCGTCCGCGACGGGCCCACTTTATGCTGGCTCACGTCCCCCACAGGCCGCGACCGGAGGGCACAGCCCACGGAGAGAGACGGCGCCATCCAACGGCAGTCACGCACCCGGCCACGTAGCGTCCGACCGGAGGATCATTGCTTTGATAATCCAGATGAAAAGTTGCCCCGCTTTTGCTCGTCCGCCACGAGGCGATGGTATGGAATACGAGATTGGGACGGACGAAGCAGTGAGCACGGTGGTGGTGCGTGCGGTGAGCGCCGTCGAAGGCCGTGATCCGCTGTCGCTCCGACCGCTCGTCGAGGTACTCGATCCCGATGCCTTGGATGCGCTGTTCGGGACACGGACCGACGGCACCCCCCGGCCGGGTGGCCGCCTCACGTTCATTTACGGTAAATGCCGAGTCACGGTCGATAACGGCGAGTACCTCACGCTGTCTCCCATCGGCCCCCGAAGCCGCACCGAGGAGTCAAACCGCTGAGTGGCCAGCAGCCGTCGGGAACGGTAGCCGGCGGTCTCACGCCCCAGGATCACGCTCGGTCAAGAGCCCCTGTGCGATGAGTCGGCGGGCGATGACGACGAGGCCGTTGCCGAACCCCTCGCCGAAGATTGCCTGTTCGGCTTTCGTCTCCAGCATGATGGAACTCACGAGGATCGTCGAGCGGTCGACCAACAACAGACGGCCGATGGCGGCCTCGTCTTCGGTGGCGTCCTCGCCGTGTAACCACTCCAACCCCGAGATGAACGTCGTGGCGTCGGGGACGGCGGTCTGAATCTGTCCTTGCAGCGGTTCGGTCAGCGCCCCGATGAGCAACTCGACATCGCTTCCAACCTCGTCGAGGGCGGCGACGAGATCCTCGGTCAACAGCGATTCGTCGCCGATGACGAGGACGACCTCCTCGGTCGCCGTCTCGATGAGTTCCTCCGTCCGGTTTTCGATCCCCTCGTTCCCGGACATCGCCCACACCTCCTGTACCGGCGTTTCGTCGCTGTCGTTGTCGACTTCGATGGTATCGAGGGCGTCGTGAAGGCGCTTGACGCGGGCCTCGTACTGATCGCGCAGGGTCTCGGTCGCTTCGTCCAGTGGGACCGCACGAAACTGCTGTGGGCTCGAATGTTGGACTTGGACCAAGCCTTGTGCTTCTAACACCCGGATCGCGTCGTACACCCGCGTTCGGGGCACTTCCGTCATCTGGCTGAGCTTCTTGGCTGTGCCCGTGTCGACCCGCGAGAGACCCACGAAACACCGTGCCTCGTACTCCTTCAATCCGAGCTGCTGGAGTGTTTCGATCGCCTCGTCGATGTCTTCGGATACGTTCATCGTGTCTCAATCGGCCCGTCGTCACAGGCCGTGTTTCCGTGCGCGAACACCCAGTCTAGCCTGTCGTGGTCGGACAACGCCTTCGGCCTCGGTCCGTGTCGGGGCGTCGCGGGTGTGGGAAGAGCCCCCTCCCCGGCGGAGGGCCCGTTCGACCGACGACTGATCGCGTTCCCGGGAGCGTCGTCGTAGACGCTCTGTGTCATATCGGGCAGTACAGAGACGCTTCCATCGGTGTCAAACATACGTGGCCCATGATCGGTTATCCATTCGAGAGGTTACTCGTGTGACATCATCTACTGTGTCGCCCACAAAAAATGTTACCTGTGGGAAATGTCAGTAAATTACGCGCCCACATCGATTTTGATTAACGGGATTACGGGCGTGAGACGCCCCCGTCGCACCGTCGGGCTGGAACGCTCGTTCGTCGACACCCCGCTCACGACCCGTTCGCTACCCGGCCGCGTCGACGACGGTGAGTTTGACTTGGTGAACGCCTTTCAGCGGCCGAATCCGAGACAGTAGCTTCTCGATCCGTTCGCCCGTCCCGTCGACGGCAATCGACTCCAAGCAGAGATGGTCGCTGAGATGGACGTGGTGTACTGCGATGATAGTCTCGGTGAAGTCGTGTTGTAACTCGGTCATCTCGTCGGTCACGCCGCTGTGGTCGTGTTCGTAGAGAACGACCACGGTGCCGCTGAGGCTCCCGGAGAGGTCGGTCTGTCGACTGAAGTCCGTGACGAACGCGCGGAGGGCGTCTCTGGTCGCCTCCGAGCGGCTGTCGTACTCGCCAGCGTCCACCACCTCGTCGAATTCGGCGAGCAGACTCGGTGGGAGTGTGACGCTCATTCGGTCGACGTCTTGGCTCATGATCCGGCCTCTTTCCAGCAGCCGTTTAGTCGTTGGCAGCGCCAGTCTTGTGTCGCCGTCACACCGGGCAGTATTACGATTTGGAAGAAAAGTATTATTGTCGCGCCACATGACGCGCCAGATACGAATGCACGTCCCGGATGGATTCTTAGACCCGTGGGTGGCGGGCCTCTTCTGGCTCGGTTCCGGCGTCGCAATCGGCATCGCAGTGAGGCGCGCCCGCGACGAACTCGGGGACGAACGAACGCCGCTGCTCGGGGTCGTGGCGGCGGGAATCTTCGCCGCACAGATGTTGAACTGGCCGATCCCGGGGGGGACCAGCGCACACTTCGTGGGCGGTGCGTTCGCTGGTATGCTCCTCGGCCCGTCTCTCGGCGTCCTCGCGATGACCGCCGTCGTGACGATACAGGCGCTCGTGTTCGGCGACGGGGGCATCATCGCGCTCGGCGGGAACCTCTTCGCGATGGCTGTCGTCGACGTCCTCGTCGGGTATGCCCTCTTCCGAGCACTCCGCGGCGTCCACGAAACCGGCGCCGTGTTCGTCGCGGGGTGGGGAGCGATCACCGCCGCGGCGCTGGTCGTCGGCGTCGGCGTCGGGCTTTCCTCGGCGTTTAGCTACGAGTTGAGCGTGACCGTTCCCATCATGGTCGTCGGCCACGCGTTGTTGGGCCTCGTCGAGGGCGCGATTACGGCGGCGGTCTACGGCTACGTCGCGAACGCTCGGCCGGACCTCGTCCTCGGACGCGTCGACGACTCGCTGTCCCCGGAGGTGAGGCTGTGACCTCCCTCGTGTCGGACTCGTGGGAGCGACGGGCGCTCCTCGGGCTGTTCGTACTCGTCGTCTTGGCCCCCGCGTTCGGCTGGGCGTCCGGCGTCGTCGGATACGCCGAACCGCTCGACAACGCCGCCGCCGAGACCGGTGCGTCCGATGCGGCCGATCCGATCAACCCCGGACTGCTCCCGGATTACTCCGTGCCCGGCCTCAGCCCGTCGCTCGGAACGTTCGTCTCGGCGATCGTCGGGACGACACTCACGCTGGCGGTCGCAGTCGGGGGCGGTCGCCTCCTCGAACGGTGACCGGCGTCGTCGGCCGCTCGGTCGAATCCATCACGGGGGCGCTTCGGACCGTCTTCACGGCCGAGCAGGTGGCCTCGGCCGACGGATTGCTCCAGCGACGCGACCCTCGCGTCTCCGTGTGTTCGATCGCCGGCCTCGCGCTGGCGGTGATGCTCACCCGCACCATCGCGGTCACCGTCTGTTTCGGTGTCGTGACGCTGATTCTGGCGAGGCTGTCGGCCGTTCCACTCCGACGGTTACTCGCACGCTCGGCGGTCGTCCCGCTCGTCTCCGCCGTTATCGTTCTTCCGCAGGTCGTGTTGCTGCCCGGAGACACGCTCGTGCAGGCGTTCGGGCTCTCGGTCACCGACGACGGCGTCGCGTACGTCGTCCTGTTCACGCTCCGGGTCGGCGTCGGCGTCGCGTTGCTGTCGCTGATCGTGATGACGACGCCGTTCTCGTCGGTCGTTGCGGCCATGCGGGAACTGCACGTTCCGGTCGCTCTCGTGTGGGTCATCGCCGTCACCTACCGGTATCTGTTTCTGTTTTTCGACGAGTTACAGCGGCTCGTGCTGGCACGGAACAGTCGCACGACCGGACGTTCGGGTCTCCGTGGAGGGTGGCGCGACGCAACACGGCTCGTCGGGACGTTCCTGTTACGGACACTCGACCGTGGCGAACGCGTCGGCCGCGCGATGCGGGCCCGTGGCGGTGCCCGACCACCGTCACCGTACAGCCGGTCGCGGACCGTCGACAGGGGCGATTACGCGCTGGTCGCACTCACCGTCGTCGCCGTCGTCGGCTCGGGGGTGATCCGATGGGGCCTGTGATCGAAGCGCGCGGACTGACACACGAGTATCCGGACGGAACGACGGCGATTCGAGACGTGACGGTGTCCATCGACGAGGGCGAGCGAGTCGCAGTCATCGGTGCGAACGGGTCGGGCAAGAGCACGCTGCAACTCGTCCTCGGGGGGCTCGTCGAGCCGACAGCCGGCACAGTAACATACTTCGACGAGACTGCAGACGCCGAGGCCGTCAGGGACCGACTTGGCGTGTTGCTCCAAGACCCGGACGACTACCTGTTCAACACGACGGTCCGCGAGGACCTCGAATACGGACCGGCACAGCTCGGGATGTCCCGGGAGGCGGCGACACAACGAGTCACAGACGTCGCTGCCAAACTCGGTCTCAAGGCCCTGCTGGATCGCCCACCGTTCCGCTTGTCGGGAGGGGAGAAACAGCGGGCAGCGGTCGCGAGCGTTCTCGCGTTCGATCCGGACGTGCTCTTGCTCGACGAACCGTTCGGCGCCGTCGACGCCCACTACCGAGATCGCATCCTGAAACTGGTGACCGACCACGAGGGGACGGTCGTCCTGTTCACGCCGTCGCTGGACGTCGTGGCCGACGTCGTCGACCGAGTGATCGTCGTCGGACCGGACGGGTCGATAGCCGCGGACGGGTCCGTTCGAGACGTGCTGACAGACGGCACGCTGCTGCGGGAGAACGGGCTCCGACCGCCGGCGACGGTGGCACTGTTCGAGGGGATTCTCGACGACGACGACGTACCGCTGACTGTCTCGGACGCACGGGCCTACCTTCTGGACGAGATGGGGTAGCACCGAGCCGACTCACATCCAGACGAGGTCACTCACAGAGCAGTCGTGACGGGACGTCGCTCGGGCGGCGGGTACGACACGTCGGCACTCTGCGGGCCGTGGGCCGGACAGCGAGGTTACTCCGTCTCGCGGATCGTCCCGCCGCTCAGGCCCTCCCACGCTACCCGGTAGCCAAGCCGCGACAGGACCGCACTCGTCTCCGAGAGGCCCACCGCCGACAGCCGTTTCTCGACGGCATCGAGCGGTTGTCCGGGTTCGAGCGCCGCGTCGAGGTCAGCCAGAATCTCGGGACGAACCAGCGTCCGCCCGACCCGTTCGTGGTCGGGGACGGCGACGGTATCGAGGGCGTCCTCGCTGACCCCGTGGGTCGCCGCGAGGTCGGCAAGAGACACCACGTCCGCCTCGGGTCGGAGTTCGTCGGGCAGGCCCGCCCGCGTCTCCTCGACGAGGTCGGCCTCGTAGCGTCGGAGGGCGTCGACGACGTCTTTCACCCGGACGGTCCCCGAGTAGGTGATCGCGCGGTGGTCCCGTGCCTCGATTTCGTCGCTGACGCCGAGGCTCTCGTCGACCGCGACGAGCAACTCGACGTCCTCCACGTCGGCGAGTTGCCCGAGTTTCTTCTCGACATACTCGGGGGTCCAAAAGCCCATGATCTCGAAGAAGACGCGAAAGTCGGCAAAGCGGTAGTCGAAGGCGAAATCCGGGATCATCACGCGCCGCCCGACGGCCAACGGCTCGGGTTCGCGCACGAGGTCCCAGTCGAGGTCGAGCGCGGCAAACCGGGCCGCGAAGTCGGCCTCGACGCCGCTGTCGTAGGTCGGTTCGGTGATTGGGTCGACGCCCGGCACCCCCACGTCCGCGTCCGTGAGGACGAGTTCGCGCTCGGTGCCCCGGTCGTCGATCGTCGCCACCAGCCGCCAGTCGGCCGCCGTCGCGACCGACCGCAACAGCCGGGCGAAGGCCGTCCCGTACCGGCGAGTCCGCCGAAAGAGGTGATCGGGACCGGTCACCACGACTTCACGCCCGGCGTCGGTTCGGTGGATCTCGTACATCAGTCCCAAGCGCTTGACCGCCGAGATCAACGCCTTCGGATCGGAACTGCGGACCCGCACCTCGACGGCGTCGAACAGCGCGGTCTGAGCGAGCGACAGATCGTACTGATCGAGGAGGTCGTCGGGCGTCCACCGGGGGTCGAAGTCGGCGAGCACCTGCCGTGTCTCGCGGTCGGCGTACAGCGAGTCGGCGACGGCCGCGGCGTCGACGCCGAGTCGGTCGGCGGCGCGGTCGAGCGCCCGATCTCGGTCGGCCTCGGTGACGACGCCCACCGCCGCCGCGGCCTCGAACGCGACCCGCCGGGCCCGTTCGGGAGGGATCGCGGCGCGCGTCTCGAAGGTCGCGTCCCGTTCACACAGCGCCGCGAACCCGCGGACGAGTTTGAAGTCGTCGGCCTCGCGCTCTAGGTCCGCGAGCGCGGCGTCGAGTGCCGACCGCGGCTCGCCCACGTGGTCGGCGACGGTCCCGAGGACGCGCGCGGCCAGCGGCCGGTCGGCGCGCTCGGCGAACTGCGGACGGTAGCCGCCGCCGGCCCGCGACACCCGGAGAAGGTCCTTCCGGAGCACGCCCGACGCTGGGCGCTCCGTGGATAAAGTCCCGCCGACGGTCGGGCGCGAGGACAACGCTCTTGTCGCTCGCCGGGGTCGGTCCGGTATGGACAGGCGTCGCGTCCTCGCCCTCCTCGGACTCGCGCTCTCCCCCGGGTGCGCCACGCCCGGTGCGACCGGCCCACGAACCCCGCCGACACCGGGCGAGCGCTCCCCCGCGGCCGGCGAGAGCGGGGAGTTGCGCATCACCGACCAAGGCTTCGAGGCGGGTGACGACGGCCACCTGCGGGTGCTGGCGACGGTGCAAAATCTGACGGGGACCGAGCGGACGCGGACGCTCGTCGCCGCCGTCACCGTCGAGGGAACGACGACCGAGCAGCGTCGCGAAGTGACCGTGCCCGCCGACGCCGACCGAGAGGTCGCCGTCGACTTCGAGACGGTCGCCTACGACGACTTCACCGGCGGTGGCTCGTTACAGTCGCGCCTCGAGTGAGGCCGGCGACACAAACGATAAGACAGGCGGGCATCCTATCACCGAACACACATGGTTCGGCGACGTGGTGATGGCCGCTCGGTCCCGTCGCGGCGCTGGGGACACGAGCCGTCGGTACTGTGTCTCACAGGCGAAGGAACCTCCCGATCCGGAACTCCGCGCGGCGTCCGGTTCGCGTCATGAGCCGACTCGCCACTTGGCTCGATCGGTCCCGCTCGGGGCGGCTCGGTCTCCCGGAGGTAATCGCGATGGGGGTCGGCGGGATGGTGTCGGGGGGTATCTACGCCGTCCTCGGCGTCGCGATGCGCCAAGCCGGCAACGCCGTCCCGCTCTCGTATCTCGTCGCGGGGATCATTACGCTACTCACGGCCTACTCCTATCTGGAACTCACGCTGCATTTCGGCGAACGCGGTGGCGTCTTCTCTTTCGTAGAACACGTCGTCGACGATCCGACCGTCGCCGCGTACGTCGGCTGGGTGCTCGTCGTCGGCTACGTGGGCGTGATGGCGATGTACGCCTTCGCCTTCGGCGCGTACACGCTCACCGCCGCGCGGGCCATCGCGGGGATACACCTCCCACAGCTTCTGCGGCCGATCATCTCGGCGCTGATCGTCGCCGCGTTCGTCGGCCTCAACGTCCGGGGCGTCCACGAGACCGGCCTCTTCGAGGACATCGCGGTGTACGTCAAAGTCGTGATCCTGCTGTCGCTCTCGGCGCTCGGTGTCGTCTTCTACGACGGAAGCGTGACGGCACTCGATTTCTTCGATAAGGGCGTGTTCAGCCCGCTCACTGGCTTTGCCGTCATCTTCGTCTCCTACGAGGGGTTCCAACTGCTGGTCTACGACTACGAGGACATCGAGAACGTGGAACGGGTGTTGCCCGTCGGAATGTACGCCGCCATTCTGCTCTCGATGCTGATCTACGTCTCGGTGTCGTTCATGGCGACACTCCATCTCACACCGACACAACTTCTCGCGCACCAAGAGGTCGCCCTCGCGGAGGCGGTATCCAACATCCCAGTGCTGGGGGGTGCCGGGTTCGTCCTCGTCATCCTCTCGGCCATGAAAAGCACCTCCTCGGGCATCAACGCGACCCTGTTTGGCACCTCGCGGCTGGTCCACAAGATCGCCACGGAGGGAGCGCTGCCACGCCTGTTCTCCTTTCGAAACCGCGAGGGAATTCCCGTCTACTCGCTGTTGATCATCGGCGGATTGACCGCGGCGCTTGCCGCTCTCGGGACGCTCAGGCAGATCACCGAGTTCGGATCGGTGGCGTTTCTGCTCTCGTTTACGATCACGAACTACACGAGCGTCGTCCTCGCCGACGAGACGGGGGCGAATCGCCTCGTTCCCGCACTCGGCCTGCTCGGCACGGGAATCGCCCTCCCGACGGTACTGTATCACCTCTATCGCACCGACGTCGAGATACTGCTCTGGGTCGTCGGTATCTTCACGTTCGTCTTTCTCGTCGAGTCGCTCTACGTCGAGCGGCGGTCGTTCGACCCCGCCGACGTCGACCCGTGACCGGCGCCGGCGTGCGCGAGTCGATACCGTCGTCTTCGCGGGCAGTCACGACCGGTGTTCCGGACACCCATCGACCCGAGAGAACGGTCGGCTCACCGCCGTCGGTCGGCCACCCGCTCCTCGGCCGTCTCGGCGCTCACCACCTCGTAGCAGACGGCGCCTCGGCCGTCGGCCTTCGGGCGGAGCACCCGCCCGAGGCGCTGGGTGAACTCGCGTTCGCTCCCACTCCCCGAGAGGATCACACCCACGCTCGCGTCGGGCACGTCGACGCCCTCGTCGAGGACGTTCGCGGCCACGACACGCGTGTACGTCCCCTCGCGGAATCGGTCGAGGATGGTGCGTCGCTCGCCCGCCCCCGTCTCGGCGGTGATCGCCGGGGCGAGGAACCGCTCCGAGAGTCGATAGACGAGGTCGGTGTGGGCGGTAAAGACGATGGTGCGTGCGTCCGGGTGGCGCGCGAAGATCCGCTCCAAGGCGTCGACCTTCGCCGCCGAGTTCATCATGATCTCGCGGGCCTCCTGTTTGGCCAACAGCGCCTCCCGGGCCCGCGGATCGCTCCCCGACCGCTTGACGAGTTCGCGGTAGTCGCTCCCGCTGGACAGCGAGAGATTCGAGGTCTTGAGGTAGTCGACGAAGGTGCCTTGGGCGTCCTCGTAGGCCTCACGCTCGGCGGGCGTGAGTTCCACCTCGACACGCCGGAGTTCGTAGTCCGCGAGGTGGTCGCCGGCCAAGTCGTCGACCGAGCGGTCGTAGACGACGGGCCCGACGAGGTCCGCGACCACCTCGTGAGCGCCGTCCGGGCGCTCGAAGGTGGCGGTCAGACCCAAGCGGGCGGGCGCCGGGAGGAAGCGGGCGATGTCGCGGTAGCCCTCGCCGCCGAGGTGATGAACCTCGTCGAAGACCACGAAGCCGAACCGGTCACCGATTTCGTCGGCCCGGAGATACGCGGAGTCGTAGGTGGCGACTGTCAGGGCTTCGAGGCGTTGCTCACCGCCGCCCAGTTGGCCGACCAGGACGGCAAACTCCGTCTCCAGTTCGCGGCGCCACTGGGTCAGGAGGTCGACCGTCGGCACGACTACGAGCGTCGGCATCGACAGATCGGCTATCGCGCGGACCGCGACGACGGTCTTGCCACTCCCCGTCGGGAGTTCGAGGACGCCCCGTCTGCCCGCCTCCGTCCACGCCGCGAGTGCCGCGGACTGGTAGTCCCGGAGGTCGTACGTCGTCGACAGATCGAGGGTGGGGAGATCGAACACGCGGTCCTCGTAGTCGACGCCGGCAGCGTCGAGGGCGTCTCGGAGGGCGGCATACCGGTGGGCCGGCGCCCGGAGAGTGCCGCTTCGCTCGTCGAACGCGGCGGGGAGGGTGTCGGCGACGGTGGGGTCGAGGTCGCCGTCGAGACGGACCGTGCCGTCGGCGAATCGGGCGACGAGGGTCACGGGCGGACTTCGAGGGGTGGAAATATATGCCCTCCGCACCCCCCGTCACACATGGCATCAGAAGATCTCGACGCCGAGGTGGCGTCCTTCCTCGACGCCGCCGAACGCGTCTACGACGAGTACGACGACGGGTACGTCGACGCCGACAGCGCGCTCTCGGAACTCGGCGATCACGTCTCCACCCTGCGAGACGCGTATGAGGGAGAGTGATGTCCGAGTTCTCCCCACGCGTCGAGGCGATATCCATCAGCGGCATCCGCGAGGTGTTCGAGGCCGCGGGCGAGGACGCGATCAACCTCGGCCTCGGTCAACCGGACTTTCCGACGCCGGAACACGCTCGCGCGGCGGCCGTCGAGGCCATCGAGGCCGGGAAGGCCGACGCCTACACGGGCAACAAAGGAATCCGCCCGCTCCGCGAGGCCATCGCCGCCAAGCACGAACGGGATCAGGGCGTCGCGGTCGACCCCGGGGACGTCATCGCCACCGCCGGCGGGAGCGAGGCGCTCCACCTCGCTCTGGAGGCCCACGTCGACGCCGGCCAAGAGGTGCTGATCCCCGACCCGGGGTTCGTCTCCTACGACGCACTGACGAAACTCGCGGGCGGGAAGCCGGTGCCGGTCCCCGTCCGCGAGGACCTGACGCTCGACCCCGCCGCGGTGGAGGACGCCATCACCGACGACACCGCGATGTTCGTCGTCAACAGCCCCGGCAACCCGACGGGCGCCGTCTCCCCCGAGGAGGACGTCCGGGAGTTCGCCCGCATCGCCGACGAACACGACGTGGTCTGTCTCTCCGACGAGGTGTACGAACACTTCGTCTTCGGCGGCGACCACCACTCGCCGCTCGCCTACGCCGACACCGACAGCGTGGTCGTCGTCAACGGCTGTTCGAAGACCTACTCGATGACGGGGTGGCGACTCGGCTGGGTCACCGCCTCCACCCGCCGGATCGAGCGGATGCTCCGCGTCCACCAGTACGTCCAAGCGTGTGCCTCCGCGCCGGCACAGTACGCCGCGGAGGCGGCCCTCTCCGGCTCACAGGACGTCGTCGACGAGATGTGTGACACCTTCCGGGAGCGGCGTGACCTTCTGCTCGACCGATTCGAGGCGATGGGCGTCGAGGTGCCGACCCCGCGGGGTGCCTTCTACGCCATGCCGAAGGTGCCGGACGGGTTCGTCGACGCCTGCATCGAACGGGACGTGATCGTCGTCCCCGGTGACGCCTTCGGCGCGAACGGCGCAGGCCACGCCCGCATCTCCTACGCCAACGACGCCGACACGCTCCGCGAGGCGCTCGACGTGATGGCCGACGTGGTCGCCGACCTTCGCTGACCGACCACGAACCGACCGTTCGGGACCCGGTGGAGGGAATCGTCTCGGCACGCCGGGGCATAAACTGCAATAAACTGGTGATAGTAGTGTCAGCAACGCATTAAACTAGCCACGTGACGTGAGTTTATTCGCCCGCTGACGGCTCCGTTCCTCCCCTCGACGCACATCCTGGTTGGATGAACGCGAGCGCCACCCGCGCTCGCTCTTCTCGACGGCCTCAGTTCGCGGTGCTGACGATTTTGATCACGTCGCCCTCCGAGAGTTCGTGATCCTCACCGATCCGCCGGTCGGAGCGGGCGTCGACGGCGTGGAGGTAGCCGTCGCCGATGTCGGTGTGGATGGCGTACGCGAGGTCGGGTGGGGTGGCTCCCCGCGGGAGTAAGACGGCGTCGGGGAGGACGTTCCCGGCGCCGTCGGTCCACCGCGTTTCGTTTTGAACCGGGAAGACGGTGATCCGGTCGAGTAAGTCGTAGACGGCGGTGTCGATAGCGGCTTGGACGCCGGTGCCGCCGTGGGCCGCCATCACCTCGCGGATGCGGTCGAGTCCCTCACGCTGGGCGTCGCTCACGTCGCCGGCGACGTCGAACGCGGGGTCGCCGGGGTCGTAGGCGACGGCGCCGGCGTCCGCGGCGGTTCGCAAGGCGAGTTCGCCCTCGGCCGTCGCCGGGACGACGGGCTTGTCGGTCGCGCGCAGTCGCTCCAGATCCTCCGCGGGCGCCACGTCGGCCTTGTTGGCGACGACGACCAGCGGTTTGGTGCGTGCGCGGACCTCGCGGGCGAGTGCGGCCCGGTGGTCGTCGGTCCACTGGATCGGGTCCTCGGGGTAGTCGAGCGCCCGGAGACTGGCGGCCACGTCCGCGACCGTCGCCCCGAAGCCGGTGAGCATGTCCGTGAGAACCTCGTCGATGTCGAAGTCGGGCGACCGGGACTTGCGCTCGACGCCCTCCCAGTTGCGGTCGATGATGCCCGCGAGCCACTGGTCCATCTCGTGTTCGACGAAGTCCACCTCCTCGACGGGGTCGTAGGCGCCGACCTCGACGGGTTCGCCCTCGGCGTTGGTCCCGCCCGAGGCGTCGACGACGTTGAGGATGGCGTCGGCGTCGGTGAGTTCGTCGAGAAACTGGTTGCCGAGGCCCTTCCCCTCGTGGGCGCCGGGGACGAGGCCGGCCACGTCGAGGAGTTCGACGGGGACGTACCGTTTCCCGTCGCGACAGCGCTCGTTGCCACAGCGCTCGTCGCGGTCGAGACAGGGACAGTCGGTGCGGGCGTGGGTCACCCCGCGGTTGGCGTCGATGGTCGTGAAGGGGTAGTTCCCCACGTCCACCTCCGCACGGGTGGCGGCTTGGTAGAACGTGGACTTGCCCGCGTTGGGCTTGCCCGCGAGCGCGAGAGAGAGCATAGTGAACCGTGGCGGGTCGGGGGGAACTTAGTTTCGGTCGACTCGGTGTCGAACCGTCGTCCGTGTCCGTCGCACGTTCTGGTGGAAACGTTTGCGCAGTAGAAGACGCTACAAGCGGGTATGGCAACGTCTGTGAAGATGGACGACGACACCAAGGCCCGCCTCGAACGCCTCTAAGCCGAGATTCGGCTACAGACGGGGCAGCGCGTAACCCAGCAGGAACTGCTGGCACGACTCGTCGAGGACGCCATCGAGTCCAAGGCCGACTTTGTCGACGCGTTTCGTGAGGAACGCGTGCCCCTCGCCGACGCGGAGCGCGAGGCGTTTCACGAGGGGATGGTTTCCTCGGGCGTCACGACGAGCGAGGAGGATATCGACGACGTGCTGTACGGATGAGCGTCCTCGTCGATACGGGCGTGTTCTACGCACACCACGACACGGACGTGGAGCGACACGAGGCGGCCGTCGACGCGTTCGAGGAGCTGTTCGCTGGGACGTACGGCCAGCCGTACACGAACGACTACGTGCTCGACGAGACGGTCACGCTCACCCGAACGAGAACGGGATCGTTCGAGGCGGCGGACACCGTCGCCCGTCGAATCCTCGGTGAGGACCCGTTTCCACACGTCGTCGAGACACTACACGTGGAACCGGACGACGTTCGGGCGTCACTCACGGTCTGTCGTCGGGACGACGACCACGACCTGAGTTTCACCGACGCGACCGTCGTCGCGCAGTGTGAGTCCCGCGGTATCGACGCCGTGTTGAGCTTCGACGCCGACTTCGACGGCCTCGTCGACCGGATCGACCCGGGGGATTGAGGAGCCCCACTCACTCGATGTCCCGGGTCGCCTCGGACCGAACGATCCGCATCTCGCCGCGTGAGCGGATCGTCCCGTCGACGACGGCGTCTTCGTGGAGTTCGAGGTCGGTACAGGAGACGTCGCCGAGGACGCGCACGTCCGGGTCGAGACGGACCGTGCCGCCGCGGGTGGTCACGTCGCCGTGGATGCGGGTGCCCTCGGCGACGGTCACGTCGCCGCGGGCGCGGAGGCTCCCGAAGACGTTGTTGTCGGCGCCGATGTCGATAGACTCGGCACGGAGGTTGCCGTGGAGACGGCAGTCGTCGCCGACGCTAGCGGGCGTCGACACCTGCCAAGCGTCGTCGGAGACTTCGCTCCCGCGGGGGATCACCAGCGGATCCTCGGGGGCGTCCCCCGAGAGCGCCTCCGCAATTTCGTCGGCGGCGCCCTGTTCACCCACCCGGAGCAACTGCGAGAGGACGATGAAATAAAAGACGAGTGCCGGGACGGGGTTCCGGATGACGATCCAGCCGTTGGCCTCGAATCCCTCGTCGATTTCGACGTCGTCGCCGATGTCGAGGTCGCCCGAGACCATGAGTTGGCCGCCGACGTGGACCCGTTCGCCGAGGTAGGCGTCGTCGCCGACGAGGACGTTGCCAGCCACGTCACACCACATGTCGAGCCGACAGTTCCCCTCGGCCTCGATGTCGCCGCCAAAGCGGGCCCGCTCGCCAGCGATCACGTTCCGCCCGCGGACACCGAACTCGACGGTGCTCTGGCCGCCGACGATCACGTCCCCGTCGGTCACGAGGTCGTGTTCCTCGACGGTGGTCCCGTCGGGGATCTCGAGCGCGTCGAGCGGATCCCTCCCGAGTGACACGCGCGTGACTACAGGCTTCTCGTATTAAAACGGCCGTCAGACGGTCGTCCGACGACGGCGCGAGCGCGGGGGCGGACAGGCAGGGTTTTGAGTCCCGACCGACTACGCCGGGCTATGACAACGCTCTCCTTCGACGACGGCGGCGTCGACGTCGTCTACGAGGGAACCGAGTTCCGACTGGAGAAGGCACTGATCGAGGATGCGGTCGGCAAGACCTACCCCGACGTGACCGACCACGAGGTGCTGAAGATTGTAGAAAAAGAGCCGTCACTGACCGGCGAACCGCGACGGATCGGCGACATCGTGAACTAGGTGTCGGCGCGCTCGACCCGCTCCGAGGTGGGATCGAGGCGGCGGTCGAATCGTTCGGCGAACCCGACACGGAGGATAGACTTGGCGATGGCGGCGCCACCACGGATGGGGTCGAGTTTCGTCTCGCCCGCTCGCTCGTCGTAGTCGATGGGTACCTCGGTCACGCGATATCCCCTCGCGACGGGGCGCATCAGCAGTTCCGCCGAGAGTCCCGTGTTCTCCGTCCAGTCGATGCGGTGAAGGAGGTCACGGCGGTAGGCGCGCATCCCCGTCGTCACGTCGTGCAGACGGTGGCCGAGGAGGAGACTGGCGAGCGCGGCGAACGCGCGGTTACCGAGGCGGTTCAGTGCCGGCATCGTCTCCGGTCGCGGCGAAATCCGGTCGCCGCTGACCACGTCGTTCCCCTCGTTGATCCGGTCGAGGAAGTCGGGGAGTCGCTCCATCGGGTAGGTGTCGTCACAGTCGGTGGTGACGACCACCGGCCGATCCGGCGTGAGCACCGCCTCCCGGACGGCGACGCCGTAGCCCCGTGGCTCCTGTTGGATCACTCGGGCGCCCATCCCGCGAGCGATTTCGGGCGTCCGGTCGCTCGACCCGTCGACACAGACCACCGCGGCCCGCCCGTCCGTGACACGGTCGATGTCTGCCAAGACGCTCCCGATGGCCTCCTCCTCGTTGTAGGTCCCCATGACGACGGCCACGTCGTCGAAGGTGTAGTCGCTCATACGCCTACCTACGGACGTTCGTACTTGAACGTTTAGGTTTGCCTAAAACGTTGTCGTGTCGGGGCTGACGGCTTCGTGCAGGCGGCCAGTGACGTGGTCGGCGAGGCGTTCGAGGTTCTCCGTGTCCTCGCGGTTGTACGAGACGAGCGTCTCGAGGGCGGCGTCGTCACCGCGTTCGTACTCACGCCAGAGGCGGACGGCGTCCTCCCCGGAGAGGTCCGGCCGGTCGCGGTCGATGCCCACCTCGGTCTCGATGCGTTTGAGGCCGCCGGTCAGGTCGAGGCGACGGCAGGGGTACATCAGATCGAGGTGGGGCGCGTCGATGGAGACGTCGAAGGACTGTTCGAGGAAGGGCACGTCGAAGCGGGCGCCGTTGAACGAGACGAGCAGCGAGGCGTCGGCGAACTGCTCGCGGAGCGCGCCGGGGGTGAGGTTGTCGCCGCGGACGAGCGTCTCGACGTCGCCCCCACGGTAACAGCTCACGGTCGTCACGTCGTTGCGGTCGGCGTCGAGACCGGTGGTCTCGATGTCGAAAAAGAGGGCGTCGTCGCGGAAGTTCTCGTAGAGGCGCCAGCGCTCGCCGGTGGGGAACGACTCGTCGAAAAAGCGGGCGTCGTCGCGACGGAGGTGGTCGGTCGCTACGTCGACGAACGCTTCGATGCGTTCGGCTGTCTTCGGACCGACGACAGAGCCGTCGAACGACTCCCAGTGGGTGACACCCGCCTCCCAGAGGCGCCGCTCGGTCGTCTCCCCCACGCCACGGATCGGGATGAAGCTGTTCTCGATACGCACAGGTGGTACTGTCGTGGCGGGCGTCAAAAACCTCGCGTCACGCGGTCAGTACGCGAACGGCGACGCCGATCCGGGCGGCGTCCAATCCTCCCCTTTCAGTTGAACGTACGCGCGCGAGGCGATGGCGACGGTGACGAGACCCGTGACCGCGCTGATGGCCACGCTGATCGCGACGGTGGCAATCTGGGGCACACCCGTTAGTCCCAGCAGGAAGCCGGGGACGGCACCGAGCAATCCGATGACGAGCACCACCACGAGGAGGAGGAACACGCGGAGGCGTTCGCCGGCGGTCAGTGCCCAGCCGTCGCTGAGCGCGTCGATGACGCCTTTGTCCTCGACGATCACCTCGAACTGGACGAAATAGAGGGCGACCGCGACGTAGATGCCGGGGATGACGAGGAAGATGGCCCCGACGAACGTCGCGATGTCGACGACGATACCGGCGACCAGTGCGTTCAGGAGGACCCAGCCGAACCGGCGGTCGACGCCGTCGGGAAAGCGTTGCTTGGCGTCGCTCACGAACGTCCGGATGGTGACGACTCCGACGGCCTGCGCGAGGACGACCTGTGCCAGAAAGAGGACGAAAGCGACGACCAGACCAACGTCGAGGGCGAGGGGGGAGCCACCGCCGGCGGCCGGACCGGGGCCCATCCCCCCGGCCGGCATCCCGCCCGCTCCGGGTTGGGTGGGGGCCGCGCTGCCGAGCCAGTCGGTAAACGCCGCGCCGAGCGTCTGGGCCGTGACCGTCGACAGTACGCCGATGACGAGGTAAGCCACGAAGAGGATCGCGGCCACGCGCGTCGGGAGACGGGTGAGTCCGTCCTCGATAGCAGCGGGGATATCCAGTGTCATAGGGACGTGTATAGGAGTTGTGTCACCCGACATAAAATTGCGGTCCGACGGCGGCCACGGGCGCGGGCCGGTTCTCACCGGCGGACGTGCACAGGTGACTCTGCGACCAGCACGACGGCGTCGGAGTCGGTGCCCCGGAGCGAGAGTTCACCCGCGCCACACTCGACGGCGGGGAGAACGGGTGCCTCGGGGATGCCGTAGTCGGCAGGCTCGTGGAATCGGGCGGCGATCACCCACTCCCGCGCGAGCATGCTGGTCCCGTCACTCATGGCCGTAATCGACGTTCGAGCGACTCGCCGGCCCGGAGGTGTGTCGGCGTTCGCCCGTACCGGACGGCGAGGAGTTCGGCGACGATACTGTGTGCGATCTGGTACGGCGTGCCGCCACCGAGGTCGAGTCCGACGGGCGTATAGAGGCGTTGTAGCGCCGCCGTGGGCGGGTCGCGTCCCTCCGTGCGCCACTCGTCGGCAATCTCCTCGAACCGCTCGGCCGGTCCCATCAGTCCCACGTACGGAACGTCGCTCTCGAGGAGTTCACCGACCGTGATGGCGTCGTCGACGAAGTTGTGTGTCATCACCACGGTGTAGGTGTTGGGACCGAGGTCGAGTTCCGAGCGGATCTGTGCGGGCGACAGCGACCGGACGGTGTCGGCCGCGGGGAAGCGGTCGGCCGTCGCGTCGGCGCCCCGGAACCCCGCGACGGTGACCCGGAAGTCGGCCCGACGGGCGAGTTCGGTAACCGGGCGGACGTCGTGGCCGGTCCCGAAGACGACGAGGTCGGCCGGGGGTGTGACGTGATCGACGAACACCTCGATCCGTCCGCCCGGCCGCGGGCACTCGACCGTCTTCGAGTCGCCGGCGCGGCGGCACTCGCGGGCGGCCGACGCGAGGTCGTCGCCGAACCACTCGGGCGGGGCCGCAGGCGTCGGATCGTCGCCGACGGCGACCGCACGCGCCCCGACCGGGGCCGCCGCGTGATCGGCGTCGACGACGGTGTAGACGAGCGACTCGCGCCCGTCGTCGTACGCGTCAAGCGCAGAGCGAAGCGACCCGTCGAGTGGTTCGAGCAACACGTCGATGATGCCGTTACAGCCGACGCCGAGCCCCCAGACGTCGTCGTCGCCCGTCAGGTCGAACCGCTCGACGCGGGGTTGGCCCTCGGTTCGAACCTCCGCCGCAAGGTCGATCAACACGTCTTCCAGACAGCCGGCGGTGATACTCCCGAGACCGGTGTCGTCGGCCACGAGCATCTTCGCCCCCGGCCCGCGGTACGCGCTCCCTTCGACGCCGACGACGGTCGCGAGGACCGGCGTGCTGTCGGCTTCGATACCGCGGCGGATCGACGCCATCACCTCCGACTCGGGGGCACTCCACTCGTCGTCGGGAACGAGGTCGGCGTCACTCACGGCGAGTCACCCCCACGGTTGGGGTCGGCCACGCGAGGCGTGATCGGTCGTCGGTCGATACGGTCGTCGGTGTGGTGTGTCGTCGTGTCATCGGTCGGTTCGTCGCCAGTCGTGTTCGTAGCCGACTGGCCGCTGTCGGTGTCGAAGCTGTCGTGCCATGTCGAACAGGTCGGCCGGCTCCGCGAACGCGAACAGGCCGTCGACGTGTGGCAGGGCGGTTACCATCCCCCGGCAGGCCGGCTCGTAGGCCGTCGAGGCCGCGAGCGGGTTGAGCCAGAACACCCGCCGCGCCCGACGGTCGAGCCACGTCATGCCCGCTTCCAAGCCGGACAGATCCCCAGTTTCGAGGCCGTCGCTGACGACGAGGAGGACCGTCTCGCGGTCGACGGCGTCGGGCGCGCGGTCACGGATCGCCGTCAGCGCGTGGCCGATGCGGGTCCCACCGCCCCACGCGGCTTCGAGGCGGTCGAACTCACGGAGCGTCGCGTCGGGTGACGCGGCCTGCAACGCCGTCGTCACCTCGGTCACGTCGGTGTCGAAGAGAAAGGTGCGGGCGGTACGCCACTCGTCGGTCAGTACCCGGAGCATGCGCACCAAGAACCCGCGGTCGACGATATCGAGAACCGACCGGCTCACGTCGACGAGGACCAGTCCCCGCACGGCGTCGGGACGCCGCGCTCGCTGTGGCACCTCCATCACGACGCCGCCGGTGGCGTGTGTCTGTCGCATCGCTCGGCGCACGTCCGGGCGCCCCTCGGATGCCGGCGCCTGTCGCCGGCCGGGCAGGCTAGCTATCGCGTCGGTGAGCGCCCGCACCGCCGGCGCCGGATCGGCGACGGCGCTCGCCCCGAGTGGGTCGGTCTCGACGCGGTCCGACGGGGCGTTCGGGCTGAACCGCGCGCGCGTTCCCGCGTCGCCACCAGCCGTCTCCGAGGCGTCCGCGCCGCCGAGACGCCGGGACACGGACGACCGTCGGTCGTCGCCGGGGTCGCGGGCGTCGTCGGCTCCGCGGTCGGTTTGGGCGTCGTCGCCCGCCACGTCCGATGCGAAACCCCCGTCGAGGGACGCGGTGTCGACGCCACCTGCGGGGTCGTCGACGGCGTCCGTCACCTGCCGCCAGAACCGGTCGAAGAGGCGGTCGAACGTCGCCGCATCCGCCGGATTGGAGACGAGCGCCGCTCGGAGTGCCGTTCGCGCCTCGTCTTCGTCGTCGAAGCCGACGACGGCGAGCACCTCGGCGGCGACGAGCGATCCATCGGCCGGTACTTCGACGCCCGCCGTTCGAAGGGCGCCGACGAATCGGACCAGCGCGGAGCGAACCCGTCTCGTGGCGTCGAGCGGGTGGCTCGTCCCGTCGCCGTCACCGGGATCGAGTCCGGGATCGGGCTCGGGGGACATATCGGTCATTCACGGGGCGTCTCGGCCGCCGAAAGGAGGGCCGACATAGTTTCGTCGTCGATCCGTTCGACGTCCTCGACTTCCTTCAGGAGACAGCCGAGGGTGGTGCGAACGTCGGTCGCCGTGAGGGGCTGGTCGCCGTCGGTCGGCACGCCGTCGAGTGCGGTGAGCGCACGCGCCCAGTCGAGCGTCTCGGCGACGCCAGGCGGTTTCAGGAGCGACTCCTCCCGGAGCCGTTCGGTGACGCCACAGACCGCGGCGACGACGGCGTCGTCCAGTTCCGGGACCTTCCGCCGGACGATGGCTCGCTCTTTCTCGAAGGACGGCGGTTCGACGTGGAGGTACAGGCACCGGCGCTTGAGCGCGTCGCTCAGCCCCCGCGTCCGATTGGACGTGATGATGACGATGGGTGCCGTGTCGGCGTCGACCGTTCCGAGTTCGGGGATCGACACCTGAAAATCCGAGAGCACCTCCAACAGCAGCGCCTCGAACTCCTCGTCGGCGCGGTCGACCTCGTCGATCAACAGGACGGGTGGCCGCTCGCCGTCGTGGTGGAGGGCACGGAGAAGCGGCCGCTCCAGCAGGTACTCCTCCGTGAACACCGACCGCTCGTCGCCGTCCCGCCCGGACTGGACCGCGAGCAGTTGCTTCGTGTAGTTCCACTCGTACAGGGCGCTCTCGGCCGCCAGCCCCTCGTAACACTGGAGGCGAACGAGGTCGGTGTCGAAGCCCGCCGCCAGTACCTTGGCGAGTTCGGTCTTGCCGGCGCCGGGTTCCCCCTCGACGAGGAGCGGGCGCCCGAGTTTCAGCGCGAGCAACACTGTCGTCGTGATCTCGTCTTCGGCGACGTAATCACTGGCGTCGAACAGCGACTGCAGTCGCTCGCTCGTCAGCGTCTCGAAGTCGTCGTGAATGGCGTCCGTCATAGGGTGTGTGACCCGGCGTTACGACGGTCCAGCAGCGACGACACCGGTTCCCGTCGCCGCATCCGTGATGGCCCGCTCGGCGTAGGTTTCGAGCAACTGCGCCCGGAACTCGGCCGACGCTTGGAGGTCGTCCATCATCATCATCTCGTCGAGGTCGGCGGCCGCGTTCGCGGCGGCCGCGGCGACCGTCTCACCGTCCGGGTTCGTCCCCGCGAGGGCGTCCTCGACGGGGTCGAGGCGAACGCCGTGGTCCATGATTCCGTTGGCGGCGACGCCGACGTCCTCGACGCGGCCGGCGTCGACCGTCATCGAGACGGCGACGCCGACCATGGCGTATCCCGAGGACGGACTCGGCTTTTTCGCATACGCGCCCGTCGCCTCCGGCCGCGCCGGGAATTCGATTCGCGTGAGGAGTTCGTCCTCGGCCACGTCGGTCGCGTACATGCCGAGGAAGAAGTCGTCGGCGTCGACCCGTCGCTCCCCGTCAGGTCCCTGCAGGACCATCGTCGCGTCGGCCGCGAGCGCGGCCGCCGGGAGGTCCGAGGCGGGGTCGGCGTGGGCGAGATTCCCGCCGACGGTGCCGCGGTTGCGAACCTGCACGTCGCCGACGGCGTGGGCCGTCTCCGCGAACACCGTGACGTTCTCCCGCATCACCGTGGAGTCGTCGACCGTCGCGTAGTTCGTGAGCGCGCCGACCGAGACGGTTCCGTCCTCGTGGTCGATCCCCTGCATGGCGTCGATGTGGCCGATGTCGACGAGCAGATCGGGACTCGCTAACCCCGATTTCATCGTCGGCAGGAGGCTGTGTCCGCCGGCAAGAATCTCCGCCTCAGGGTGGTCGACCAGCAGGTCGACCGCTTCGTCGACCGTCTCGGGCCGCTCGTAGTCGAACTCGTCGGGGAACATCAGTGCTCACCCCCGTCGGTCGCGGCGTTAGCCGCACGCCAGACGCGTTCGGCCTTCATCGGCATCGCGATTTGGTCGACGTCGAGTGCGTCACAGACGGCGTTGACGACCGCCTGCGGCGCGGCGATGGTGCCGGCCTCGCCGACGCCTTTCACGCCGAGCGGATTTACCGGACTCGGCGTGCACGTGGAGTCGGTTTCCATCGACGGGATGTGTTCGGCCTTCGGCACCGTGTAGTCCTGCATCGACCCCGTCACGAGCTGGCCGTTGTCGTCGTACTCGGCGCCCTCGTAGAGCGCCTGGCCGATGCCCTGGGCGACGCCACCGTGGATCTGTCCCTCGACGATCTTGGGGTTGATCTGGTTGCCAACGTCGTCGACGGCGACGTAGCGCTCGATGTCGATTTCGCCGGTGTCGGGGTCGACCTCGACGACGGCGGCGTGGAGGCCGAACGGGAACACGAAGTTATCGGGGTCGTAGAACGTGGTCGCTTCCAGTCCGGGCTCCATGTCGTCGGGCATGTCGTGAGCGAGGTACGCCTGCGTGGCAATCTCGGCGATGTGCATGGAGCGGTCGGGAGCACCGGCGACGTGGAAGTCACCGTTCTCGAACTCGATGTCCTCGGGGGCGGCTTCGAGCTGGTGGGCCGCGATCCGCTTTGCCTTCTCGACGAGTTTCTGGGAACTCTTTACGAGCGCACTGCCGCCGACGGCGGCGCTCCGACTGCCGTAGGTCCCCATCCCCTGTGGGATCTCGTCGGTGTCGCCCTCGACGACCTCCACGTCCTCGTAGTCGACGCCGAGTTCGTTGGCGACGATCTGGGCGTACGTGGTGTCGTGTCCTTGGCCGTGGCCGGAGGTCCCGCAGTACGCGGTCACCTTCCCCGAGGGGTGGAATCGGACGAGACCGCTCTCCCAGAGACCGGCCTGAGCGCCGAGTTCACCGGCGAGTTCCGAGGGAGCCAGCCCGCAGGCCTCGATGTACGCCGAGAGACCGACGCCGACGTATTTCCCCTCCGCACGCGCCTCCGCCTGTCGCTCGCGGAGTTCGTCGTAGTCGAGGAGGTCGAGCGCTCGGTCGAGTGTCTTCTCGTAGTCGCCGCTGTCGTACTCGACGGCCACTTGCGTCTGGTAGGGGAACTCCTCGACGAAGTTGCGTCGCCGGAACTCCGCGGGATCCATCCCCACCTCCTTTGCGGCGTGGTGGATCATCCGCTCGACGACGAAGGACGCTTCGGGACGGCCGGCGCCGCGGTAGGCGTCGACCGGCGGGACGTTCGTGAACGCCCCGGTGACCGAACAGTAGATGGCCGGAATGTCGTACTGCCCGGACAGGAGCGTGCCGTACAGGTACGTCGGCACCGCGGGCGCGAACGTCGAGAGGTACGCGCCGAGGTTGGCGGCGGTGTCGACGCGGAACCCGAGGATGTCGCCGTCCTCGGAGAGCGCCATCTCGGCGTGGGTGTCGTGGCCTCGCCCTTGGGCGTCGGTGAGGTACGTCTCGGTGCGGGTGGCCGTCCACTTCACCGGGCGCTCGTGGCGCTTTGCCGCCAGCGCGACTAGCGCCTCGTCGGCGTAGTGGTGGATCTTGCTCCCGAAGCCGCCGCCGACGTCCGGTGCACGGACTTGGAGTTTGTGTTCGGGGTGGTCGATGACCCCGGACATGAGCAGGCGGTGCAGGTGTGGGTTCTGGGAGGTCATGTGGACCGCCAACTCGTCGTTCGAGGGGTTGTACTCCGCCACCGCCGCCCGGGGCTCCATCGCGTTCGGGATCAGGAGTTGGTTCTCCAGATCGAGGTCGACGACGTGGTCGGCGTCGTCGAAGGCGGCGTCGGTCTTCTCGGCGTCGCCGATATCCCAGTCGAAGGCGACGTTGCCGCTAGCGTCGTCGTGGACGGCCGGCGCGTCGTCGGCGAGCGCCTCGCTCGGCTCCGTCACCGCGCCGAGGCGGTCGTAGTCCACGTCGATCCGGTCGGTCGCGTCGTGGGCGATGTAGCGTTCCTCGGCGATCACGACCGCGAGGGCGTCGCCCTGATAGCGGACGCAGTCCTCGGCGAGAATCGGGTGATCGACCTGTTCGAGCGAGTCGAGCAGCCAGCCGGTCGGCAGGTTGCCAGGCACATCGATGTCGGCGGCCGTGAACACCTCGATCACGCCGTCCATCGCCTCCGCCTCGCTCGTGTCGATATCCTCGATGCGGGCGTGGGCGTGCCGGCTTCGCTTGATCGTCATGTGGACCATCCCGGGCAGTTCGATGTCGTCGGTGTACTCGGCGTCGCCGGTCAGAAGCGCCGGATCCTCGCGGCGTTCGATGGCAGAGCCGAGGATGTCCGCGGCGTCGACGTCGTCGGGGTCGACCGACTGCACGCCCGATCCGGACTCGGATTCGGCACCCATCGTCAGTCACCTCCCCCGTCGGCGACCGCCGGTTCCTGTTGCATCTTCTCGGCCGCGTTCTCCACCGCGCGGACGATGTTCTGATAGCCGGTACACCGACAGAGGTTGCCTTCGAGTGCCTCCCGGATCTCTTCCTCGGTCGGGTCCGGATTTCGCTCCAGCAGTTCGGTCGCGGTCATCATCATGCCTGGCGTACAGTAGCCACACTGCAGGCCGTGTTCCTCTTGGAACCCCTGTTGGATGGGGTGGAACTCTCCGTCGGTGGCGAGTCCCTCGACGGTGGTCACGTCGCAGCCGTCGGCCTGAACCGCGAGAACGGTGCAGGACTTGACGGCTTCGCCGTCGAGGTGGACCGTACACGCCCCACACATGCTACTCTCACAGCCGACGTTCGGGCCGGTGTAGTCGAGTTCGTCCCGGAGGACGCTGATCAGCAGGGCGCGTGGCTCGACGCTCAGTTCGTGTTCGGTGCCGTTTACCGTGAGTGAGATGTCACGTGTCATCGTCAGATGTAGCTGCTGATACGGTCGCGGAGACCGGACGATTCGTCGCCGACGTCGCTGAGTTCCTTCTGTACCTGTTTGAAGAACCGACCGACGACGCGGTTGGCGACCGGGTTGATGACGCGCTGGCCCATCTGGGCGACGCGGCCGAACACGTCCGCCTCGGTCCACCACTCCACGTCGACGCCGTCGTCCGTCTCGACGAGCGTCATGCCCGAATCCATCTCGAACGAGGAGTCGCTCGCACTCCCCTGCCCGGAGGCGTCCATCTCGGGGAACTCCCGTCGGTCGATGGTCACGACCGTCTCGAATCGAGGCTTGACGCTCCCGACGCCGACCTGCACGAGGGCGGCGTAGTGGCCTCCTTGAGCTAGGCCTCGTTCGGCCACGTCCCCCGGATCCGCCTCGGGAAGCGTCGCCGGATCCTCCTCTTCGGCCGCCGCTTCTTCGAGTGCGTCGAAGTCGACGTCGTCGGGGTCGTCCACCTCGACGAGGAACTGACACCCCGGCAACGCGTTCTTGATCATGACCGGGTCCGAAAGGGCGAGCCACACCTCCTCGGTCGTCACATCCGCCAGTCCGAACGTTCCGTCGAACTCCATCTACCGTGTCACCCCGTCCGACGTGTCGATGTTAAGTGATTGTGCTATCATTAGTGATCTACTGTGGCAGTAACCATTACAACGAACATAATAAAGATTTTGCGTGCAATAGAAACTATAAGTAATTACTCTGCGCTAGCGTTTCAGACTAGGGGGCATAATATGCCGCGATTTGACTGCTGTTCTCGGCGTGAGAAACTAGATTCGGTTTCGTCTGTGACTACATTCAGCTGGAGTGCGCACGGGGGTGCGTCGCCGGCGACGGCATCGAACGACCGCTACTCGACGCCATCCGTGGCCGGAGTCTGTCTCCGGACCGTCTAGGAGAGAAGGTGAACTGGGATCAGTCGCCGACGACGGAGCCGTCCGCGGGCACGTCGTCTGTGCTGATGGTCACGCCGATGCCATCGGCGTCGAGTCCCACGGTCACGGCGTCGAGGGTGGTCTCGAAGACGGTGCGGTGGTGCCCGTCGGCGTCGTACGACAGCCGCGAATCCACCAGTCCGGCGTCTTCGAGGCGGTCCAAGCGACGATAGATCGTCGCACGAGACGCCTCACACGCCTCGACCAGCCCCCTAGCCGCCCGGGGTTCGGCGTGGAGTGCTTCGAGGATGGCCCGACTGTAGTCGTCCTCCAAGAGGGCCAACACCTCGTCGGTTCGATCCGTGTCCCGTTGCTCGTCTGGGGTAGAAGACGGCGTATACGACGTCATCAGTCTCGATCGAATACTCTCGCTCCGACCACCCAATCCTGCTGTCTACGAGCGTCGCCTCTGTTCCCGTTCGGGGCTATATGTATTGTGTTAGCCGCCGTCGGCGTCGAACAGCAGGGAGAAGGTCTTCCGTTCGGCGAGGCGGAGGTGTTTGTTGAGCGTCGGCTGTGTGATGTCGAGGCGTTCCGCGACCGCACAGCCGTCGCTCTCGCGGGGCCACTCGAAGTACCCTGCTGTGAGCGCCGTGGTCAGGGCCTCCTGCTGGCGGTCGGTGAGCCGCTCGGTCACCCGGTCGCGGAGTTCACCCGCCGTCCGGTCTTGGCGGCTGTGCTGTCGTTTCGCGACCAGTTCGACCGCGGGCGCGAGTTCGCGCAGACGGTCGGCGAACGAACGCACGTCGGCTTGGGCCGACACCTCGACGACGATGGTCGTCTCGGCAGGGGTCGCCACCGCCCGCCGGAGGACGGCGCCGTACTCCGCGAGTGGCGACCCGAACCACGAGTCCGTCCGAGCCTCGACGAGCGTGGAGTCGGCGTCGTCGGTCACGACCGACGTCGATCCGGGAAGGGTACGGTCGGCCACCGACTCGGCCGTGTTGGCGTCGGTTTCGAGGGTGAAAAAGACGCTCACGCCGCCGTCCCGCGCGACGGTGCGCTCGTGTTGCACCCGGCAGTCAGCCATGCGCGCGGCCCGTGAGAACGGCACCGAGACGGCGTCGTCTCCCCGGAAGACGAGTTCGACCGTCTCGTCGGACTCCAAGGCGCGGCGTCGTTGGATGGCGACGAGGGCGTAACCCACCGACGTGCCGAGTTGGTCGAGGACGTCCCGCACCCGGTCGCCGAAGGCGTTCGGCGAGGAGGCACCCACCACGAGGACGCCGTGCGTGATACCGTCGTAGATCAGGGGGACGGCACAGACCGACTGGACGCCGTCGGCGAGCGCCGCTCGGCGCCAGTCGGCGCTCGGTCCGTCGCCGACCACCGACTCGGCGACCTGTACGTCGTCGGACCGCCAAGCTCGGACGGCAGGGTGTGGGTCGGGACCGGCGGCCGCCGTCGACAGGGCCGTCCCCGCGGGGGCGACGGCTTCCGGCGACACGCCGGCGGCGACGCGCGGGGTGAGTCGGTCGGCACCGACCTCGACGCCGCCGATCCAAGCGCGTTCGTACGGTCCGGCGTCGGCCAGACGGTTACACACCGCTCGTTCGACCTCCGAGGCGCCCGAGGCGTCGGTGATCGCCGCCTCGACCCGCTGGGTGAGGGTGGCGATGCGGTCCAGACGCTCGGCGCGTTCCGTCTGGGTGCGGAGGCGCTCCTCCTGTGCGGCGAGGCGTCGCTTGCCCCGCAGATGGTTGAGTGCGGCGTCGAGCGTCGCCGCCAAGACGTGAGCGGCTTGGATCGTGTCCGGATCGAGCGAGCGGTCGGGGGTCCCCACTAGAAGGGCGCCGTGATTGCCGAGCGCGAGCGCCCGCCAGTCGGCGAGGCCAGCGATCTTCCTGCCGTCGGCCGGTGTGGCGACCGTCCCGGTCGCGAACGCGTCCCAGAGCGGCCCACCGTCTGCGCCGACGGTCCGCCCGCGGAGCCCCTCGGGGACGCGACCGGCACACACCTCGGGGCGGAGGACGCCGTCGCTGTCGTCGTAGAGGAAGGCACAGACCACGGAGAGATCGAGCGTCTCGGTCGCCGCCTCGACGGCCATCCGTGCGGCTTCGGCCGGGTGGTCCGCGGTCGCGATATCCTCGGTCGCGGTGTTGAACGACGCCATCCGGCGCTCGCGGGCCTTCCGCTCTGTCACGTCGCGGCTGACGATCACGATCCGCGTCGGCCCGTTCGTCCAAGCGATCGGGTAGAAGTCGGAGTGGACCCACCGGATCTCGCCGTCCGGGCGCTCGATCCGGTACTCGTGAGCGTAGCGATCCGCGGCCGACCCGCCGGCGACGTCCCGCTGGATCCCCTCGATGGAGGCGCGGTACTCCGTCTCGTCGTCCTCGTGGAGCGTGCCGAAGAAGCCGTCCGGATACCGCTCGTGGAGCGTCGAGAGCGGCTGTCCCCAGATCTCCTCGTAGCCGGAACTCAGGAAGTCGGGGTTAGGCGAGGCGTGATCGAGTTCGTCCACCCGGCCCAAGAAGACCGCCTCGTCGATGCGGTCGAGGATCGCCCGCAGTCGGCGCTCCGAGCGCCGGCGCTCGGTCACGTCGCGCGAGATGGTGAGCAGTCGGTCCTCGCCGTTGATCGTCGTCGGCGTCGCGGTGACGTCGAGCCACCGGATCTCGCCGCTGGCCGTCTCCAGTGCCCACTCCAGTTCTTGGGGCTCGCCGGTGTCGGCGGTCTCTTGGATCAGTTCGACCGCTCGGTCGGCGGTGTACCCCTCGCCGTCCGCGGTAACGGTCTCTAGCCCGCTTCCGAGGATCGTCTCGCGGTCGTAGCCGGTCAGGTCACACATCGCGTCGTTGGTCGCGACGATGGAGGCCGATTCGGGATCGTAGACGTTGATGACGTCGGTGACGCCGTTGAAGATCTGTTCGTACTCGCGGCGGCGTCGTCTGCGCTCGGTCACGTCGCGACCGATGGCCAGATAGCGCGTCTCGCCGCCGATTCGGGCGGTCGTCCCGTTGATCTCCAGCCACCGGCGCTCGCCGTCGCGCGTCTCGACCTGCCACTCGATTTGCTTCGACTCTCCGGACTCGACGACCGACTCGATGATCTCCTTGCCGCGCTCCTCGGTGAACCCCTCGCGTTCGACGCTGATTGCCGCCGCCCCCACGTCGAGCAACTCGGATTTCTCGTAGCCAAGGAGCGTACACAGGCTCTCGTTGGCGTCGATCATCTCGCCGGATTCGGGGTCGTGCACGGAGACGGTGTCGTTGACGCCGTCGAAGATCTGTTCGTACTCACGCTCGCGGCGCCGGCGCTCGGTCACGTCTCTGAAGTTGACCATCGTCGCCGGCTCCCCGCCGTGCCGGATGCGCGAAACGACGAGGTCGAGTGTCCGGACGTCGCCGCCGGCCGTCTCGACGCGAACGTCGTACCGATCCGGTGGCGACTCGCCGGCGACGCGGCGCCGGTAGCGGTCCCGGACCAACTCTCGGCTCTCCGGCGTGAACACCTCGTGGAACGGTCCGTCGAGGAGTGTCGCGCGGTCGTAGCCGGTGATCTCCACGAACCGCTCGTTGACGAAGGTGAACTCCCCGTCTTGGACGACGGCGACACCGTCCGAACTCTGCTCGACCAGCGTCGAGTACTTCTCCCGTTCCTCGGCCACGGCCCGTTCGTGCTCACAGTCCACGATTGCGACGAGACGACTCACCAACAGATCGGGGTCGTCCACGACGAGACGGCGAGGGAGGACGGCGGCCGCCCCGGCCGACAGGGCCGCGGTCGTCCGCTCGTAGCTGTCGTCGGCCAGTACTACGACGGGATCCGTGGCGTCGTCGGCGACGGCAGCACCATCGACGCCGGGGGCATCGTCGTCGACGAGGAGGCAGTCGGCGTCCGCCTCGGGGGCGGTCGCGGGTGGAACGGTCTCGACGCGTACCGGGGACGTCTCGGCATCGACCCCCGACCGGAACGCGGTCACCGTCCCGTCAGTGCCGACGACGGCAACGGTGATCGATCCGGAACGGAGCGATGACATGGCTCATCGGCCGTCCCGAACGCTCAAAAACGTTCGGCGGCCGCCGGTCGCGTGACCGCGCTGGGCGGCCGCATCGAGAGCGTTCGAGGCCACGGCCATTCCACGACGGCGAGCGACCCGGGACGGCCGAACGTGTCGGAACGCCGGGATCTCGCGGAAATCGTCGAGATGGTTGCAGAGTTCCGACACCGCCGCGGTTCCGTGGTGACCCCGTGAGTCAATCGGCGAGAATCACCGACGAGGCCGGGGAACAACCGCGACGCTGATCGTCGCCCTCGTGATCCGGACCGGCGTGCCCGGAGGTTCCGGCGGATGGACGCAACGTGAGTGCGGCGGGGTCGTCTGGATCAGCTACGTACGTTTTGGCAAGATGTGTACACCGGCGAATAACTGGCTGCTTCGACCTCATATCGCACGACTGCGGTGATCTCACGAAACGCAGTCAGAGACTGCCGCTAACGACACAACACAGAATCAGACGTCTATCAACGTGAGACAGGAGGGTGGAGTGTGGATCTCTCAACGAGAGTTCAGTGATCTGTTCTCGTCGGGAGTCGAAGCACCGCGACCGTTCCCGTTGGATCATTGTCCGTAATAGAGATGTGACCGCCGATACGGGTTACCAGCCAGTTGACTGTCCAGAGTCCGAGACCACTCCCGTGGAGAAGCGGACTTTCCTCCCCCTCGGTCAGTGTCTTGCGTTCCATCTCCGGAATTCCCGGGCCATCGTCGGCGATTCTGATCTCGGCCTGTTCATCCGAAACACGGGACGTTTCAATGGTGACTGTCGGATCGGAGAGTTCACTGTGACGAATTGCGTTGTCGATCAACTCTCGAACAGCAAGCCGCAGAAATTCGGCGTTACCTTGGATGGCGACATCAGTCAGTTCGGTCGTAATCGTGGCAGCAGGGTGCTTCTCGCGGTATGCGGAAACGACCTCGCTGACGACCGGTTTGACCGCGACGAATCCCGTCGTATCAGCTTCCTCAACGGCGCGTTCGAACGCTCTGGCTTTCTCACCCAGCGTGATCAAGTCGCTCGCATTCTCTTTGATCTTCTGTGTGAAGTGCACTGTTTCATCAATCGACGTGTCACGCTCGGCTGGCGCTGTGTTCAGTACCGTTTCCAGCCTGTCGGCAAAGCCAGAGACCACAGAGAGCTTGTTCCGAAGGTTATGTCGGAGGATTCGGTTCAGTACCATCAAGCGCTGTTCACGCTCCTTGCGGTCGGTGATATCACCGATAACCCCACGCAGCTTGTTTGTCCCACCGTCATCGACCCGCTCGCCTTCGATTCGGATCCATCGCGTTCGCCCCTGTGCCGTGACAATCCGAATTTCGAGGTTGAATGGATTCCCCGTCTCCCGACACGTTGTGAGTGCCTGCGTAACTGCATCTCTGTCCTCTGAGTGGACAAACTCCAGTGCTTTCTCCACGGTTGGCGTGAAGGACTCTCTTACCTCACAGAGTTGCCGCGTGCCCTGTGTCCAGTAGCACGTCTCTGTCTCCGGAATGAACTCCCAGCCCCCGACATTGGCCAGCTCTTCGGTACGTCGGACGTGATCTCGCTCCCGTCGGAGTTTCTCTTCCTGCTCTTTGAGTTCGGTGATATCTCGCCCCTCCGGAATCAGCAACGTCACCGCCCCGTTGTCGTCACGAACAGGTCGGATCGAGAAGTCGATAATCGCCTCTCGTTCGGAACCTTGGACCGGTATCTCGTCGCGGACGAACTCGCCCTCTGCCGCACGCTCGACCGCTGACTGTACCTGTCTCTGGAGGTCTTCGGAATGAGTGAACCAGAAGGCGTTCCACACTTTTCGCCCGACGACATCCGCGCGGTCGAGATCGCCGAACTCGCGTGCTGCCTCGTTGGCTTCGATCAGTGTTCCATCTGGCTGCATGAGTCCGGTGAATTGGTACGTATTGTCGAACACTGCTTCGAAGCGGCGCTGCCGTTTTTTACGCTCGGAGATGTCACGCCCGATCCCCACGAGTCCGAGTACTTCGTCGGTATCGTCGGTGAGCTTTGCGCCGGTGAGTTCGTACGGAATACGGGTGCCGTCTTTCGTCTCGAACTGTGCTTCGACGGTCACGGTGGTATCGTGTTCGAACACCTCAGCGATGGCTGTAATGACCTCCTCTTGATCGTCGGCGGCGATGAACTCCGTGGGATGCATCGACGCGATTTCCTCGTCCGTGTATCCCGTGACTTCCCTCAGCTGACCATTCCAGCGGAGAAACTCCCCCTGCTCGTCAAACGCATAGAACACGTCCGGCAACGCAGCGAATATGCTCTCGGTGAACGCACGCTCTTCGCGGAGTTCCTGCTGGCGCTGCTTTTGTTCGCTGATATCCCTGATGACCGCCGAGAACCGCCGGTCACCGTCGACCGTGGCTTCACCGAACGAGATGCCAAGCGGAACCTCGTGTCCCTCCTTGTGGACACCGGGCAACTCGATCCAACTCCAGTCGAGCTGTTTGTCTCCTTCGCGAAGATACCGCGCAAGGGCACGTTCGTGGGTCTGATGGAACCGTTCGGGCATAATGCCCAGCAGCGAGTCCCCTTCCAGTTCAGTTGGATCGTAGCCGAGCACATCCGAGATACCGCTGCTCGCGTACCTGACAGTACTCGTGTCGTCGATGGTGACGACACCGTACGAGGTGTTCTCTGTCAGTGCCCAGAACCGAGCCTGAGTGCGTTCGAGTTCCCGAGTTCGTTCGATTCTGTCAAGCGCAATCTGTGTGTGTTCTGCGAGTGTCCGGGCCACATCGAGCACGACATCGTCGTGGTCAGTGGGACGACTCTGGCCAGCCGCCAGCAGTCCGTGGTCTCCCAGTGGAAGCAAGACACCGGTCTCCAACCGGTCATAGCCCGTCTCAGTCGGATTGTAGTGGACGACTGCACCATCGCGAAACACGTCGAACTCGTATTGGTCCGGGGATAGCGGCTCGAAATACCCACCGTCCCGAACCGGATCCGTTGCTGCGACCGGCTCTAGCCGCTCTTCGTCCGATTCGTAGAACCAGCATATCGAGAGCGGCAGTTCGAGTGCATCTCTGGCCGCGTGTACAGCTATCTCCGCAATCTGTTCGGGGGTCTCAGCCGTTTGCATCCTGCTCGTTGCCCGCTGGAGTGCTCTGATGGACTCTTCGCGGCGCTTGCGGTCCGTGATGTCACGGAACGTAGCCAGCATCGCTGGCTCGCCGTCGTGTTCGATTCGGGACTTAGCGAGTTCGAGTGTCCGAACCGTTCCGTCCGGGGTTTCGATCTCGACATCGTACCGGTTCGGTGGCCTTTCGTCGTCGATGATGGGTTGCTGCTGGTCTGTGACGATATCTCGATATTTGGGGGCGAAATATTGCTCAATGGAGCTTCCATATACGCTCTTTCGAGGCCGGCCGATAAGTTCGAGAAATCGATCGTTGGCAAAGACACACCGGCCATCTCGGACGACGGCGACGCCGTCGCTGCTTTGTTTCACGAGCGTCTCGTATCGCTCGCGTTCTTCAGTGCGGATCCGTTCCATCAATCGCTCGCGTTCCAGTTCGTATCCCACCCAATTGCCGAGCAACTCGACGAAGGTTATCTCCCAGTCGGTGAACTGGTCGCTCCGCGGCGCCAGATCGTAAAAACAGAACGTTCCGTAGTTCTCACCTTCAACAGCGACTGGGGTGCCGAGATAACACGAGATGCCCAGTTCGGCGTTGACCGGTCGGTTGGCCAGTTTTGGCGCATCGGCATCGATATCTTCGATAGCGAGTGTCTCTGTGTCGGCGACGACTCGTTGGCAGTTCGTAAACGACAGCGGAACTGCATCGCCCTCGCCGATGGCGTTTCCGTCGGGCCCTTTGAACGTACCGTCACGTGGGCCGTCGACAGCTTCGACAATGTACTCCGTGCCGTCGATTTGGGACAGCGTGGCAAAGTCCGTCCCGATCGTCTCACGGACGACACTGAGCATGTCGTGTATCTTCTGATCCAAGGAGCGTTCCGAGTCGGCGATGATATCGTACGCTCGTCGGAGCGCGCGTTCGCGTGCCGCCAGTGTCCGCTGCCCCCCTTGCGTAGCGTTAGGTTCCTTACCGTCTGGCTCCGCCCGGGTGTCTGTGCGTTCCCGGCCGATCCCAATCACTGCTCCAGTCTCCGCAGCGGGAAGCTTCCGAAGGCTGAATGTGAAGCGTCGAGAGTCGGGTGTACTGAATGAGATCTCTGCCGTGGTTTCGAACGGCTCTCCGCAACTCGCGATTCGACAGATACTCTCCCGGCTGTCCTCCCAGCTGAGTTGCGCTTCCACGGCACCCTGTTCGGGAGGGTCACCAACTATATCCGCAACACAGTCGTTATATCCGATTACTTGTCCCTCGCTATCGAACATGAGAACGGGCTCGCCGAGGAGATCGAGCCCTTCAGGCAGCGATTGGGTCATACTGGCTCTGAACCGTCACCTGTCCCCGTAGTGTAGATAATCACCGATGGTATTTTTGGAATGCGCTCTCGTGGCAGAGGGTGACCTCGCCCGTTGGTATGCCACGATGGGGCAAGCCAAGGTCCTGTGTCTAAACTGCTCATCAGTCCGGTCACATCGCCATCGACTTCCACCGTCAGCAGGCGTTGAGGGGCCAGACCCCTTCATCGAGACTACGCAAGCACGGTTATCGATGGGAATGGGTCCGTGTCGCGACGTGTTCCGAAGGTAGGGAATAATGCACAGGGCCACGGGTGACCATTCACGCCGCTGATCACTCGCGCGCACCCGTGCTCACGAGTGAACTACTTTTCGTGACGGTCTCAACAACCCTGACAACGCGTTTCTCGCGCTGAGTGAACAGTTGTTCGCGTCCAACGAGATCGTCCTCGGTCTCATCTTCGCCGCTATTCTCGCTGCCGCGATGTCCTCGGCCGACTCGATGCTTGTCAACGCTTCCTCGGCTATCGTCTACGACCTTGGAGGGGATATCTTCGACCGACACGACGAGGATCTCACTCTTTATGTCAGAATTACTACATTGCTCATTGGGGCGCTGGTCGCGGTGCTGACACTCAACCCCCCGGGACTCATTCTCACAATCGTCATCCTAGCGGTGAGCCTGTTCGCCGGTGCGTTCTTCGCACCGGTGATGTTCGGTTTGTGCTTCGAAGACCGATCCGACCCCGCGGCCGTCGCGAGCATGATCACCGGCGTCCTCACGGTGTTCGTGGTCCATCCCGAAACCGGACTGCTCCTCGACGGCCTCTCGTCCCCGGCAGCCGGTATCGTCGGTGTCGCAGTCAGTGCTGTCGCCTTCTTTCTCGTTCGTCTCGTGGGCGAACCGACGCGGTCCGGGGAGCCAATACAGTCCGACTGATCTCTCAGATCCCGGACCCACGCGAGCCGTCTCGGTATTACAGATGGAGGCTCGTCTCGTAACTCTGGTACGGTATTGCCCCTCCTATGTTGAAGCCGGGTCGATCCGAAATCGAACCTCGATTCCATCGGCATCGGAGACGACGAGACCGTCATCCGACTCAGTTGCTGGAGATTCACGGCGTTCCAGTCTCGATCCGACAGCGTCGAGCGTTTCTCGATCCGGGACGAGCACCTCGAACCAAGACAGTCCGCGTCCGCTGACCGGATCCGTCCGGTGGTGCCAAGTATTCGCCCCAATGTGGTGGTGATATCCTCCCGCGGACACGAAGGATGCGGCGGGAACGGTCGTTTGCACCTCGAATCCGAGTGTCTCCACGTAGAAGTCACCGAACGCATCCAGCGACGAGACTTCGAGGTGGACGTGTCCGATATCCGTTCCGGGCGGTGCATGATTGCTATCCGCAGTAGCAGCAGCTTCGATACTGTCGAGGTCGAGTGGTTCGGTGCCGATCCGAACGCGGCCATCATCAGTGCGAGGCCAGTCCTCGCGTGGGAAGTCGCGATAGATCTCGATCCCGTTCCCTTCCGGGTCAGTGAGGTACAGTGCCTCGCTGACCCAGTGGTCGGAGGCACCACCAAGCTGCCAGTGTCCGCGTATCCGACTCAACGCCTCACCGAGTGCCTCACGCGAAGGCACCCTGAACGCGTTGTGATACAGGCCAGCCCCCGATCTATGTCGCTTGAGGACATCCCCGGCATCCTCCAAGACGAGCAGTGGGTTGTCCCCAACACCGAGGACCGACCGAGTATCGGATTCTTCGAGCACACTGAGGCCAACGACAGTTCGGTAGAACCGAGTCAGTTCGTCGAGGTCCGAGACTCGGAGTGCGGTCCGTCCGATACGTGTTCCTTGCGGAAGTACGGGTGTATTCTCTGAGGTCATAATACTGAACTGGCGCGCTGTTTATCGGTCCGAGGTCCGCGACTGAGACGAGTTGGGGGACGGACCTTCTTGATCGAACAACGTACGTTCGACTGAAAGCGTTCCGGGGCCACTCAGAGCAAGCGCTGCTGCGATCAGTGTTAGCGCGAGCGTCAGTTCGATACCGCCACTTGCGGCTGGATATCCGTTGGGTAGGTGGTACAGGACGGTTGCGACGAACATATCGATAGCAATCACCGCGCTTGTGACTCGGACAGCCAAGCCGGTCAGCAACAAGAAGCCGCCGACAAGTTCGATGAGGCCGACTCCCCACGCCGCAGCTATGGGAAGCGGAACGCCGAGGCTTGCCAAGAAATTCGCGAAGCCTGAGATACCCATCGGTTTCGGTCCGATTGCGAACACTTTGCCGGCGCCTCCGATAAGCATCGGAATTCCGAGGGCGAGACGAACAAGAACCAGACTCCACTGGGTAGCCGTCTCGGATTGCGGTTGCCGTGCTTCGGTCTGCACCATTAGTCCTCTACCTCCGACTGACCGCCAGTCATCTGGACGATCTGGCTCGTCACATACGGGTCCATGTTGCCGGTCGCATCGGTTACGAGCACCGTCGAGTTTTGTAGTTTCATTGCGTTACCTAGTTTGCATACAAATCTATTTATATTTCAGGCAACAATCGTGTAACCAAGTAATGCCGACCCAACCACCCGAGGCCGACACAGACGACGATACCGAGGTCGAACGACGGAATGCGGACGTCTGCAACGTCGTCGGGGCCGTCGAACAGATGGGGGCGAAGTGGAAGCTCATCGTCCTCAACGACCTCCGTGACGGTGAAAAGCGGTTCAACGAACTCAAGCGCTCGACCGGGGCCAGTTCCTACACGCTTTCGCGTGTGCTCGATGACTTGGAAGCGGAGGGATTCGTCGACAATCACAAGGAGTTCGAATCGCCGGTTGCAAGCTATTACGCGCTGACCGAGAAAGGTGATGCCCTCTGTCCGGTGTTTGAGTCGCTCGACGCTTGGGCCGAGGACTGGCTGTAAGAGTACGAGATCGTCGGGGCCGTAGTGTTGAGTATGACAAGATCAGTGAGTCGTCCCCGTACAGACAAACTACGGCCTTGACCCGCCCGACTAACCTCTTCGTTTCCTCCGGGCTCTCCGCGCTCGGGAGCGGCGACGCTGTCCTGAGCGCGGTTGCTCCGGTGGTTTTCTGAACGTTATCCGATATGTTTCTTAGAAGCACGTTTCGGGAGTTACGCAGGCTTCTTTCAGTCTGCTTAGCCGTGAAGCCTGTGCATCATAGAGGTATCTTCGCAACAGCTGGTGCCGATATTAGATATAGCGACATACGATATACACTTAGGTTCCCGGAGTCCGAGACGGACGGCCGTAGACGGGACAGCCAGCAGCTCCGTCGGGAAGCGTTCGGAGTGGCCCGGTACGGACCGAACGGCTGCGAGGCGTTGAGCTCTGTGCGTGAACCCACAGCGTGTCCGAACGGTTATGATCGGAGCGACCAAACCGGCGTGCATGTGTGGGCGGTACAGCCTGTTCACGCCGGCCGAAGCGCTGGCGGACAGGTTCGGGGTAGACGTTGAGTGGTCGCCGCAGTACAACTGCGCGCCGGGGCAGGCGTTGCCGGTCGTGACCGCGGACGACCAAATGCGGACCCAACAGTGGGGGTTGGTGCCATCGTGGGCCGACCAAGCGTCGACGGATCTGATCAACGCTCGGGCCGAGACGCTGACGGAGAAGCCGAGTTTTGCCGACGCGTTCGAGCAGCGTCGATGTCTCGTCCCGGCCGACGGGTTCTACGAGTGGGTCGACCGCTCGGCGGGCAAGCGTCCCTACCGCGTGGCCTTCGAAGACGACCGGGCCTTCGCGATGGCGGGGATCTGGTCGCGTTGGGAACCGCCGTCGCGACAGACCGGCCTCGGCGAGTTCGGCGCGGGAGACGTCTCCGCCGACCCCGACCCGGTGGAATCCTTCGCCGTCGTGACGACGGAACCGAACGACCTCGTCGCCGACCTGCATCACCGCATGGCAGTCATCTTGGACCCGGAGGCGGAGTCGACGTGGCTCCACGGCTCCGTCGACGAGGCGGCGGCACTCCTAGAGCCACACCCAGCCACGGAGATGCGGGCGTACCCAGTCTCGACGCGCGTGAACGATCCGCGGAACGACTCGCCTGATCTGATCGAACCGGTCGAGGCGTAGGTGTTACCGAGTGATTGTGTATTTGTGAATTTGTTACCACTCGTTCGCGAATCATAGTACCGTTTTTACAAATAACCCATCAAATGCGGTGGCAGTGTGGTACTACGAATTCAAATAAGGCCACTTATCTCGGTGAGTGGGACTACATTGAAGTCTCCGGCGATACAGGGGGGGTGTATGGGGAACGATAGCGTCGCGGTGAAGACCTACGTGCCACCGTACCAGAAGGATCGCTGGCGAGAGCACGCCGACCGTCTAGGGATGAGTCAAAGCGAGTTCGTCCGGACGATGGTCCAAGCCGGACGCCGGGACTTCGAGGTGCCCGATCCGGCCGAGCGCGAGGAATCCGGTGAAGCGGAGAGTTCGGGGCTCGAACCCCGGGTGAAAGACGCACTAACCGGGAAGGACGGCTGTTCGTGGGACGACCTCCTCGCGCACGTCACCGAGGACATCGAGGACCGCCTCGAAGAGACACTTGCGGACCTGCAAGAGCAAAACGTGGTCCAGTACAGCGGCCGGGCGGGCGGCTACCGCCTCGTGGAGGACCCGTGAGCGACGCCGACGACCCGGTGGGCTATTTCCTTCAGGACATGACCTACCACGGGAAGACCGACCGTACGCGCGCGGCCTACGAGCGCGTCTTGCGGAAGTTCGAGATGTTTCTCGACGAGGAACGAGGCGTTGGCCCAGCGGCGGCCGAACACCGGGACTGCATGGCGTGGATTCACCGGTTGCGCGGCACCGTCGCGGAGAGCACCGTCGCGACTTACGCGGCGTACCTCCACCGGTTTTATGCCTACATGACGCAGGTGGGGACCTTCGACGGCAACCCGATGACCCTCGTCGTCGAAGAGATGGACGAGCGGATCAACACCGACCCGACGCGCCGCGAGATCTCGGTCTCCGAGATGCGGACCTTCCTCGGCGATATCGCCCACCCGCTCGACCGTGCGCTCTTGATGACGATGCTCAAGACCGGGGTCCGAGTTGGCGAACTCTGTAACGTAGACCTACGGGACCTCTCGATTCCAGAAACTCGGGAGACGCTCGACGTGGCCGTCCGTCCACAGCTCGACGGCCGGGGCGATGCGCTGTTCGTCGCCGCTGACCGTGCCGTGGGCGACGTCACCGAGGGCGAACACCGGACGGCGGCCAACAAGCGCAAGCGGGCGACGGTAATCCCCGTCGACGACGAACTCCGCCGGAGCCTCGTCCGCTGGTTGGCCGTCCGGCCCGATCCGGTCTCCCGTGCGGACCCCCTGTTCGTGGGGACCGGCGATAGCTGGGGCCGGCGGGTGACCCCCCACGTCGTCCACCACGCCGTCGAGACTCACGCGAGCGATCACGGGTGGCACCGCGACGGCGGCGGCGCCGAGGAGAACGTCACCCCTCACTACTTCCGGCACTTCTTCACCACCCACCTCCGGGACCGCACCGGCGACCGCGGCATCGTCAAGTACCTCCGCGGGGACGTCGCCAGCGACATCATCGATACCTACACTCACGACTGGGGGGACCGCGTTCGCCGGACGTACGAAGAAAATATATACAATCTGACGTGACTTGGCGACGAGAGGCGAGTCAATAAATCGTATGTCGCGATACCAAATCGACTGCGTGGCCGAGCAGAAGTTGGTAGTGTCGCTACTGGCCCTCGAACTCCCGCAGGACGCGAGTCGACTGTTAGCTCTTGGTAACTCGGGTGTGGAATACAGGAGTCGCACACGTCGAAGCGTAACCGAACCGTCGGCTCTGAAGGATGCGATAGTCGGGAAGTACGCCACACCTCGCACACCGACCAATGGTTTATTCCAGTGGGCCGACAGAACCCCGCCTCGAGAGGCTGAGTGATTTTGGTGAGTTACGGTGGAACGGACCGTGCTAGCGCCTTGACATTGGACAGATCGTAGAACCCCAGTCGAACTGTGAAATCGTGAGTGCTGACGTCCTCTAATCCGGTCTCGGTTTAGCGATATAGATTGAGTCGCTGTAGGACGGATCCGATTAGCACCGCGATGGGAATGATCTCGAGCCGTCCGACCCACATATTGAGTATCAACATCGCTTTCGCGGTAGCCGGCATGGTTGGTCCGGTGATACCGCTGCTGAGGCCGACGTTACTCTGTGCGCTCATCACGTCGAAGATGACGTACTCGAGCGGGTGAGCCGGTGAGAGCACACGGAGCAGTACCGCAACACCGACCACCAAGACGGTGATCCAGAGGATGAACACGACGGTCGCCTCTGTGTACTCACGTTCGGCTTGGTCTTCGCTGAGACGTCGCTCACCGATCTGAAGGTACTTGATCGCAGATTGGGGACGAAACACGTCCTGAATCTGCCAGACAGTCCCCTTGATCAGCGTTATCACGCGAACGAGTTTGAGGCCGCTAACTGTCGACCCCGCTGCGCCGCCGGTGAGCATTCCGAGACAGACCCACAGTGTCGCACCGGCACTCCAGACCTGTTCGGTCCCGCCACCGACTGCCGCGCTGCCAAAGCCGGTGTTCGAGGTACCGGAGACGAACTGAAAGAGCGCAACCCTGAACGTCTCTTCGAGCGTCGCGTACTGACCGTTAGCGTGTAGGATCCCCGTGAGAACGAGTGAACCGCCAGCGAACCAGATGAGCACCCACCGCGTCTGGAGGTCGGTGTACAGGTTTCGCACCTCGCCTTTGAACATCAGATAGTGGATAGGGAAGGCGATACTTCCCGCGACCATGATCGGCACAGTCGCGTACTCGATCAACGGACTGTCGTAGAATCCAATCGACGCAGCGTGGACGGAGAACCCGCCCGTGGCGATCCCGGTCATCCCGTGATTGATGGCGTCCCACAGCGGCATACCGGCCAGCAGGAGCAGACCGATCGAGGCGAGCGTCAGCCCGACGAAGATCTTCCAGATCTCTTGGACGGTGGTCACGATGCTCGGATGGATTTTCTTCGAACGGGCTTCGCTCTCATAGAGGGTGTACGAGCCACTACCGCCGCCTCGATGGAGAATGGCCACGGTCAGGACAATGACGCCGACACCGCCGACCCACTCGATGAACGACCGCCACCAGTGTAACGACCGAGGCAGTTTTTCCTCGACGGCAGCTACCGTCAGGCCGGTCCCAGTGAACCCGCTCATGCTCTCGAAGACTGCATCGAGTGGGTTCAGAAACACCGCAGTCGTCTCGTTCAGCACCGGTGTGTTCATCCAGACCGGCAACGGATCGAACTGGATCGTCCACGCGATGAAGAGGAACGGGAGGCCCCCGAGAACGCCGACGAGCGCCCATGCTGTGGCTGCAGTGACCATCGCCTCGCGCTTCTCCGGCGGGTCAGCACCTTTGTACCGCCAGACGAGCGCACTCCCGATACCGGCCATCGTGAACGCTGACGCGACGAAGGCCGGAATGGCAAAGAACTCGCCGTTTACTGCGGCGACGACGACAGAGATCACCGCCATCAGCGAGATGGCTTGCACGATGCGACCGACGTCACGTCCGACGGTTCGTGTGTTTACGATCTGGCTCATGAGACCCGATAGGCTAGGTCGGCGCGAGATGACTGTCGTCCACGCACGAGTGATATCATAGCTGTTACTGGATCTGGTGGGCGGCCGGCGGATTGCTCACAAGCTGAATCCATTCGAGTTGTTCGTCTCGTGATCTTCGTAGTGCCCGAAGATGTCGGTCACTTCCGGTGTCGCTCCAATGCCGGAGTACACCGTCAGCAGATCCCCCTCCTCGATACGGGTTTGGCCCCGCGGGGTGATGGGTGACTCCGCTCCGTCCCGTTCGATCGCGACGACGAGCGTGTCTTCGTCGAGCAACCCCTCCTCGTCCGCTTCCATGAGTGTCAGCCCGGCAATCGGCGCCTCCTCCGCAACCGTGATCTCGAACACCTCGGCGATATCGCCAACCCGCATGTAATCGACGATCGACGGGCGATCCACAGATCGGAACAGCGACTCCGCGATAAGCCGCTGTGGGTTCTCCATCGTATTGACGCCGATCTGACTAAAGACGGACATATGCTCCGGGTTGTGGACCACCGAGACGATGGCGGGAATCTTGAGTTCCTTTGCGAGCAAGCAGATCATGATGTTCGTCGCGTCCTGATCTGTCGTCGAAATAATGGCGTCTGCGCGGTCGGCGCCCGCGTCTTCTAGCGTCTCTTTGACCGTCGCGTCCGCGTTGATGACCAGACAGTCGAACTCGCTGGCGACCTGATCTGCCCTCTCGGCGTCGCTTTCGATGACGACGACTTCGTATCCGGTTCTCGTTGCGATTTCGATGAGCGGCGTCCCGATATCGCCCGCTCCGATGATGATAATGTACATGCTGATCACACCTTCAGTCGCCGCAGCAGCGCTTCACAGGTCGATATCGCCGATGTCTCCGGGCCACGATCCACCACGGCGGCCCGATTCACGTCTGCCCCGACCGTCTTCGGGAGCGATCCGAACACCGCTTGGGAGAGCACCCCAGCTCGGGTGGCTCCGACACAGACCGTCTCGCACTCTTCGGCGGCGTCGGTGGTCGTCCGTTCGGTAGCCTCTGTAACACTACGTTCAGTATCTGTCATACATTTGCGTACAGCACGTTCGGCTGCTTCTGCGATCACTGCGTCACCACGCTCGGTGAGAGAACCGGCCCCCCGATACGGAGGAAGACCGGAGCGCTCCCGAGTGATTCGACCGCCGTCGGGATAGCCGGAGAAGCGAGTTCGATCGACCCGGCTACGAAGACCATTCAAATCGGCCATCATTCGCTTCCGTCCTCCTCTGGAAGTGCGACCATCGGCCTCTCTGCGTCCGTAGCCAGCTTAAGCGCTACATCGCCGGAGAGGAACTCGTTTGCAACCGGAGCGACGGGATGGCCGGTCAGTGACTCACGCACGAGTTATTCCTCCGTCTCCGTATCGACGTCGTCACTCCCGCAGTTCGGGCAGACGTGTGCTCCGCGGTCGAGCGTCTGTCCACAGCTTTCACACCGTGCCTCCGCCGAGCGATAGAACTCCCCGAGATACGCCCAGTGCAACGATTCCGTCCCGTCGTACTGCGGTTCGCGTCGAACGTGGTAGAGCGACGTAACATCGGTGTTCACGCTAGCCCCATCCGGTGGGTGCTGTCGCACGAGTGCGTACGCCCCGTGGTCCTCGATTTCGAGGACTTCCCCGGCGGTATCGGCTTCGATGTCAGCTTCGATTGGTGTTCGAAGTGAGTCGATGCGCCGCTCGATATACGGAAGGAGCGCTTTCAACTCGGGAGGGTCCAACGCATCGATCCGTTGAATCAGGCTTCGAGAGAGGCCGTCCGGTGGCGTCGGATCGGCATTGGCGTCACTCATGGTCTCACCTTCGTCTCAAGGCCGCATCTGACCCACCCGGCTCGCGGGGAGTTCCATTCGAGACGCGATCCGTACGTGTCATCGGTGCACCGCGATTGAACATCGTGTACGAGTAAATATTATCGGAAGATAAATATCTGCCGTATCTACCAACGATTCCGTAGTTTTAGTTCTTTGTTTCTTTTTTATCGTTTGTAAGCACTATCAGGGAGTCTATCGCGTATTGAGCGGCGTTTTCGGGAGGCCGGCTACCGATTACCGGTGACAGCAACCCAAGAATAGAACAAATACCAAACGGCAATTTAAAAGTCTCTACGGGTCCAATTTTATCCTATAAATATGCCCCTTCAGATCGATACCATCGACGAACAGATCCTGTACTATCTGACCGAGGAAGCCCGCCACACGTCCGCGCCGGATATCGCGGAGAAAGTCGACGTTTCCGCTCCAACAGTCCGAAATCGGATTCGGCGGCTCGAAGAGGAGGGCGTTATCCGGGGATACCACGCCGACATCGACTATCAAAAAGTCGGTGGACGGTTGACCAACCACTACGTCTGCAGTACGGGAAACCGTGACCGAGAAGAGATGGCACAGCGCGTCCTCGATATTCCGGGAGTCATCAACGTCCGAGAGATCATGTCCGGGAAAGGCGACCTCCGAATTACCGTCGTCGGAACGGATACCGATGACCTCACGCGAATCGCTCAAGGAATCATTTCGCTCGGTATCGAGGTCGACGACGAAGACCTAGTCCACCGGGAGTATTTCCGTCCCTATGCTCCGTTCGGGCCGCGGGACAAGGAGGTAGCCTCACCAGTCACCGGGGTTGCAGGGCTCGCTGGCGACGCCGATGTCGTCGAAGTCATCATCAGAGAGCGAGCGCCCATCGCCGGGAAGACGCTCCAAGAAGCGAACGAGGAGGGACTCATTCCCCCGGACGTGTTGGTCGTCCGGATCAACCGCGACGAGGGGACGATAACGCCGAGCGGCGAGACGCTGATGAAGGAGGACGATTTCGTCACGATTCACTCCCGGTCCGGCGTCACTGAGGAGACACTCGAGGCGTTTACCGGTGACTGACCGATCCGCCAGCAGGGGCTCGTAGCCACCCTCGGTGTGCTCGGTCGTGGTGAGCAACTGCGTTCTCGTTTTTGCCCAAGGGTCCGGCTTAGAGCCGGTGTAATTCCGAACTAGAGCAGGGCGATCCCCGTATGCCTACGATCGGCTAGTTCCTCCCGTTCGGCTTCGGTAGGGATCGCTATCAGCGACCGTTAGCCGTCGAACGGTCCGAACAGCCACTCTCCGCCGAGGGGTGGTCGACTCCGTTCGGTCACCCTAGATACGCGACGTCGACAAGGTGGGACTCGTTGGAAGCGGGCAGGTCGACGGTGTCGGCGAGGGTATCCCGGACGGTGTCGCGCCACGCGTCGACGGCCGCGGTGTGGCGGTCGTGGTGACGTTCGGTGGTGTACCGTCCGGCCTCGCGGAGGCGGTCCGCCGTCTCGTCGGGGTGAGGGTACGGGGGTGGGTCCTCGACGAACGCCGACGGATCGAGGTGGATGGCCGCCGGGTCGTCGGCGGCGGCGGGCCGGTGGATGCGGGCCCGCATACGCCCCGAGAACGGCGGGGTGACCCGGAGGACGGTGTGGCGGTCGCTCCGTCGGTTGGTTTCGAGGGCGGTCACCACGTCCTCGACGGTTACCGCGATCAGGGTGATAGCCGTCGGATCGGTCGCGTCGTCGTCCGACATCGGCCACCCGTAAGGACCGCCGGAGGAAAACGTCTCGGCTACCGTACCGGCGTGCGTCGCAACGTGCCGCCACAGTCGGGACACATCGCTCGGTAGGAGATAGGGCTCACACGCTGGTTACACGACTCGCATTCGAGTGGCGACCCTTCCGACATCACGAGATTGTACGACACGTCCCGTGTTAAAGTTTACCACGAATTGGGGCGGAATCGGCGATGGCTACTCGCCGTCGAGTCCCATGCCGGTGATCTCGAAGCGGGCGCCGCCCGCCTCGCTTTCGGTCACCTCGACCGTCCAGCCGTGAGCGTCGACGATCTCCCGGACGATTTCGAGGCCGAAGCCCGTCCCGTCCGCGTTCGTCGAGTAGCCCGCCTCGAAGACGTCGTCACGTTCGTCCTCGGGGATGCCCGGCCCGTCGTCAGCGACGTAGAGGCCGTCCCCGACTCGCCCGACCGTGATCGTCACGCCGTCGGAGGTCGGCCGACCGCTCGCCGCGCCGTGTTCGACGTTGTCACCGGACTCTGTCCGGTTTCCCGTGGAGCCATGCTCCACGCTGTCGTCGGACTCCGTCCGACTGCCCGTCGAACCGTGTTCGACGCTGTTCCGAAACAGATTCTCAAACAACTGTGTCAGCCGGCCGGGATCGGCGGCGGCGGTCCCCGAGACGTCGACGTGGAGTTCGCTGGCTGGCGCCGCGACGTTCTCCCAAGCCGACCGGAGGTGGGAGGCGAGGTCGATCGTCTCGAACTCGTCGACCGCCCGCCCGTCGCGAGCGAGCGTGAGCAGATCGTCGACGAGTTCCTCCATCCGGTCGATGGCGTCGACGGCCTCCTCGACGTGTTCGGTCGAGACGTCGTTTCCCTCGCGCCGTCCCATCTCGTGGGAGAGTCGTCCCTGTGCGACGTTCAGCGGGTTCCGGAGGTCGTGGGAGACGATGCTGGCGAAGCGTTCGAGGCGTTCGTTCTGCCGTTTCAGCCGACGTTCCTGACGGTGGCGCTCCATCGCGTAGCGGATCGCCCGTTCGAGGAGGGCACCGTCGAGGTTGTTCTTGAGAAGGTAATCTTGGGCCCCGGCTTGGATGGCTTGGAGCGCCGTCTCGTCGTCCGAGAGTCCCGTCAGCACCACGACCGGGAGCGGAGCGAGGTCGTCGTCAGCCTCGATGCGTTCGGTCAGGCGTTCGAGGGTCTCGATACCTTGGCTGTCCGCGAGGCCGAGGTCGAGCAAGACGAGGTCGTACGTCGATGCGGCGAGTCGGTCGACGGCCGCAGGGAGCGACTCGACGTGTGTCAGGTTCGGCGGCTGGAAGACGCTGCTGGTGTCGACGCGGAGGTGGTGACGGATCAGTTGGGCGTCACCGTCGTTGTCTTCGACGAGGAGGACATCCAACGGCTCTTCCGGTTCGCTCGACATCTCACTCGGGTGGGAGTTTGACCACCTGCAACCAGAACTTCTCCAGCGTGCCGACGACGTCGATGAAGCCGTCGAAGTCGACTGGCTTCGTCAGGTAGGCGTTCGCGTGGTGTTCGTAGGACTTGATTACGTCCTCTTCGGCCTCCGAACTCGTCAGGACGATCACCGGAATGCGCCGGAGGTCGTCGCTCTCTTTGATCTCCGCGAGGACTTCCCGGCCGTCCTTCCGCGGCATGTTCAGATCGAGCAAGACGAGATCCGGCCGCGGCGTCTCCGCGTAGGCGCCCTCACCCCGGAGGAACTGCATCGTCTCGACCCCGTCGTTGGCAACGTGGAGGTTGTTCGCCAGTTGCCCCTTCTCTAGGGCCTTTCGCGTCAGCTTGACATCCCCCGGATTGTCCTCCGCTAGGAGGATTTCGACAGGCTCGCGCTCCGACATGGTCACTCTATGCGACCGCTAGATGTTGACTGTTTGGGCGCCCGCGTGGGGAGCGCGATGTGGAACGTCGTCCCCTCGCCCTCTGCGGATTCGATCCAGATGTCTCCCTCGTGGCGGTCGACGATCCGCCGGCAGACCGCGAGGCCGATGCCCGTCCCCTCGTCGTCGCGGCTGGACTGCTCGAAGAGTTCGAACATCCGTTCTTGCTGGTCCTCGGGGATTCCCGGCCCGTCGTCGGCGACCGAGAACACGACCGTGTCCGTGCGTTCCTCGCCGTCGACGTGGACTGTCGGCGGGTCGTCGCCGTCGCCCGCGTGTTCGATGGCGTTGCTGAGGAGGTTCTGGAAGAGTTGGCCGAGTTGGTTCTCGTCGGCGACGACGGTGGGGAGGTCGCCGTGTGTGATCGTCGCCGACTGCTCCTCGATCAGTAGTTCGAGGTCCCGTAACACTCGTTCGAGGACTGCCGTGGGGTCGGTCTCAGCGAAGTCCTCGCCCTGCGTGTGCACCCTGGAGTACTGTAGGAGGTCGTCGATCATCGCCTGCATCCGCTGGGCACCGTCGACCGCGAACTCGATGTACTCGTCGGCCTCGTCGTCGAGTTCGTCCTCGTACTCCGAGGCGAGCAGGTCGACGTAACTAGAGACCATCCGCAGCGGCTCCTGCAGGTCGTGGGAGGCGACGTAGGCGAACTGCTGGAGCTGCTCGTTGGAGCGTTCGAGCTGTTCGACGGTCCGTTCGAGTTCCGCCTTCGTCTCTCTGATTTCGGTCACGTCTTGGAAGATGACGTAACTCTGTGGCTCGGCTACCTCCTCGGCACCGAACGGCACCAACTCGATCACGAAGTGTTTCGTCCCGTCTTCGGTCCGGAGTGTCGTCTCCGTCGTGAGTCGCTCGCGGTCGGTCGTCTGTTCCCGGAAGGCTGCGACCGCTTCCGTGGCCAGTTGTGGGAGTGCGGCCTCCAGCGCCTTGCCTTCGGCCGATCCGAACAGCGACGCGAAACTCGGGTTCGCCGACTCGACGACGAGACGGTCGCCGTGCCGCCGGAGCGAGGCGATTCCGGAGGGATCGTTCTCGAAGAGTGCCCGGAACCGCTCTTTCTCGCGACGGGTGCGTTCCTGTTCCTGCTGGACGCTAGCGGTTCGTTGCCCGACGAGCAGTCCCGCGGCGGTGCCGACCACCGCCGTCTGCAACACGATGATGACGGGTTTGATCTCGTTTTGCAGGACTTGGATACCGACGACCCAAGCCACGAGGCCACCGATCGTCAACGCGCCCGCGGCCGTCCACATCGTCACGGTCCCCACGAAGGCGTCGTCGTACGCTCCGCGGTAGAGCCGTCGAATCAGGTAGAACGTTCCTAGGAGGAGCACGAACGGGAGCGCGTTCTCGACGACGGTCGAGGTGAGCGTGGTTCCCTGTACCTGCCAGTCCTCGTACACGTCGAACAGCAACACACCGGCAAGTATCGCCCCAATGCCGGACAGCGCGACTAGGGACGTCCGTCGGTTCGGTGGCATTCGCCGACAGTACCGGGGGCGCACTTAGTCGTTTGTCGCTCCCGTTTTCACAGATGGTAATCACAGGGATGCGTATTTTGCCGTGGCACCCTTATCAGATGTGAATCATGGCGAACCGACTGCGATACACCGCGACCACATGAGTGCGACCGACACGTTTCGGCTGTTACACGTCGACGACGATCCGGCGATCCTAGATCTCACGTCGGCATTTCTCGATCGGGAGCTCGACTGGGAGGTCACGACGCTAACCGAGTCCGAGCCCGAGGTGGCGCTCTCGCGGATCGTCGACGACGCCGAGGCGTCCGACGCCGGCGTCAACGTCGACTGTATCATCAGCGATTACGACATGTCCGGGATGGACGGGTTGGCGTTCTTCGAGGCGCTTCGCGATCACGGGATCACGACGCCATTTATTCTCTATACGGGCAAGGGAAGCGAGGAAATCGCCAGCCAAGCGCTCAACGCCGGCGTCACCGGCTACTTCCAGAAGGGCGGGCCGGACCAGCAGCGCCGCCTCGCCAATCGCGTCGAACAGGTTCTCGAGGACTGCCGGACACAGGCCGTCGCCGACCGCTACTCGACAGTTCTCGAGGCGCTGGGCTACCCCATCTACGTCGTCGACGACGACGGTCAGTTCGAGTTCGTCAACGAACCCCTCGCGGAACTCACGGGGTACGACCGGGAGACGATCATCGGCAGTTCCCCCTCGCTGATCAAAGACGAGGCGGCCGTCGAACAGGCCGAGTCGGAACTCGGTCGCATCCTCTCCTCGACGGGTCCCGACACCAGCCAGTTCGAGGTCGACATCGTCCCGAAGGAGGGCGAGCCGATCCGGTGTCGTGACCACATGGCCGCTCTCCCGTACGACGGCGACTGTTTCGAGGGTAGTGTCGGCATCCTCCGTGACATCTCGACCGAGCGACAGCGCCGACGTGAACTCCGCTACAAGACCCGCGCCATGGACGAGGCGCCGACGGGAATCGCGATGACCGACCCGTCCCGTGCGGACAACCCGATGATCTACGTCAACGACGCGTTCGTCGAAATGACGGGCTACGACCGCGAGGAAGCGCTGGACCGCAACTGCCGGTTCCTGCAGGGACCGGAGACGCAGACCGAGGCAGTCGAGCGACTGAGTGACGCCATCGAGGCCGGTGAGTCGGCGACGGTCACCCTCCAGAACTACCGGAAGGACGGCGACCCGTTCTGGAACCGCGTGAGCGTCGCGCCGCTCCACGACGACGACGGCGAGGTGGCCCGCTGGGTCGGCTTCCAAGAGGACGTGACCGAGCGCCGCCGGTACCGTCGTCGCCTCGAACGGCAGAACGAACGCCTCGAACGCTTCGCCGGCGTGCTCTCCCACGACCTCCGGAACCCGCTGACGGTAGCGGCGGGGGAACTCGAACTCGCCCGGTGTGCGACCGAGGCCGGCCACGAACACCTCGATGCCGTCGCGGACGCCCACGACCGGATAGAGGCGCTGATCGACGACCTCCTGACGCTGGTGCGGGACACCGAGGGTGACATCGAGTGGGAACACCTGTCGCTGTCGGAGATGGTCGAGCGGTGCTGGGCCGACATCGAGACCCGGTCGGCGACACTGCGGGTCGAGACGGACCGGACCGTCAGCGCCGAGTCACGCCGGTTCCGGCGGCTTCTGACGAACCTCCTCGGCAACGCGGTGGAACACGGTGGCGACGAGGTGGTCGTCACCATCGGGGAGACGGCGGACGGTTTCTACGTCGCCGACGACGGCCCCGGCATTCCCGAAGACAAACGTGACGACGTCTTCGAGGCGGGCTACTCGACGAACGAGGGCGGAACGGGCTTCGGTCTCGAAATCGTCCGGGAGTTCGCGGATATTCACGACTGGACGGTCGACGTGACCGAAAGCGAGGCGGGCGGCGCCCGCTTCGACGTGCAGGGAGTCGGCGGATCGTAGCGGGCGTTTAGCTGGGTGCTCGCCGCACACCGTCGTCACCGTTCGGCCGCCCGTTCGACGAACGCATCGAAGGCCCCGCTCTCGGGGTGGAGGTGACAGTAGGTGCCGAGTGTCCGGTGCTCGATCAAGCCGTCCCGGTCGTCGTCGATGCCTGCTCCCCGGACGACATCGAAGGCAAAGCGGGCGTCGCCGTCGACGGTCGCACTGGAGTAGTGAAACTCGTGGCCCCGCCGTCGGTCGCCGGTCGCGGCGGTCAGGGTGTCCCGCCGCGCCTGCAACTCGACGTGATCCAGCGCTTGGTACCGCTCGTGCATCCGGACCTCGGCCGGTAGCACACCCGCCATCTCGTGCCGTTCGTCGTCGGCCGTGGTGAGCGACTCGGCGAGTGCCATCAGTCCTCCACACTCGCCGACGATGGCGGTGCCGTCGGTGGCCGCCGCCGCGAGGGCGTCCATCGTCGGACTCGCCGCGAGGTCGGCGGCGTGAAGTTCCGGATAGCCCCCTGGGAGGTAGACGCCGTCACAGGCGGGCAGGTCGTCGCCCGCGAGCGGCGAGAACGTGACGACCGTCGCCCGGTCGCGCAGTCGCTCGACCGTCGCCGGGTAGACGAATCCGAAGGCGGCGTCACGGGCGACCGCGATCCGTGCCCCGGTCGGGTCGCCGACGGGAGCGGGCTTGGCCCGCGGCGGCGTCCGCGCCACGTCCACCAGCCGGTCCGTCCGGATCGATTCGGCGGTCGCGTCGAGGGCCGCCTCGTCGAGGGGCGCCTCGGCGCCCATGTGGAGGCCAAGGTGGCGCTCCGGGATCGACAGGTCCTCGCGCGGCGGGATCCGGCCGAGGTAGGCGAGGTCGTCGGGCAGCGCCTCGCGGATTCCCGACTCGTGGCGGCCGCCGTGGGCGCGCTGAGCGATCACGCCGACGACGTCGACGTCCCGCCCCGCGTGGGTCGCGTACTCGCGGAAGCCGTGGGCCGTCGCGGCGACGCTCTCCATGCCCGCCTTCGCGTCGACGACGAGCACCACCGGCAGGTCGAGCGCCTCCGCGACCATCGCAGTGCTGGAGCAGTCACCGTCGTAGAGGCCCATCACCCCCTCGACGACACAGATGTCGCCCTCACCGCGCGCGTAGTTGCGACGCAGGCCCTCCCGCCCTTCGAGCCACAGGTCGAGGGTTCGGGAAGGGGTGTCCGTCACGGCCTCGTGGTGGCTCGGATCGATGAAGTCGGGGCCAGCCTTCGCCGGTTGGACGCCGTACCCCTCGGACTCCAAGGCCCGGAGGACGGCGAGGGTCGCGACGGTCTTTCCGACACCCGACTTCGTCCCCGCGAGGACGACGCCTTTCATGGGTCGGCCCGCACGACGAGCACGGAGAGATCGGAGTATGGTGTCGACTCGCGGTCGCCCCCGCCGGCCGACGCACGGAGGTCGTCGAGGGTCGTCCGCGTCACGCGCTCGTCCGGGTGGGTCAGGCGTTCGAACACGAGGGCGTCGAGCGCGGGGTCGGCGCCCGACTCGACGAGCAAATCCGCGATATCCCCGGGCATCCAGTCGAACGGTCGCGGCAGGACCAGCAGGTGGCGGTCACCGACGGCGTCGACGAGGCGGGCTCGGTCGGGGTCGAGGTCACCGCTCTTGTGCAGGGTGACGAACGCGGCGTCTTCCATCGGCGTCCGCGCTCGACTCGCGGCGACTTGGAGCGACGAGATGCCCGGAATCACCGTCACCGGCGCGTCGACCGCCCGCTCGACCTTGCCCAGAAACTGGTAGCCCGAGTGGTTGGGGTCGCCCATCAGGACGGCCGTCCCGCGGTCGCCGGCGGCCACCCGCTCGGCGAACGCCGCGAGCGTCGCCGCCTCGTCGGCGTAGCCACAGGTGAGCAGGTCGGCCGCCGTCTCGTCGGCGACGAAGTCGACGACCGTCTCGAAGCCGACGACCACGTCCGCCTCGCGGATGGCGCGTGCGGCACGGCGGGTGAGGTAGTCCGGATTGCCGGGGCCGATCCCGACGGCCCGAACCGTATCGTCGACCGCCTCGGCGTCGGGTTCGGGCGTCGCGGCGGCGGCCGCTGCCGGATCCGGGCCCGAATCGAGGTCGTAGTCCTCAGTCATCGCCGGGCAGGTCCACGTCGCCTTCGCGCGCGTCGCGGGCGACGTGGACGAGTTCGTTCACGAGCGCCGCACCGAGGCCGCTCCCGCCGCGGGTGCCGACGTTCGTGACGGCGGGGATTCCGTACTCGGCGGCGACCGCACGGACCCGCTTGCGGCTGTCGGCGGCTTTGACGAAGCCGACCGGCGTCGCGACGACGACGGCCGGTCGGGTGCCGTCCTCGATGCAGTCACAGAGCGCGAGGGCGCCGGTCGGGGCGTTGCCGACGACGGCGATGGCGCCATCGTAAACCCCCTCGCGGTCGAGTTCGAGGACCGACGCCGCCGTCCGGGTCATCCCTGTCTCGGCGGCCAACTCCGCCCCGTTCCCGATAGCCTTCCGGACCGGGCAGTCGTGGCCCCGACCCGTGATCCCCGCCTTGGCCATCGTGATGTCGGTCACGATGGGTCGCTCGTCGAGGACGGCCCGCGCACCGGCGACCACGGGATCGTTCTGAAACCGCATCAGGTGCTGAAAGTCCGGGGAGCCCGTCGAGTGGACCGCCTTCGCCCGCAACCGGTCGTTCAGCGTGTCCGCGGGGACGAACGAGTGGACGATGTCCATGCTCGTCTCCGCGATATCCATCGCCTCTTCCGTCGTCGCGCCGAGGTCTGCGTAGTCTTCGTCAGTCATCGGAGAGTGCCTCGTTCGTGTCGGTCGTCTTCGCTTCCAAGTCGCCCTCGACCGAGAGGTTGATGTCGCGCAGGCGGTCCGCCACCTCGGGGGCGGCGTCCCAGAGGTCGCGGTCGATGGCCTCTAGCAGCGTCGCGGTGATGCTCTCGAGGGCCCAAGGGTTCACGTCGCGCATCCACTCTTGGCGGTCCGCGTCGAACGCATACGCGTCCGCGAGGTCGGCCCAGAGCGTGTCGCTCACGACGCCGGTCGTCGCGTCCCAGCCGAGGGCCACGTCGACGGTCGTCGAGAGGTCGCCGGCGCCCTTGTAGCCGTGTTCCTCCATGCTCTCCAGCCAGTCGGGGTTGAGGACGCGCGCCCGCATCGTCTTGCGCACCTTCTCCTCGTTGGTGTAGACGGTCACGTTCTCGGGGTCGCTGGAGTCGCCGACGTACGAGGCGGGGTCGGTCCCCGAGATTTCGCCGACTGCCGACACGAACCCGCCGTGGAAGGCATACCAGTCCGAGGAGTCGAACTCGTCTTGCTCTGCCGTGTCCTCGATTTTCACCGTCGCCTCGACGGAGCCGAGGCGGCGCTCGAAGCTCTCGTGAGCCTCCGAGACCCGCCCGCGGGAGCCGAGAGCGTAGCCACCCCACTGGACGTAGACGTCCGCGAGGTCACTTCGGTCGTCCCACTCACCCTCGTCGACGGCCTTGTTCGTCCCCGCGCCGTAGCCGCCTGGTTTCGTCGTGAAGACGCGCTGTTTCGCGAGGTCGACGGCCTCGTCTTCGTCCACGCCGTCGGCTTCGAGGGCCGCCGCCTCCTCCTCGACGTGTTTTTTCACGTAGTTCCGGTCGTGTGGTTCGTCTAGGCCGACGACGGCGTCGACGGCGTCGTGGACGACGCTCGCGGCCTGCGGGAAGGCATCGCGGAAGAGCCCGGAGACTCGCGTCGTCACGTCGATACGCGGCCGCCCGAGTTCCGCCAGCGGGATCGGCTCCACGTCGTCGACGCGGCCGGCGTCGGTCCAGACGGGTTCGACGCCCATGAGCGCGAGCACCTGCGCGACCGTCTCGCCGCGGGTCCGCACCGTCGGCGTCCCCCACGCCACGACGCCGATCTCCTCGGGGTACGACCCCTGCTCGTCGCGGTGGCGCTCGGCGACGCCGTCGGCCACCCGGTGGCCCACCTCCCACGCCGTCTTCGCGGGGACCTTCCGCGGGTCGAGCGTGTAGAAGTTCCGCGCCGTCGGCAGCAGATCGACTCCGCCGCGGGTCGGTGCCCCGCTCCCACCCGGCGGGACGTACGCGCCGTTCAGCGCGTCCGCCGTCCGCGGGACCTCCGCGTTCGCGCCCGCGACCCGCGGGGCCGCCTCCTCGCAAATGTAAGCGAGAACCTCCCGGAGATCGTCGTGCGCCCCCCGCTTGGCGCGGGCGTCTCCTAGGGGATCGATATCGACCACCAGCAGGTTCATGTTCACCTCGTCGTCGGCACCGGCCGCCGCCTCGGACGCCGGCACGTCGAAGTCGTGGGCGGCGAGCGTTTCGACGAGTTCGACCGACTGCTCGTGGACGCGATCCGCCGCCTCCGAGAGGTACATCCCTAAGTCCGCGTCGTACGCCCCCGGTTCGTTCAGCATCCGGTCGTAGTCGACGCCGAGGACGCCCGCGACGGCCGCTCGGAGGCTCGGAGCGCCGGGGTTCTCCAAGCGCGTGAGCGCGACCAGATACTCGACGAGGCGGTCGCCGGTCGGCGGTTCGCCCATCGTGTGCAGGCCCATCCGGATCTGCGTGGTCTTTACGTCCGTGAGATACTCGTGGACCCGCTCGACGAGTTCGTCGAAGGGGAGGGTGTCAACGTCGTCGACACCGAGGTCGGTCGCGAGGTCGAGGTCGGCAACGGCCGTCTCGATCCGCTCGCGGAGCTGTTCCCCGTCGTCGGCGCGGGCGTCCTCCATCCCCGCGCGGCGGTACTCCCGGACGAGTTCCTCTAAGTCCGCCAGTTCGTCGTAGGTGCCGGCCGTCCGCATCACCGGCGTCAGGTAGTCGACGACCGCCGCGTAGGAGCGACGCTTGGCCTGTGTCCCCTCGCCCGGGTTGTTGACGATGTACGGGTAGACGTTCGGGAGGTCGTCGATCAACTGATCCGGCGCACTCGCACCGTTCAGGCCGACGGTCTTGCCGGGGAGCCACTCCAGACTCCCGTGGGTGCCGAGGTGGACGACCGCGTCGGCGTCGAACTCCTCGCGGAGCCACGCGTAGAACGCGTAGTAGTCGTGGGGCGGCTGGAGGTCCGAGTCGTGATACACCTTCGAGGGGTCCATCCCGAACCCGCGGGGTGGCTGGACGGTCACGAGGACGTTCCCGTACTCGACGCCTGGAACGGCGAAGGGACGGTCCGGCGGGTCGCCCCACTCCTCGATCACCGCCTCGCGAAACCGCTCGTCGGCGTCGGCGAACCACGCGGCGTACTGCTCTGGATCGACCACGTCGACGCTCATCTCGCGGACGTCCTCGGGCGCGACCCACCGCGAGTCGAGGGTCAACTGAGCGGTGAGGCGGTCGATGAGCGCCGCGCCGTCCGTCGGGGGGTCGTCGACCGTGTAGCCCCGGGCGTCGAGTTCGTCGAGCAGGTTGACGGTGCTCTCGGGGCTGTCGAGGCCGAAGGCGGTCCCGATGCCGTCGTCGCTCGGCGGGTAGTTGTGGAGGACGACCGCCACGTCCTTCTCCGCGTTGGGGAGATGTCTGAGACGCGCCCAGTTGATCGCGAGGCGGGCGACGTGGTCGATCCGGTCGTCGATGGGGAAATGCTGTTTCGGGGCGCTCCCGATGCCGGCCTCGTCGTCCATGCGCTCCTTGCCGCTGATGGGGTGGGTGATGACGTTGCCGTCGAACTCGGGGAGCGCGACCGACAGGGCGAGTTCGAAGCCCATCACGCCCGTGTCGCTCGCCTCGTAGCGCGACCGGGAGCGCATGGTCGTGATGGCTTGGAGGACGGGCACGCCCAACTCGGTGAGAAAGACCTCCTCGGCGTCCTCACCCTCGTCGCTCGCGGCACGGCCGCGCTCGCTCATCGACAGCGAGAACATGAACGAACTCACGACGGCGTCGACGAGCGGGCCGTCGTCGCCGCTGAACCAGTTGCGCGCGACCCACTCGGCGTTCTCTTGGCCGTCCTCGTCGGTCGCGGGGTTACAGAACGCCGGGAGGACGTTCGCCCCCAGCGCCTCTAGGTTCCGGACGAGCGTGTCCACGTACCGCGTGTTCGCGTGCGTCCAGTGAGACTCGTAGAACCAGACGCCGACGGTTGGCTTGTCGGGGTCGTGGGTCGCGAGGAGTTCCTCGTACTCGATTCCAGGGTGGTCGGGGTGGTAGACGCCCTCGGTCGGGAGGGCGACGGGGTCGTCGTACGCGACGTCGGCGCCGTCGTACGCAGCGACGAGATAGCGACAGCAGTTGGCGAGGTTCACCACGCCGCCGCCGTCGAGATACTCGTACACTCGGTCGCGGTCGCTGGCGGCGACGGTCGTGTCCTCGAACGCGAAGGCGTCGCCCGTTGCCTTGACGATCAGGGGAACGCCCGCGTCCCGGAGTCGCTCGATGGCGTGGTCGTAGCCGGGCATGCTCCCCTCCGAGCCGTGTAACCAGAGCACCACGGCGGCCGCGGACTCGACCTCGTCGACGAACGCGTCGGTGTCGGTCGTGTCGTCGAGGTCGCTCTCGGAGCGGACCACCAGATCGATGTCGTCCAACCGCCCCGCCGCCCGCTGGACCGCTCCCAACTCGTTTTCGGTCGCCGTGTACAGCCCGATGGTCGGCATAAGTTGATAAAGCGTTATTGCGGTACTACAAGTAAACTTTCGTATTCACATGGAGCGTCGCCACACACCGTTCCCGGCAATCGTCGGGCAGGAGGAATTGAAGCGGGCGTTGCTGGCCGTCGGGACGAACGACGCGCTCGACGGGCTGCTGGTCCGCGGGGAGAAGGGGACGGCCAAGTCGACGGCCGTCCGGGCGCTCGTCGATCTGTTACCCGACCAGCGTGCGGTCGCGGACTGTCCGTACGGCTGTCCGCCGGGCGACCCGGAGCGGCAGTGTGTGTCGTGCCGGGAGCGGGTCGACCCACCGATCGAGACGCGACCCGTCCCCCTCGTGACGCTCCCGCTGGGGGCGACCCGCGAGCGGGTGGTCGGAACGCTGTCGGTCGCCGACGCCCTCGACGGCGACCCGTCGTTCGACCCCGGCCTTCTCGCCCGCGCCAATCGGGGCGTTCTCTATATCGACGAGGTGAACCTCCTCGACGACCACCTCGTGGACGTCCTGTTGGACGCGGCGGCGAGCGGCGTCAACCGCGTCGAACGCGACGGCGTGAGCCGCACCCACCCGGCGGAGTTTACGCTCGTCGGCACCATGAACCCCGAGGAGGGTGACCTCCGGCCACAGCTTCGCGACCGGTTCGCCCTCCAAGCGACGGTCACGGGCTGTGAGGCCGTCGAGGACCGAGTGGCGGTCATCGACCGCGCCCTCGACCGAAACGACGACCCCGAGGGCTTCGCGACGACGTACGAGGCGGAGACCGACGCCCTCCGCGAGCGCCTGCGCGACGCGCGACGGCTCGTCGACGACGTGACCCTCCCCGAGGAGTTCAAGGCCGACATCGCCGAACTCTGCCGCGACGCGGGCGTCGACGGCCACCGGGCAGACATCGCCACCGCCCGCACCGCGCGGACGCTCGCGGCACTCGACGGCCGGACGAAGGTGCTCCGCTCCGATATCCGCGAGGCGGCGACGTTCGCGCTCCCCCACCGCCTCCGGCGCCGCCCCTTCGACGACGAACCCGACCCCGACGACGTCCTCGACGATCACTTCGACGACGAGGACGAGGGAGAGGGCTCCGAAGGCGATGAGGAGGGCGAAGAGAGCGACGGCGAGGGAGAGGGCGACGGCGAGGGACAGGATGCGGACGACAGAGAGACGGAAGATACGGGCGGCGACGGGACGGACGAGAACGCATCGAGCGACGGCGACCGGGGGAGCGACGAGGACGGCGGGGATGGGGACGAATCCGACGACGGCCCCGCCCGGGAGCCGACACCGTCGGGCGCCGACTCGTCGGGATCGGACGATGGCAGTGGCGGGGGCGACGACGGGGAGGACCCCGACGACGACACGGACGCCGACGAGGAGGCGACGCCACTCGTCCCGGGCCAGCGGCGGGCGGAAGTGGGCGACGCCGCGTCCCCACCCGTCGACGAGGTGACGGCGTCGACGGGCGAGGGGAGTGGGTCGCGCGCCCGCACGGAGGCCGCCGAGGGATCGCGTGGCTCGCGGGTGCGGACCGAGCGTGCGGCGTCGGGCGACGACGTGGACCCGGCGGCGTCGGTGCGGGCCGCCGCGGCCGCGGGGCGGACCGAGGTGGGCGAGGACGACCTGCGGCGGTCGGTGCGACGCGGAACGGCGGGGACGCTCGTCGTCTTCGTCGTCGACGCGAGCGCGTCGATGCGCCCAGCTATGCGCGAGGCCAAGGGGACGGTCATGGCGCTCCTGCGCGACGCGTACGAGCGGCGAGACGAGGTGGCGTTCGTCGCCGTCGCCGGCGACGCGGCGGAGGTGTTACTCCCGCCGACGGACAGTGTCACGCTCGCGGCTCGCCACCTCAAGCAGTTGCCGACCGGCGACCGGACGCCCCTCCCGGACGGACTCGATACGGCGACCCGACTCGTGACCCGCTCCGACGCGGACGCGGGACTGGTCGTCGTCGTGACCGACGGACGCGCGAACGTCGCCGAGGGGAGTCCGACCGCGGCGACCCGCGCCGCGGCCCGCCGACTGGCCGAGAGCGACGCGTCGGTCGTCCTCGTCGACGCCGGCGACGGCGGCGCGGGCGTGACGGGCGTCGTCGAGGCCGAGACGGGCGGGCGACGGATTTCCCTGTCCGAGCTTACCGCCGACGTCGTCGCCGACGCGGCGGCGTCGGCCGACGACGCCTAACCCTGCCAAACGTGGAGGCGATGGGCCCCGCGGGTGACGCCCTCGTCGTGATACTCGACGGGTTCCTCGACGACGGCGAGCGTCCCGTTGCCGAGCGCCGCGGCCGACGCGACCCCTAGGATCGGTTGCGAGTCGAGGTGGCCCCGATCCGAATCGAGGAGATGGACCGCGTGGGTGTCCGCCGACCGCTCGCGGAAGTGCTGGGCCGAAGGGACGGCGAGGAGCGACCCGTCGACGGCGAGGCCGCGAGCGAACCCGCCGATCTCGTGGGTCCAAGCCACGTCACCACCGTCGACGGCGACGACCGTGTGTTCCCGCGGGTGGCGGGCGTCCGGGTCGCGTGTCGATGCGGCGAAGGTATTCCCCGTCACGAAGACGGCGGTCCCGTCGACGGCGGCGACGTGGGTCGGATAGGCGTAGACCGTCTCGCCGTCGACCGACCGCTCGCTCGCCAAGTCGACGCGCCACCGCTCGCCGCCGTCGGGGTCGAGCAGGTAACCGTGTTTGTCGCCGTGGCTCGCGACAGCGATGCCGCCGTCGAGAACCGCCACGTCGCCGACGCGGCGGTCACCCTCCGTCCCGGGGTCCCAGTTGGCGAGGAGGTCCCCAGAGTCGGTATCGAGGACGACCAAGCCGTGGACGTGGTCGGCCGAACAGCGGTTGTACGCGACGACGACGCGCCCGTCGGCGGCGGCGAGGGCGATGGGTGAGGCGCGGGCGTGGTAGCGCCACCGAATCGCCCCGTCGGGGTCGATTCCGAGGACGACACTCGACCAGATGCGCTCGTCGCCGTCGCGCTCGTAGCGCCTAGCGGCGACGACCGTCGTGTCGTCGGCCACGGTGGCGTCGACGACGTAGGGCTGGAAGAGCAGGGACTCGCGGGTGGCCGTCCCGACGTCCGCGGACGTCTCGTAGCGCCACCGAACCGCACCCGTAGTGGGCGACAACGCGGCGACACGCCCGTCGGGGCCACGCTGGCCGACGACGAGTCGGTCGGCGGCCGTTGCCAGCGACACGGCGTAGCGCTCGCCGGCCGCAGAGTCGCCCGGCCCCGTCCAGCCGTCGACGGGCGTCGCGTCGGGGTTGTGGGCGGTGACGCGCCCGCCGGGGCCACCCGTGACGATCCGGCCGTCGACGACGGCCACCGCGGAGCGCGCCCAGTTGTGACGGCTCCCTGCAGGGGGGATATCGTCTAGGAGACGGCGCGCCGGATCGGCGAGTGTGGGCATCACTCCTCGGTCGGGAACGTCTCGTGGAGCGTGTGGTGGGCCTCGCCGAGGTCGTCGAGCACGGCGTCGGTGCGGTCACGGAGGCGACGCACCGTGCGCTCGGCGTCGCGGACGGCGACGACCCGTCCCCGGAGATACGCTCCTTGGGGGTCGGTGGCGTCGGCGGCCATGGCCTCCTCCTCTAGGTCGATCAGGGCCGCTTCGAGGTGTCGCTGTATCTCGTCGAGCGTCTCGGCCTCGGCCAGCGCCGCGATGGGGCCGCCGGCCGCCAGTTCGTCGCCGATTTCGGCCTCGGCGTGCTGTTTGACGCTCTCGTCGACGGTGCCGGTCAGGTTCATCAGTGCGAGTCGGAGTGCTTCGAGTTCTGCGCAAGCCATTATAGTGTCTGGTGTACGAGGTCGGAGACGATGCGGTCCCGGTCGAGGTGGGACGAGACGATGCGGTCGGTGTCGTCGGCGGTGACGCCGCCGTACCAGACGCCGTCGGGGTAGACGGCGACCATCGGGCCGTCGCCGCACTGGCCGAGACAGGAGGTGCGGGTGATCCGGGCGTCGCAGTCCTCGGCGTCACGGACCTCCTGTCGGAGCCGTTCGATGACCGCCGCCGACCCGCTCTCGGCACACGTCTGGTTGGTGCAGACCGCCACGTGCTTTTCGGGTGCGTCGTGGACGTGCGGGTCGTCGTCGACGTCCTCGCGGTCGGCGTGTTCCGCTTGGTGGACGAGCGAGCGAAGCATCGCCCGCGCGCCCCCTTGGTCTTCCTCGTAGCCCGAGAGTTCGACCTTGTACTTGCAGGTGTCACAGGACATCTCGACGCTGTCGGAGCGGGCCGCTCGCCAGCGGTCGGCGAGGACGTCGACCACGCGGTCGTCGACTCCGAGGGGGTCGCCCGCGCCCGCAGCGACGTACGGGTACTCGTCGTTGAAGGACTCGGCGGTATCGACGATGCGGCCCGTCAGCGTCCCGTCGCCGAGCATGTACGGGACGACCACCACCGCGTCCGGACGGCTCTTCGTGACGGTGTGGAGCGTCTCGTCGAGCAGCGGCGACGTCACGCCGATAAACGAGGCCTCGACACGGTGGAACTCGCGACCCTCGTAGAGGAGGCGCGCGAGTTTGTGGACGTCGGCGTTCGAATCCGGGTCGCTCGACCCTCGGGCGCAGACGACGACGGCCACGTCGTCCTCGGTCCGGTCGACCCCGAGGTCGGCTTCGACGGCGCGGACGCGGTCGTCCAGCAACTCCACGAGCGACGGGTGGACGCCCAAGTGTGAGCCGTAGTGGATCGTCAGGTCGTCGTGTTGGGCCCGCGCCGTCTGGACGGCCAGTGGCACGTCGTTTTTGACGTGGCTCGCGCCGAACAGCGACAGCGGCACGACGGTCAGGGTTCGACAGGCGGGCGCGAGCGTCTCGATAGCCTCTCCGATGGGTGGGTCCGCGAGTTCCAAGTAGGCCGCGTCGACCGGCAGGTCGAGTTCGTCTTCGAGGGCCGCCGCCAGCGTCCGCACCTGCTCGTTTGCCTTCTCGCGGCGGGAACCGTGGCCGACGAGGAGGATCGCGTCGTCGTCGAGCGGTTGCTCGTCGATCATCCCTCGGCCCGCTCTAGGCTCCGCAGCAGTTTCTGTCGACGCGTCGGCGCGAAGAGGTCAGTCGCCTCGCTCCCGTCGTACACCCACCGCCCGAACCGGTCTCCGGCCGCGTCGTCGACGCCGAACCAGTAGCCTCCGGAGGACGTCTCCGCGATGTCGTCGGTCGGAACGTCGACCGGGCAAGCGTCCAGACGCCCCTGAATCGTCTCCAGAAGCGCCCGGTCGTCGTGGACGAAGGAGATACCCACGGTGCCGGCCGAGGACTTGAAACAGACCGTCCCGCAACTCTCTAGGAGACCACGGAGGAGCTGTCGGTCGGCGTCGGCGAGGGCATCGAAGCGGTAGCCACCCCGGTTTCCGTCCGTCGGGAGGCCGAAGGCGGCGCTTCCCCGCGCGGCTACGTCGCCGGCGACGGTGACGTGGTACTCGTCCTCGGTTCGGGTGATCGACGTGTCGTGGGCGTACTCCCGTTCCGTCCGGTGGTGGTCGACGTCGCCACCGCCCGCGATAGCGACGAGGCGGTCGGCACAGCCCTCGTCCGGCGCTCGGACGGTGAGGTCGTCCGCTCGCACCTCGCCGTCGCCGGCGACGTGCCCCCAGAAGTAGGCCGTCTCCGGGTGGCACTCCAGCAGGGTCGACGGGCCGTCGGCGGTCATGGTTCCTCCCGGACGGTGATGGCGTCGGGTGGGCAGGCCCGTGCGGCTAGGTTCGCGTCCTCGGGGTCGCCGTCGACGGTGGCGATCACCCGCTCGTCCGACCGCTCGACGTCGATCACGCTCTCGGCCGTGGGGTCGACCGTCGCGAGGCCGGCCTCGTCCTCGACGAAGCGGTCGTCGCGGGCGAGACAGGCGAAGATGCCGTCGCAGGCCTCGCGGTCGATTTCGATGCGGAACATCTCAGTACTCGTACTTTCGCTCGTAGCCACGCGGCGTCACCATCCGGCCGTCCCAGACGTAGGTCTCGTCGTTGCCGACCAGTAGCGTCGTGGTCATGTCGACGAGATCCGACTCGCCGAGTTCGGGGAGGTCGCGCAGTTCCACGATTTCGGTCTCCTCGTCCTCGCGGCCCGCGGCGTGGACGATCCCGACCGGCGTCTCGGGGTCGCGGTGTTCGAGGAGGATCTCACAGCACTTCTGGTAGTTCTCGCGGCGCTTGCGGCTCCACGGGTTGTAGATCGCAATCGTGAACCCCTCCTTGGCGGCCGCGTGTAGCCGGGATTCGATGGTCGACATCGGCGTCAGGTGATCCGAGAGGCTGATGCTGACGGTATCGTTTACGAGTGGGGCACCCAAGCGGGCCGCACACGACTGGGCGGCCGGCACCCCGGGCACCACCTCGAAGTCGACGGCGCTGGCCGATCCACCCTTCGACTCCAGAATTTCGAGCGCGAGGCCACCGAGCGCGTAGACGTTCGGGTCGCCGCTTCCGATGATGGCGACGTCGTTGCCGGCGAGCGCCCGGTCGACCGCCTCCTCCGTGCGCGACACCTCGCCGCACATCGGCGTCGAGTAGATATCCTCGGCGCCCTCGACGACATCGTCCGGCAGGAGGTCGACGTACGTCGTGTAGCCGACGATATGCTCGACGCCCCGGAGCGCCTCGATGGCCCGAGCGGTCATGCCGCTCGGTTCGCCGGGACCGAGACCGACGGCGACGAGGCGGCCGGGGTCGGCATCGAAGTCGTCGGCCGTCGCCGCGACGTTCTCGTCGGTCGCGTCGGATTTCGACCCGGCGCACGTCGACCCCGACGTCTCGGTACTCGATCCGCCACACTTCGACTCCGAGGCGTCGGTCGATTCCGTGTCGGCCTCGGTCGTCGCGCCACACTTCGACTCCGAGGCGTCGGTCGACTCTGTGTCGGCCTTGGTCGTCGCGCCACACTTCGACTCCGAGGCGTCGGTCGACTCCGTGTCGGCCTCGGTCGTCGCGCCACACGTCGATCCGTCGTTCGCGTTGCTCTCACTCATGGTTAGAAGTCCTCGACGTCACGCCCGCCACGCGGGGTGACGAGATACGTTTCGAAGTCGTTGCTCCACGTGTCGGTCTCGTGGGTGCCGACGAGGATGGACGTCCCCATCCCGCCGACGTCCTCCTCGTGGGCAGTCGCGTCGCCGAGGGTCGTGACGGTGAACGCCTCGCCCTCGACGTTCCGCCCGGCGTCGCCGCGGCCGGCGTCGTTGAAGATGCCGACCGGCACGTCGTCGGCCCGTTCCTCGCGGAGGATGGTGATCGCCCGCTCGTAGTTCCGCCAGCAGTTGTAGAGGACGATCACGAAGTCGCTGATCGCGGCCGCCCGGAGTTTCTCCTCGATTTCGTCCCAGCCCCGCCACTTATCGGACAGCGAGACGGTACAGAAGTCATTCGAGAGAGGCGCACCCATCATGGCCGCGCCGCCGAGCGCCGCGGTGACGCCGGGAACGATTTCGATGGGCACGTCCGTGGCGTCGTCCGCGTCGGCCATCGTGAACACGAGGTCGGACTTGCCGTAGACGTTCGGGTCGCCACCCGAGACGTGGGCGACGTCTTCGCCCGCACGGACACGCTCGAATGCTTCGCGGGTGAGTTCGACCTGCTGACCCATCGACGAGCGGACGATCTCCGGATCCGTGTCGCGTTCCTCGCCCTCCGGCGGGAGCGTCCCGTCGTCCCGGAGGAACTCTTGGTAGAGATTCGAGGCGATGACACAGTCGGCGCCGGTGATGACCTCCCGGGCGCGCTGGGTCATGTGTCCGGGGAGTCCGGGCCCGATGCCGACGACGTAGAGCGTCCCGTGGCCGTCGGTCATCGACCCACCGCCACGGTGACCGCGTCGTCGTGTCGCCGCTTCTCGACGAGGAGTTCGTGCTCGCGGCCGGCCGCGATGGCGCTCGCCTCCGCGATGCCCGGCCAGCCGATCAGCTCCTTGGATTTCGAGGGCGTCGGCCCCTCGAAGGCCTCTAAGGTCTCCTTATCGAGGTATGCCACCCCGACGTCGAACTCCCGCGCGGCCTCGATCAGCCCGGGTTCGTCCTCCTTGCGAGTGGCCGTCGCGACGAACTCCACGTCGTCGGGTGTGAGGCCCGCCTCTTCGAGGGCCGCTCGCCAAGCCGCGAGGAACTGGTCGGCGTCGGCGCCGGAGACGCTCCCGGTTCCGAGGACGACGCCGTCGTCCGTGTTTCGCTTGAGGACGGTCACGTCGTCGCCGACGAGGACCGCCCGCGGCCCGTCGAGACGGGCGACCGGTCCCAAGTCGTCGTCGAGGACCGCGAGGTTCGTCGCCACCGTCGAGTCGCCGTTGACGACGTGCGTATCGAGCGCCTTCGCCCGGCTCTCGACGCCTTGCTTGCCCGCCGCCTCCGACGCCGTCGTCATCGCGGGCACGGCGCCGAGGCCCGCGAGGTCGCCCGCCACCTGATTCGCGCCGTGGTGGCCGCCGGTCAGCGGGATGGCCCACGTCAACTCCTCGTCGACGACGACCACCGCGGGGTCGTCCCACTTGTCGTCGAGGAGCGGCGCGGTCTTGCGCATGGCGATCCCACTCGCCATCAGGCCGACGAAACAGTCGTACTCGCCCCAGTGCTCCGCGAAGACGTCGCCGTGGTATTCGAGGACGTCGATGCGCTCGTACTCGTCAGCGAGGCCAGCCTCGATATCCGCGGCGGTGTCCAGTTTGCGCTCGAAGCCGATGATCGCGATCTCCTCGGCGACCTCCCCGTCGCTATCGGGGGCGCTACAGCCGTCGTCCGTCGTGTCGGTAGTGCTCTCAGTCATGGTTGGTATCGGTCGTGGTGTCGCTCTCGGGGTCGCTCCCCTCGTCCTCGCCCTCGCCGTTCGCCCAGTCGCCGTAGAGGTAGGACCGCTCGTACCCGGCGCCGGTGGCCGCCTCGCCGATGATCACCAGCGCCGAGGCGCGGTAGCCGGCCGCCTCGACCTGCTCCCCGATGGTGGCGATGGTGCCTCGGATCACGTCCTCGTCGGGCCAGGAGGCGTGATAGACGACCGCGACGGGCGTGTCGGGGTCGTGGCCGTCCGCCAGCAGGCGGTCCATCGTCTCGCTCACGGCGTGGGTCCCTAGGTAGATGCAGGTCGTCACGTCGCCGAAGCCGACGAAGTCGCTGATGTGGTCCTCCTCGGCCGAGAGGGTCTTGCCTTGGGGCCGGGTGAAGGCGACGTGGTTGGCGACCTCGTTGAGCGTCAACTGCGTGCCGAGGGTGGCGCTGGCGGCGAACGCCGACGTGACGCCTGGCACGAAGTAGGTCGGAACGCCCTCGCGTTCGAGGGCGTCCATCTGCTCTAAGGCGGCGCCGTAGACGGCGGGGTCGCCGCTGTGGAGGCGCGCGACCGTCCGCCCGGCCTCGTAGGCCTCGGTCATCAACGGCACCAGTTCTTCGAGGTCCTTGCCGACGCTGTTGACCTGCTCTGCGTCGGCGCAGTACGCCTCAAGCAGTTCGCTGTTGACCAGCGAGCCGGCGTGGACGACGAGGTCCGCGTCCTCGACGAGGCGCTTCCCGGTGACGGTGAGCAGTCCCGGATCGCCGGGACCCGCGCCGATGAAGGGAATCCCCTCTCGCAGGTCGCCGGCGGTGTGATCGCCGCTCACGCCGACCCCTCCCGCTCGCCGTCCTCGAACGCGGCGGTCGCTAGGTCACGCTCCAGTCCTCCCCGCTCGGCGTAGGCGAGCGTGTAGTAGTCGCGCTCGGCCACCTCGGTGGGGTCGCTCGTGACCGTCGTCTCCCCCTGTTCCATGAACAGGCGGCGGCCGTACCGGACGTCGTAGCCGGCGTCGACGAGTTGCTCGTGGGTGGTCACCGCGTCGGTCACCTTGAAGAGGATCATCCGGTCGGGGCCGGTCGGCGCCGCGCCGTCGGCCGCCTCTCGGAGCGAGAGGCCGGTACCGGCCTCGATTTCGACGCCCAGCGCCGTCGCGAACGCGGTGACGGCGCTCACGCCCGGGACCACCTCCACGCCCACGTCGGGGTGGAAGGCCGACAGCGTCCGCCGGAGGTGCCCGAACGTCGAGTAGACGTTCGGGTCGCCGAGGGTGACGAAGGCAACGTCGTCGTCGGCCGCCGTCTCCGCGACGGCGTCCGCGGCCGTCCGCCACGCCCGCCGGAGTTCCTCGGGGTCACGGGTCATCGGGAAGTCTAGGTCGCCGAGTTTCGACGCCGGGACGTACTCGCGGGCGACGGTCCGCGAGAGGCGGCCCGGCGAGTAGACCGTCGAGACGGAGTCGAGGACGCGCTTGCCGCGGACGGTGATCAGGTCGGCTTGGCCCGGGCCGAGGCCGACGCCGTAGACGGTCACGCGAGACCGCCCCCGTCGCGGCGTCCGACGACGACGTAGACGGGGTTGTCCGCCCGAAAGCTCGTCGCACCGGCGAGTTCGTAGCCGTTGTTCACTTGGATCTGAAGCACCTCCGAGAGGAGGTCACGGTCGCGGAAGGCGTCGACGGCACGGCCCGCCACCTCGACGCGGGAGACGTTCATCACCACCCGGTCGACGTCCGTCGCCACGGCGTGATCGAGGACGGCCTCGAAGTTCCGACTCCCACCCAAGAACATGGCGTCCGCGTCGTCGGGAAGGCCCGCCGGCGCCTCCGCCTCGCGAAGCGATACCTCGGCGTCGTACTCGTTTGCGGCGAGATTCTTCCGCGTCACCGCCAGTCGGTCGGGCTTGCGCTCGATTGCGGTCACCCGACCGGCACGGCGGGCCGCCTCCACCGTGACCGCGCCGGTACAGGAGCCAACGTCGACGAAGTGATCCGCGGGTTGTAGGTCCAACTTCCGGAGCGTTACCCCGCGGATCTCCGCTTTCGTCGGCCCGGCCTTCGCGTCGTGTGGAAGCGCTACCTGAGGCATCACCACCACCATTTCGCGCCCACATGAAAACAATTTTGCTTGTCCTATAAAAATCGAGCTTTCACTTCTGTCGGCGGGTCAGGCCGGTTCGAACTCGTCGAGGAAGGACGCGACGTCGTCACGGATCGACACCACGTCGCCGACGACGGTGGTCGCGGGGGGTGTGATCGTGGAGTCGTCCGCGTCGTCGACGATAGTGTCGAGGGTGCCTCGGACGACGCGCTGATCGTCCCACGCGGCCTTCTGGACGAGGGCGACGGGGACGTCGCCCTCGACGCCCTCCTCTCGAAGGGCGGAGACGTTGCGCTCCAACGTCCGGACGCCCATGAGGATGACGAGCGTCGATCCGTTTCGGATCTCGTCGGCGAGCGCCGACCAATCGAGCGTCGAGGCGCCCTTGTCGGGCGTCTCGTGGCCCGTGATGACCGTAAAGCGAGAGGCGACGTCGCGGTGGGTGAGAGGGATGCCGGCGAGTCCGGGGGCGGCGATCACGCTGGAGACGCCGGGGACGACCTCGAATCGGACGTCGTTGGCGGCGAGATACTGGGCCTCCTCGCCGCCGCGACCGAAGACGAACGGGTCGCCGCCTTTCAGACGAACGACGGCGTCGCCGGCGGCCGCGCGGTCGGCCAAGCGCTCGTTGATCTCCGCCTGTGGCGTCTTCCGGTCGGCGCGCTTGCCGACGTCGATCACCTCGACCGCGGCGGGAATGCGGTGGACCAGCGTATCCCGCGTGAGGGCGTCGTGAAACACCACGTCGGCGGTTGCGATCAGCCGCCACGCCCTGACCGTCAGCAGGTCCGGATCGCCCGGTCCCGCGCCGACCAGATACACCCGTCCGGCGGCCGCACGCGACCGCTCGGGCATCGCGTGGTCGGGCGACCGGCGGATCGCCTCGTCGTCGGTATCCCGGTGGCGCCCCGGCGGTCCGTTCCCCGTTCCCGATCCGCGAGCGGTGTCCTCTTCCATCGGTAGATAAGCGCTGATTGCAGTAACTTCAATCTACTTGTGTTTCTGCCGAGTGAGGCCGGTTTCCAAAGTTCGGTTTCGTTATCGCAAGCGGTATTGTTTTTGCGTGGGAGGTAATCGGCACCGACGGGAAGTGATCTCGACGTGCATATTATGGAAGGTTTTCTGCCACCGGTTTGGGCGGTCGTCTGGACAGTCCTCGCGGTTCCCTTCGTCGCGTACGGCGCGCGGCGGACGCTGTCGGCCGTCCGAACCGACGCCCGCACGAAGGCACTCGTCGCGGTGGCCGCGGCGTTTGTGTTCGTGCTCTCGGCGCTCAAACTCCCCTCGGTGGCGGGGAGTTCATCGCATCCGACCGGAACGGGGCTCATGGTCGTGCTCTTTGGCCCTGCGGTCACCGCCTTCGTCTCCGTCATCGTCCTCCTCTACCAAGCGGTCCTCCTCGCCCACGGCGGGTTGACGACCCTCGGCGCCAACGTCTTCTCGATGGGAATCGTCGGCCCGTTCGTCGGGTGGGTGGCGTATCGGGCCGTCCGGCCGCGGCTGTCGCTCGAACGCGCCACCTTCGTCGCCGCGGCGGTCACCGACTGGACGACGTATCTGGTCACCTCTGTCCAACTTGGGGTGGCCTTCCCTGCGGGAGGGGACCCGGCCGGCGTCCTCGCCGCGACGCTCGATTTCGCCGCGGTGTTCACCGTCACACAACTCCCCATCGGCGTCCTCGAAGGCCTCCTCGCGGCGGCGATGGTCGGGTATCTCTGCCGTCTCGACACCCTCGACGGGACCCGGCTGGGGGTGGCCTCGTGAGGCGGCACCTGTTGCTCGGCGTCACCGTCGCCCTCGTCGTCTTCCTCCTCGCGACGGCAGGGGGCAACCTAGCCGGCACCGACGGGCAGGCGGTCGCCGAGATCGAGGATCGGACACCGGCGTACGACCGCTGGGCAGCGCCCGTCTGGGCGCCGGCCCCTACGGGCGAGGCGCTCCTCTTCGCGCTTCAGGGGGGCGTCGGGGCGGTCCTCCTCGGACATTACCTCGACCGGTTGCGGACGGGTGACGGGGATGCACCGGACGCTTGAGGACGTCCAAGTGACTTCCACGCCCGTCGTCGAGGGCCCGCTGCGGGTGTATTTCGTCCTCGTCGCGCTCTTGCTCACCGCGACGACGGCGCGACCGGCCGTCTACGCCGTCGCCACCCTCGCGTTCGCCAGTCTGTCGATTCACGCCGCCGGGTGGTCGTACGTCACGCTGCTCCGGTACCCCGTCGCCTTCCTGCTCCCGAGCGTGGTAATCGTCGCTGTCGTCACTCCCGGAACGCCGGTCCTCACCCTCCCGGTCGTGACCATCACCGACCGCGGCCTCGCCGTCGCCGCGACGACTGGCTTTCGGGCGGTCGCATCGCTCTCCGTGCTGTCGTTCCTAGCGCTGACGACGACGGTCCCCGAACTGGTCGCCGCTCTCGACGACCTCCGACTCCCCTCTGAGGTGATCGAACTCCTGTTGCTCGTCTACCGCGGCATCCAAGTCCTCGTCGAGCGGTCGGCCCGCCTCCACACCGCTGCCCGCCTCCGCGGCGGGTTCGACTCCCGGCGCACCCTGTTTCGCACGACGAAACGCGTCGGTGCCTCGCTGCTGGTGGGGTCGATAGACCGAGCGGAGGCGTTCGAGCGCGCCATGGCGTCGCGCAACTACGCCGGCCGGATGCCCGTCCCCGAGTACGAGAACGGGGGGCACGCCGTCGTCGGTGTCGTGCTCGTCGCCTTGGTCGCCGCGAGGTGGGTCGTGTGATCGAGACCGTCGACCTCCACTTCGGCTACGGCGACCGCTCCGTTCTCCGCGGGGTGGCGTTCACCGCCCCGACGGCGGCGGTGACGGTGCTTCTCGGGCGCAACGGCGCCGGCAAGTCGAGTCTGCTCAAGCAGTTCAACGGCCTGCTGGAACCCGACCGAGGACACGTCGTCGTCGGCGGCGAGCGTGTCGCGTACGACACCGAGGCGCTTCGCGCCCTCCGCCGTCGAGTCGGGTTCGTCTTCCAGCGCCCCGACGACCAACTCGTCGCCCCGACGGTCGGCGAGGACGTCGCGTTCGGCCCGGCCAACCGCGACGGCGGCGGGGACACGTCAGCCCGCGTCGCACGGGCGCTCTCCCGCGTCGGCCTCGACGGCTACGAGGACCGACTCTGTAGCCGGTTGAGCAACGGCGAGCGAAAGCGGGTCGCCCTCGCGGGCGTGTTGGCGATGGACCCCGACTACGTCGTCCTCGACGAACCGACCGCGGGGCTGGACGGCGAAGGCACGCGCGCCCTCGTCGACCTGATCCGTGGCCTGACCGCGGAGGGAATTACGTTCGTGATCGCCACCCACTATCCGGGCTTCGCCGCCGCCGTCGGCGACCGCTTCAGGGTGCTCGACGCGGGGCGAGTCGCGTATCGCGGCCGGTCACTCGACGGCGCCGACGCCGAGCGCTTCGGCCTGCGACAGTTCGGCAACGTGGGGTGAGCGGCGAGCCCCGAAAACAGCATAAGTAACCACCCGAATCCACGCTACTGGGAATTGGCTCGGTTATTTAACCCTCCAAAGTTACACGTCTCGATGAGAGGCGACCGGTGTCGGCGGGCCCCGAGTTGGATGACTGCCAGCGACATGCCATGCCGATCAGGAACTCTGTCCCGCCCACGAAAGCGTCGTCGTCGCCTCTCGGTCACTCACTGATCGTTTCTCGTCCCGTACCTACGGGTCACGCCATCGAAAGTGCATTTACGAGGTGGGCGTCTACACACGGGACATGACCGACGAATCCACGGCGTCCGCTTGGTTTCGGGACGTGACCCCTAGCGACGCCGACGCGGCCCGCGACGCCATCGACGACGGCGGGGCGGCGGACCCGGCAGACTGGCCCGCCCGCGCCGTCGCGTCCGGCTTCGCGGCCGACGAAGCGGCGTATTACGACCGGTTACACGAGGCCACGGTGACCGCGACCCGGGCGGCGGTCAGGGAGCGCGAACGGGCCGACGACCAGCAGTTGATCCACTGCATCCGAGCCATGGACGACGCCGAGCGGACGGCCAACGAACTCGCGGAGCGGGTCGCCGAGTGGGCAGGCGCACTGTTCGACGACGCCGACACGGGCGTCGCCGGCGCGCGGTCGGTGGCCGAACGTGACGCCGAGACGGCGGCGGAGCGCCGGGCCGTCTCGCTCGCCGAGCGAGTGGTCGACATGGCCGACGAGGCCGACGACCTGCGCGCGTATATCGAGCGAGCGGCGCCGGCGGTGACGCCAAATCTGTGTCGGATGGCCGGGCCGGTGCTCGCGGCGCGGCTGATCGCCCTCGCCGGCGGCCTCGATACCCTCGCGAAGAAGCCTTCGGGGACGGTACAGGTACTCGGCGCCGAGGACGCGCTGTTCGCTCACCTCTCGGGGCGGGCGCCGTCGCCGAAACACGGCGTCATCTACACCCACGACTACGTCCGGAACACCCGCCCCGCGGACCGCGGGTCGGCCGCTAGGGCGCTCGCCGGCAAACTCACCATCGCGGCACGGATCGACCACTACGCCGGTGACCTCCGGCCGTCGCTCCACGAGGAACTCGACGATCGAATCGCCACTATCCGCGCGAGGGCCGACCAATGACTCTCCCCGAGGGGGTCTCGCGACGCCGCGTCGACGACCGAGAACGACTCGCTACCCGCGGGGAGCCGGTGTACGGCGAACCGACGGACGGGCCGTGGCGCCTGTGGGACGCCGGGCGGTCGAAGCTCGGTGCGATGCTGGAACTCGGCCTCGATACCGGCCTCACGGGGGGAGAGGGTGTCCTCTATCTCGGCGCCGCGAGCGGGACGACGGTCAGCCACGTCGCCGACTTCGCGGGGCCGACCTACGCCGTCGAGTTCGCACCCCGTCCGGCCCGTGACTTGGTCGATGTCGCGGCGTCCCGCCCCAACCTGTTTCCCCTCCTGAAGGACGCGCGCCGTCCCGAGACGTACGCCCACGTCGTCGAATCGGATCTCGACGTGTTGATACAGGACGTAGCGACCCGCGGCCAAGCCCGCGTTGCGGCCCGTAACCGGCGATTTCTCGCCTCCGACGGTCGCCTCCTCGCAGCCATCAAGGCCAGAAGCGAAGACGTGACCCGTGAACCCACGGCCGTCTTCGAGGACGTCCTCGCGACCCTGCGCGACCGTTACGAGATACTGGCGACGGCGCGACTCGACCGCTACCACGACGATCACCTCGCCGTCGTCGCGCGTCCGCTGGCGGAGTGAGGGCCGACGCCTAGTATCAGCCGGTGATACAACCCGGAAAACTTCTTGGTGTGAGCGCCCCGAGGCTCGCCTATGGCGTTCACCGACGACCTGCAACCGACGGCGACAACCCTGTGGGACGAGATCGTGGCCCATCCGATGGTCGCCCGACTGGGCGACGGCACCCTCGACGTGGAGCCGTTCGAGTACTGGGTGCGACAGGACTACGTCTATCTGATCGACTACGCCCGCGTGTTCGCCCACGGCGCCGCAAGCGCGCCGTCGCTCGAACAGATGGGTACCTTCGCGGAACTCCTCTACGAGACCATCGACACCGAGATGGACCTCCACCGCGCGTACGCCGCGGAGTTCGGGATCAGCGAGGCCGAACTGGAGGCGACCGACCCCTCGCCGACGACCCGTGCCTACACCGACTTCCTCGTGCGGACGGCCGCCACGGGCACCTTCGGCGAACTGGTCGCCGCGCTACTCCCCTGCATGTGGGGGTTCAACGAGACGGCGCGCCGACTCGAAGCCGACGGCGTGCCGGACGACGAGCGGTACGCGGAGTGGATTCAGACCTACGCCGGCGAGGAGTTCTCGGAGCTGACCGCGTGGTGTAAGGAGTTGATGGACGAGGTGGCGGCGGAGGCTTCCGCGGCGACACGCGAGCGGTACCGCGACCGCTTTGTCACCTCGGCGCGCTACGAGTATCGGTTCTGGGACGCCGCGTGGCGCGGGGAGACGTGGACGGTCGACCCGGCGTAACCGACGACGGCCGCTCGACCGGATCCAGCGAGCGTCGACCACCGGAGTCGACACCGGGACGACCGGCCATCCGAACGCTAGCGATCACGGCCACACCGGCGGAGTCGGACGACGAGACCCCATCGAGCGGTGCCGAGCGGCGGTGATGCACACGTCCGCGAGGTTGAACCGTCCGGAGCCACTACGTTACGCACCGTGCCTATGGCACGGTGCCGTCGGGAGCCTCCCCCCGCTCCCGACAGTCGCGGCAGGTCACGCCGGCGTCGCCTCTTCGATCAGGTCGGCGACGTACTGATTCTCCCACTCGCGGCGCGCTTCGAGCTCCCGGCGTCCGCGACGCGTCAGCGTGTAGTAGTTGGTGCGGCGGTCCCGCTGACCCTTGTCGATGAGTCCCTTCTCGACGAGGGTGTCGAGATTCGGATACAGGCGGCCGTGGTGGATCTCGCTCTCGTAGTAATGCTCGAGTTCTTCCTTGATCGCGAGTCCGTGTGGTTCGTCCAAGCCGGCGATCACGTACAGGAGATCTCGCTGGAAACCGGTCAAGTCGTGCATCGTCGTCCATCGTTTATATCTCGATACTTATACGTCTTCCGTGAGAGGACACGATGCGTCCGGATTCGCGCCAATAGCCGTCAGAATCGCCCATCGAACCGATTCACCGGTACTCGCCCGGCGTCCGGACCGACCGGATCGGCGACAGAATCCGGCGACATCACCGCCCGTTGATACTGGGATCGGGTCGTCTCGGCGGCACCCGAGGGCGTCGTACGACGACCGACTGTAGTTCGCAGTCCGGCGAGCGGAATCGGGGAGCAGCGCCCGGAAACGTCTCGGGACGATTACAGTAGGTCGGGACGGCCGGGGGCGTGTTCGGTCGGCGTCCACGACTTATTTAATCGGCGGCCTCAAACGACGCGTCGATGGATCTCGGCTCGCGGGACGCCTTCGAGCGGATGGGTACGCTCGGCATCGAAGAGGAGTTCTACATCGTCGACGAAGCGGGGCGACCGACCGCCGGAATCGACGATCTGATCTACGGGAGCGACCCTCCCGAACCCCTCGTCGACCGCCTCGATCACGAACTGTTTCAGTTCACCATCGAGACCCAGACCCCGCTGATCGAGCGCCCGGGCGACGCGGCCGACGCGCTGTCGACGGTTCGGGAGGCGCTAGTCGACCACGCCGCCGCCCACGGCTACCGGATCGCGGCCGCCGGCCTCCACCCGACGGCGAAGTGGCGTGAACTCGATCACGCCACCAAAGAGCGGTACCGCGCCCAACTCGACCGCATCCAGTACCCTCAGCATCGCAACACCACCGCGGGACTCCACGTCCACGTCGGCGTCGACGACGCGGACAAGGCGACGTGGATCGCCAACCGCCTCCGGTGGTATCTACCGCCGATCCTCGCGCTTTCGGCGAACTCTCCCTTCTGGAACGGCTTCGATACCGGCCTCGCTTCGGCCCGCGCGAAGATATTCGAGAATCTCCCGAACACCGGCATTCCGACGGCCTTCGAGGACTTCGAGGCCTACCGGCGGTTCGAGCGACGGATGGTCGAGACCGGGTCGATCAACGACCGGGGCGAGCTCTGGTACGACGTGCGTCCGCACACGGGCCACGGCACCGTCGAGGTACGGACCCCGGACGCTCAGGCCGACCCCGACCGCGTCCTCGCCATCGCCGAGTACGTCCACGCACTGGTCCTCGACTTAGCCGACCGGTACGACGACGGAGAGACAGGCCCCTCACTCCGCCGCGAGTTCCTCGACGAGAACAAGTGGCGTGCCATGCGCTACGGCCACGACGCCGCCTTCGTCGAGCGGTCGGGCGAGGACACCGTGTCGCTCGACACCCTCGTCGACCGGGAGTGTGATCGCCTCGGCGTCGACGGCCTCCGCGACCTACTCGATGCGCCGAGCGGCGCGGCCACCCAGCGCCGTCTGCGCCGCGAGGCGGGCGTCGCGGCGCTTCGCGAGTCGCTACTGCTCGACTGAGCGCAGCAAGCTTTTTACTGTCGGGTTCTGACCTTCGGACGAGAACATATGTCTGAAGAGAACGGCTCCGAACGGCTCGACGTGGACGAAGAGGCGACCGTGGACGACGTATCACCCCGCGAGCGCCTAGAGGCCGAGGCGGACCGAGCGGTCACGGAGTTCGACGAGGGCGTCGTCGACCTGTTGGCGTGGATCCTCGACACGGAGACGCGCGCACGGATCTACGTCTACCTCAGACAGCATCCCGGATCGACGAGCGACGAAGTCGCCGAGGGGACCGGACTGTATCCGAGTACGGTCCGAGAGGCCTTGGCCCAACTCCACGAGGAAGGAACCGTCGAGCGCCGCAAACGCGAGAGCGCGGGCGCCGGCAACAACCCCTACGAGTACGAGGCCATCGCGCCGAGCACACTCGTCCACGACGCCGTCGGCCAAGTCCAAGAGCAGTTGAACGCCGTGTTCAACCTAGAGCGACGGTCGGAAGAGCGGGCGGAAGCCGGTGAGGCAGACCCCGTCCGGATCACCGTCGAGGACGCCGACGAGTAAGCCGTCGAGAGAACGGAGCGAGAGCAGGCGGACTCCGCGAGTCGACCCGTTTAAGTCTCGCCGATTCGTGTGCCCGGATATGCAGGTCGCGCTTGGCGGGACGTTCGACCCGGTGCACGACGGACACCGAGCCCTGTTCGACCGGGCGTTCGAACTCGGCGACGTCACCGTCGGGCTCACGAGCGACGACCTCGCCGCCGAGACGCGGAAGGTGCCCCGGCGCGTACGCCCCTTCGAGGAACGACGGGCGGACATCGACGCCGAACTCGACCCCCTCGCCGCGACGTACGACCGCTCCTATCGTATCCGACGGCTCGACGAACCCACCGGCATCGCCACCGAACTGGGCTTCGACGCCATCGTCGTCTCGCCGGAGACCCGCGACGGCGCCGAGCGTATCAACGAGATTCGGACGGACCGCGGACTCGCTCCCCTCCGGATCGAGATGGTCGATCACGTCCCCGCCGAGGACGGCGAGCGTATCTCCTCGACGCGGATCGTCCGCGGCGAGATCGACTGCCACGGCAACCTCACGCCCGAACGCACCCCCGAGACGGACTGATACGAAGTATTGTAAGGATTTACCAGTAGTTCGCCGAGATGGTCCGGCGAACTACTGGGAATGGCTTATCATAAACCGTACGACGCCTCACCACTCCGGCGGACGGAATCCCGAGTCTGACAACAGTTCCTTCCACCGTCCTTGGACGCTCAGTCGCGTCACGTCCATCGCCGCCGCGACCGCTCCTTGGGATCGTTCCTCGCCGGCGATCAAGGCGCCAGCGTAGAGACTGGCGGCCGCGACGGCCGGTTTCGAGCGGTCCTCGTCGGGGACGTGCGAGAGGAAGAGATCCACCGCGTTGGACCGCGCCTCGGAATCGAGGTCGAGCCCGTCCGCCGCCCGCGTCAGCCGGGCTACCCACTCCTCGTTGTCGACACGGTCCCGTGCCCGATACATGATTCACCCTTCGTCGCCGGGGCATTTAAGTTTCCGAACGAGACGACAGCTACTTACGCCGCTCGGCGGCAAGTCAGTGATGCGCGCGGGTAGCCAAGCTAGGAAAAGGCGCAGCGCTTAGGACGCTGTCCCGTAGGGGTCCGCCGGTTCAAATCCGGTCCCGCGCACTGAGCGACGGAGCAGGACGATTGGGGGAACGAGACCGATGTGACTCCTCGCCGAGCGGTGCGGGATTTCGCCCGGTTCGAATCCAGTCCTATACAGACACGAGACAACCGTAGCCGAGAGCAGAATTCGACGGAGCGTGACGACGGCTTCGGCCAGCGGTACTGGCACGTGGATTCACGTACGGAGTAGAGCTCAATCCCGACGGCTAGGTACGAAGCGATCGAAATCGTCGGGGACGCGGTCGGCGGCGACTGGCCCGACGCCTCTACGCCACGAACTCGACGCCGGTGATCTCGAAGCGGGCGCCGCCTGCCGCACTCTCGGTGATCGAGACGTCCCAGCCGTGGGCCTCGGCGACGCCTTCGACGATGCTGAGGCCGAAGCCGGTGCCGTCCGCGGCGGTCGAGTAGCCGGCCTCGAAGACGTTCTCACGCTCGGCGTCGGGGATGCCGGGGCCGTCGTCGGCGACGTAGAATCCCCGGTCGTCGTCGAGTGTCCCGACGGTGACCGTCACGTTCGCGCCCCTGTCGGGGCCGACGGCGTGGCCGGCGTCTTGGGAGGTGTCCGATCCCTCGCTGTCGTCGGACTGTGTCCGACTGTCTGTGGAGCCATGCTCCGCGCTGCCGTCGGACTGTGTCCGACTGCCCGTGGAAGCGTGCTCGACACTATTCCGGATCAGATTCTCCAGCAGTTGTCGGAGTCGGCTCTGGTCGGCCTTGATCGTCCGGTCGGTGGCGACGACGAGTTCGGCCGCGCCCGTCTCGACGGTGGCCCAACACGTCTCGACGAGCGTGTCGAGAGCGACCGGTTCCACGTCGTCGATACCCGTTCCGCTCCGGGCGAGCGTGAGCAGGTCGTCGATCAGCGTCTCCATGCGCTCGTGGGCCCGGATCACCGCATCGAGGTTGTCACGGCCTGCCTCGCAGGCCTCTTGGGCCAGTTTCGCCTGTCCTTGGGCGACGTTGAGCGGGGTACGGAGGTCGTGTGAGACGATGCTCGTGAACTCGTCGAGTCGTTCTTTCTCGCGTTCCAGCTCCCGTCGCTCGCTGACGTCGATGTAGAAGGTGAGCGTGCCAGTGGTCTCGCCGTCCCGTCGAGGGACCGACCGGAGGAGCGTCTCGACGACGTCGCCGTCGGCGGTGCGGAGCTTTCGGTCGGTGCGGACGAGTTCGCCCGCGGTTGCGAGTTCGTCGCCGTCATCCTCGTGGATGCGACGGCGCGAGTCGGCGGTGTAGAACGACCCGAGTTCGCGGCCGATGACGTCCGCCCGGTCGTAGCCGACCGTCTCGGCGAACAGCCGATTGCAGTCCTCGACGATCAGTGCGTCGTCCTCCGCACGGGTGACGACCGCCATGACCGGCGCCTCCTCGAAGAGGCGGCGATACTGTGCCCGGAGTCGGCTCGTCGTCGTCTCCAGTTCCGCGGTCCGGCGTCTGAGTTCGCCCTCTCGCTCGCGTCGCTCGGTGACGTCCATCATGACGCCGATGACGGCCTCAACCTCGCCGTCGGCCGTGGTCACGGGGGCGGCGTTGACCGAGAGCCACCGGCGTTCGCCGTTCGGACGGTCGATCCCCAGTTCGTGATTCATGACCGGCTCGCCGGTTTCGAAGACGCGCCTGACGGGGTGTTTCGACCGAGGCACAGGGTCGCCGTTCTCGTCGACGACACTCCAAGCCGTGTCGTCGTAGGTGCGGTCGGTGATGGTCGTCCGCGAGAGCCCGAGGATCGCCTCGGCGCGTTCGTTCGCCCGGCGGATCGATCCGTCGGGGTCGACGATTGCGATCCCGACGGGGCTGGTCTCGAACAGTCGTCGGATCTTCTCGCGCTCGGCGCGGAGCGTCGCCTCCCGCTCCTTGCGCTCGGTGATGTCGGTGATGAACCCCTCCAAGATGGCCGGCTCGCCGTCGGCGTCGAAGACGGCCCGGCCGCGTTCCCAGAGCCACTTGATCGTACCGTCCGCGGTGTGGATGCGGTAGGTGACTTCGAAGGAGTCGCCGTCTTCGAGGGCGTCTTGGACGGCTTCCCAAGATTTCTCCCGGTCCGCGGGGTGAAGGACGTCTTCCTCCCAGTTCACGGCGTCGGACGCCAGTTCGTCGGCAGTGTAGCCCGTGAGCGCCTCGACTTCCCCACGGAGGTCCTCCATCGGCCATCCCGGTTCGTTCCGACAGCGATACGTCATGCCCGGGAGGTTGCTGATCAGCGTCTCCAGACGCCGGACGTACTCCTTTCGTTCGGTCACGTTCCGCACGACCACCATGCCCTCCGTCGAGTCGAGGTGGTCGACGGGGACGATGTGGACCCGGTACCACTCACCCCCGAAGAGCTGCTCGAACACCCGTTCCTCGCCGTCGAGGGCCGCACGGTAGTGCGAGTCTTGGGCGTCGCCAACGTCGGTGCCGAAGACGTCCGCGACGGTTCGGCCGATGAACGACCCGGGGTCCAACCCGATGGTGTCGAGTTCGGCCCCGCCGGCGAGAACGAACTCGCGGTTCTCGTCGAAGAGGAAGACAGCACCGTCGGGGAACTCTTCGACGAGTGTGCGGTACCGACGGCGGCTCTCGCGGAGCGTCCGTTCGCGTTCGATCCGGGAGAGAGCCTCCTCGGTGTTGGCAGCGAGCGTTCGCGCGAGCGTAACATCGGACTCGTCGAAGGCACCGGCCTCGGTCGCGGCGGCGTACATCACGCCATGATCGCCCAGCGGCAGGATGATCTCGGCGCCGAAGGCCGTCTCGGGGTTGTATCGGCCGGGTTCGTCGCTGACGTCCTCGAATACGCGGACCTCGCCGGTCCGAAACGCCTCCCACGAGAGGCTCTCGCCGGGTTCGTAGGTCGGCGGCTCGCCGATCAACTCGATGGCTTCGTCGGTGACCGCGGCGGGAACGAGCGCATCCGCGGCCTCGTCGTAGAGGTAGACACTGTTTATCTGCAGGTCGAGGACGTCCCGAGCCGTCTCGACCGCTCGCTCGGCGACCGCTTGGCGCGTGTCCGCGGCCATCAACTCGCGGGTCGCCTCGTGGAGCGCCTCGATCCGTCGCCGGCGCTCCCGGCGCTCGGTGACGTCCCTGAGGACGACGGCGTATCCCCCAGGGGTGTCGCCCACCGAGACTGGCGTCACACTCACCTCGTACTCCCGTGGCTCGCTCTCGACGTGGCGCGTGAACGACTCGACGAAGGGGCGTGCCCCGTCATCGCTCTTGCCCGCCGAGTCGATCACCTGTTGTTCCCCGCCGTTCGTCCGTCCGGAGTCTGTCTCCGCCGTGTCGACGAGTTCCGGGAGCACTGCGTCGAGAGCGTCCCCTTCGGCGGTCGTGAGTTCCGGGAACGCCTCGGCCGCGGCACCGTTGAAGTCCAGAATTCGTCGCCGTCTGTCGACCACGACGACCATCTCTTCGAGGGCCTCGAAGACGGTCTCCCGTGCCACCGGGACGACGTCGAACAACCGGTGACGGAAGACGGCCCACGCGACCACGGCCAGCGACCACGTCCCGCCGACCACGGACGCGCCGTTGATCGGTCCGGGGAAGGCACCTGTCGACCAAATAGTCATGACGGCGAACGGCGAGAGAAAGCCGACGAACAGCGCTGCC